>LNFM01012167.1_pt1 | contig 11395 bp, 10 predicted proteins | sample 596031 | NCBI WGS metagenome assembly LNFM01 (sample SAMN04254537, study PRJNA301005) | activated carbon metagenome | isolation source: dual media filters at the Ann Arbor, Michigan drinking water treatment plant | place: USA: Ann Arbor | reverse complement strand
CCAAGGCGAAGGCCGCCGGCTGCGAGATCCTGCTGCCGGTCGATGCGCTGGTCGCGCGCGAGTTCAAGGCCAACCCCGGCCACCGCGTCGTGCCAGTCGGCGAGGTCGCGGCCGACGAGATGATCCTCGACGCCGGCCCGATGAGCGTCGCCGCAGTCGTGCTCAAGCTCGACACGGTCAGGACGCTGGTCTGGAACGGGCCGTTCGGCGCCTTCGAGCTGCCGCCCTTCGACACGGCCACCGTCACCGTCGCGAAGGCGGCTGCCGCGCGCGTCAAGGCGGGCAAGCTGGTCGCGGTCGCCGGTGGTGGCGACACCGTCTCGGCCATGAACCATGCCGGCGTCGCCGACGACCTGACTTACGTCTCGACAGCGGGCGGCGCCTTCCTGGAGTGGATGGAAGGCAAGCCGCTGCCGGGCGTCGAGGCGCTGCGGAAGGGCTGAACGGCCCTGCCGTTTGCAGCAGGGCTTGTTTATGCTATGTTCTCGTCGCTTTTCGGAGAGAGCGGCGATGAGCGAGAACGTCCAGACAGCGATGTTTGAGATCCTGAAGTCGATTCAGGCGAAGCTCGTCGAGCATGACCAGCGCTTCGATGCCGTCGAGAAGCGCTTCGACGAAATGGGCGACCTCATTCGCAAACACCGCCGCGACACCGCCGGACTCATGGTGATGGCCAAGTCGACCGCCGGACAGTTCGCCGAGGACCTCGCCGCCGTCGAGGAGCGGGTACGCGTTCTGGAAGCGCGCGGCCTCTGATTTTAAGGGCTTTTCCCGCTTTCGCTTTACCTTTGTCGCAGTTGGCTTTTAAACGCTCCCCATATCCATTGCCTCAAGGGGAGTGCCAACGTGGCCCGCATCACGCTTCGCCAACTGCTCGACCATGCCGCCGAGAACGACTACGGCGTGCCCGCCTTCAACATCAACAACATGGAGCAGGCGCTGGCGATCATGGCGGCCGCGGACGCCACCGACGCGCCCGTCATCATCCAGGCCTCGCGCGGCGCCCGCAGCTACGCCAACGACATCATGCTCAAGCACATGATGGACGCGGTCACCGAGATATACCCGCACATCCCCGTCTGCGTGCATCTCGACCACGGCAATGAGCCGGCCACCTGCATGACCGCGATCCAGGCCGGCTTCACCTCGGTGATGATGGACGGCTCGCTCAAGGCCGACGGCAAGACCCCGGGCGATTGGGACTACAATGTCGGCGTCACCCGCACCGTCACCGAGATGGCCCATCTCGGCGGCATCTCCGTCGAGGGCGAGCTCGGCGTGCTCGGCTCGCTGGAATCCGGCGAGGGCGAGAAGGAGGACGGCCACGGCTTCGAGGGCAAGCTCTCGCATGACCAGCTCCTGACCAACCCCGACGAGGCCGTGAAGTTCGTCGCCGAGACCAAGGTCGATGCGCTCGCCATCGCCATGGGCACCTCGCACGGCGCCTACAAGTTCACCCGCAAGCCCGACGGCGCGATCCTGGCGATGAACGTCATCGAGGAGATCCACAAGAAGCTGCCGAGCATGCACCTCGTCATGCACGGCTCGTCCAGCGTGCCGCAGGACCTCCAGGACATCATCAACCAGTATGGCGGCAAGATGCCCCAGACCTGGGGCGTGCCGGTCGAGGAGATCCAGCGCGGCATCAAGCACGGCGTCCGCAAGATCAACATCGATACCGACAACCGCATGGCGATGACCGGCCAGATCCGGAAGATCCTCTCCGAGCATCCCGGCGAGTTCGACCCGCGCAAATATCTGAAGCCAGCCATGGAGGCGATGACCAAGCTCTGCAAGCAGCGTCTGCAGGAGTTCAACACCGCCGGCCAGGCCAGCAAGATCAAGCGCGTGCTCACCACCGCCGACATGGCCAAGCGCTATGCCAAGGGCGAACTCGACCCGACCTTCGGCAAGGCGGGCTGAGTTCAATACCTCAAGGAAAGGTGCGGGAACCCCTCTCCTGTAAGGAGAGGGGCATGGGAGAGGTGCTGGCCCCTAAACCAGTTGAGCGCGCAGCCTTCAGAAGAGCGCTGTTAGGTCACGGCCGCAGCGTCAAACTGCCGACCCCTGACCCTGCCCTCTCCCTACGGGAGAGGGTTCCCCGCGCTCGATCGTCCAGGGCAGCGTAGAGCGACGTCAGCTCAAACCCCGATCTTGCCGCCACCCTTCTTGGTGATCGCCACCACCGACGGCCGCACCGGCATGTCCGGCTTGAAGTCTGGCCAGCGGGTCGAGAGATCCTCGTAATAGGAACGGCGGCCGAAGGCCGGCCAGTCCGGACCGTCGTCGCCGGGGTGCTGCACGGCCACAAAAGCCGTGGTGTCGTCGGGCGTGAAGCAGGGGCCGCAGAGCTCGGCGCCGTGCGGCACGCGGTAGAACAGCTTCGAGGTCCGGCGCGCGCCGCCATCGGTGTCGACCGCCCAGAGCCCGTCGGTGCGCCCGGTGACGTCGGGCCCGTTTCCGTCGGTTCCGACCCAGAGCCGCCCGGCGGAATCGACCACCGCATTGTCGGGCATCCCGAACCAGCCGCTCTTGGTCGTGTCGGTGGAAAAGGTCGCGCCGACCGCGGCCACGGACGGGTCGCCGCATTTCAGCAGGATTTCCCAGCGGCCCGTGGGAGCGGTGTGGTCGCCATCCGCCTCGATGATCTCGATGATATGCCCGAAGGCATTCTTGGCGCGCGGATTCGCGCCGTCGACCTGCGCCTCGGTGCGGCGCGTGTTGTTGGTCAGCATGACATAGACCTTGCCCGTCACCGGGTTGGGCGTGATGTCCTCGGGCCGGTCCATCTTGGTCGCGCCGAGCAGGTCGCCGGCGCGGCGCGTCTCGAGCAGCACATCGGCCTGGCTCTGGAAGCCGTTGGCCGCCGTCAGTGGCCCCTGCCCGAACACGAGCGGCAGCCACGCCACCGTGCCGTCTGCCGCGAATTTGGCGACGTAGAGCGTGCCGGAATCGAGCAGGTCCATGTTGGCGGCGCGGCTGGCGGCGTCGAAGCGGCCCGCCGTGACGAATTTGTAGACGTAGTCGAAGCGCTCGTCGTCGCCGAGATAGGCGACGACGCGGCCGTCCTTCGCCACGATCATGTCCGCGCCCTCATGCTTGAAGCGGCCGAGCGCCGTGCGCTTCTTCGGCACGGAGGTCGGATCGAACGGGTCGACCTCGATCACCCAGCCGAAGCGGTTCGCCTCGTTGGGCTCCTTCGCCAGGTCGAAGCGCTCCTCGAAGCGGCCCCAGGCGTAAGGCGAGGACGGGATCGCCAGGCGCTTGTAGTTGACCTCCTCGCGATGGCCCTCCGGCAGCTTGCCGGAGAAATAGCCGTGGAAGTTCTCCTCGCCCGAGACGAAGGTACCCCAGGGAGTCATCGCGCCGGCGCAGTTGTTGAGCGTGCCGAGAACCTTGCGGCCCGTGGCATCCGCCGCGGTCTTCACCCGGTCGGTTCCCGCGACGGGACCCGAGAGCTGCATTTCGGTGGCGACCGTGATCCGCCGGTTGAGCTTGGAATCCGTCACCAGCGCCCATCGGCCGTCGGTGCGGCGGATCTCCGCGACGGTGGCGCCATGGGCCATCGCCTCGATGCGGTAGCGCTCGGGCGTCGCGCTCTTCAGGACCGGCTTGCCGTCCTTCATCTCGACGACGCCGGGGAACATCAGATGCGGGTTGGTGTATTCGTGATTGACGAAGAGCACGCCATGGGCGGACGGGTTGGCCGCGCCGGGCATCGGCAGATAGCCGACGAAGTCGTTGTTGTAGCCGAACTGCTGTCCCTGAGCCTCCGGCGTCTGTTTCGCCGGGTCGAAGGCGGGGGCGCCAGCCGTGATCGGGTCGCCCCAGCGCAGCAGGACCTGCGCGTCATAGCCCTCGGCGACGTGATGATCGGCATCGACGCCGGCCTCGACCTCCTTGAAGGCGAAGGCCGAGCCGCCGGCCTGGGCTCTCGCCGCATCGGCAGTGGCCAGCGCCACCGTGCCGACGGTCGCGGAAATGGCGGACACCGCCAGCGCCCCCTTCAGCAGCCCGCGGCGCGAGAAGCGGGCAGAGATCAGCTCGCCCATCGTGGCGTTGTCGCTGAGGTTCTGCGGCTCGGCATCCTCATGCTCGAGCAGGCTGGCGCCGAAGGTCGATTCGTAGGGCGTTTCGTCGGTCATGGCTGTTGTCCTGGCGAAGGATCAGATTGGCATTGGACGAACTCCAGCGATAGACTGTCGCCGTGACGCGGCGGTGACGCCAGCCTTCCGGCAACGCACGCCGGACATGCCCATCGCCCGCGCAGCCCCTTCCGGTCGAAGGCTCTTTCTGGTTGAAAGAGCGCCCTTCCGCCGCGCAGGACCCGCATGTCCCTCGTCTTCTCAGCCTTCGTCGCGGTCTTCGTCGGCTTCACCGCCTCGGTCGCCGTCGTGCTGGCGGCGGCGGAGTCGCTCGGCGCGACGCCCGCCCAGACCGTGTCCTGGGTCGCGGGGCTCGCGCTCGCCAAGGGCGCCGCCAGCCTGTGGCTGTCCTGGCGCCACCGCCTGCCGATCATCTGTGCCTGGTCGACGCCGGGCGCCGCGCTCATCGCCGCCAGCAGCGGGCTCGACATGGCCGCCGCCGTCGGCGCCTTCCTCCTCGCGGCCGTGCTGATGATGCTGACCGCCGCCTTCCGACCGCTCGGCGCGCTGATCGAGAAGATCCCGATGCCGATCGCCGCCGCCATGCTGGCGGGCGTGATCTTCCGCTTCGTCGTCGCGGTCTTCGACGAGATGCGGGTCTCGCCCGGCCTCGTCCTGCCGCTGCTGGCGGTGTTCCTGCTGGCGCGGCTGGTCAATCCCTTCCTCGGCGTCATCGCCGCGCTCGCGGCCGGCATCGTCCTCAGCTTCGCCGGCGGGCTGGCGGCGTGGCCGGTCGGCGGGCTTGCCCTCTCCGGCCTCGAATTCGTCACACCGCGCTTCGATACCGCCGCCATGCTCGGCATCGGCATCCCGCTCTATCTCGTCACCATGGCGGCACAGAACCTGCCCGGCTTCGCCGTGCTGCGCGCCGCCGGCTACCAGCCCCCCGTCCCCGCCTGCCTCTTCGCCACGGGCCTGGCCTCCGCCCTCACCGCCCCCTTCGGCGCCCATATGGTCAACATGGCCGCGATATCGGCCTCGATCTGCACCGGGCCCGATACCCATCCCGATCCCGCGCAACGCTGGAAGGCCGGGATCGTCTACGGCCTCGCCTGGCTCGCCATCGCCGCGACCGCGGGGCTGCTGCTCGCCCTCATCCTCGCCATGCCCAAGGCGCTGATCGTCGCGGTCGCCGGCCTCGGCCTCGTCGGCTCGCTGACCGGCGCCCTGACGCAGGCGACCGCCTCGGACGGGCATCGCTTCGCCGCGGTCGTCACCTTCGCCGTCGCGGCCTCCAGCCTGACTCTGTTCGGCGTCGGCTCGGCCTTCTGGAGCCTCGTTGCCGGCCTTGGAGTCTTGACATTGGACGCCATCGCGGGCCGTTTGCGCGCAAGATCATGACCACGACCTCTCCCCCCACCCGCCTGATGCTCGTGACCCCGCTCGTGGCGGATGCCGACGCGATGGCCTTCAGGCTGATGCAGGCCCAGGCCGGCGGCGACCTCGCGGCCGTTCTGCTGCGGCTCGCGCCCGGCGACGAGCGCAGCCGCATCGAGCGCGTGAAACGCCTCGCCGGCCCGGTCCAGGCCGCCAATGTCGCGCTCGTCGTCGAGGACAGCGCCCTCGTTGCGACGCGCGGCGGAGCCGATGGCGTCCACCTGACCGGCGGGCCGGACGCGATCGCCGAGGCGCGCTCCAGCCTCAAGGGTGAGCGCATCATCGGCGCCGGCGGCCTGCGCGCCCGCCACGACGCCATGGATGTCGGCGAGGCCGGCGTCGACTACGTTCTCTTCGGCGAGCCCCGCCCGGACGGCTCGATGCCGCCGCTGCCGGCCGTGATCGAGCGCGCCGGCTGGTGGGCCGAGATCTTCCAGACGCCCTGCGTCGCCTATGCGCCCGACGCCGGCTCGGTCGCCGCGCTCGCCGAGACCGGGGCGGAGTTCATCGCGCTGGGCGACTGGGCCTTCGCGGAGGGCAGCGACATCCGCGCCATCGTCGGCGAGGCCAACGAGGCCATCGCCGCCTGCGCGCTCCGCAGGGCCGCGGTGCGATGAGGCGCTGCCGCCGGGCCCTCGCCGGCCTGTTGCTGGCCGGCCTGCCGCTCGCAGCCTCCGTGGCGGCGGCCGAGCGCGACGTCGCCTATGCCGCCTACCAGACCGGGCATTACCGCCGCGCCCTCTCCGAGGCGCTGAAGCGCATCGAGGCCGACAGCAAGGATGCCGCCGCGATGACGCTGGTCGGCGAGATCTACCGCCAGGGCCTCGGCGTCCGGCCGGACCAGACGGTGGCGACCGAATGGTACGAGCGCGCCGCCGAGCGCGGCGACATCAACGCCGCCTATGCGCTCGCCATCGCCCTGCTCGACACGACCGGCCCGCGGCGCGATCCCGACCGCGCCGCCGTCCTGATGCGCCGCGCGGCCGAGGCCGGGCACCCGGCCGCGAACTACAACCTCGCCCTCGCCTGGCTCGCCACCGGCCAGGTCGACGACGAGGCGCGTGCGATCAGGAGCCTCGAGATCGCGGCCAAGGGCGGCATTCCGGACGCGCTGCATGCGCTGGCGACCCTGGCGCGGCAGGGCCGCGGCATGCCCCGCAGCGACGAGCAGGCCGCGCGCTGGATGGCGCAGGCCGCCGCCGCCGGCCACCTGCCCGCCGAGATCGAATACGCGATCATGCTGTTCAACGGCACCGGCGTCGCCCGCGACGAAACCGCCGCCGCCAAGCTGTTCCTGCGCGCCGCCGGCAAGGGCAACCCGATCGCACAGAACCGCATCGCGCGGCTCTACCAGAGCGGGCGGGGCATTCCCCCGGACTCGATCGAGGCTGCCGCCTGGCATCTGGCGGCGCGCGCGCGCGGCCTCGACGACCCCGCGCTGGCCCAGCTGTTCGACCGGCTCAACCCCGAGCAGCAGGGTCGCGCCGCCCGCCTCGCCGCCGACCGGATCGAGGGCGCGGCCTTGACGTCGCCCTGACAGGCGAGCAAGGGACGGGCGAGTTTTCTCAAGCCCTCCCCCGAGCGCGCCCCGCGCCTCGGACCCCGGGCCCGCTGTCTGAACCGGATGCTCGCCTGCCGAGATCCGCCTGCTGCGCCGAAACGGCGCGAACGAGGTTACCGATGATCCGCTCACCCCTGATGACCGTGATGACCGACGCCGTGATGAAGGCGTCCCGCTCCCTCAAGCGCGATTTCGGCGAGGTCGAGAACCTGCAGGTGCTGGCCAAGGGCCCGGGCGACTTCGTCTCCAAGGCCGACACCAAGGCCGAGGAGATCATCCGCGCCTCGCTGGAGAAGGCCCGCCCCGGCTACGGCTTCGTCATGGAGGAGGCCGGCAGCGTCGCCGGCACCGACGAGAGCAACCGCTGGCACATCGACCCGCTCGACGGCACCCACAACTTCCTGCGCGGCATCCCGCACTGGAACATCTCGGTGGCGCTGGAGCGCGACAACCAGTTCGTCGCGGGCGTGATCTACGACGCCGCCAAGGACGAGCTCTTCATCGCCGAGAAGGGCAAGGGCGCCTATGTCAACAACCGCCGCATGCGCGTCTCGGGCCGTCGCGAGCCGACCGAGATGCTCGTCGGCATGGGCGTGCCCCATATCGGCAAGGGCGGCCACCCGCTCTTCCTGCGCGAGCTCGGCGCGGTGATGACCCGCTTCTCCAATGTCCGCCGCATGGGCTGCGCGGCGCTCGACATCGCCTATGTCGCGGCCGGCCGCTTCGACGCCTGGTGGGAGCGCGACCTCAACACCTGGGACTTCGCGGCCGGCGCCGTGATGATCCGCGAAGCGGGCGGCACCTTCGGCACGCTCGACGGCAAGCAGCCCACCATGGCGCGCGACATCATCTGCGGCAACGAGATCGGCGAGCAGGCCCTGCGCGCGGCGCTCAAGGCGGCCTGAACCGCGCAGCCTCGCGGCAACAGCCCAGGCTTTGGTCATATGTCCTTGATCTTTCGCGCTTGATCATCGCGGCACGGGAAGCGACAGTCCCTCCCGTCACGGTGGCGAACGGAAGATTAAGCATGGCGACTGAGGATCTGGCAGCCGAACGGGACGTCGCCGCGCCCCCGCGGGACGAGACGCGCTTCTCGCGGCCGTTGCGCTATGTCGTCCGCGCCCTCGTCTTCCTCGCCCTGATCGGATTCCTCGGCTTCATCCTGCAGGCCGGGCTCGTCACCGCCTTCATGACCAATCCGGGCCTGAACGGCCTGATCCTCGGCGCGCTCTTCGTCGGCGTGCTGATCGCGCTGCGCGAGCTCTGGCGCATCCATGCCGAGGCGCGTGCCGCCACCCGCCTCGCCGCCGACCCCGCCGCGGCACAGATTCGCCGCGGCCAGGTCATCGCGCCGCTCGGCTCCGTCCTGCCCGCGCTCGACAGCCGCAGCCTCGCGCCCGCCCAGGCGGCGACCGTGCTCGAATCAGTCGCTGTGCGGCTCGACGACGGCCGCGAGGTGCTGCGCTATCTCGGCGGGCTTCTGGTCTTCCTCGGCCTGCTCGGCACCTTCTGGGGCCTGCTCGACACGGTGTCCTCGGTCGGCAACGTCATCAAGAGCCTGCGCACCGGCGCCGAGGCCGGCGTGCTCTTCGACGAGCTCAAGGCCGGTCTCGCCGCGCCGCTCGCGGGCATGGGCCTGTCCTTCTCCTCCTCGCTCTTCGGCATCGCCGGCTCGCTGATCCTCGGCTTCCTCGAACTGCAGGTCGCCCAGGCGCAGAGGCGCTTCCGCAACGAGATGGAAAGCTGGCTCGGCAGCCGCACCGGCAGCGCGAGCCTGCCGGGCCTCCAGCCGCTGGCCGGCGATCCGCTCGGTGACCGGCTCGACCGGCTCGGCGCCGCCATGGCCGAGAGCGGCGCCAACAACCGCGCCGCGACGCAGGCGCTGGCCAGTCTGGCCGAGGGCATCCAGGGTCTCGTGCAGCACATGCGCTCCGAGCAGCAGCTGATCCGCGACTGGGTCGAGGCGCAGGCCGCCCGCGAGAAGGACATGAAGCGCCTGCTGGAGCGCCTCACCGCCGACAATGTGATGGAGCCCTGACGGCGATGGCGCTCTCCCGCTCCCACCGCCGCGACGAGGTCAATTTCTGGCCGGGCTTCGTCGATGCGCTCTCGACGATGCTGATCGGCATCGTCTTCCTGCTCTCGGTCTTCGTGCTCGGGCAGTTCTTCCTGTCGCAGGAGCTGACCGGCAAGGACACGGCGCTCGACCGGCTCAACCGCCAGATCTCGGAACTGACCGACCTGCTGGCGCTGGAGCGCTCCTCCAACCGCCAGGCGCAGGAGAACCTGCAGCTGCTGCAGTCGTCGCTGACCCGCGAGCAGAGCGAGCGCGGCCGCATCCAGGACCTGCTAAACGCCCAGCCCGGCAACCAGGCCGCCCAGCTCGGCGAGGCGCAGAAGGCGCTGGAGGCCGAGAAGCAGCTCTCCGCCCGCGCCCAGGCGACTGTCGATCTCGTCAACCAGCAGATTCAGGCCATGCGCCGGCAGCTCGCCGCGCTGGAGGAGGCGCTCGGCGCCTCCGAGGCGAAGGACAAGGAAGCCCAGGCCCGCATCTCCGAACTCGGCTCGCGCCTCAATGTCGCGCTGGCCCAGCGCGTCCAGGAGCTGGCCCGCTACCGCTCCGACTTCTTCGGCCGCCTGCGCCAGGTGCTCGGCACGAGGCCCGACATCCGCGTCGTCGGCGACCGCTTCGTCTTCCAGTCGGAGGTGTTCTTCGACGCCGGCCAGGCCGTGCTCAAGCCCGAAGGCCGCGGCGAACTCGACAAGCTCGGCGCGATCATCGCCGATCTCGGCCGCGAGATGCCGCCGGACCTGCCCTGGATCCTGCGCGTCGACGGCCACACCGACAACCGGCCGATCCGCTCACCGCAATTCCCCTCGAACTGGCACCTCTCGGCGGCCCGCGCCATCGCGGTCGTCGAATATCTCGTCACCAAGGGCATTTCGGCCGACCGCATCGCCGCCACCGGCTTCGGCGAGTTCCAGCCGCTCGACGTCGCCAACACCGACGACGCCTGGCGCCGCAACCGCCGCATCGAATTCAAGATCACCGAGCGGTGACGGCCGGGCCGATGGCGTCGATCAGCCTGACCGACGGCATTGCGCTGCCTGAGACGTTTGAGGGTCTGCCGCGCATCGCGACGTCCGCGGTCGATACAGACGTGCTGGCAGCGCTCTACAGTGATGCTTCCGGCCCGTGGATCAAGCTGGGCGAGAGATGGGAACGGGCCACCGACCCGAGTGGCGACGCGATCATCATCCTTTGCGATCGGGCCGGTGGAACGAAAACGCTGCCAAAATTTCGCATGAGCTGGTCCGGCGTCATCTTCGCAGTCTCGCCACACGGTGAGTGGGCGCTCGCACAACGCGGCCGACGCCTCGGGACGGATGATGACACTCCGGACATCGCGATCTTCGACGCGACGGGAAGCCCGACACATGCGTTTGACGCGGGCGGCAATATCGAATTTCTGCAGATCGCTGGTGATCGATCCGTCTGGATCGGCCATGGCGATGATGATCCGGCCGACGGCATCAAGCTTGGTGGCGTTTCGCATTTCTCCCCCGACGGCACGGAAATATTTTATCGCGATTGTGCCGCTCGTCCCGACACCCCCCAAGTCTCATTCGAGACGGGCATCCCCTTCTGGTGCTGCTACGCACTGAATGTCTGCGGGCAGGTCGCCTGGACGCAGCACTACGACTCGATGCTGATCACGCGGTTCGAGCCCGATGGAAACGCGCGGTCGTGGATCACCGAGGAGAATGGGGCCAAGGCGCTGGCGGTGAGCGGTTCGACCATCGCCCGTATAGGCCGCTACGACGAGAAGCAGCATCAAGTAAGCGTCTTTCGCCTCGGACAACCGCCGCATTCAGAATTCGTCGGGCGGCTCAGCCTCGACATCGATGGCTGGCAGCCGAAATATCCGGATTGGATCGACGGCAAGGGCGATACCTTCCACATCGTGCATGACAGCAAGTGGTATCGCATCACCCTGGACGATATCCTCTCCCACATCGGGGCTCGCAACGGGTGAGAGACGCTTTGCAAGGTGATGGACACATGGAGCTGGCGGCAAGGCCCATGGCGACGAAGGCGACTCGAACAGGTTTCCGACGTCGCATCGGCTGCGCGATCATCGCGGGGAGCCTCTGGGGATACCCCGCCCTGGCCGAGCCGCGCCGCTCCGCGGTCGAGGACTGCGCCGCCTGCCATGGCCTGGACGGCATCGCGCGCGACACCGAGGTGCCCCATCTCGCCGGCCAGAACGAGCGCTATCTGTTCAACCAGATGATGGCCTTCCGGACCGGC
>LNFM01007222.1_pt1 | contig 11396 bp, 9 predicted proteins | sample 596031 | NCBI WGS metagenome assembly LNFM01 (sample SAMN04254537, study PRJNA301005) | activated carbon metagenome | isolation source: dual media filters at the Ann Arbor, Michigan drinking water treatment plant | place: USA: Ann Arbor | reverse complement strand
AGGAAGCAGCAAAGCTGAAAACTCATTGGGAGGGGCTTCTTATCAGCAACCAAACAATGCTTCATCAGCAATGTCGGGCAACAGCAATGTGCCTGCGCCTAATGAAATAACAGAGCCAGTAGACGATTTACCTTTTTAAAGAACCAATACTATTTGCTTAGAAATGCTCCTGTTTTTTGCAGGAGCATTTCTATTTTCTATCCTGAATCATGTAACTTGAAACTATGAAAAGACTATTGCTGTCATTTTTTCTCTTGTCCCCGTTTTGGCTTTTTGCACAACGACAGGTTCGTACAATGGAAACTGAAGTTTTAGTAATAGGTGGCGGTGTAGGAGGAACTGCTGCAGCCATTCAATCAGCAAGACTGGGAGTAAAAACAGTTCTGGTTGAACCAACGACGATGCTTGGCGGAATGTTAACTGCTGCGGGAGTAAGTTGCACGGATGGAAATGATCAATTACCCAGTGGAATGTGGGAAGAATTCCGACAGGCATTGTATAAGCATTATAAAAGAAACCGGTTGAATACGGGTTGGGTTAGCAATACCAACTTCGAACCCCGTGTTGCTGACAGTATCTTCAAAGCATGGGCGGCTAAAGAAAAAAATCTCACTGTGATTTTTGGGTATGAATTTGAAACGGTTTCCAAAAAGGGAAATAAAGTCATTGCTTCCTCTTTTTATAATAAGGACAACACAGAAGCATTGAAAGTAAATGCAACAGTTATTGTTGACGGTACAGAACTGGGTGATGTGTTTGCCAAAGCCGGTGCGGCATATGACCTGGGGATGGATGATCCGGCCATCAGTGGAGAAAAGGAAGCAAGACAAAAGAATGATATCATACAAGACCTTACCTGGGCGGTTATATTAAAAGATTATGGCAAGGATGCTGATAAAACAATTGCAAAACCCGATGGCTATGATGCAAAAAAATATTATTGCACTTGCACCGATGCTCCTTGTGAGGACAAACCCTGGAACGGCGATAAATTAAAAATGCTGAATTATGGAAAACTGCCACGCAGCCCGGGTGCAAAGTTTGATAAGTACATGCTTAACTGGCCACCATTTGGAAATGATATTTATTTGAATGTAGTAGAAGACAACTACGAAGAACGAAATACGAAATACGAGTTGGCAAAACAACACACCCTTGGGTTTATTTATTTTATGCAGACAGAGCTAGGAATGAAAAATATTGGGCTGGCGGATGATGAACTGGATGCCGGCATGGCATTGATACCTTATAACCGGGAAGGACGAAGATTAAAAGGGTTGGTGCGGATGAATATCAATCATATTAAGAATCCGTATGACGCCACTTTGTACAGAACAGGAATATCTGTTGGTGATTATCCGGTAGATCATCATCATGCCCGTTATCCGGGCAAAGTACCGGAGATAGAATTTCCGCCGATACCATCTTTTAATGTACCGATGGGAGCATTGATACCTGAAACAATAGATGGATTGATCGTTTGTGAAAAAGGAATTTCCGTAACGAATATTGTAAATGGCACCACAAGATTGCAACCTATTGTTTTATTGACCGGGCAGGCAGCAGGAGTATTAGCTGCAAAGACAGTTCAATTAAAAAAGAAAGTGAGCGAAGTGCCAGTAAGAATAGTGCAGGAGGAATTGCTGAAAACAAGAACTTATTTAATGCCTTTTGTGGATGTGAAGCCAACTGATCCTCATTGGGAAGCTATACAAAAAGTTGGGGTAACCGGAATATTAAAAGGTACAGGCAAAGCAGAAGGTTGGGGGAATAAAATGTTTTTTTATCCGGATAGTTTGGTAATGGATATGGAGCTAATTATTGGGTTTGGTAGATATTTCGGAACAAGGAGTGGCTTCAGGTTGCCTCCGGGGAAAGAAAGGACAATATTGAACTGTTTTAGTAAAATAAAAGGGGTAAGAAAATTTTGGTGGAAAGAAGTACTTCATACAATATCGAAAGTTGAGGATTTAAAAATGCATTGGGAAAAATGGGGTTTAAAAGATTTTAATCCCGAACGTTTTATTACAAGAAGAGAGCTTTGTGTATTGCTTGATAACTGTATTCTACTTTTCGGCAGCAAAAACCTCCCAATGGATATAAACGGTAAAATGGGATTTAAATACACTGAATTTTAATTTATGCGAAAACAATTTTTGATTTTTTGCTTTTTACTTTCCACTTTTTGTGTAACTGCTCAAAAAGACTGGCAGCTTTCTATCCAGACCTGGACCTTTCATAAATATTCTTTATTGGAAAGCATACATAAAGCAGATACATTGGGTGTAAAGTTTTTAGAAGTGTACCCCGGTCAAAAAGTGGGAGGCGATATTCCCGGTGTATTTACTTATACATTGGATACTATTAGCAGGGAACGTATAAAGGAATTATTAAGATTTAAAAATATTCAGGTTGTGGCTTTAGGAGTTATTGATAAATATTATTACAACAAAGACAACCTTGAAAAATTTTTTGACTTTGCAAAGTACATGGGCATTTCTTTTATTACCGCCGAACCTGAATGGGAAGATCTTGATGAATTTAACCGGCTCGCAATAAAATATAAAGTCAAAGTGGCCTTGCATTGTCATCCCAAACCTTCCAGTCATTACTGGCATCCTGATTCTACTGTTGCCGCCATGAAAGGGCGACAACAAATCGGGGCATGGCCTGATGTTGGTCATTGGGCAAGAAACGGGGTGAACATACAAGCGGCTATGAAGAAATTGGAAGGGAAAATATGGGGGCTTCATTTCAAAGACGTAGCGGAATTTGATAATGTAAATACAGGAGATGTTTTATTTGGAAAAGGTGTCTGCAATTTACCAGCCATACTAAAAGAATTGAAGCGACAAAAATTCAAAGGTGTTGTTTCAATGGAATACGAGGCCAACGAGGATAATAACATGGAGGATATGAAGAAGAATAAATTGTATTATGAATCAGAACTAAGAAAACTCCAATCAACTAACCAGTAACAAGTATCCAGGATATGTCATCAAGAAGAAAATTTTTAAAACAATTAGGCGCTGCTTCATTGGTCGCTCCGCTTACATCGTATGCCAGTTTTAGCGAAGAGGAAATAGAAAAACGAATTATCCCCTACGAAAGAAAGATCAGTGCTGTTGATGAGATCAATGTTGGTATCATTGGTTTTGGCATCATGGGCAGCCGTAATGCAAAAACTATGTTGGAAGTGCCGGGTGTAAAATTGGTTGCTGTTTGTGATCTTTATAAAGGGAGATTGGAAAGAGCTAAAGAATTATATGGGCAACAACTTTTTACAACACAGTCGTATGAAGAATTATTGAATCGCAGCGATATTGATGCTGTTGTTGTTTGCACCAGTGATCAGTGGCATGATAAGATCAGCATTGATGCGATGCGGAAGTACATCAACTCAACCAGGGTTGGAATGTGATCAATGTGCAGAAACAAACAGGAGTCGTGTTGCAGGTGGGGAGTCAACGGGTCAGCAGTATTGCTTATGCAGAAGCAAAGAAATTTTATAGGGCTGGGGAGATCGGCCAGTTAAATTGTATTGAAGCTTCTTTTGATCGCCACACTGCTTTGGGAGCCTGGCAATATACCATGCCAATGGATGCGAGTATAGACAGTATTGAATGGAAAAAATATTTCAAAAACTCAACAAACCTTTCATTTGATGCCAAACGTTTTTTCTGGTGGAGAAATTATAAAGAGTATGGTACAGGTGTAGCCGGTGATCTGTTTGTGCATCTTTTATCAGGTATTCATTTTTTAACGGATTCAAAAGGTCCGTCAAAAATATTTGCAACCGGTGATCTTAGCTATTGGAAAGATGGCCGCAATGTTCCAGATGTAATGACAGGAGTAATGGAATACGCAGCGACCAAAGAACATCCGGCTTTCCAGGTTTTATTAAAAGTAAATCTTGCCAGTGGTGCTGAAAAAGTTGAAAGCAGCAAAGTAAAATTTTATGGCACAGAAGGTATGATTGATTTTGGCTGGAATGATTTTACTATTTACCGGAATAAATTTTCAAAACATCCAAATATCGGCGGATGGGATGCTCTCGATACTTATCCCAGCGCCATGCAACGGGAGATCATGCGAAACTATAAACAGAAATATCCCAATGCCGAAGGTCTTTCTGCAGATGCGTCGCCTATCCGTTTTATGGCTCCTCCCGGTTATGATGACAGGCTTGATCATTTTATTAATTTCTTTGAATCTGTTCGCAACGGAAAGCCTGTTGTGGAAGATGCAACATTTGGTTTTCGTGCCGCTGCTCCTTGTTTAGCTTGCAATGAAAGCTATTTTCAAAAGAAAATAATCAACTGGGATCCGGTTAAGATGGTTGTTAAGCAGGCCCGGGTTTAAAACCATGACATGCTATATATTTGCGGCATGCCAGAGCAAATATTTTCTTACCAGCAATTAGTTGATTTTACCAATGCAATTTTTCAAAAGATTGGATGTTCACCCGAACATGCAGACACAGCTACCAAAACATTGTTGTCGGCTGATCTGCGTGGTATTGATTCACATGGTATCGCAAGACTGAGTGGTTATGTGAGATTATGGGAAGCAAAAAGAGTGAATGCTACTCCGCAGATAAAAGTCATTCATGAAACTCCGTCAACAGCGGTAGTAGATGGTGATAGCGGATTGGGATTGGTGATTGCTCCGTTTGCGATGAAGATCGCTATTGAAAAAGCAAAACAAGTTGGTACAGGTTGGGTAAGTGTGCAAAACAGTAATCATTTTGGTATTGCAGCGTATCATGCAATGATGGCTTTAGAACATGATATGATGGGTATTGCTATGACAAATGCAAGTCCATTGGTAGCACCCACTTTTTCTATTGATAAAATGCTTGGCACTAATCCAATTTGTGTGGCAGCACCTGCAGGCAATGAACCTGCGTTTGTTGCAGACCTTGCCACTACAACTGCTGCAAACGGCAAGCTAGAAATATTGCAACGAAAAAATTTACAAACTCCAAACGGTTGGGTGCAGGATAAAGATGGCAATCCATCTAACGATCCCCATGCATTAAAAACCGGTGGTGCATTACTGCCATTGGGAGGGGACAGAGAACATGGCTCGCACAAAGGATATGCATTGGGAGCTATTGTAGATATTTTTTCAGCGTTATTAAGTGGTGCTAATTATGCGCCGTGGGTGCCACCGTTTCCAGCGTATGTTCCTATGCCCGCACAGCAACCCGGAAAAGGGATCGGTCATTTTTTAGGTGCTATGCGAATAGATGCATTTCGTCCGGCTAATGAATTCAAACAAAGTATGGATCATTGGATACAGGGATTCAGAAATGCAAAAACAGTTGCTGGTGAAGAAAAAGTATTGGTACCCGGAGATCCGGAAAGAGAGTATGAAGCAGAACGAATGAAAAATGGCATTCCGCTGTTAGAGGCGGTGGTGGCTGATTTGAATGGATTGGCTGAAAAATTTTCTTTAGATTTGATGCAATGAAAAATACTGTATAATGAAAATTTATCTGTCTGGAATGATTGCTTTGGCAACCGTGTTAATGTTTAATTCTTCTTGTCAGAAAGAAGTGGAAGGGGTTTTAGGAGAAAACAATAATGAAGACAGCACAATTATCCGAAAATATATTGAGTTCGATACAACATTATCAATTGGCCTAGACACATTGTCAATTATGGCATTCGATTATGACAATAGGGGGAGATTAATTAGTACGAAACAACTTGAAAAAGATCAGACAATGCCCCCTACCTCCACACTTCACAATTTTAGAAACACATTTTATTTTTACAATACAAACGAAAGTTTACCAAATAAAGTAATATCAAGTAGTAGTAATCAGTATGGCACAATGAATGACACAGTATTTTTATTCTATACCGGTGGATGGGTTAGTAATGATTCAATCAGAACGAAGCAAATTGATGCAGCGGGGTTTATTTATGAGTCAATTGTTGTGAATCGTTATGTAAGAAATGGGAATGCTACAGTAGCAACAGAATACAGAGCTAACACATTCTCTCCACCTACATGGCCGCCAGCTTGTCCTAGAACAACCAATTATCAACACACAGTTTCAAGCGGGAATATTATTTCAGAAATCGGCAACTCTACCAGCTGTAATAGTACAGGAAGGTCCGTAGGGAATTATAGTTACGATAATAAGCCTAGCCCTTTTTATATTTTGCAGATACCTTACCCAGTTTTGGATGGATATCTTACATATAGCTATGTTCAGAAAAATAACATTATCGAGAGCTGGTTTACTACGCCTGGAGATGGCTTTATTAATACCTACACTTATCGCAGTGATGGCTATCCAATAATTGTACGTTCTTTTGAAGTCGCCGACCCCACTAATTCATGGAAAGGACTTCTCTTTTACAAATAATCGATAAAGGCAGCTAAGTAGAAATATTAGTTATATTAAGTAAACTTACTTGCAAAAAGGATTTTATCTTTGCGCCCTGCTTGCAGATTAATTAATCCATAAAAATCTCGGGAGGGGGGAACAAAATGAAAAGAGCCATTTGTATCAAATCTGGTTTATGCTCATTTAGCGAATTCCATTTTCCCAATTAAAGTAAAAGATAAGAAAATGAAAGTAATGAAGTTTGGCGGCACCAGTGTGGGTAAGCCGGAACGTATGCATCACATAGCAGGTTTGGTAACCAAAGAAACAGAGCCAACAATCGTTGTATTATCAGCATTGTCCGGAACAACTAATGCATTAGTAGAAATTGGTGAATTGATTGCCAAAGGTGACAGAACTACAGCCAAACAAGCCATTGAAAAACTGGAGCAACATTACCAGAATTTTGTCAGCGAATTAGTTAAAAAGGAAACTTCATTAGCGAAAGCCAAAAGCATAATTGCCGAGCATTTTGAATTCTTACATATTATTCTTCGTATTTCCTTTAGCGAAGCATTAAGTAAAGATATACTGGCACAGGGAGAGTTATTATCTACCAAACTCTTTAGTGTGTACCTGGAAGACCAGGGTATTGAACATATGTTATTGCCAGCTCTGGAGTTTATGACCATTGACCATTATGATGAACCCCAGATTGGAAGCATTAAAGTAAAATTGAGCCAACTGCTGAAAGCTCACAGCGACAAAAAAATATTTATTACCCAAGGTTATATCTGTCGCAATGCAAGAGGCGAGGTTGATAACCTGAAAAGAGGAGGAAGTGATTATAGTGCTTCCTTAATTGCTGCGGCTATCAATGCCTCTGTTTGTGAGATATGGACAGATATAGATGGCATGCATAACAATGATCCCAGAATTGTAAAGAAGACAATGCCGGTTGAGCAAATGAGTTTTGATGAAGCAGCAGAGTTGGCTTATTTTGGGGCAAAGATTTTACATCCGGCTTCTATCTGGCCGGCACAACAATATAACATACCGGTAAAATTGCTGAACACTATGCAACCGGATGCTAAAGGAACCACTATTACAGAATTAGCCGGCAGCGTTGGTGTAAAGGCCGTAGCAGCAAAAGATAATATCACTGCGATTCGCATTAAGAGCAGCCGCATGTTATTAGCCTATGGGTTTCTTAGAAAAATATTTGAAGTATTTGAAAAATACAGAACTCCAATTGATATGGTTACTACTTCTGAAGTAGCAGTATCATTAACCATCGATAATGTAACCAGCCTGAAGGAAATAGTAAAAGAGCTGGAGCCATTTGGTACCGTAGAAGTTGATAGCAACCAGATCATAATTTCGGTAGTAGGCAACCAGATATCTGAAACTGCTGATATGGTGAAAAAGCTATTCGGTTCTATTATGAATATTCCTGTTCGTATGGTAAGCTATGGCGGAAGTCCACATAATATTTCACTATTAGTACCTGCAGCATACAAAACACAAATATTACAGCAATTGAATAAAGGAATGTTTGGGTTGGAGTAGAATGAAAAGTTAAATGATTGATTTTTTTTACTAATGTGACAAAAGTCATACTATTTGTTTGCTGCCTCCGTTAGATTTGAAATCAAATGTTACCAATGAGGTTTTTTTCAGTTTACTTTATCGCTGCAAGTATATTTATTGCAGTTGGATGGGAGACAGATTTTGAAAAAGCAAAAGAGAAGGCTGCAAGGGAGCATAAATTTATTTTATTAAATTTTTCAGGCTCCGACTGGTGCATTCCCTGTATCAATTTGAAAAGAACAATTTTTGAAAACACATCTTTCCAGAGCTTTGCTGATAGTAACCTGGTATTAATAAGTGCCGATTTCCCCCGCCGCAAAAGAGTAATGAGAAGCTGGCTGATAAATACAATCCCGATGGGATTTTTCCCTACACTTTATTGTTGAATGCAGAAGGAAAGCTGTTAAAATCATGGGAAGGTCTTCCAGATTTTACGGCCGAGCAGTTTATACTTTTAATAAAGGAAACAACTGATGTCCGAAAGTAGTACAATCACGATATCGCCTTCCCTACATCGAAAAGTACTTAAGTTAATGGGTAATCGATTTGAGATTACCATTGTGTCTGATAGTGAATTGGAGGCTATTGCAAGAATTGATGATGCGGTAAGCGAAATCCGTAGAATAGAAACACTACTCACCACATTTAACGAATCCAGTCAAACAAATCATATAAATTTTTATGCAGGAGTTAGGCCCGTAAAAGTTGATAAAGAAGTTTTTGACTTAATTCAACGATCTAAGCGAATATCAGAAATTACACAAGGAGCTTTTGATATTACATATGGTTCTGTAGATAAGAAGCTCTGGAATTTTGATAAAACAATGACGGCTTTGCCGGATGTTGCGACGGCAAAAAAATCTGTTCATTTAATTAATTACAGGAACGTAATCTTAGATGAAAAAAAGTGTACTGTTTTTTTGAAAGAAAAAGGAATGCGGGTTGGCTTTGGTGGAATAGGGAAGGGCTATGCTGCGGAAAGAGCTAAAATTATTCTTCAACAGAAAGGAGTTAAGAGTGGAATTGTAAATGCTGCCGGAGACTTAACAGCATGGGGCTGTCAACCAAATGGAAAAGAGTGGACAATTGGTATTGCCGATCCTAACTCTTCCCTTCATCCTTTTTCTTATCTCAATATTACGAATATGGCCATTGCCACTTCGGGCAATTATGAAAAATTTATTACCATAAACGGGAAGAAATATTCTCACACTATCGATCCGAAAACTGGTCTACCTATCTGCGGAATAAAAAGCGTTACTATTATTAGCACTAATGCAGAAATAGCTGATGCAATGGCAACCCCGGTAATGATCATGGGAATAAAAGTGGGCTTAGATATGGTGAATCAGGTAGCAGGACTTGCTTGTATTATTGTGGATGACAATGATAAAATCTATACGTCAAAAAACATAAATCTAAAATGAAAAAAAACCACCAACGAAGTACAGCTGGAATGATTGCACTCGCCTTGTTTTTTTCGGCTGTAGCCCTTGCTTCCTGCACAACGGTAAAAGAATATCAGAAAAATAAATTGAATGATAGTGAAATGACATTAAGTGCCCGAAAAATAGAAAAAACAGAAATGAGTTTTCAAAGTTATCGGGAAGGAGCATCTGGAGCTAACGGAGGTAAAACCGGAGGCGGATGTGGATGTAACTAATTAGTCATTTTAAAATCATTTCAATGAAAAGAATTTGTTTATCGGTTGCTGGTATAGTGCTGACTTTTTTTGCATCATTTGCGCAAACCAACCCTAAAGACAGTGCAGAATATAAGAGCCGTAAATTAAGTTTTGAAGAGGCCAATCTTGTAACAAGTTATTATAAACAAGATGGAAATAATTCGGCTGTAACAGGTGGTATCGGCACTCAAAAGCTCACAGATATTTCTACCGTTATTGATGTTAAATTTACCCGTTGGGATAAAAAAGAAAGAAAGCATACCTATGATATTGAAGTAGGGTTTGATCATTATACTTCTGCTTCGTCTGATAATGTTGATCCGCAAACTGTTTCTGGAGCTTCCCGTGCTGATTCAAGATTATTCCCATCTTTAAGCTGGTCAGTTGAAAATCAAAAGAAAGGCTCCACTATAGGAGTTGGAGTCGCATTGTCTTCTGAATTTGATTACCAATCTATCGGAGTGAATGCAATGTTTGCACAGAAAACAAAAAACCGTAATGGCGAGTTTACAGCAAAGGCCCAGGTATTTCTTGATAACCTTAAATATATTTTGCCCATAGAGCTAAGACCTACGGGCAGTGGTGGTGGGGGTGATGATGAAGATGATTATGAAAATAGATCAAGAAAATCATACAGTGGGTCATTGTCCTATTCGCATATTATTAATAAGCGGTTGCAAGTAATGTTTATTGCTGAAATGATAAAGCAGCAAGGTTTTCTTGGTTTACCTTTTCACAGAGTTTATTTAAATAATAATGCAGTAGCAGTAGAAAATTTGCCGGATACCAGAACCAAAATTCCTTTAGGAATAAGAGCCAGCTATTTTCTGGGAGATAAGATTATTGTAAGAGGATTTTATCGGTATTATCATGATGACTGGGGGCTAAATGCCCATACCATTAACCTGGAAACACCAATAAAAATTAACCCTTATTTTTCAGTTATACCTTTTTATCGTTATTATTCTCAAACGGCGGTAGATTATTTTGCGCCCTATAAAATACATACTACTGCCGAACAATATTACACCAGTAACTATGACTTGTCAAAGTTCAACAGTAATTTTTACGGGGCAGGGTTTAAAATTACTCCCCTCAAAGGGGTGTTGGGTATACAGAGAATCAGTATGTTGGAAATGAGGTATGGACATTATTCAAGAACAAATGGCTTAAATTCTGATATTATTACGCTAAGCATGAAATTTAAATAGCAAATTAATAGCCTTGAATTTGTTTCTTACTTTAATTACAAGATTGGGGAGATTGGGTTGGATAATAGGTTAATTAAGGTTAATACAAATTTTCTTAAAAAATGCTTTAGTAAATTGCCGGTATGAAAATCATACCGGCAATTTCATTTTTCCTGCTCCTTTTCTTTGATGCAACTGCACAAAGAACAATAAAAGGCCGTGTGGTGAATGATGTTACCGGTGTTCCCATTGCCGGTAGCAGTGTATTTATAAGCAGTACTTCAAAAGGAACTGTTACGGATAATGCAGGCAATTTTGAGTTGATTGATATTCCATCTGGTAAGCATGACCTTGTAATTTCCTGTATTGGATATGAGACTAACGTATATAGTTTTAGTAGCGAACAGTTGCCGCTAAAGTTAAAAGTAGAGTTGACGGTGAAAGTAAAAGAATTACAGAACGTAACGATTGAACAATATGAAGAAGGTGGATGGGAAAGATGGGGGAAAACATTCATGGACTACTTTGTAGGAACATCAGAGAATGCGACGCTTTGTAAAATTAAAAATGAAAAAGCAATCCGTTTCAG
>LNFM01012164.1_pt1 | contig 11399 bp, 18 predicted proteins | sample 596031 | NCBI WGS metagenome assembly LNFM01 (sample SAMN04254537, study PRJNA301005) | activated carbon metagenome | isolation source: dual media filters at the Ann Arbor, Michigan drinking water treatment plant | place: USA: Ann Arbor | reverse complement strand
ACAAGTTACCGTTCAACTATTTTTATTCAAAACGAAGAAGAAAAGAAAATTGCAGAAGAAGTAATTGATATAGTAAACAAATCAAGGAAGTGGGAAGGTGAAGTCGCTACTACGCTGGAGCCCTTTGCCACCTTCTGGCCTGCTGAACCTGAGCACCAGGATTATTTACTTAGAAGACCAAATGGTTATACCTGCCATTTTGAAAGGTTTGATACATTTTTGAAATAAATATTTATTAATCTAAACATACAAAATCAATTTTATGACACACGAAGAAATCAGAACCGCTGCAACCGATTTAATAACCATGGCTATGAATGGAAAAATTTTAGAAGCTATGGATAAGTATTCCGATGATAATATTGTAACCCAGGAGGGAGTTACCGGAAAGCCAAGCGAAGGCGGCAAAAAGAAGTTACTGGAAAACTATAAGATTTTTCTGGATAATATGACCGAGGTAAATACCTATAAAGGCAAGCTTGTTTCTGTTGGCGAAAATGTTTCAGCCATTGAATGGGAGCTTGATTTTAAAAACAACCTTCCGGGCTGGGAAGTAATAAAGCTAACCGAAATTGCAGTGCAGGAGTGGAAAAACGGAAAAATAGCAAGAGAAACATTTTTTTATAATCCGCAATAATTAAAGAATAGCACAATGAATAAAATAGGATTAGACAGTCAAAAAGCAACTGAAATAGCAGACAAGCTAAATATTCTTTTAGCAAACTACCAGGTGCTGTACACCAATACAAGAGGCTTTCACTGGAATGTTAAGGGAAAAGATTTTTTTGAGCTGCATTTAAAGTTTGAAGAAGTATATAATGACCTGCAGGTTAAAATAGATGAAATAGCAGAACGGATTTTAACGCTTGGCAATACACCTAAGAACAGTTTTTCAGATTATCTGAATATTGCTTCTATCAAGGAGGTGAGCAGTGAGGCTAACGGGGCCGCAGGGTTGCAATATATATTAGATGGCTTTGGTGTTATTTTGAAAATAGAAAGAGAGTTGCTGCTATTAAGCGGAGAAATTAATGACGAAGGCACCAATGCTTTAATGAGCGGATACATTACCGAACATGAAAAAAGTGTTTGGATGTTTAACTCCTATTTAAACAAATAATTTTAGAATGAAAGAATGGAAAGAAATTACATCTGAAAAAGATGTACAGGATATTATTGCCGCCTCGGAAACCAGGCCGCAGGTAATCTTTAAGCATAGTGTTAGCTGCGGAATCAGTGCTTTTGCAAAGGAGAAGCTGGAAGATGGCAGCCACCTGATAGTAGCCAAAGCAGATTTTAATTATCTGAACCTGCTGCGCTATAGGAGCATTTCTAACTTAATTGCTTCTGCATTAAAGATAACACATCAGTCGCCCCAGGTAATTGTTTTAAAAAACAAAGAAGTGGTTTACCACAGCTCTCATCATTCAATTGATGCGGATAAAATTGCAGGAAAACTGTAATTTCCCGGGAATATATTTTTATTTTGGGCTGTTAACATTTGCCTGGGAAAAAAATTAACATGATGTCATTAACTGAAGTTGTCTTTTGGGGTTTTATATCTGTTACAGGTATTATTATTGGTTCCGTTATTGGCCTGAAATTAAATTTGCAGCATTCACTTATTTCAAAAATTGTTGCATTAGCATCGGGGCTGCTGGTGGCTACAGCTACTGTGGAATTGTATCATAACGCCATTGATGATATTAATCTGTATGTGGGTATTCTGGCATTATTTGCAGGAGCTTTAGCATTTAGTTGTGCCAATTCCATTGTTTCCAATCTTGGGGCAAAGCACAGAAAAAGATGTGGTGTTTGTGTAGCACAGCCAACAGAACAAGTAAGCCCGGGCAGCGGGCTTGCCATTATGATAGGAACTGCAATGGATGCAATACCCGAGGCAATGGTGCTTGGGCTTTCATTAAAAACTGTGGGAGTTGACTATGCATTGATTTTAGCAATAGCGCTTGGAAATTTACCTGAGGCTATATCAAGTTCTTCCGGAATGAAAGAGGCCGGCAGAAGCCAAAAATGGATTTTTACTCTTTGGGGTATCGTTTCTGTGGGCACTATCCTGCTAACGGTGTTTGGCTTTATACTGGCTGAGCATTTATCGCATGAAGTGATTGCAATTTTAGAACTGTTCGGAGCCGGGGCGCTGTTGTCATTGGTAGCGGAAACCCTGATACCAGAAGCCACACATGGCACTCCAAAATTTGCCGGTCTGTTGATTGTTCTTGGGTTTATACTGTTGATGCTGTTTTAAAATAAGTGAGTTAGTATTCAATTTCGTATTAATGCTGTCGTCAATAAATAATATATCAAACCAGTTTTATGGCCTTTCAAAAAGTCTTGGCACTAACTGAGCTGCCAACCGGTACATCAAAAGTGGTAAAGCTGGGCAGTAAAAAAATTGCACTCTTTAATTTTAATGATAAAATTACCGCATTGGGCAATGCATGCCTGCACCGGGGCGGCCCATTGGGGTTGGGTTGTGTAGAAAAAAAATATGACGACTATTATGTAACCTGCCCGTGGCATGGCTGGGAGTATAATATTGAAACCGGTACGGCCCCACCAGGCTATCACGACCAGCATTCTGTTTACGAAGTAAAAATTGAATGAAGCGACATATTAATAAACGATATTGAACTTGTAGCTGCCAAGAAAGCCAACCACGATTCGCCGCTGCTGGATGATTTAGTAAAACTTCGTTACCAAACCACCCCAGGTTCTTTGAATATTTTAGGAATTTCCGCCACCAATATGAATAGCAGTTTGCCCCGTTATTCCACATCAGAGGCAGCACTGAAAGGTATGCTGGAGTATGCGAATGCGAAGCATGGAGCATCTGCAAAAATTATTAAACTAAGAGATTTGAATTTCCGGCATTGTGAGGGCTATTACTCACAGCATGCACAAGCCTGCAACTGGCCCTGCAGCATTACTGAAGCAGACCCGGCAGATGGGATGACACAGGTTTATACAGACATGGTTTTATGGGCCGATATTGTGATACTGGCTACACCCATCCGCTGGGGGCTGGCCTCCTCACTCTATTACAAAATGTGTGAACGGTTAAATACAGTACAAAACCAAATCACTTTAAAAGATAAAATCCTTATCAAAAACAAAGTGGCTTCTTTTATAATAACCGGTGGCCAGGATAATATACTGCAGGTGGCCGGGCAAATGATGAGTTTCTTTGGGAGTCTTGGCTTTGTTATTCCGCCATTTAGTTTTGTAGGATGGAGCCGTGGGTGGACGGCTGAAGATATGGATAAAAATGTATTACAGTTTAAAAAGAGTGAATATATAAAACGAGGAATATGTGAATTGCTGGATAACACCGTAGAATTATTAATGAATATTAAAAGGATGGATTACAACAACATTATAGCGCCAATACCCCATAAAAAAGACTCATTTACCGGTGATATGGAAAACCCCGATATGAACCTATAAATGGTTTGTAAGAAAATCAGGGAAATAGATTAAAGAAGAATTTACAAATAAAAAGGAAATATTTTATACTGGATACTTGCCTCAACGGGACATCTTCCAGCTTTCAATAATTTTTATATTAATAGCCCCTTCAGAAGGTGCTATTATGGTAATAGAGAATATCTAAGTAAAAAAAATAAAGTTAAATGCCCAACGCATATTTTATAACTAAAAAACCAATCAACGAACCTGTTAAGGACCATGCGCCGGGCAGTAAAGAAAGAGCTGAATTAAAAGCAGTCATTGCTGAACTCAAAAGCAGGCAAATAGATATACCGATGTATATCAATAACCGAGAAGTTAGAAGTGGCACAAAGGTTCCTATCGTTTCACCGCATAACCATAGCCAGGTATTGGGTCATTATTGTCATGGAGAAAAGGAACATGTAACCATGGCAATTGATGCTGCATTAGAAGCAAGAAAAAATTGGGCTGCTATACCCTGTGAACAACGGGCTGCCATTTTTTTAAAAATAGCCGATTTAATTACAGGCAAATACCGGGCTCTGTTAAATGCTGCCAGTATTTTAGGGCAAAGTAAAACCATTCACCAGAGCGAAATTGACAGTATTTGTGAGTCCGCCGATTTTTTACGGTTCAATGTATCTTTTATGGCGGAGCTGTATAAAGAACAGCCCGAATCGGCGGATGGCGTTTGGAACCGGATAGAATGGAGGCCATTGGAAGGATTTATTTTTGCATTAACGCCATTTAATTTTACATCTATTGCCTGCAATTTACCCACAAGCTGTGCGATGATGGGCAATGTGGTTGTTTGGAAACCCAGTAACAATCAAATATATTCTGCCAAAGTACTTATGGATATTTATATTGAAGCAGGACTGCCACCCGGTGTCATAAACTTAATCTATCCATCTGGGCCAGATGCTGCCGAAGTAGTCTTTAATCACCCTGAATTTGCTGGCTTGCATTTCACAGGCAGTACCGCTGTTTTTCAGAACATTTGGCAAACCATCGGCAATAATATTCATAAATACAGGTACTACCCACGCATTGTAGGTGAAACAGGTGGTAAAGATTTTATTCTGGCACATCACAGTGCCGATATTGATGCACTGGTAACAGCAATTATCAGAGGTGCCTTTGAATACCAGGGACAAAAATGCTCAGCCGCTTCAAGAACATATATTCCGGAAAGTCTTTGGCCAACTGTAAAGGGAAAATTGCGAAATCAAATCAATAGCATACCCATTGGCTCACCTGAAGATTTATCCAACTTTATGAGTGCTGTTATTGATGAAAAAAGTTTTGATAAACTAAATGGCTATGTTGAAGCTGTAAAAAATAACCCTGAAGTGGAACTAATAACAGGGGGTAACAACAGTAAGGAAAAGGGATATTTTATCAATCCAACCATTATTAAAACAGACAATCCGAAATACGTTACTATGTGTGAAGAATTATTTGGCCCCGTTCTTACATTGTTTGTCTATGATGATAAAGATTTTGATGAAATACTAAACTTGGTTGACAGCACTTCAATCTATGCCCTTACCGGAGCCGTGTTTGCACAAGACAGAGAAGCTATTTTACTGGCTACTGAAAAACTTAACCAGGCGGCAGGCAATTTTTATATCAATGATAAACCTACCGGCGCCATAGTAGGTCAGCAACCTTTTGGAGGTGCAAGAGGAAGTGGTACAAACGATAAGGCGGGTTCAAAAATAAATTTATTACGATGGGCTTCTGCCAGAACCATTAAAGAGAATTTTGTGCCTCCAACGGATTATAAATATCCGTTTATGAAGCCGGAATAAAACAACCAATTTCAATTTTTTAAGCAACAAAAAATGAATCATGAGTAATTCAAAAATCAAATTTTTTCTATCTCTGCTAACTGCGTTTAGCCTGATTGTGGTTTCCTGTAATAATAATTCGGCAAACGATAATTCAAAAGACGAACATGCTAACCATAAAAGTGATAGCACTGGTCAGCAAATACCAGTAGGCTATATCTACACTACAACAAATGGTGAGGGAGAAAATCAGGTAGTATGTCTTGAGAGATATACTGATGGTACTTTGGGTAATGAGAAAGTTTATGGAACAAAAGGTAATGGCGGTTCAAAAAGCAGCGACCCGGTAAATGGTGACTACGATTACCAGGGTTCCGTTCAAATTATAGATAATTACTTACTTACCACAAACACCGGAAGCAATACAGTCACTGTATTTGACCTGAACAGAAAGGACGGAACATTACAATGGAAATCTAATTTTGAAAGCAAAGGCCAGCGGCCCGTAAGTATCGGTTATACCAAAGTGGCAGGCAGTGAAAGTGAATATTGGATTACAGTTGCCAATCAATGGGGAACGCCAACTGCATTGTATGATGGTGATAATTTTGTTCGTCTGCCAAGTGATGCGTTTTTCAAACAAGATTTATCTAAGCCAGATTCTTCCGATTTATTAAGAAATGTACAACTGTTCAGGTTTGATACAAAAACAGGAAATGTGAGCTATGTGAATCAGGTTGATAAATATGTTAGAAAATGGGGCGGCCCGCAGCAGGTTTCTTTTAGCCCCGATGGTAAAAAAATTGCAGTTACACTTTGGGGCATTCCTCATTTCTTAACAGAACACCCTCAATTGAAAGAGACTCAACCCAGCCGGGTGTATGTGTATGATTTCGACAATGGTAAAGTAAGCAATCCGCGGTACTATCAGGAAGATGGTGTGGTAGGTGCTGTGGGTTTTGATTGGAGCAAGGATAATAATACCTTATTTGTTTCTTACTTTAATTTAATTGATGTGAAAGTGGACCATGGTCTTGTAGTACTATATGATGAAAACAAAACACTTAAAAAGCAAAGCAACCACACTACCGGCGCCACTGGCGATGTGGATGAGGCTTGCTGGACTGTGATGAACCCTAGTAAGGATATACTGTATGTTGTAAGTTTTTATTCAAATGTGATTACTCCTTTTAAAATTGAAAACAACAAGGTGGTAAAAACATTGCCTTACGAAGGAGTGAAAAAGGAAAATCCGGTAAATGATTTAAAGGATGCCTATGTGGCACCGGATAATAAAATGTTGTACTGTATCGGGGCATTAAATTCTTACTCCATTAAGCACTACAAAATAAATGAAGATGGAAGCATTAAGTTTCACGATGAAGTGGTGCTGGGCGTTACCAAACATGCTTTAGGTAAACCTGGCGTTTATGACTTAGCAGGATTAGCCGGGTTTGATCTATAATAATATAGCCAACCTCTTACTGCATAACTATTAATGAAATTAATTTAGATGAAACCAATAGAGGATTTTATCAAAGCAGAACAAAGCGTTCATAATATGGTTCGGATACTGGGGGCTATAGCTAAGGCATATATACCAGGAGAAAAGGATTATAGCCATACCAATTTCAGATGGTGTGAAGTCAATCATCATTTAGAGACAAGAAATATTGTATTGAACAATGGAAGTAATGCATGGGTAAGCTACCATCCGGCACACTTGCATTTTCATATCTATGTAAATGGCGAGAAGGATAACAAAAACATGATTTTGGTTAAAAACAACTCCCTGAGCTTTGTACAAAACAGGTTTCAAAGTTTATTCAAAAAAATAGGTATCGACGGTGAGAAGTTTATTGGAAAACTTAAATTTCGTTTTCCGGAATTGCTGGACCAGGATGGAAAACTTTTCTTACCTGATAAAGCCTTGTTGCATCAGTTTGAAAATATCCGTAATGAAGTAAACCGTATTTTACACGAGTATTTACAGCAAAGCGGATTACAAAGTGAAGTAAGGGTGTGGGAGCATAATTTTGACACGGGTATCTATTGCAAACATGCGAATGGGATTGACCAGTATGCAGGCTATGCTCCGGCGGATAAAGAGGCGTATGATAAACCTTATTTTTACAACAGTTTCTTTGTAAATGGGAAACGAGTTATTCCTTATAATTTTAAACCTTTACAAAATATTATTTGGGAAACAGAAAGATGGGGCGGAGCCATATTGCCTATGGACAGGTTTGAAAACGTAGAAGGATTTTTGGCAGCCGCTCCGGGATTTTTAAAAGAAACAACGGAAGAATATTTATCATCCATTAAATAAACAACACTAAATGAAATTAACAGAAAACAATCTGGTTGGTGCAGTAAAAGAACTAATCAGCAAAGGTTATACCGATGATTTTAGAATTAAGGAAAATAAATTGGTGGCATCCCAATCAGGTATTGAGCTGCAGCCGAAAGAGTTTACCGTAGATGCCGCTTATAAATTTGAAGGGGCTGAATCTGAAGCAGACACCCAATATCTATTTGCTATATCATCTTCAAATGGTGCTGTAAAAGGCCTGCTGATAGATGCACTGGATATTTATCAGGATTTAGATGAAACTGCTATAACAGAAAAACTAAATGTGCATTTTGATACCTATGTATTTGACGATAATAATGCTGAACAGAAATATGGCTTGCCAAAAGTATTTAAAACAAAATTTGATGAAAACCCTCACCGGTATGAATTAAGGATTGGTTACCCCGATTTTCCGCCATGTCCTTTTGGGAATTCATTTAGCATGCTGGGATTTGATAAAGATAACAACCAGTATGTGTGGCTGGTAACAAGCGTCATTAAAGATGGCAGGCTTAATAAAGTTGAATTTAAGAAGTAATGGATTGGTACCTGCCTATAACAATAATTCCGGGTGTTGGTGTACTCATAGTTTCCACAACCAACCAGGTAATTGCATTGAATATTGATATTGCACAAATGATTGCCAATAATACTTGCGTACAGCAATCACACATATTTGAAATAAAAAACAAGCAATTGAAAAAATTAGCAAAAGCTACAGAATTGTTTTATATCTCATGTGCTTTATATGTATTCTCGGGCCTGTCCGGGGCTTTTATCCACAGCATGATTACTTCTGAGGTATTGCTGATTGCTGCAACAACATGCTTGTTTGCAGCATTGGGATACTTAATATATTTCGGGTATGATTTAATAAAAATCCAGAAAATTCAAATTTCAAATATTAAAAACAGGAGTTTATGATAGTAGGTGTCTTTAAGAGCAGGGTAAATCCAAAGTTTGCAGATGAATTTAACAGGCTGTACAGTGAAATGTCTGGCCATATTGCAAAAATAAAAGGTTATAAAGGTCATAAAATGTATAAGTCAGAAGATGGTGAAGCTTGTGTGGTAGTAGAATTTGAAAATGATGAAGCATTTGAACAATGGGACAAGCATGTAGAACATAAGAAAGCAAAAGAAAGGGGTAAGCAGGAAATATTTGATGAATATGATGTAATGGTGGGTAAAGTATTTGAAAGGCATACCAAACCTGATGATTCATTTATTATGCCTTTCTTTATTTAATTTATATGGCAACTACAATAAAAATAAAAAACTTCCCGGAAGGATATCAGTCAATCATTACCAATGGCAAACACAGCATTATTGGCGATGAACCATTAAACAGCAAAGGCACCGACCTGGGTTTAAGCCCAAGCGAACTGGTATTAAGCGGACTGGCTATGTGCAAAGTGGGGACCGTTAGATACATTGCAAGAAAAAACAATTGGGAAATAAGAGATGTAGAGGCCACCCTGGAGCAAGAAGTAAAAAGAGACAGCACCGGTACATATACAACTGTAAAAGTGGTTATGAAAATAGAAGGTGATATTACGAATGAACAACGGGCCGAACTATTAAAACAGGCAGATAATTGTTACATACACCGCCTGCTTAATGGTGCATGGGATATTCAACCAATACAAACAGTAACAGAAGGCATTTAAGTACAGTAGAAAATGGCAGAACTAAAAAAGGAAGAACTTGTCAATGGCTGGAAGCTGAAAGGGATTAACGACACGAAAGTGCCTGATATATTATCCTTTAGCGGTAAGCCTTTGTTGATTTTGTTTTTCAACCTTGGCTGTCCGGGTTGTAAAGGCCGGGCATTGCCGTTTGCTAATAGTATGGTGGTGGAGCACGGCGATAAAATAAACGTATGCGGCATACATACCAACTTTGAAGGGCTTGATTACAGTGATGAAGAGCTTTTAAAAGCAAAAGAAACCTATTATATCCGCTTTCCTTATTTCAGGGATTATAATTTCAATACCACATTTATTAATTATGAAGCCGGAGGAACACCACATTGGCTTTTAACTGACAATAATCTTGAGCCTGTTTATTCTATATTTGGTTCGGAGCCTAACAATGCATTGTTGCGTTTAGAATTAAAGATTAAAGAACTTTTACAATAAAACATATAATAATGACAAGAGAAGAATTAATTAAGAAAGTTTCATCAGAAGGCTATGCTGTTGACCTAACATTACAGGATGATTGTCTTTATTGTGCTGCAACTGAAGAAAGATATTTTTTAGAGAATTTTGAAGTAATTATGGAATACGATTTTACTGAAGCCAATAAAAACAGAAAACTACGTACAGTAAAATCTACCGAATATGACCTGACAGGATATTATATAATTTAAAAAACAAACGTTATGCTTAATTGGAATGATGTTATCAAAATTGCCAACAATGGTAATCCGGCACCCGAAAAAAGAGTAGAAAAAACCGAAGAAGAATGGAAGGATTTGCTTACAGAAGAACAATTTTATGTTACTCGTAAAAAAGGAACAGAGCGACCACACAGTTCGGAAATGTGCAACCTTTTTGAACCGGGCAAATATGCCTGCATCTGCTGCGATACCGAATTGTTTGACAGCGGCGAAAAGTTTCAGAGCGGAACCGGCTGGCCTTCTTTTACACAACCAATAAAGGAAAATGCTGTAGCTTATCATAAAGACGGCAGTTACGGTATGATTCGTATAGAAACACTCTGCAATACCTGCGATGCACATTTGGGGCATGTCTTTCAGGACGGACCTGCCCCCTCTGGTCTCAGATATTGCATTAATGCTGTTTCATTGAAAAAAATAAAGCAGTAAGAAAGACAGGGAAGAATTTACAAATCAGGATGTAGTATTAAACAATTCAGTTTCAACAAACAGGATATATTTGAAGCCTTGTAATAAAACAGCAAAAGGCGTTAACCCTTCTGGGTATTCTGAGATTAAAAGCAACAAACATTAAAAACATTTAATTAGAAAATAGATGGACAAACTTTTATTAAAGAACAAATTGCTTGAAAATGAACATAGCAAAATAAAGTCGTTCACGGTTAACCTGAATGACTTTATTAATAACACCCATATAGATTACAACGAAGTAAGGGACAATGATGATTATTCTCATCACCATCAGGCAACTACCGACAGCAATGTCGGGCATAAGCATTTGCATGTGCATGATGAGCATATCAAGGCAATAGAGGCCCTGGATTTCTCACCCAGCAACGTAGTGGAGCCTGGAGCGGTTGTTCAGGTAAATGATAGATACATTGTTGTAGCGGTGGCTGAATCAGCTTTTAAATTTGATGGTAAAGATGTGTTATCCATTTCACCTGAGGCACCATTGTACCAATGTATGAAGGGCAAGAAGACAGGTGACACCTGCACCATCAATAATAATAATTTTATTATTAAAAACATATATTAATATGAAAGCAGTATTCAATAAAACCGTAATTGCTGAAAGTGATAATACTATTTCGCTGGAAGGCAATACTTATTTTCCGCCTGATAGCCTTAAAAAGGAATATTTTAAAGAAACCAACCACCACACCACCTGCCCCTGGAAAGGTGTGGCTTCATACTATACGATAGAAGTAAAAGGTGAGATATGTGATAATGCCGGTTGGTATTATAAAAACCCCTCAGATGCAGCCAAAGAAATTAAAGACCATGTTGCGTTTTGGAGAGGGGTACGTGTTACTCCATAAATAAAGCAGTTTATTTTTTCATCAGTGCTGGTATCATAGATTATAAATGGGAGAATATTA
>LNFM01012162.1_pt1 | contig 11401 bp, 18 predicted proteins | sample 596031 | NCBI WGS metagenome assembly LNFM01 (sample SAMN04254537, study PRJNA301005) | activated carbon metagenome | isolation source: dual media filters at the Ann Arbor, Michigan drinking water treatment plant | place: USA: Ann Arbor | reverse complement strand
CACCAGCTGGCTGGCCGTGCGTGCACCCACCACGGCCGGGATGTCCATGCTGCGTGCCACGATGGCGGTGTGCGAAGTCTTGCCACCGACGTCGGTGACGAAACCCGCAAACACACCCTGCTTGAACTGCAGCATGTCCGAAGGCGAGATCTCGTGCGCGATCAGCACCAGCGGCGTGTCGGTGTCCTCCAGCTGCAACTCGGCGGCGGACGTCTTGCGGGCGGTGTCCTTGCCGGCGGGCAGGCCGGAGGCGGTCTGACCCAGCATCGCACGCAACACCTTCTCGGTGATCTGCTCCAGATCGGCCTTGCGTTCGCGCAGGTACTCGTCCTCCATCTCGTCGAACTGGCGCGCCACCATCTCCAGCTGGGTGGTCAGCGCCCATTCCGCGTTGTAGAGCCGGTCGCGGATCCAGTGCTTGACGCCGCCCACCATCTCCTCGTCCTGCAGCAGCATGAGGTGCACGTCCAGCAGGGCCCGCAGCTCATGCGGTGCATCCTTGGGCCCGAGCTGCGTGATGGTCTGCTGCAGGCGATGGAGCTCGTCGACCACCGCGTCGCGCCCGCGCTTCACGCGCTCGATTTCGCGCTCCACCTGGGCGGGTTCGATGAAATAGTGCGCCACATCCACGCGGCTGCTGGCCACCATCACGGCGCGCCCGATGGCGATGCCGCGCGCGACTGCCAGGCCGTGAATGGAGAAGGTCATGTCACTCGCCCTCGCCAAACTTGTCGTTGATCAGCGCCAGCAGCGCATCGATCGCCTCCTGGGCCTTGTCGCCCTGGGCCTCAATCTCGACGGCACTGCCCAGGCCGGCGGCCAGCATCATCACGCCCATGATGCTCTTGGCGTTCACCCGGCGCTCGCCGCGGGCCAGCCAGACTTCGCAGGGGAAACTGCCCGCCAGCTTGGTGAGCTTGGCCGACGCGCGGGCATGCAGCCCGAGCTTGTTGCTGATGGTGGCACTGGCCTTGATCATTGCATGATTCCCCGTTGTGACTTGTTCAATTGCTGACGCTGTCGGTGACCTGCAGCACGCCCTGGTTCCCGCCCTGCAGTGCCCGCGCCGTCAGCGTATCCAGTGGTTCGTGCTGGTAGGTCACCGCCCGCAGCAGCATGGGCAGGTTGACGCCGGCGAGCAGCCGCGCCTGACGCCCCTCCTGCAACTGGCGGGCCACATTGCAGGGCGTGGCCCCCAGCACATCGGTCAGCAGCAGCAGCGGCACCTGTCCCAGGCAAGCCGCAGCCTGCTGCGCCTGCGCGACGCTCTGGGCAAGCGCAGCGTCCGGCAGGACATCCACGGCCACCACCCCTGCGACCCGGTCGGCAAACACATGGGCCACACACTGGCGCAGCGCACTGGCCAGCGGCGCGTGGGCGATGATGACAATGCCGTTGTTCATGCTGGCCTGATTATGTCTTTTTCGCCACCAGGAAATAGAGGTAGGACAGCAGGTTCAGCGCGAGGAATACGCCGAGCGCCCCCTGGAAGGCCTGCGCCTGTGCCCAGCCCTGCGCGACAAAGGCATCGATGAGCAGACCGATGCCCCACTGCACGACGAACACACCTGCAAAGATGACGAGGTTGTAGGCCGACAGGGCGCGACCGGCCAGCTCGGTGGCAAAGGCCATGCCCACAGCCGGCTGCGCCAGCGACAAGAAGGTGGAGGTCAGGCAGAACAGGGCCCACAGCAGGCCGGCATGGGCCGCGGCGGCTTCGCCGCTGAACACGATGACCGCCAGCACCAGCAGGCTGAGCGGGGTGCCCCAGGCGATCAGCTGGTTGGTGTGCACACCGCGGCGGGTCAGGCGCGGGATCAGCAGGCCCCAGGACCAGAAGGCGGTCAGCATGGTGACATTGATCCAGAACAGGCCGGTGGCCGCCTGCACCGGCGTGTAGCCCCCCACCCGGATCATCCAGGGCACCGCCCACAGGGTCTGGATGGCGATCATGCCGCCGTAATTGAAAAAGCCCACGGGTGTCATGCGACGGAAATAGGGATGCCGCCACACCTCGGCATAGCTGCCCGGGCCCGGGCCTGTTGCCGCAGGTGCCACGCTGCGCTGCCAGCGCGGCACCTGCCAGGCGATGATGACCATGGACAGCAGCAGCATGGCCGCCAGCCCCCAGAACAGGGGACGCCAGCCGTAGGCCGGCAACAGCCACTGCACCGGCAGGGTGGAGGCCACCATGCCCATGGAGCCGGTCATCAGCATCCAGGAATTGGCGCGCAGCTGGCTGGCCGGATCCAGCCAGCGACGGAAACCGGTGAGCGGTGCCATCAGGCAGGCCGCCAGCCCCACACCGCAGAGCACCCGCGCCAGCAGCAGGCCGGCGAAGCTGCTGGCCATTGAAAACGCGACACAGCCGACGACGGCAACCGCGAGGAATCCGAGGATCACCGTCTTGGGACCCTGGCGGTCCAGCCAGCGCCCCAGGGGCAGCTGCATGGCAGCAAAACCCAGGAAGTAGCCCCCGGCCAGCAGTCCCAGATCGCGCGCATGCAGCGAAAACTCCTGGGTCAGTTGCGGCGAGAGCGTTGCGGTGATGGCGCGGATCAGGGCCGAGAAGAAATAGGCAAGGGCAAAGGCCAGAAACACCAGCATGGCCCCGCGCCGGCTCAGGGTGCTCATGGCAACTCCAGACCGCTGATGAAGGGTTCGCTCATCTCGTTGCCGATGCGATCCGCATAGACCACGGCGTGGTACAGGCGCGTGCCCCGCGCGAACCAAACCGCCCGGGCCGCCAGCGGCCGGCCATCAGGCCTTACCCCCTGGGCACTCAGCTGCAAAGGCGCCAGAGACAGGGCGGCGCCCTTGAGCGCCCAAGGGCTGCTGGCCGAAGTGCTGGCCTGCAGGGTGCCCAGCAGGCTGGCCTGCCATTGCGCCTGGACGGCCGATGCATGGGCTGCGTCGCCGAGTTCGACCACCGACAGGGCGTACAGGGCACCACCGGCCTCGCAGCCCAGCATGCGCAGCTCGAGTTCCCGCCCGGCGATGTTCTGGCGCCTATCGGCCTGGTCCGGCTTGCACGGCAGCAAGGCCTTCAGTTCGCCTCCGACCAGGCGGACTTCGCGCCAGTTGAGGGTGGGGCTGCAGGCGGGCAGCAGGACCACAAGGCAAATCAGCAGGAAACGACGCAGCATGTGGCGATTATCCCCGCCACTGGGTGTTGCGCATCCAGAGCGCACTACTTGAGTGCGCCAAACACCTTGCCCAGGATCGCACTGCCCGTTCCGACCGGATCGCGCCGGATCTTGCGCTCTTCCTCTCCGATCATGAAATAGAGGCCGTCGAGGGCCTTGCCCGTGACGTACTGTTCGATATTTGCGTCCTCGCGGCGCAGCAGGCCGAAGTCGGCAGCCTTGCCCGCGACGCGGTTGTACTGGCCCGCCAGCCCGACGCGCTCGGTGCTTTGCGTCACCACGGGCAGGAACTTCGCGCTCAGCGGTAGCCGCGTCTTCTCGGCAAAGAAGGTCGTGACCGAGGTCTCGCCTCCCCGCAGGATCTTCTTGCCATCTTCGACAGTCATGCCGCGCACCGCCGCCAGCATGAGCTCCTGCGCCTGGGGAACCGCTGCTTCTGCAGCCCGGTTCATGGTGCTCACCAACTCGTCGAGCCGCCGGCCCTGGCCCAGCTTGCGCAGCATCTTCTCGTTGTCCTGCAACTGCTTCGGCAGGGGAATCCTGACCTTGTCATTGCCCAGGAAGCCGTTGGGTTGGCTCAACTGGCTGATCGCCAGCCTGGCGCCTCGCTCCAGCGCCGTCTTCAGCCCCTGCACGGTCTCCCCCTGCGTGAGTTCGGCCAGCGTGAGCGCCTGGGCCCGAAGCGCGAACAGGCCGGGAACTCCGGCCAGCAACAGCGCTCCAAGTTGACTAAACTTGCGTCGATCCATGTTTATTTCCATCCCGATGAAACGTTCCCTCTATCTTGCCGCAGTTGTGGCCGTCGCCGTTGCGGGCTGGCTGCTCTTGCGCACCCCCGGCTTCGGTCCTGCCCCGGACTCTGCCTTTGTGTTGCTGGATGGTTCCCAGCAGAAGACCGCTGATTTTCGCGGCAAGGTGGTGCTGGTGAATTTCTGGGCGACCAGCTGCACCAGCTGCGTGGCCGAGATGCCCATGCTCACGGCCACCTACGACAAGTACCGCGAACGGGGCTACGACACCGTGGCCGTGGCCATGAGCTACGACCCGCCGAGTTACGTCGTGAACTTCAGCCAGACCCGCAAGCTGCCCTTTAAGGTGGCCATCGACAACACAGGTGCGGTGGCTGCGGCCTGGGGCGATGTGCGTCTGACCCCCACCACCTACCTGGTCGACAAGCGCGGTCAGATCGTCAAGCGTTATGTGGGCGAACCCGACTTCGCCGAGCTGCATCGCCTGATCGAAGAACTGCTGTCCGCTTAGACCCGAAGGGCTTGCGGCCACAAAAAAGGGAAGCTTACGCTGCCCTTTTTTGTTGGCGGTGTGACCGCCACACCCGACTGTTACTTGCCGCGGAAGTCGTCGTGGCAGGCCTTGCAGGTGCCGGATGTCGCCTGAAAGGCCGTCTTGATGCTGTCCAGATTGCCCGTCTTGGCTGCGGCAGCCAGCTTGCCCATCTCGCTTTGCATCTTGTCGGCTGCAGCGTTGAACTTGGCCTTCTCGGTCCAGATTTCCGGCAGGGCCTTGGTGTCCCCCTTGTCGGTTCCGTCGCCAAAGGCCGCCCAGGGCAGACGCGACATGGTCTCGGCAATGGCTGCATTCTCTGCAGCCACCTTGGCGTCAAAGGGTACTCGGCCTGCGGCCATGGCACCCACGCGCGCATAGTGCTGCTGCATCACGAACAAGGCATTCTTGCGGTATTTGATGGCGTCTTCGGGCTTGGCAAACTGGGCCGAGGCCGCGCCACTGAAACCGATGAGCGCCGCTGCGGCGATCAGGAGGCTGGCTTTTTTCATGGTCTTCCTTTGTTGGTTGAAGGGAGGTTTCCCCGCTCCTGTGAGCCATGATCGACAGCAAAGTTCGCACGATCTGCCTCTTCTCAGGGAAAATACCAAGCAGCACACCCTGCTGATCATTTTTCCTGACCAGGACTCCTCATGCCACATCTTGTCAGAATCTGGGACCTCCCGACCCGCCTTTTCCATTGGTTGCTGGCACTCTGTGTCATCGGCCTGGTCACCACGGCCCAGCTCGGTTACATGGATTGGCACTTCCGTTTCGGCTACGGTGTGCTGACGCTGCTGATCTTCCGTCTGCTCTGGGGCCTGGTCGGCGGACACTGGTCGCGCTTCTCCGCCTTCCTCTATTCGCCCGCCAGCCTGTGGCGCTACCTGCGTGGCCACGATGAGCCCAGCCACTCACTGGGCCACAGCCCGACGGGCTCCCTGTCCGTCTTCGCGCTGCTGTTCTTCCTGCTGGCCCAGGTGGGTACGGGGCTGTTCAGCGACGATGAGATCGCTTCCAGCGGGCCACTAACGCGCCTGGCCTCCAGCGACTTCGTGAGCCAGGCCACCTGGTACCACCGCGAGGTCGGCAAGCTGGTGCTGATCGCGCTGGTGGCCCTGCACATCCTGGCCATCCTTTATTACCTCTGGCGCAAACGGCAAAACCTGGTGTGGCCGATGATCTGGGGCGACAAGGAAGTGCCCCAGCCTGCTATTTCATCGCGTGACGATGCACGCAGCCGCTGGCTGGCCCTCGCCTTGCTGCTGCTGAGCGCGGGCGCCGTTGCTCTGCTGCTCTGGCTGGCTGGCGCTTGAGTTTGCCTCAGCGCCTGCGGCTCTGCTCGTACAAGGGCATCACGACTTCGCTGATGCGCGCCAGGTCCTGCTGTCGTGATTCCGGTGCGGGGTGGGTGCTGAGAAATTCGGGTGGCCGCCCCCCGCCCAGCTGGTTCATCTTCTGCCACAGGCTGATGGCGGCACGCGGGTCATAACCCGCCCGCGCCGCCAGTTCAACCCCGATCACGTCGGCCTCTTTTTCCGCCCCGCGGCTGCGTGGCAAGGTCAGGCTGACGTCCGTGATGATATCCCCCAGATCGGCCAGGGCCTGGTTGCCGGTCACGACGGCCAGCACCACGCCCGGCAGCCTCGCCGCCTGCTGCAGCGACACCTGTTCGCGCACATGCTCGCGCAAGGCATGCGCGATTTCATGCCCCATCACCGCGGCGAGTTCGTCGTCGGTAATCTTCAGTTTCTCGATCAGACCGCTGTAGATGCCGATCTTGCCGCCTGCCATGCAAAAGGCGTTGACCTGGTCGCTGTGAAAAACATTGGTCTCCCAGCGCCAGCCCGGAGCGTCGGGTCGGAAGTGCGAGGTCTGCGCAATCAGGCGCCTGGCGATGCCCTGCACCCGGGCCAGCATGGCGGCGTCCAGATTGAGCTGCTTCTTGCGCCTCGCCTCCTCCAGCATCTTGCTGTAGGCCTGAGCGGAAGAGGCGTCCACTTGCGCAGCGCTCACCCCCATGTACTGGTTGCGGGTGACGCCGACCTGGCCCGCGGAGGTGGTCTGCACCGTCTGGCAGGCAGACAGCAGCCCCGCCGCCAACCCCATCGCCAGCACTTGCCACAAGGGTGGCCCACCAGCCGACCGCACCGACGGGTGCCCCACGCTAAACTTGCTGCTCATTTGTCGACCCTCCTTGCCGTGACCTCACCCATCGTCGAGATCGTGACGCCACAGCGGCCCGCCGAGTTCGACGCTTTGCGCGAGATTTTCCGCGAGTACGCCGCCAGCCTCAACATCGATCTGTGCTTCCAGGGTTTTGAGCAGGAACTCGCCAGCTTGCCCGGCGACTATGACATGCCGCGCGGCGCCCTCCTGCTGGCCTGCGTGGACAGCCAGGTGGCGGGTTGCTGTGCCTTGCGCCCGCTCGACGCCATCGATTATCCCAATGCCTGCGAGATGAAACGCCTGTTTGTGCGCAAGCCCTTCCGTGGCCTCGGTCTGGGCCGGCGATTGGCCGAGGCCGTCCTGGATGCAGCCCGTCTGTATGGCTACGATCACGTCCTCCTCGATACGCTGGACGACATGGAAGCCGCCCGGACCCTGTACGAAGACCTGGGTTTTATCGAAGCACCACCCTACTATCACAACCCGATAGCTGGCGCCCACTACCTGAAGGCAACCCTGCATGGAGGAGCACGCTGAGGCCCCCAATAAAAAGGCCACTGCAAGATGGCAGTGGCCTGGTCGGCCGGCCGTACGGATCTGCCGGATATCGGGTGCGGATCAGCCCTTGAGCTGGGACAGCAGGGTACCCGCGTCGCTGACCTCGAACTTGCCCGGAGCCTCGATGTTCAGGCTGGCGACCTTGCCATCTTTGACCAGCATGGAGTAGCGGTTGCTGCGCAGACCCATGCCGCGTGCCGTCAGGTCCAGCGTCAGCCCGGTAGCCTTGGCAAAGTCGGCGCTGCCGTCACCCAGCATGCGCACCTTACCATTCGTCTTCTGGTCACGGGCCCAGGCCCCCATGACAAAGGCGTCGTTCACGCTCACGCACCAGATCTCGTCGACGCCAGCGGCCTTGAGTTCGTTGAACTTCTCGACATACCCGGGCACATGCTTGGCCGAGCAGGTCGGGGTGTAGGCGCCAGGCAGGCCAAAGACGGCGATCGTCTTGCCCGCCACAGCCTTGCTCACGTCCACCGGGTTGGGGCCGATGCTGCAGCCATTGCCTTCCACTTCGGAATATTCCATCAGCGTGGCGCCAGGCAGGGTGTCACCGACTTTGATCATGTTGTGCTCCTCGAATTAGTAGTTGGGATGGGCCAAAAAAAACGGCTCACGCATTGTGAGCCGTTTTTATATGTACTGCAGCGTGGGCTGCAATGAACTTAAACCGCAGCAGCCTTTTCGACCAGGCGGGTCGCAACCCAGTTCTTGGTCTTGGAAATCGGCTTGCTCTCGGTGATTTCAATCACGTCGCCCAGCTTGTACTCGCCCTTTTCGTCGTGGGCGTGGTACTTGCTCGACTTAGCCACGATCTTACCGTAGAGCTCGTGCATCACACGACGCTCAACCAGCACGGTCACGGTCTTGGAACGCTTGTCGCTGACCACCTTGCCAACCAAGGTGCGCTTGAGGGATTTTTTAGCTTCCGTCATTCAGTGCTCCTTATTTGGCGGCTTGCTTTTCAGCAAGGATGGTTTTGGCACGGGCAATGTCACGGCGGGTGTTGCCCAGCGTGGCCGTGTTGTTCAATTGTTGCGTGGCTTTTTGCATGCGCAGGCCAAAGTGGGCTTTTTGCAGCTCTTTGACTTCGGCTTGCAGGCCGGCAACGTCTTTCTGGCGCAGTTCAGCAGCTTTCATTTCTTCATTCTCCTGATTACTGGCCGATCATGCGGCTGACGAAGGTGGTACGCAGCGGCAGCTTGGCAGCAGCCAGCTTGAACGCTTCACGGGCCAGTTCTTCGGGCACGCCGACGATCTCGAACACGATCTTGCCGGGCTGGATTTCAGCCACGTAATACTCGGGGTTACCCTTGCCGTTACCCATACGCACCTCAGCAGGCTTCTGGGAGATCGGCTTGTCGGGGAACACGCGGATCCAGATGCGGCCGCCACGCTTGACGTGACGGGAGATGGCACGACGTGCCGCCTCGATCTGGCGCGCCGTCAGGCGGCCGCGGTCGGTACATTTGAGGCCGAAGTCGCCGAAAGCCACGGTACTGCCACGGGTGGCGATACCGGTGTTACGGCCCTTCTGCTCCTTGCGGTATTTTCTGCGAGCGGGTTGCAGCATGTTTATTCTCCTTTGGCGCCGTCAGCTGCTGCAGCTGGCGCGGCGACTTTGCGGACGCGCTTAACGGCGGTTTTCGGGGCCTCGGCACCAGCGGCTTCGGCGGGTTTGTCGCTACCGTCGGCAGGCGCGGCGTTGCTGCCGGCCGGGCGACGGGCACCGCGGGGAGCCGCGGGACGGTCACCGGCAGGACGGCCATCGCGGCGCGGGCCACGCGGACGACGCTCTTCTTCGGCGCGCGGCTCGGCAGCGGCGGGCTGCTCGTTGCGGCCGAGGTTGTCACCCTTGTACACCCAGACCTTGACGCCGATGACGCCGTAGGTGGTCTTGGCTTCCGAGGTGCCGTAGTCGATGTCGGCGCGCAGGGTGTGCAGCGGCACACGGCCTTCGCGGTACCACTCGGTACGGGCGATTTCGATGCCGTTCAGACGGCCAGCCGACATGATCTTGATGCCCAGGGCACCCAGACGCATGGCGTTCTGCATGGCACGCTTCATGGCGCGACGGAACATGATGCGCTTCTCGAGCTGCTGGGTGATGCTGTCGGCGATCAGCTTGGCATCGATCTCGGGCTTGCGCACTTCCTCGATGTTCACCGCCACCGGCACGCCCAGCTGCTTGCCCAGGTCACGCTTCAGGTTTTCGATGTCCTCGCCCTTCTTGCCGATCACGACGCCCGGACGGGCCGAGAAGATCGTGATGCGGGCGTTCTTGGCGGGGCGCTCGATCAGCACGCGCGAAACGGACGCGTTCTTGAGCTTGGTCTTCAGGTAGTCGCGCACCTTGATGTCTTCGGCCAGCATGCCGGCGAAGTCACGGTTGCTGGCGTACCAGCGCGAAGCCCAGTTGCGGCTGACGGCGAGGCGGAAGCCGGTGGGGTTGATTTTCTGTCCCATATCCTTCTGACCTCGATTAGTTGCCGACCGTCACGTACACATGGCACGTGGGCTTGCTGATACGGTTGCCACGGCCCTTGGCACGCGCGGTGAAGCGCTTGAGCGTGGTGCCCTGCTCGACGTAGATGGTCTTGACCTTCAGCTCGTCGATGTCGGCGCCGTCGTTGTGCTCGGCATTGGCAATGGCAGACTCCAGAACCTTCTTGATGATCACGGCAGCTTTTTTCTGCGTGAACTGCAGGATGTTCAGGGCCTGGTCGACCTTCTTGCCGCGGATCAGGTCCGCAACCAGACGGCCCTTGTCCACCGACAGGCGGACGCCACGGAGGGTTGCACGGGTTTCCATGTCTACTCCTTACTTCTTCTGGACTTTTTTGTCCGCAGGGTGGCCCTTGAAGGTGCGCGTCAGTGCGAACTCACCCAGCTTGTGGCCCACCATTTGATCGGTGATGTAGACCGGCACGTGTTGCTTGCCGTTGTGCACGGCGATCGTCAGACCGATGAACTCGGGCAGGATCATGGAGCGACGCGACCAGGTCTTGATCGGCTTCTTGTCCTTGGTGGCAACGGCCTTGTCAACCTTGGCCACCAGGTGATGGTCCACGAACGGACCCTTCTTAAGAGAGCGTGTCATTTTCCTAGCCCCTTACTTCTTGCGACGCGACACGATCATGACCTGCGTGCGCTTGTTGTTGCGGGTACGGTAACCCTTGGTCAGATTGCCCCACGGATCGACCGGATGACGGCCTTCGCCGGTCTTGCCCTCGCCGCCACCGTGCGGGTGGTCGATCGGGTTCATGACCACACCACGGACGGTCGGGCGAATGCCCATCCAGCGCTTCACACCGGCCTTGCCGAGCTGGCGCAGGCTGTGTTCTTCGTTGGCGACCTGGCCGATGGTGGCGCGGCACTCGATGTGGATCTTGCGCACTTCACCCGAGCGCATACGCACCTGGGCGTACGTGCCTTCACGGGCCAGCAGCGTGGCGGAAGCGCCGGCGGAACGGACCACCTGGGCACCCTTGCCGGCTTGCAGCTCGATGCAGTGGATGATGGAACCCACCGGGATGTTGCGGATCGGCAGGGTGTTGCCCACACGGATCGGCGCTTCGGCACCGTTCACGATGGTCGCGCCCACTTCCAGACCACGCGGCGCAATGATGTAGCGGCGCTCACCGTCGGCATAGCACACCAGAGCGATGTGGGCCGAACGGTTCGGGTCGTATTCAATGCGCTCAACCTTGGCGGGGATGCCGTCCTTGTTGCGTTTGAAGTCGACCACACGGTAGTGGTGCTTGTGACCACCGCCCTTGTGACGGGTGGTGATGTGGCCGTTGTTGTTGCGGCCGGACTTCTGGAACTGGGGCTCCAGCAGCGGCGCGTAGCCTTCACCCTTGTGCAGGTGGTCACGCGAGATCTTCACCACGGCGCGCTGGCCGGGGGAAGTCGGTTTCATCTTGATAACAGCCATGATTACGCAGCCTCCCCGGACAGGTTCAGCTCTTGACCCGGCTTGAGCGTGACGTAGGCCTTGCGAACGTTGTCGCGGCGGCCGACGGACTTGCCATAGCGCTTGGTCTTGCCCTTGGTATTGACCACAGAGACGCCCTTGACCTCGACCTTGAACATCAGTTCAACGGCAGCCTTGATCTCCGGCTTGGTCGCGTCCTGCAGCACCTTGAACGTCACTGCATTGCTCTTCTCGGCAACCATGGTGGCCTTCTCGGACACGATGGGGGCCACGAGCACCTGCATCAGACGACCTTCTTCAAACTTGGCGG
>LNFM01012161.1_pt1 | contig 11401 bp, 18 predicted proteins | sample 596031 | NCBI WGS metagenome assembly LNFM01 (sample SAMN04254537, study PRJNA301005) | activated carbon metagenome | isolation source: dual media filters at the Ann Arbor, Michigan drinking water treatment plant | place: USA: Ann Arbor | reverse complement strand
TGCGGCGGGCGGCAGCAGCCTGCGGGCTGTTGTCCTGCGGGTTGACGTTGCGGGCGCTGTTGAGCGCGGCGCGAAGGAAACTGCGCCCCATCTGCCCCCAGGTAGGCCCCTTTGGGGAGTGCAGGCCGATGTTGCTCCACATCTTGCGTTTGGCATGATCGCCAGCGGTGACCACGAATTCGGCGGCTAGGTAGATAGAGCCCGTGTCGAAGGACTCGGTGGCGTAACCGCCGCCCCAGCCCTGCGACGGATCGTCATAACCGCCGGGCTTGAGGGCCATGCGTACCGGGACGGCAGTGCCTTTGGGGATCAGTTCGAAGCCGGACTGCTGTGATTCGGCGTCGTTGAAGTCATTCCAGTTGTTGGTGGTCATGGCGGTTACTCCTGAGATTCGATGTGTGCGGCGGCGCTGGCGGGCGTGGTGGATGTGCCCGCGCACTTGGCGATCAGCGCGCCGAGATGCGGCGGCTCCAGCAGATCGAGACGACCGCTGCGGTCTTTGGCCGGGAAGCCATAGGGATTGACGGTGTGCGTGACGAAGGCGCGGTAAGAACTGCCGTCGTCGGTCTTGATCTCGGCCAGCGTCACGACCTCATCGACGATGCCGGGCAACTCCAGACTGGTCTTGCTGCCTTCGATCTGTGGCACGAACACCTTGCGGTTGTAGTCATCGAGCCGTTCGTCGAGGATGGCCACGAACACCACGTTCTTGCCTCGAGCGTGCTGCAAGTGGGTCAGTGCGCCGATCATCTCCTGTCCGAGCAGCCCGTAGGCCGCGCGCAGATCGGGCTTGCCGGAACGATCACTGACCGCGCCGGGCTGCGTCTTGCACCACGCAAAGCACTGGCGAGACAGTTGCGTGATCGAGTCGAGGAAGAAGGTCTGGTAGCGGTCGAGCTGCGTCGGGTCGCCGAATTTCTCGATGACGTGGTCGTAGTGCGCCTGCGAGAACGCGCTCTCCGGCGGCAGCGACTTGTCCGGGCCCGCAAGGAACACGAAGAAGTCGCGGCTCTCAGGCCACGATGCCGGACGGATGGTGTCGCCCGGCCAGTCGGCCACAGCGAGATCGCCCGCCTCGATATCGAGGAACAGCGTGGTGGCCGGATCGAGATCCTTGAGACGGGTGGTCTTGCCGATGCCGGATTTGCCCAGCATGAGCAGCTTCACACCCTTGCGTTCGGCAAGGCGCTGTTGAGCAGAGATGATTGGAAGTGACATCACGCCACCTCCTTCAACTGCTCGGCGACGGCGGGATTCCAGAGGATCTGATAGCCGCTGTGGCCATTGCGCGAGTACGGCATGGCCTCGGCCCACACTTCACCGGCTTCGGTCAGTTCCCATTCATCGCGGTCGTTGCGGAACTGCAGGCCAGCCGCCGCCAGCATCTGGTTCGTGGCCTTGGCCGAACGGTTCAGCAGCTTGCCGAGTTGGGTGGCATTGAGCGCGCAGATCGGCTCATTGGCCGACGGCAGCGCGCGGCGCAACACCTCGGTGGTGATGCCGGTGTTCTGCTGAATGCAGGTTAGGGTTGCCGCCGCAGCGACGCCCGGCTTCACGCCCGGCACCTTCGCCACGGCTTCGCCGATCAGCAGAATCGCGGACACGCGGTCGTGGGTCTGCGCGGGCAAGGCCGCCAGTGGGCCGGAGACGGCGTAGCTGCCGGTCTTGCGGATCGCGGGCAGTACCTCGCTGGTCACCCAGCGTTTGAAGCGTTTCGCGGCATCCTTGGTGCTGCCGAGGATCAGGGCGTAGAGGCCCGACTCGTTGATATGGTTGGCGCGCTGCGTGCGCCCGAGGTTGTCGATGACCTCCAATTTCTGGAGATCATCGCCATCGACATGGGACTTGATTGCCTGAGACGGATTGCCCATCTCCAAGGCATCGCAAACATCGCTGGCGTTGAACCACGGCAGGCCAGCACTATCGACCTGGACGCGCACAGCGTGCGCTTCGAACTGGAAGGGAATGATTGCACTCATGGCCATTACTCCGAATCGAGGGAAAGGGTGAAAGACGGCTTGCCGGAATCCACGGTGCGGGCTTCGGCGAACTGCTGTTGCAGTGCCGGAGGCCAGTTCGTGAAGCGGGATTCAGAGACGGACAACTTGATGTCGAGGTAGCCCTCGACCTTCTCGCCCGAAGCCACGATGCGCTCGGCGATTTCGGCCAGTTGCTGCTGGTTCCAGCTGACTTTCTTGGGCAGCTCGAACTTGAGATGCAGCGGGCCATCGCTGATGTGGGCGGTGCCGAAATCGCGGCCGGATTCACGCAGCGCGGCGCGGGCCTGCTCGCCGTAGCGCTGATCCAGCGCCGCATCGAACTTGGTGCGTGCCCTCTTGAGCCAGTCGACGGCCGCGTCGAGGTTCTTGTCGATCTCGCGCTTCTGCTCAGGTGGCAGAGCGGCCAGTTGACTGATGGACATCTCGGCGATGTCGGCGGGGAAGATGGTCAAATCGCTCATGGCCTTCCTCCTCACTGGTACGCACGAGTGAAGCTGGAGTAACGCGAGACGCGCCGCTCGAAGGCTTCGATTTCGTGCAGGAGGTAGGTGACGCGGCGACCGAGCTTGCAGTAGATCGGCCCGAGCTGTTCCTGACGCCAGCGGCGCAGGGTCTTGACGGAGAGCCCCCAGCGGATGGCGAGCTCGTTTTCGTCGAGGGCGATGCACACGGCACCACCGGGGTTGGGCCGGAATGAATCCCGGCCGGTTTGGGTTGCTGGAACTTGAGTTTGCATTTCGATGTGCCTCCTAGATGAAATGGGCACATCGAAGTCTCCGCACGGGTTTATGGCCCGTGTCTGGTTCGATTTATGGGCGGATTTATGGGTTGCGTCGTATCCGGTATTTGCCGCGCTTGACTAGGTCGATGACGTCCTCGCGCTCGGTCTTGCCACCGAAGGCATCGTCGAAGGACTGGTAGCCGGTGTTGGCAATCCTGTTGACCTCGGCCCAGGACACCGCAGGTGCGGCCTTTCCGTCGGCACTCCACATCTGCTTGATGATCTTGGCCCGCTCCGCAGACAGCTCGCGCGATTCGGGGAAGTGCGGCAACTTCAGTCGATTGCCCTGGAAGAACTCCACTGGCTCTGGCGCACCACTGGGTGTCACATAGCCATGCAGCACCCTGTCGAACGCATTCGCGTCGAAAACGTCCTGCCCGTCGTCCACGCGAACGAATTCGTCGAGCGCCCGGATCACATGGTCACGCGGCAACACGGAATGCGTTTGGCATGCCTGCAAAACCACGCCACTGCGTGACCACACCGAGTCGGCCAGAACGGAAGATGTATCGTCGGCTGGTGCACGTGCCCACGCTCGCCCGACAAACACCGGGGCAAAATCATGTGTCCCGGCGACGCGCAAGTCGCCCAGATGCCAGAGATGATTCGGCGTGCGACACGGACGACTGGCGCGCCGCCGATCCTCGATGCCGATCAGTAATGCCAGATCGGCCAGCCATGGTTCGATCTGGATGCCGCACAGCGCGATCTCGCTCAGCGGCTGTACGACAGTGCGACCGTTCAGCGGGCTGCGATAGCGATAGCTGCCTGCATCCGGATCAGCCTCGATTTCGACTTCACATTCGGAGTCGAGGAACGGAGCCATCACATGCGTGAGATGGCCCTCGTCGGTGACCCAGCCCCGCTGCATAAACTGAGGCCAGTCAGGCCCGAGTGATGTGGCCAGCACCGGTGTATCCAGGCTCCGCATTCTGTCGATGGCTGTGAAGAAGCGCAGGTGGAGTGACATCGTCGGCGTCCCCCTCAGAATTCGCTCAGTACGCCGATGCGGATCAACTGCTCCAGCACGCGTTTGCGGTCGTCCTCGGTTTTGCTCTTGTCATTCAGCCCGTTGGGGGCGGTGATCTGGACGGCGACGTTGTGTGCCTTGCGGTGGGGCTGCTTGGCCATGCGCATCACCAGCTTCACCTGCACCAGCGCGTACTGGCTCAGATCCTCGGCGTTGTAATCCTCGTAGGCGACTTGATAGATGTTGCGACCGTCGCGCCGGTCGCGGGAGATCTCCATCTTGCTCGCCAGTTGCCGGGCGACGGCTTTCCCTCCCAGCTCCATCGACTGTTCAAAGGGCTTGGCCACCTTGATCTGCAAGATTTCGACGCGTTCGATGTCTGCGATGCGATCCTGTTCCAGCCGTTTGAGCATTGCCGAGGTTGAGAACCCGAACAAATCGAACTGGCGAATCGGCATGTCATCAATCGTGCCTTCATGCGCCAGCACCACATCACGGAAGATGGTGGCGAGTTCACGCCGCGCTTCACGGTTTTCGCAGAACACGGTCAGCGCCCCGGTGGCCGGTTCCCAGGAAAAGCGCGCCGACATGGCGGCAGGCTCCTCGTGATCGACCACATGGCCATCCTCGACCTGCTGGTAATGCGCAGTGGAACCATTGAAGGTGGCGCACACAGTGTGCAGAAGGGTCGGGGATGCGCCCTCTGCATCGTCATCATCGTCATGCTGTGCATGTGACAGACCATGCCGCACAAACTGCTCGATCAGGATTTGATCCTGCGGCACATGCGGGAACAGCTCGGCAATCCGTGTGCGCAGCGTTTCCTGGACGTCGTCGACTTTCTGCGGCTCCACGCCCTTGGGGCCAAGGTAGTGACTGGAGAAATGGTCGCTTTTCCACTGGCGGTGCATCACCTGTTCATGCTCGGCCTGATCGAACCGGGCTTCGCGGCGAACTCCGGCTTCGGGGAATTCCTGCAGGATGCACAGGTGCAGTGCGCGGCTGTGACGGTCGCTGGGCGCTTCAAGCACGGCAGCATCGTCTTCGCGTCGTTCGTCGAGCACCGACTGAACTGCCTGCGCGCCGTAGTCATCGCCGAGCAGGAGCACCCGCTCGACGACATCTTCGAGGCGCTGGCGAATGGCAGCGTCCAGCTTGGCCACGCAATGAAAAAACGCCTGCCGGGATTCGACCGGCAATTTGCCCTTGGCGGCTTCGGCCAACGCATGCAGTTCCGGCAACGGTTCACCGCTGGCACGTTCGAGCAGGCGCACCACCAGCGCCGGACGCTTTACCTTGCGCAGCAGATCGATGAAATGCTCCATTCCGGGCAGGATGGCGGGGCCGTCATCCGACCGCTGCTCGCGCACGCGTTTCGAGGATAGTTGCTGATTGACCACTTTCTCCTGCTGAGCGGTGGTGGTGTGACCGGTAGGCATAGGCAAGCTCCTTCAACAAAGTGCGCGATTGCGCGAGCAGTTAACTGCGAGGCTCAAAAAATGCCGACGCAAGGTCGGCGTGGAGGGATAGGGGAATGATCAGCGCAAGATGGTCTCCGGTCGGATCAATCCGTAGCGCTGCAGGCGCACCTGCACAAAACGTGGGTTGACACCAAAGCGCATGGCGAGGGCTTTCTCCAAGAATTCCATATCGACCGCGTCGGTGGCGGTGAGATGCAGGCTGATGCCGGGGATCTCAGGATCAAGCGAAGGGCCACGGTGGATGCTGACGTTGTATTCCGGGGCGAGCTCCTCTGCGGCGGCACTCAAAAGCTGGCGTGGCACCAGCAGCGAACCCATGAATTCATTGGCGCGCAGTTCTGCGAAATGAACGTCCGAGGCCAGGGCGGCCTTGCCGGTGGTCGGTGATTTCGCCAAATGTTCGCTGTCGGGCGTCGTGGTGCGGTAGGCGCGCTGCCCACATGGTTCAAAGGTGTCGAACAGCCCCGGCCCTTTGCTGCCATCCATGATCCAGCCCGGCGCATCGAACACTGCATGCCCCAATTCGTGGGCCAGCGTGCTGAGTGCCAACAGTCCGCTGAGTTTTTCGCCGATGGGTGAGACGCATACCATTGCGGTGTCCGGGACACCGGGGTCGTACTCGCAAATGCCGAAGACGTGGTTGCCTTGCTCGTCATGCACCTCGCTCTCTGTACTGACTTCGAGTGAGAAGTCGATGCCATTGATCTTCAAGCGATTGATCTGGCGCAGTGTGTCGAAGGTAATGGCATCCACACCGCCCGCCACCATTTGTTGGCGAGCCAGCGCGGCGAGGCCTTCGATTTCAACGTGCTTGATGAATTTGGGGCGCTTGCGGTCGCAATGCCGGTAGTCGAGGGTCAAAACCGGCATTCACTTCTTCTCCGTTGCTTCCCGGCGGTACATCCGCACAACGTTACCCACATCCTCGCGCATGTCGGGCGGCAGACGGCTGGCCTCAACGAAGGCGTCGTCCGGATCGATACCCAGAATCTCGGCTGCCTTGCGGATCAGTTCATCCTTGGGCGGTTTTTCCATATCGCGCTCAATGCGTGACCAGTAGGCAGGCGAAATCTCGAGCTGACGCGCGAACTCGTTCATCTGGATGTTCTTCTCTTCGCGCTGCTTGCGAATGAAGGCTCCGAAAGGCATTGGTGTTTCCTAATTGCGTGATTGGTTAATGAGGTGATCGTACTGCTCCATCGCAAGACCGTCAACTGTTTAGTTAACGCGAAACTGGCTCGATTGCCCGGAATTGCCATCCGCTTCGGAAGATCAGGCTCACTATTCCTGACGGTTGCAATTCCTCGGAGCCGTCATGAAGAACCTCGAACTCGCATCTCCCTCAGAGATGTCCGCCAGCGCCCGTGCTGGTGAAGTCACTGCCATCCTTGCGGCCGCCATCGTCCGCACCGCTGTCGCAGAGGCGCCAAAACAGAGAGAAGTTGGCCTTGGCTTCCTGCCCGACCAGCGCGTTCATACAACCCCCTATCAACAGGAGAAATTGTGATGAACGAGAAACAAGCATCCGTCGCTGCGCGGATCGCGGAGCTGTCCAGCCTGCCCATCGCCGAGCTGTGGCCGGTGTGGGATCGGTATTTCAGCAGCCGCCCCATCAACCCCAACCGCGCCTTCATCGAGTCGCGCATCGCCTACAAGATGCAGGAGGAGGCCTTCGGTGGTCTGTCGAACAACACCCGCCAGCGCTTGGAAGCTATTGGTGCCAAGCATTCCAAGATCAAGCTGCGGGCGCGGCCACGCGACATCAACTTCGCGCCCGGCACTGTCTTGCTGCGCGAATGGGGCGAGCGTGAGCACAAGGTGGTGGTCACCGCCGATGGCCTGTTCGAGTACGAGGGCAGCACCTTCAAGAGTCTGACCGCCGTGGCCCGGCAGATCACCGGCACGCACTGGTCGGGGCCGCTGTTCTTCGGCCTGAACGGCAAGGCAGGTGCGCAATGAGCGACGCCAGCCAGATTGCCTCTCCCAAAGCGCGCAAACGCTGCGCCGTCTACTGCCGGGTGTCGTCGGATGAGCGCCTCGATCAGGAATTCAACTCCATCGATGCGCAGAAGGAGGCAGGCCACGCCTACGTCGCCAGCCAGCGCGCCGAGGGCTGGATTCCGGTGGCCGACGACTACGACGACCCCGGCTTCTCCGGCGGCAACACGGATCGGCCCGGGCTGAAACGCCTGATGGCGGACATCGAGCGTGGCCAGATCGATATCGTGGTGGTCTACAAGATCGACCGCCTGACGCGCAGCTTGGCCGACTTCTCCAAGATGGTCGAGGTGTTCGAACGCCACGGCGTGTCGTTCGTGTCGGTTACACAGCAGTTCAACACCACCACCTCGATGGGACGGCTGATGCTGAACGTGCTGCTGTCTTTCGCGCAGTTCGAGCGCGAGGTCACCGGCGAGCGCATCCGCGACAAGATTGCGGCGGCCAAACGTAAAGGCATGTGGATGGGCGGTGTGCCCACCTTGGGATACGACGTCGAGAACCGCCTGCTGGTCATCAATGAAACCGAGGCAGCGGTGGTGCGGCGTATTTTCGAGGAAATGCTCACCATAGGCTCACCGACAAAGATCGCCGCCAACCTGACCGCCGAGGGCATCACCACCAAGGCGTGGACAACGCAGGATGGCCAGATTCGCAAGGGCGCTCAGATCGATAAAAAATATCTGCACAAAATCCTGCGCAACCGCATCTTCCTCGGCGAAATATCCCACAAGGGTAAATGGTTCCCCGGCGTCCATGCCGCCATCATCGACCCCGGCCTTTGGGGCCGTGTCCACGAGGTGCTGGCCAAGGATTCACATGGGCGCGCGGTGGAAACCAAAATCCGCTCGCGTACTGATGCCTTGCTGCGCGGCCTGCTGTACGCGCCGTCGGGCGAACGGATGTATCCGACCTACTCGCGCAAAAACGGGCGCAAGTATCACTACTATGTGTCCAAATCGGAAAACCGCTTCGGCGCACCGGGCAAGAATTACGAGCGCCTGCCAGCGCCGGAGATCGAGGGCGCAGTGGTGGCCCAGATCCGCACGGTGCTGACCAGCCCGGAGTCGGTCGCATCGGTGGTGCGGCACATTCAGCGCAACGGTGCCCAGATCGACGAGGCCGCCACGGTAATGGCGATGGGGCGGCTCAACAACGTGTGGGATCAGTTGTTCCCAGTCGAGCGCCACCGCATCGCCAACCTGATGATCGAACGCATCGACCTCGTCCATGCGGGCGAGGTGCAGGGCATCAAAGTGAAATGGCGCGAGATCGGCTGGAACGCGCTGATCGAGGAATTCGCCCCTGACAGCATCGGTGCCGAGCTGCTCGAGGTGGAAGCCTGATGGACGACCCGATGGAAACCTTCGTGCCCCTGACGTTTCGTCGTCGGGGCGTCCAGCGCGTGGTCACCGACGAGCGCAGCGTCCACGACGTCACGCTGATCGACGGGCTGTCCCGCGCCTTTTACTGGCAACACCTGTTGGACACCGGGGCAATGCAAAGCGGTGCAGCCATCGCCCGCGCCGAAAAACTGCACCACTCGGTGGTCAACGAACTGCTGCGCCTGACCCTGCTGGCACCCGACATCATCGAACAATTTCTGATGGGCAAACAGCCACGGCGGCTGACATTGATGTGGTTCCAACGAAACCGCCTGATGGTCGATTGGCACGCACAGCGCCAGCTCATGGCTAGCTTTGAGGAGGACGTATGAGCAAAAAACACCGTGGCCAAGTAAAGGGCGACTCGGTGACGTACCAGACGCCGTTGCCCGCTGGCGGCGTGCAGATGGAAACCTTCCTGCCCTGGACGCTGGTGCGCCGGGGTCTGAAGAAGCAGGTCATCACGCCATTGGACGCGCCGCAAGAATTTCTGGACGAGGCTCGCCGCGAGCAGCAGGCACGGGAATTGGTGCAAGACACTCCCTTGATGCGGGCGCTCGGCCTCGCGCACCACTGGCAGCGGCTGATGGACGAAGGACGGTTCACCTCAATCACTGAGATCGCCGAAGCCGAGGAACTCGACCTCGGTCGTGCCAGCCGGATCGCCCGATTGGCACAACTGGCACCAGACATTGTGGAAGCCTGCGCCACAGGCGCGGCTGCGCACTTGACGCTGGAAAACGTCGGCCGCCGTGCCAACCCACTGCGATGGGACGAGCAGCGCGAGCGCCTGCGGTTCCGGTGATCAGCCGTTGCAGCAACTGCCTTTGCCGCGCTCCTGAATCGGCGGGCAAGGCACGGTGCCATAAGAGCAGTACACGCAACAGTCGCCCTGCTTGGGCTTGAGTACGGCGTGACACTGCTCGCACTCGTAGAACCACTGGCAGGCGTCCGTGGGCATGGTCTCGGTCTTGGCGTGACCGCACTCTGGGCAAGTCAGCGTCGACTCGAGGAGCACTGCGGTCACTTGGCGGCACCCACCACGGTCGAGGGATAGCCCGCGTCCTTGGTGGCGCGCTTCAGGACATCGGCGTTCGTCTTCGCATCGTCGAACATCACCGTTGCCTCACGACGCGCAAGATTGACGTCGATCTTGCCGACGCCGGGGACTTTGGTCAGCGCCTTCTTGACCGTGATCGGGCAGGCGGCGCAATTCATGTCCGGAACGGACAGCGTGACGGTTTGCGTGGCAGCCCAGAGGGGCGCGACGCAGACGGATAGCGCCGCCATCGCAAGGAGCTTCTTCATGGCAGTTTCCTTTCAGTAAAACCAAGGTGCGACCAGCGGAAAGCCGAGCGCGATGATCACCAGCCCCACCACGATCCCGAACAGCACTTTGTAGCTGCGATTGATCCGGGGCAACGCGCAAACTTCGCCGGGCGCACAAGCCGTGACGGGTCGCCAGATGCGCCGCCAGGCAAAGAACAGAGCGATGAGCGCCGCGCCGATGAAAATCGGCCGATAGGGTTCCAGTACGGTCAGGTTGCTGATCCACGCACCCGAGACGCCGAGCGAGATCAGCACCAGGGGGCCGAGACAGCAGGTGGATGCCAAGATGGCCGCAAGACCGCCGGTCAATAGCGCGCCACGTCCACCGCGCTGAGAATCTGTTGGGAAATCTGGTTTCATGCCTTAAGCTTACTTCCGTACTTAAGTACGGAGTCAAGCGCTATGAATGAACTACCAGAAACACTGACCATCGGAATCCTGGCCGAAGCCGCTGGCGTTAACGTCGAGACGATCCGCTTCTATCAGCGCAAGGGCCTGATGCAGGAACCTGACCGGCCTCTGGGCGGCATCCGTCGCTACGGGGAGCCGGATCTGGCTCGCGTGCGCTTTATCAAATCGGCCCAGCGCCTGGGGTTCAGTCTCGACGAGGTTGCGGACTTGCTCAAGCTCGAGGATGGGTCGCACTGCACCGAGGCCCGCGAACAGGCCGAGCGCAAGCTGACGGATGTGCGCGCCAAGCTTGCTGATCTCCAGCGCATTGAGGCCGTCCTGGAAGAGCTGGTGCAGCGCTGCTGCGCCGCAAGAGGACAGGTGCGTTGCCCGATGATTCAGGCACTTCAGGAGGCATGACGATGGATTTCTTGAAAATTGCCATCCTGTTTGCCGTGACAGCGGTGGCTGAAATCGTCGGCTGCTACTTGCCGTGGCTGGTCGTGAAACAGGACAAATCGGCATGGCTGCTCTTGCCAGCGGCCCTTTCCCTGGCGCTGTTCGCGTGGCTGCTGACCTTACACCCGACGGCCGCCGGGCGAACCTATGCCGCTTACGGTGGGATGTACATCTCCGTAGCGCTGGTCTGGCTGCACTTTGTCGACGGCGTTGCGCTGACACGCTGGGACTTCGTAGGAGCGGCCATCGCATTGGTCGGCATGGCAGTCATCGCGTTGCAACCGGCCACGGGTGCGTGACGCCCCCGCACTTTTCCGTTTTCGGTCGCCCGCGCCATGCAAACGAAAAACGCAATTGCTGACCCTCAAACCCACGAAAACAGCGGACTTCGGCACTTGCACGGTCAAGAGGCCAACAGAGAACAGAGAGAGAAAAACGGCGGAAAGCGCGCCTGGAACTGAGATTTCCGGACGGGCGCGCTCAAGAGGCAAAGGCCGGAAACCGCGCCAACACCGGGGGAACGGGCAAAAAAAATCCCAACCGGATAAGGGTTGGGATTTCACATTATGGTGGAGCTGGGGGGATTTGAACCCCCGTCCGCAAGCCTT
>LNFM01012159.1_pt1 | contig 11402 bp, 12 predicted proteins | sample 596031 | NCBI WGS metagenome assembly LNFM01 (sample SAMN04254537, study PRJNA301005) | activated carbon metagenome | isolation source: dual media filters at the Ann Arbor, Michigan drinking water treatment plant | place: USA: Ann Arbor | reverse complement strand
GGTGCTGGACACCTGCATCGCCAGGCACCGCAGCGCGGTCTGAAGCCCGGCGCTTGTGCAGGGTTTGTACACATTGCCGTCTGCATTTTCCGACCCCGTGATACCGTAAGCTCATGCGACGCCGTGACCTTTTGCTGCAACTTGTTCCCGCCCTGGCCGCAACAAGCGCCTTTGCCCAACCCCCTGCCCAGCCCCAGCCGCTGACCCGCCCCATCCCGTCCTCCGGCGAACAGCTCCCGGTGATTGGTCTTGGCAGCTGGATCACCTTCAATGTGGGTAACGACACCGCCGCACGCGCGCAGAGTACCGAAGTCATGCGGCAATTTTTTGCATCAGGTGGCAAGCTGATCGATTCCTCGCCCATGTACGGGTCCTCGCAGGGCGTGATCGGCGAGGCGCTGCAGAAACTGCAGGCCCAAACAAAAGTGTTTTCAGCAGAGAAGGTCTGGACCTCTTCCGACGGCGCCGCGCAGATTGAGGCTTCGCGCAAGTTCTGGCAGGTACCGCGTTTCGACCTGCTGCAGGTGCACAACCTGCTGGCCTGGGAGAAACAGCTGGCGCTGCTGCAGGCCATGAAGGCCGCCGGGCAACTGCGTTATGTCGGCATCACCACCTCCGAAGGCCGGCGCCACAGCGAGATCGAGGCCATCATGCGCAGTCAGCGCATCGACTTCGTGCAGCTCAGCTACAACCTGCTGGACCGCGAAGCCGAGCAGCGCCTGCTGCCGCTGGCGCGCGATCGCGGCATCGCCGTGCTGGTGAACCGGCCGTTTCGCGAAGGCGCGCTGCTGCGCCAGTTGCAGCGCCATCCGCTGCCCGGATGGGCCGCAGAGATCGACTGCAGCAACTGGGCACAGGTCGCCCTGAAGTTCGTCGTCTCTCACCCGGCCGTCACCTGCGCCATCCCGGCCACCAGCAACCCCGTCCACCTGCGCGAGAACATGGGCGCGTCGAGCGGCCGCCTGCCGGACGCAGCCCTGCGCCAGCGCATGGCCGAACACGTCGCGCGCTTGTAGAGCCAGGTTGCAGACCATGTCGGAGTGGTGGACCTACACGCTGTCGGACTTCCTGATGTTTTCGCCCAGGACCTACTGGCGCCTGGTCGAGTTGTACAACCGGGACTTCTGGCCCTTGCATCTGCCCATGCTCGCAGCCGGGCTTGGCGCGGTCGGGTTCGCAGCCTCCAGGCGCGCCCACGGCTTCCGCTGGATCGCCTCTGTGCTTGCAGCGGCATGGCTGTGGGTCGGCTGGGCGTTTCTTCAGCAGCGTTACGCAACCATCAACTGGGCCGCAAGCTACGCGGCGCTGACTTTCGGCGTGCAGGCGGTGTTGTTGATCGCAGCAGGATGGATCTGCAAGCAGCCGGCCACGCCGTCCGGTATTGCCGCACGCAGTGCCGGCTGGCTGCTGGCCGTCACCGGCCTGCTGTATCCCCTGCTCGGTCCGGCCTTGGGTCGCCCCTGGGTGCAGGCCGAAAGCTTTGGCATGATGCCCGAACCCACGGCCCTGCTCACCCTGGGCCTGTTGCTGCTTGGGGGGCAGCCGGCCTCAGGCGCGGGCCGCCTTGTGCTTTTTTCCATCCCGCTGCTCGCCCTGCTGCTGGGCGCGGCCACGGGCTGGACCTTCCTGAATTGATGCTTCTTCCATGACATTGAGTGTTTCCGCCGCCGCCAACCGCCGCGGCATTGTCTGCATGGTCGGTGCCATGGGCTGCTTTGTCACCAACGACGCACTGGTCAAATTCGCCAGCCAGAGCATGCCCAGCGCACAACTGATCTTCATCCGTGGCCTCATGTCGGTGCTGCTGGTGCTGGCCGTCGCCCATGCGCTGGGCGCCACGGCCCGCCTGCGCGAGGCCACACGCGGCTGGGTCGCGGGCCGCGCGCTGGTCGATGCGATTGCGACGATGTTGTACCTGGGATCGCTTTTTCACCTGCCGATCGGCAACGCCACCGCGATCAACTTGGCCGCGCCGCTGTTCATGACGATGTTTGCTGCGCTTTTCATGGCCGAGCGTGTGCGCGGTGCGCGCTGGCTCGCGGTCGGCTTCGGCTTTCTCGGTGTGTTGCTGGTGATCCAGCCGCGCGCCGAAGGTTTTAACGCCTGGGCGCTGGTCTGCCTGCTGGGCACGCTGTTCCATGCAGCGCGCGACCTGATGACGCGGCGCATCCACGCCGGCATCCCGTCCATCCTGATCACGCTGGCCACGGCAGTCGCGGTCACGGTGGTGTCGGGCGTGGGTTCATTGCTGCAGGGCTGGCGACCGTTCGGCCTGTTCGAGTTCGGCCTGCTCGCGCTGGCCTCGGTCTTCCTCACGGGTGGTTATTACTTCATCATCAGCAGCATGCGCCACGGCGAGATGACGCTGGTCGCGCCCTTTCGTTACAGCGGCCTGCTGTTTGCGCTGGTGCTGGGTTATGCGATCTGGGGCGAAGTGCCGAACACGCTGGCCTGGTTCGGCATCGCGCTGCTGATCGCCTCGGGCCTCTACGTGCTGGTCAGCGAAAAACGGCGCCTGCCCGACGCCGTTGCGGCGCCGCCGCCGGACTGAGCACCCGTGAGCCGCACCCCCATCAACTTCCTGGCTTCGTCGGCCGTCGTGGCACGGCAACTGATAGGCGCGACCCTGCTCGTGGACGGCGTGGGCGGGCGCATCGTCGAAACCGAAGCCTACGACCGCGAGGACCCGGCCTCGCACAGCTTTGCCGGACCGACCGCGCGCAACGCCGCCATGTTCGGCCCGCCGGCGCATGCCTATGTCTACCGTTCCTACGGCATTCACTGGTGCCTCAACATCGTCTGCCGCGAGGACGGCCATGGTGCCGGGGTGCTGATACGCGCGATCGAACCGCTGGCCGGTCTGGAGCGCATGCGCGAGCGGCGCGGGCTGGACGATCTGCGCCTGCTGTGCGCCGGACCCGGGCGTGTCGGCCAGGCGCTGGGTATCACGCATGCGCACAACGGTCTGGCTATCGATGCGCCGCCCTTTGAGCTGTTGCCGGCCAGCGGCCGCCCGCGCGTGATCAGCGGGCCGCGCATCGGGATTTCCAAAGCGGTGGAACAGCCCTGGCGCTTCGGGCTGGAAGGTTCGCGCTTTTTGAGCCGGCCGTTTCGCTAGCGGGTCTTGCCTCAGGCCGAAGCCAGCGAAGGCTGTGCGGTGCGACGCACCTTGCGCACATTGAAGGCGCTCAGCACCAGCAGGCCCTGGGTGGCAATCAGGCCCAGCCAGACACCGCGGTACTGGCCGTGGTCCATCAGCGTGCCGAAAAACAGCGGCGCGACTGCCTGCCCGATGTCCAGCCCCGAATACACAATGCCGTAAACCCGCCCGGTGGCGTTTTCCGGCGTGGACTTCTTGACCAGCAGGTCCCGCGAGGGACCCGAGATGCCGGTGGCAAAACCCATCACGCCGAACAGCGCCGGCACCGCCAGCGCCGGCACCGGGCCGAAGCCGATCAGCAGCGCGACCAGCGCGGCGATGCCAAAGCCGATGCCGACCACCCGTTCACAACGCGCCGGGTCCGACGCCAGAAAACCACCCAGCACCATGCCGCCCGCGCTGCACACCATGTAAATGGTCAGGCACATCGCCGCCAGCGTCATCGGCACCTCATGTAATTTCCGTGCCGCTTCCGGCGCGAAGGCCTGCACCACGCTGATGATCACCGCATACAAAAAGAAAAACACAAAACACATCCAGACCGCCGGGATGCGCAGAAAGGCGAAGCTGCTCTCGGCGGCCGCCTGCGGTCCGGCCAGTTTGGCCGGCGCGGCCGGCAGGTCAAACTTGCTGCCGTTGAGCATCAGCACCAGCAGCACCCCAAAAGCCAGCGCGCCGGCGGCCATCAGCGCCACACGCCAGGAAAACAGCAGGGCCAGCGGCACCAGCAGGGCCGGCGCCAGCGCCCAGCCCAGGCTGCCGGTGATGCCATGAAAGCTGTAGGCATGGCCCAGGCGCGGCGCGCTGACTTTGCGGTTGAGCAGGGTGTAATCCACCGGGTGGAACACGCCGTTGCCGATGCCCGCCACCACCGCGCAGGCCGCCAGCATCCAGTAACTGGTGCTGGCCGCGTAACCGAAGGCCGCCAGGCCCAGCAGGCTCAGGCCCACGAACAAAATCGGCCGCGGACCGAAACGGTCGACGATAAAACCCGACAGCGCCTGCACCGCGCAGGACACCACGAAAAAAATCGTCATCAGGAAGCCGAGCTGCGCGTAACTCACGGCGAACTCGTCCTTGAGCCAGGGAAACAGCGGTGCCAGCAACAACTGGCTGAAGTGGCTGATCATGTGGGCCAGCCCCACCAGGCCGATCACGCCGGCGTCCTGGCGCAGGCTGACAGGGTTGAGGGGCGGCGGATTCAGGGTGCTGCTCAGGCTCATGGCGTTATCGTAATATCGGGCCTCGATTTCCTGAATGCGACAAAAAGACAGGATTTAGCGAATTTCGGTCAAACCATGCCACGCCCTGCCCCTGCCCGCACCCCCTTGCCCATCCTGTCGGTGGACGGCATTGACGCTTTCATACCCTCGCGCCAGCGGCCGGTGCGTGTGCGCGCGCGCAGCCTGCCGGCCGACACCCATTTCGAGCCGCACCGCCACGGCTGGGCGCAACTGGCCTACTGCAGCAGCGGCATCCTGCAGGTGACGGCATCGCTACCGGACGACATCACCTACATCGTGCCGCCCTCGCGTGCGGTCTGGATCGCGCCGGGCGCGCTGCACGCCATCAACGTGCTGGAAGCGGCCGACTTTCGCACGCTGTATATCCACGCCGGCTCGACACCGGCCGGCTGGCAGGGCTGCCGGGTGATTGTGGTGTCGCCGCTGCTGCGCGAAATGGTGCTCGCGCTGGACGCGCATGAAGAGCCCGGTCCGGGCGTCAAGCGTGAAGCCATGCTCAGTGCCCTGCTGCTCGACGAGATCACCCGCGCCGACACCCAGCCGCTGGGTGTGCCGATGCCGCATGCCGAGCATGGCGACAAGCGCCTGCGTGCGCTGTGCGAGGCGGTGCTGCGCTCGCCCTCGGAGCGCGCGACGCTGGCCGAGTGGTCGGCCGACATGGGCGCCAGCGAACGCACCATGGCGCGGCTGTTCCGCGACGAACTCGGCACCAGTTACCAGCAGTGGCGCCAGCAGGCCATCCTCGCGCACGCGCTGCCCCTGCTGGCACGCGGCACACCGGTCAGCCAGGTCGCTGCCGCCAGCGGTTATGCCAGCGACAGCGCGTTTTCAGCGATGTTCAAGGCCGCCATGGGCCAGTCGCCGAGTTACTTCCAGAACCGCAGTGGCTGACAGCCCGCCCGGGCGGTCGCGCTGAGGGCACGCTGGTGACTGTGCTTGACATGCATCAAGGCGCAGCGCAGCCAAGGGCCTAGCCTGAAGTTTTTCAATTCCGGCAAAAAAGGCAGGACCCATGGATTTGCTCGACTGGGCGCGCGGCCCCTTGCTGGCGCTTGCCTTGACCCTTTTTGTGGCCGGCGTGGCCTGGCGCCTGTTTTCGCTGTGGCGCCTGCCTGCCCTGGCCCAGCGCAATGCACCGGCACGCCAGCCCTTCGGGACCGCGGATGCGCTCAAGGCCAGCGCCTCGCGCATGGTGGCACACCGCGGCTTTCATCCGAGCGCCACGCTGGTGACCATCAACCCCTACGTCTTTCACATCGGCCTGGCCCTGGTCTTCTTCGGCTATGCGCCGCACATCGCCTTCATCCGCCGGCTGACGGGACTGGGCTGGCCGGCACTGCCCGACCAGGTGATGTACATCGCCGCGGCGGCCACCATCGTGTCGCTGCTGATGGCACTGCTGTTCCGGCTCACCGACCCGGTGCTCAGGAAGATATCCCGCGCCGATGACATGCTGAGCTGGACATTGACCATGTTGCCCCTGATCACCGGCATGGCCGTGGTGGGTGAACCTTCGTCGGCCCTGCTCGCCCATGCCAGTCCGCTGTACCGTGGCCCGCTGGCCGTGCACCTGCTGAGCCTGGAGCTGCTGCTGGTGTGGTTTCCCTTCGGCAAACTGATGCACGCCTTTCTGGTGCTGCCCAACCGCATGCAACTGGCCCGCTTCCTCGCCGCCGTGGAGTACGCACATGATCGACATGGCCGTTTTCAGGCAGTTCCAGGAAGCGATCCGGCACCTGGACGAGATGGCACAGCCGGAACCCCTCACCGACGCGGCCCGGCTGTCGCGGGCCAAGGCCGTGATGCACCGCAAGACCGACCGCGCGCTGGCCATGGACCTGGAGTCCTGCGTCAACTGCGGCTACTGCTCCGAGGCTTGCCACTTCTACCAGGGCACCGGGGACCCGAAGTACACGCCGACCCGCAAGCTCGATCTGCTGCGGCGCGTGCACATGCGCGACACCTCGGCGTTTGCGCCCCTGCATCGCCTGTTCAAGCCCGACATCACGGTCGCCGACCTGCAGGAGTGGCAGGAGCTGGTGTACGACGCGTGCACCGAATGCGGCCGCTGCAGCATGGTCTGCCCCATGGGCATCAACATTGCGCGCGGGGTCAACGTCATGCGCGAAGCCCTGTCCGAAGCCGGTCTGGTTCCGCTGGAGTTGATGGCGGTCGCGCAGGAGCAGGCCGGACGCGGCACGGTGTTCGGCGTCGGCCCGGCCGAGTTGCTCCGGACGGTGGAAGCCCTGCGTGCGCAGGGCATCCCCATTCCCCTGGACGAACCCGCCGCCGACGTGATGCTGGTCACCACGGTGATCGACGTGTTGCTGTACCAGGACGCGCTGGCGGCCACGGCGCGCATCCTCAACCACCTGGGCCTGCGCTGGACGCTGCGCAGCGCAGGCTTTGAAGCCGCGAACTTCGGCCTGCTTTCGGGCAATGAGGCGCTGCAAAAAACCGCCAGCCAGCGCCTGATCGCCGAGGCCCTTGCCATAGGCGCGCGCACCGTCATCCTGCCCGAGTGCGGGCATGCTTACCCGGCGCTGCGCTGGGAAGCCCGGCTCCCGAGCGGAGAGCCCCTGCCCTTCGAAGTGCTGGCCGCGTCCGAGTTTGTCGGGCGGGAGGTCCAGAACGGCGGGCTGAAGTTGCAGCCCGGCGCTGCCGGCAGGACCTACACCTATCACGACGCCTGCAAGCTGGCGCGCCACGGCGGCGTGATCGACGAGCCGCGTGCCGCCATCCGCGCGCTGGGCGGCGAATTCCGCGAAACCGCGCCGACGGCCGAACTCAACTGGTGCTGCGGCGGTGGCGCCGGCACCTTCCTCATCAACCGTGCCGCCCCCCTCCGGCACAGGGCGTGGGAGATCAAGCGCCGGCAGATCGATGCCACCGGGGCCGAGGCGGTGGTGGTGTCCTGCGCCAGTTGCCGCCTCAACTTCATGGAAGGCGCGCAGGTGGACCCGTGGCCCACCCGCATCGTCAGCCTGGTCGAACTGGTGGCCGAGCACCTGCCGGGCACCACGGCGCACTGAGGCCCGCACGCCTGTCCGCCTGTCCGCCGGAAGCGTCGCAGCAATAAGCGGCTACCATGGGCGATGTACTCTGTCCACTCCCTGCCGAAATCCCCCGCCCCATGGTGTCGCGCCGCCTCGGCCCTGCTACTGGCTCTGCTGGTCACCGCCGAGCCGGCGCATGCACAGGACGCGTCCTCCCAACCTGGCCTGCTGCGCGACATCAACGCCGTGCGGCAGCAAGGCTGCGAAGGGCAAGCCGGCAAGTTTTCCCCGTTGCGTGAAAACGCCGCCCTCTCGGCCGCTGCCTCCCGCCTGTCCGCCGGCGCCACCCTGGACGAGGCCATGAAAGCCGCCGGCTACCGCGCGGTGAGCGGCGCGCAAATCATCCTGCGCGGTGCGGGCGCCACCGTGCTGTCACGCAACACGCTGGGCGACTCCTGCAGCGTGCTGACCCAGGCCGATTTGACCGAAGCCGGCTTTCACCGGCATGCCGCCCGAACCTGGATCGTGGTGGCGCTTCCCTTTGTGCCCCCCGGCGCCGAGCAGGCCGGCGAGATCCAGTCGCGTGTGCTGGCCCTCGTCAACCAGGCCCGCGCCACGCCGCGCAGCTGCGGCAGCGTGTCGTTCGCCGCGGCGCGACCGCTGCGTTTAAGCGCCAGGCTGCTGCCCATCGCCGCCGCCCACGCCACCGACATGGCGCGCCACGATTACTTCGACCACGCCGGCCGCGACGGCAGCCACGTGGAAGAACGCGCCACCAGCGGCGGCTACCGCTGGCGCGCCATCGGCGAGAACATCGCCGCCGGCCACACCCAGGTCGAAGCCGCCATGCAGGACTGGCTGGCCAGCCAGGAACACTGCTCCAACCTGATGTCGCCCGACTACAGCGAAATGGCGACCGCCTTTGCGGTCAACCTCAGCAGCAGCGCAGGCATCTACTGGGTCCAGGTGTTCGGGAGCGCCAGGTAGCGAACGACGCAGCGGCGCTCAGGCGCGCGCGGACCGGCCCTTGCCGCGCTGCAGGCTGGCGCTGACCAGCGCCGCAGCCAGCGTGACCAGCCACGAGTAATACACCCACACCAGGAAGGCCAGCAGCGGCGCAAACGCGCCGTAAATCGTGCGGTAAGCCGGCACGTTCGCGAGGTAGATCGCAAAGCCGTGTTTGCCGAGTTCGAAGGCGGCGCCGGCCAGCAGGCCGCCGGCGATCGCATCGCGCCAGCGCACGGCGGTGTGCGGCACATAGCGAAACAGGCAGCTGAAGCCGGCGATGCTGAGCAACAGCGGCCCGACATTCAGCGCATGCGGCAGCCAGCCCGGCCGCGGGCCCAGCATGCCACCGGACATCGCCAGCAGATAGGACGCGGCCCACAGGCTGGCGCCGATGACCACCGGCCCGGCCAGCAGCAGCACCGCGTACAGCGCCAGCCGGCGCAACAGCGTGCGCGGCTTCTTCACCTGCCAGATGCGGTTCAGGGTGTTCTCCACGCTGAGCAGCAGCATGAAGGCCGACACCAGCAGCAATGCGAATCCAAGTTGTGTGAGCCCGCCCGCATTGCCGGTGAACTGCGCCAGGTGTTTGAGCACGGTGCGCGCGATGTCGGCCGGCAGCAGGCCACGCAGCAAGTGCTCGCGGATGGACTCGCCGGTCGCACGCAGCGCCGGCACCCGCGCGAACAGCGCAAAACTCACCGCCAGCAGCGGCACCAGCGACACCATCACCGCAAACGTGAGCCCGCCCGCGGCCTGGGTCAGGCGTTCTTCGCGCCCGCGCTTGAGGAGCAGGCCGGGCAGGCTGGGCCGGGTTCGGCTGCTTGTTGTCATGGAAGGAATATACCCACGGCCTGGCGCCTTTGGCCGGGCAGCTGGCGCCGCCTGTCTACACTGGATGCATGAACGCCCCGCTTTCACCGACGTGTCCACGAGACGAGCTGGCCTGCTTTTTCTGGAGCGGCGAATCCATCCGCAGCCGCAACGTGAGCAACACGGTGTTATCCGGCGCGCTTGACGTGCCCGCGCCCCCCGCCGCGCTGACCGCCGACTGGGAACGCGAGATCGCGCTGCAGCTGCAACTCGAGGCCGGCGAGGTCCAGCCCTTGCCGCTGCCACGCGCGCGTTTGCGCTGGCCGGACTACAAACAGGGCGTGCAGGCGGTGGCCGACTGGACGCGCAGCCTGGGCCTGCGGGACGTGCTGGCCGGCGCGGACGTCGCGCTGATGGCCTGCCGCGGCGCGAAATACCACCATGACGGCGAGCAGTACGGCGGCATGGCGTTTTGCAACCTGTTCCTGAGCGAGGACAAGGGCCTGGACCTCCATTTCCCGGCAGCCGGCCGGCGTTTCCCGCTGGTTCAAGGCACGGTGGTGATCTTCGACACCGGCCAGCCGCACGCCGTGATCCAGCGCGGCAGCAGCGGCTTCGATGCGATCGAGTTTGATCACGGGCGCGACGTCAGCACCGTGTTCCTGAGCTGGGAATTGCCGATCGAAGATGCGCAGATTGCCCGCGCACTGGGCATCGTCTTGGACATCGATCAGGTGACAGCCGCAGCGCTGGACGAAGCGCAACTGCGGTGCAACGGCGCGCCCGCCGCGGTTTGCGCCTACACGGGGCGCTGGTCCAGCGCGGCGTGACCAGCGCTGCTTGCCTTCATAAAAAAACGCCTGTAGCCCCTACCCGTCATGGGGATACAGCTATCAAACATATAGCAAACCGGATCGCCTAAACCGCCTTGCCAGCAGGGATTCAGGCCGGTGTTAGCATGAACAGCCCATTCCTCAACACGCCAGCGACTCGTCGTTCGCGTCATTGAAAGACATGCGCAAATTTGCATCGGGCCTGCTCACAGCCCTTGTCTTCGCCGCCATCGTCGCAGGCGCCTGGTTCTGGTGGCAGCAGAACCGGCCAGCGGCGCCGGATGTCCCGGCCCGCGTGGCGGTCGCGCCCGCGCCTTCGCCGGCTGCCTCGGCGCCGGCCCAGGCGGTGATCCAGCACCCGATCAGCGCGCAGGACCTTCCCCCCTCACCCCTTCCCGCGCTGTCCGCGTCCGATGCCTATGTGAGCCAGGCGCTGGCCGAACTGCTGGGCCGTGAGCAGGTCCAGCGCTTTCTGAATCTCGAGGGATTTGCGCGCCGCGTGGTTGCCACCACCGACAACCTGGCCCGCAACCACGCGGCGCCGCTGTTGTGGCCGGTCGTGCCAACACCGGGCCGCTTCACCACCCTGGCCAACGCGGGCGAGGCGGGCGGGACCCCTGCGACCGTGACCCGCATCAGCCCCGACAACAGCCAGCGTTACACACCCTTCGTGCTGTTTGTCGAGTCGGTGGACACCGCGGCGGCCGTGCGCCTGTACAAGCGTCTCTACCCGCTGTTCCAGCAGGCTTATGAAGAGCTCGGCTACCCCGGCCGCTATTTCAATGACCGCCTGGTGGCCGTGATCGACCTGATGCTGTCCACACCGGTCCAGCCCGGCCCGCTGGAAGTGGCACTGGTCGAGGTCAAGGGCCCGCTGGTGTCGGTGCGGCCCTGGGTGCGTTATGAATTCACTGATCCGGAACTCCGGAAACTGTCGGCGGGCCAGAAAATGCTGCTGCGCACCGGGCCGGTCAACCACCGGCGCCTGAATGCGAAACTGCTGGAAGTCCGGCGACTCATCAGCAGCAGCGTGAAGCCGGCAGCGTCGGACAGCCCGCGCTGAAGCCTGCCGCCATCCACAGACGCCAGGTCGCCGGGTTGAACTGACGGCCAGACAAAGGCGCGTCCTACAGCCAGACGCATCTCCATCGGCGATCATCCTTTTTGTTTTAAAAAAGAAAGCCTGCAACGATGAGAGTGCTGATCGCGGAAGACAACCTGCAGATGCGTGAATTTGTCAAAGATGCCCTCACGCAAATCCCCGGCGCGGTCACGGTGTTCGAAACAGCCAGCCATCTCGAAGCCCGGCAGTGGCTCGCGGCGCACCCCGAGGGCTGGGACCTCGCGCGGG
>LNFM01012158.1_pt1 | contig 11402 bp, 8 predicted proteins | sample 596031 | NCBI WGS metagenome assembly LNFM01 (sample SAMN04254537, study PRJNA301005) | activated carbon metagenome | isolation source: dual media filters at the Ann Arbor, Michigan drinking water treatment plant | place: USA: Ann Arbor | reverse complement strand
GCAAACGCTTGACGGCGTCGCCCGCTTCGGTTCGATCAGCGCACCAAATCAGGGGGAAATCATGCTACGGCGCACACTGACACTCGCTGGCGCACTTGGCGCTCTGGCGGTTCTGACCGGTTCAGGCTTCGCGCAAGAAGCCGCCCCACAAGTCGCCACCATTATTCACGCCGGCCGCCTTCTCGCCGATCCGGCGACAGGCCGCATCACCACCGAGCAATCGATCCTCATCGGCGCCGACGGGCGCATCATCGGCGTTGAAGCCGGCTACGTCACGCGCGGTGATGCGCGCGTCATCGACCAGCGCGATCGCTTCGTGCTGCCCGGCCTGATCGACAGCCACGTGCACCTGACCAGTGAACTGGGCGCCAATCAGTTGCTCGAAGAAGTGCAACTCACCACCTCCGACGCAGCCCTCCGCGGCGCGGCCAACGCCCGCACCACGGTGCTCGCCGGCTTTACGACCGTCGCTGATCTCGGCGCCGCCAATGACTCGATCTTCGCGCTGCGCCGCGCCATCGCCGAGGGCCGCATCGTTGGTCCGCGCATCATCGCCTCCGGCGCTTCCGTAACGCCCGACGGCGGCCACGGCGACGCCAACGGCTTTGCGCCCGACATTCTCGATGTGCTCCGCAGCGAAAGCGCCTGCTCCGGCGCCGATGATTGCCGCCGCGCGACCCGACGCCAGATTCAAGCCGGCGCCGACGTGATCAAGATCACCGCCACCGGCGGCGTGCTCTCGAACACGGCCGCAGGCGTAGCCCAGCAACTCTCCGATGACGAACTCCGCGCCATCGTCGAAGCGGCGCACGCCATGGGACGACGCGTCACCGCGCACGCGCACGGCGCCGACGGCATCAACGCAGCGCTCCGCGCCGGCGTCGATTCCATTGAACACGGCTCCTACATCGATCGCGAATCCGTGCGCCTTCTGCGCCAAGGCAATCGCTATCTCGTGCCAACCTTGCTCGCCGGCTGGTGGGTTGGCCAATTAGCCGAGCAAGGCGGCGTGCTGACGCCGGCGCAAACCGCGAAAGCCCGCCAGGTCAGCCGCGACATGGCCAATATGGGCCGTTTCGCACAGCAGAACCGCGTCCGCATCGCCTTCGGCACCGACACCGGCGTCTCACCGCACGGCATGAACGCGCGCGAGTTTCAGCTCTTGGTCGACTCCGGCTTCACGCCGCTGCAAACGATCCAGATGGCTACCATCAACGCCGCCGATCACTTGCAGCTCAACGGCACAGCCGGCCGCATCGCAGCCGGGTACTCCGCCGACATCATCGCCGTCGATGGCGATCCGACGCGGGACGTTGCGGTGCTGATGAATGTCGGCTTCGTCATGGCGCGCGGCGCGGTGCACAAGGACGTCTGAGCCCTATCCGGCACATGCGAACAGCGCTAATGAGCGCCCATGCTTCGTGTCGTATCCCGTGGCGGTTCGGAAGTTGCGTGCGAGAGCGCTGCGGCGCTCTGGTACGACCTTGAGTCGCCGACCGAAAAAGAAGAAACCGATGTCGAGGCAGCACTCGGCATCGATGTGCCGACGCCAGATGAGCGCGCCGCATTCGAGGAATCGGCGCGCTATTACGAAGAGAATGACTCGCTCCATCTGACAGCTACGCTTCTCGGGCGCCGCGACGAAGGCTTGCTCGTCTCCGGCCCGGTGACGTTCATCCTGGCCAAGGGCAAGCTCGTCACTGTCCGCCAAGTTCGCCCGCGCGCCTTCGAGATCGGCGAAAAGCGCGCATCGGCCCGGGTGGCCTCGGCGCAAACCGGCGGCGACGTGATGCTCGCGCTGATCGAAGGCGCGGCGGAGCGCCTGGCCGACGTGCTCTCAGAGGCCACGCGTGACGCCAACGCGCTATCCGTGCGCGTGTTCGACGAAGCCGACACGATTGATCTACGCGGCGCATTGCGCGATCTCGGCCGCATCGGCGCGCTTGCAGCGCTCGCGCATGACTCGCTCACCAGCATGCAGCGCCTGCTCGTTTATGCGCGCGCCAATCGCAACAAGTATGCGCTGCACGAACAGCGCCTCTCCGCGCTCGGCCGCGATGTCGCCGAACTCGAGCGCGTGGCCGAGCAGATGCAACCGCGCCTCTCTTACCTGCAGGACGCTGTGCTTGGCCTCATCAACGCAGCACAAACCAACGTGCTGAAGGCGCTCTCGCTCGCCACCATCGCCTTCGTGCCGCCGACGCTGATTGCCTCGGTGTTCGGCATGAATTTCGATTACATGACGTGGTTTCGCGCACCGTGGGGGCCGTGGGTCGGCATGGCGTTAATGTTTGCCGCGCCCGCCGCACTCTTCGGTATCGCCAAATGGCGCAAGTGGTTCTGACCAGACTCGCGCATGACGCGAGCCGGATGGAACCTCCGCGCCTCGGCCACATTCTCTCCAACACTGGCGCGTACCATGGCGCCGTATCGTTTGAGTGTGCAGGGAAATTGTCATGAAGAAAGAAGCTCTTCTCGCCGTCGCCGGGGCGGCGATTGTTTTGGCCGGCTGCGGCACGCAGACCGGTGATCGGATCGCCTCCGGCGCCGCTATTGGCGCGGGCGCCGGCGTTGTTGCGGGCGGCGTTGGCGCTATTCCTGGCGCGATCGTTGGCGCCGCCGTTGGCGGTCTCACCAGCCCCGATCAGGTCAATCTCGGCAAACCACTCTGGGACGAGTGATTCTGGGACGAGTGATTGCGCGCCGCGCGGGCGGCGTCTAAACGCTGCCCGCATGGGCGTCCGTCTGTGCTGCGGGAGTGCCCCGTAGGATAGAACCATGCCTGCCTTGGAATTCACCCGTCGCTACGCGATGGCGCATCGCCTGTTGGCGACCAAAAGCGCCAAGTGCGCGATCCCGCACGGTCACAACGAATTCGTCACCGTGCGCCTCGATCCGACATCGCGCTTCACCTTCAGCGACACGAATTCTGTCGCGCCCTTCGAGCAGGTGAAGAAACGTTGGCACGACTGGATCGACAACGCCGTCGATCACACGCTCCACCTCGCCGAAACCGATCCGTTGATCGGCTACTTCCGCGAGCACGAGCCCAAGCAACTCGCACAGATCATGACCTTCCAAGGCGATCCGACAACGGAAGCCTTGGCGGCGTGCTTCTTCCTCAAGCTTTCAGCCTTCGTCGCTGACGATGGTCTGCCCTTCACCGTCCGCGAAATCCGCATCGAAGAAACGCCGACCAACACCGTCATCGTCACCCGCGAAAGCTTCGACCCCGCCAGCTGCGGCCTCCGCCCCAATGCCTGGCCCTGGCGCGCAGATATGAGCATCAACGATTTCTGAGCTGCGCCGAGGACGGCGCGTTAGCGCGACGCAGGCGTGGCGGTCTTCGTCTGCTTTTCGCCGAAAGCGGACGACTGCTAACTGCCCAAACGCCTGAACGCCCATGATGTCAGGAACGTTGCGATCTCAGCGTTGACGCCGCTGCACGACGGTCGAAACCAAGTAATCTGGTTGTCGCGAGTTCGCTCCGTCAGATAACCCGGTCCGTCCGAACACATGATAATCGCTTCTTCATCGGCCCCTGACCTAGCTCGCGCTTCGGCCTCTGATCTCGATCGCGCTTCGTCGATGCCTGTCATCAGCAACTGATCAACCTCAGCAACGACCCTTCGATATTCTGCTGGCTCAACGCGAAATTGGATGCGGCGCACCCGACGCCAACCAAGGCGCGGGTGTCCTCTATACCAAGAAACTTCAGCGTTTCCGTTGGCATGTAGCGCAATAATATATCCCGTCCCTCCCAGGGCAGGTTGGCTAGAGAATCTTACGGCGTCATCACCGAGCGTCGCCATCGCCTGCGCTCGCGCATCATCCAAAAGGTCGCGAAACTCGCCATCGTAAAGTTCGGTGTACCTGGGCGCCTCACCAGAACCAAACTCTGCGATGCGCCCCTCAGCGCGTGTCGGCGCCGCTAGTAGAGCAAACACAGCAAGCAGCAGGCACGCGCGCATTACGCCAATCATACTCCACTGAAACCACAAAAACCCGATGTCCGGAATGGGCCAATAGCAGACTCTAACTCCGATAATCCCCGTTGATCTCGACGTAGCGTTTGGTCAGATCGCAGGTCCACATTACGGCGCGGCCGGCGCCGGGGCCGACGGTTACGGCGATCTCCAATTCATCGCGCTTCATGTAAGCGCTCATGGCGGCTTCGTCGTAGTCGGGGCTGACCATGCCGTTGCGCGCGGCGTAGAGATCGCCGAAGCGGACGCTCAGCATTTCGCGCTTCAGCGGCTGATCGGAGCGGCCTGCGGCGGCGACGATACGGCCCCAGTTTGCGTCTTCGCCGGCGATGGCGGTTTTTACGAGCGGGCTCTCGGAAATCGTGCGCGCGATGATCCTGGCGCTGGCGTCGCTCGCGGCGCCGTCGACGATGACTTTCACGAGCTTGGTCGCGCCTTCGCCGTCGCGGACGATCTGGATGGCGAGATCGCGTAGCACGCCGCTTAGCGCTTCGCGAAAGGCGGCGAGGCGCGGATCGTGTGCGTCGGCGATCGGCGGCACTTTGGCTTGGCCGGTTGCGAAGAGCAGCACGCAATCATTGGTGCTGCGGTCGCCGTCGACGGTGATGGCGTTGAAGCTGGTCTCAGATTCGGCTTTGAGCAGCGTCTTCAGGATCGGCGCGGAGAGGGCGGCGTCGGTGAAGATGAAGGCGAGCATCGTCGCCATGTTCGGCGCGATCATGCCCGAGCCCTTGGCGATGCCCGCGATGTTCACGGTAACGCCGTCGATCTCGCACGTCGCGCCCGAGCCTTTTGGGAAGGTGTCGGTGGTCATGATCGCGGAGGCGGCGTCGAACCAGTTCACGGGATGGAGCGACAAGTCCGGCATCGCGCGCGCGATCTTTGCGTCATCGAGCAGTACGCCGATGACGCCGGTGGAGGCAGCCAGGATCTCACGCGTCTCGACGCCAATATGTGCGCCCGCGCTTTCCAGCGCGCGCTTGCACGCGGCGTCGCCTGCGGGGCCGGTGAAGGAATTGGCGCAGCCAGCGTTGACCAGTAGCGCGCGTGCGCCGCCGCGCGTGGCGGAGAGCGCTTGCTTGCACCAATCGGTCGGCGCCGAGCCCACGGCATTGGTGGTGAACACGCCCGCCGCGCGGGTGCCTTCCGGCATGCGCATGAGCAGAAGATCGGGGCGCTCGTGTTTGTAAAAGCCGGCGCGGCCGATCGCGGCCTCAAGGCCCGCGACCGCGGGCAGGTCAGGAAAACGCGCGGGCGCGAGCGGGCTGATCGGATGCGTCATGCGCGACGTTTGATCCGAGGCGCGGGCGATGCACAACTGGTTTTATGGCCACCGGCCGTCACAGGTTGGATCGCGGGCCTCTGGCCCGCACTTGTACAAAGGCGGTGCGTGTGTCGATGCGGGCGGCAGGCCCGCGCTCCAACCTGCAAGCGACGCTGCTACTGCGTTGGTCCTTCGTCGCCAGCGGGTTGCTGCGGCTGCGGCGCTGGCGCTTGTGCGGCTGGCGCTGGCGCGGGCGGTTGTTGTGGCGCTGGATCAACGCCGACGACGCCGCCCGGGCCCATCGGGAACGGGAAGGGCGGTGCGGCTTGGCCGGGAGCCGCTGCCGCATCCGGCGCCGGACGCAACGGCTCTTGCGGCGTAGCGTCGGCGGGCGCGGGCGTCTCTTCGCCTGGATCGAGCGCGATTTCCGGTTCCCGCAGGCGCTCGATGCGCGCGTCGCGTTCAAGCCGTTCGTGCAGACGCGTGATCTCCTGGAACCGGAGCCAATCGACGATGCGCGGACGCAGCTCTTCGAGGCTCGGCACACCGCGCTCGCGGCGATCGTCCAGGCGGACGAGATACCAGTGGTTCTCAAACGAGATTGGGCCGACGACCGTGCCCGTGTTGATGTCGACGACGGCGGCGCGGATTGGCGCTGCAACGTCGTTCAGCAACGACCAGCCAAGATCGCCGCCGTCCGGAGCGGATTCGCGGTCGGAAGAGAGCTCAAAAGCGAGGGCTTCGAACCTTTCGCCGCCATCGAGCCTTCTTTTGGCCGCGTCAGCCAATTCTCGTGTGGTGAATTCCATATGACGCAAATGCACTTCCGAGCCTTGGCCCAAACGGCCGGCGTTCTCTTCATAGAGCCGGCGGATGGCGTCTTCGTCGGTCGCGATCTGGTCGATTTCTTCGTAGATGGCGGCGGCCAGAACGCGCTCGCGCGCGTTTTCAAGTTGGCGGCGGACGTCACCGGCGCGGTCGAGCCCGCGCGCTTCGGCCTCCATGGAGAACAAGCGGAATTGGATCAGTTCCTCAAGCGCAACGAAAAAGGCGTCGGAATTGGCGTCGAGGTCTTCGCCCTCCTGCATGAAGCCGCGCGCGACGGCGTGGGCGCGGACGTCTTCAATGTAGATTGGCCGGCCGTTAACGGTCGCGGCGACGACGGGATCGTCGATGCCTTGGCCGTCAGTGCTGGAATCACGGCCGAGGCCGCAGCCGGCCAGGGTGAGGCCAATGGCCAAGCCCATAGCCAAAAGACCGGCCTTGGAGAGGAAATTCTTTCGGGGCGCCATGCGTTCTGCTCTCTGGAACTGACGGCAGCGTGCAAGGCCTGCGCCTCGAGAGGCCCATCTGGGCTTACCCGTCGGGTCGCATTGACACCGCCCAGGGCCGCTCTTAAGTCTCGCGAACGCACCCGTCCAGAGTGTTTACGCACTTCGGCGCGCGTCGGTGGGACTAGAAAAAGCCAACCAGCTCAACACTTTAAGCCCATCCTCCCGCGCCCTGTCCTGCTCGGCGCATCAACATTAAGATTGCGCCTATGCTGAACCTCGCCAAGCAGATTTTCGGCTCCGTCAACGACCGCAAAGTCCGCCACTTGCGCCCGACCGTGGCGCGCATCAATGCGCTCGAACCGACCTTCGAGGCGCTCTCCGATGAAGCGCTCCGTAACAAGACAAGCGAATACCGTCACAAACTCGCGCGCGGCGCGAAGATCGACGAGATCCTGCCGGAAGCGTTCGCGACCGTCCGCGAGGCGTCAAAGCGCACGCTCGGCCTGCGCCACTTCGACGTCCAGATGATGGGCGGCATGTTCCTACATAACGGCAAGATCGCCGAAATGCGCACGGGCGAAGGCAAGACGCTCGTCGCCACGCTGCCGGTTTACCTCAATGCGCTCGAGAGCCGCGGCGTTCACGTCATCACGGTGAACGATTATCTCGCCAAGCGTGACAGCGAGTGGATGGGCCAAGTCTATCGCTTCCTCGGCCTTTCTGTCGGCGTCATCGTGCACGGCCTTTACGATAACGAGCGCCGCCAAGCTTACGCTGCCGACATCACCTACGGCACCAACAACGAATTCGGCTTCGACTATCTTCGAGACAACATGAAGTATTCGCTGGGCGAGATGGTTCAGCGCGGCCACCGCTTCGCGATCGTCGACGAAGTCGACTCGATCCTGATCGACGAAGCGCGCACGCCGCTCATCATCTCGGGCCCCACCGAAGATCGCAGCGAATTCTACAAAACCATGGACACGCTCATCCCGCTGCTGCGCGACGAGCATTACGAGCATGACGAGAAGCAACGTTCGGTGACCTACACCGAGACGGGCTCGGAAACGATCGAAGAGATGCTTGCCGAACGCGGCATGCTGCAAGGTTCGCTCTACGAGCCCTCGAACATCTCGCTCGTTCACCACGCCAACCAGGCGCTGCGCGCACACAAGCTCTTCCACAAGGACAAAGACTACATCGTCAAGGACGGCGAAGTGGTTCTGGTCGACGAGTTCACCGGCCGCATGATGCATGGCCGCCGCTTGTCGGAAGGTCTGCACCAGGCGATCGAGGCCAAGGAAGGCGTGAACGTCCAGCCTGAAAACCAAACGCTGGCCTCGATCACGTTCCAGAACTATTTCCGCTTGTACGATAAGCTCGGCGGCATGACCGGCACGGCTTCGACCGAAGCCGCCGAATTCGGCGATATCTATAAGCTCGACGTCGTCGAAATCCCGACGAACCGCCCGGTCAAGCGCATCGACATCGATGACGAGGTCTACCGGACGGCGAAGGAAAAATACAAAGCTATCATCGCTGACATCGAAGAGACGCACCGTCGCGGTCAGCCTGTGCTGGTCGGAACGGTCTCGATCGAGAAGTCGGAATATCTCTCCGGCCTGCTGAAGCAGCGCGGCATTCCGCACCAAGTGCTGAACGCGCGCTATCACGAGCAGGAAGCAACGATCGTCGCGCAAGCCGGCGTGCCGGGCGCTGTGACGATCGCCACCAACATGGCCGGCCGCGGCACCGACATCCAACTCGGCGGCAATTTGGACATGCGTCTGAAGACGGCGCTCAAGGGCGATGAAACGCCGGATCAGATCGCCGCGCTCAAGAAGCAAATCCAAGCCGACATCGACGCCAAGAAGCAGGTCGCGCTTGCCGCTGGCGGTCTCTACGTTCTTGGCACCGAGCGTCACGAAAGCCGCCGTATCGATAACCAGTTGCGTGGCCGTACGGGCCGTCAGGGCGACCCGGGCAAATCGAAATTCTATATCTGTCTTGAAGACGATCTGCTGCGCATCTTCGCCGCCGATCGCCTCGATGCGATCATGCGCGGCTTGGGCATCCAAGAAGGTGAGGCCATCGTCCACCCGTGGATGAACAAGGCGCTCGAAACATCGCAGCGCCGCGTCGAACAGCGCAACTTCGAAATTCGTAAGAACCTGCTGAAGTACGACGACGTCATCAACGATCAGCGCAAGGCGATCTTTGAACAACGCATCGAGTTCATGCGCACCGCCGACGTTGCGCCGATCATTCGCGACATGCGCCACGACGTTGTCGAGAAGCTAGTCTGGCGCTCGATGCCGGAGAAGGCGTATCCGGAGCAGTGGAACACCGCCGAACTCATGGTCGAAGCGGAAGAGATTTTCGATCTCAAGCTGCCGATCGATGCGTGGGCGGGCGAAGAAGGCATCGCGCAACAGGAAATCATCGAGCGCATGACGCGCGCGGTCGATCAAGCTTATGCGCAAAAGGCCGCCATGCTCGGGCCGGAGCGTCTGCGCGCGGTCGAAAAGCAAGTGCTGCTCTCGGTCGTCGATATGCGCTGGCGCGAGCACTTGTCGTTGCTGGACCATCTGCGCTCGGTCATCCACTTGCGCGGCTACGCCCAGCGCGATCCGCTGAACGAGTTCAAGACCGAAGCGTTCACATTGTTCGAGCGCATGTTGCTCGATCTGCGCACGACCGTGACGCGCATGCTGCTGCGCTTGCAGATCGGCCAAGCCGACGAAGTCGCGCAGCGTCCGCTTCAGCCGCCAAGAACGTTCGAGATTCACCAGAATCCGGACACCGGCGAAAACGAGATGGTCCAACGCGATGCGCCAGCACTCGCGCCGGACGGTTTCGATCGCCACAATCCGGCAACCTGGGGCAAAGTCTCGCGCAACGCGCCGTGCCCATGCGGCAGCGGCAAGAAGTTCAAGTACTGCCACGGCCAAGCTGAAGCGCAGAGCGCTTAAGCGAGGCGACAATCGAAATGAGAAGGGCGCGGCCTCACGGTCGCGCCCTTTGCATTTGTGCTCGCCGTTCCGGCTACGGCCCCGCTGGCCGTGCGGCGAGTTCGGTGATCAGCGAACGCCAGTGGGTGAGGCCGGTATAGAGCGCGTCCGTGGGGATGCGTTCGTTCAGGCCGTGTGCGAAGGAGTCGCTGCCGCGGATGAAAACGCCGCCGACGCCGTACACGGGGATCCCGGCTGCGCGGAAGAAGAGCCCATCGGTCGCGCCTGCCGACATGTAGGGCGTGATCACCAAGCCGGGATAGCGTGCATGCACGGTGCGCGTCACGGCTTGCATCACGTCCGCGCGCAAGGGCGACGCGTCGCTGAAGTTTGACGGGCCAAGCGGGGCGACTTCGACGCCGCTGCCGGCGATGGCGCGTAGCTCGCTCAGGACGTCATCGACTGGCACGCCCGGAAAGATGCGGCAGTTCACGGTCGCGGTCGCGGTTTGCGGCAGCGCGTTTTCGGCGTGGCCGCCGCTCAGCATGGTGGCGACGCACGTCGTGCGCATCATATTGCCCATCGACGTGCGCCCGAGCATGCGTTGCAGCGCGCGATCGGTGGGGCGCTCGGCGAAGCGGCGCATGGCTTGGCCTTCCGGCCCTGGGAATGCGGCGGCGGCATTGCGGAAGCTCGCTAGCGTCGTCTCGTTCCATTGAATCGGAAACTCGAAGGCCCGCAAACGCTGCAGCGCTTCGCTGAGTTCATAGATCGCATTGTCCGCACGCGGCGCTGAAGAATGGCCGCCCTGATTGCGCACCGTGAACGTGAAGCTCGCATAGGTCTTCTCTGCCGTCTGCACGACGTAAGTGAGTGCGCGGCCGTCGGGTGCGAGTTGGCCGCCGCCGGCGTCCGAGTTGAGCGCGAACTCAGCATCGCCCAGGAGGGCGCGGTGATTGGCGAGCAGGGCTTGCGTGGTGAGGCCTGTGGTTTCCTCGTCGCCGCTGAACCAGAGAATGAGATCTCGTGTCGGGCGGAAGCCTTCGGCGCGGAGCGTCAGGAAGGTCGATGCGATATGAACGAGGCCCGCCTTGTTATCGAGCACGCCGCGCCCGAACAGCATGCCGTTTTCTTCGACGAGCGTGAACGGATCGCGCTCCCACTCCTCGCGCAGCGCCGGCACGACATCCATGTGCGCGAGAAAGAGGATCGGCCGCCCACCGCTGCCATCGCCGCGATAGCGCACGAGCAGGCCAGCGGAGTCGCCGCCATTGATGATGTGCACATCTTCGGCGGCAAAGCCGCCGGCGCGGAAGCGCTCCGCCAAGCGGTTCGCCAGAATGATGTTTTGATCACCGGTAGCGGTGTTGACGCCAACAGTTTGCTCGATGAGTTCGCGCGCCTGGCGCCGCTCGCTGTCGCTCTGCGCCGAAGCCGGCGCTGCGAGGCATGCAATGCACGCAAATGCCAGCGCTAACGACCGTCGAACCATGAACCCCTCCCGCTTTTTGGCGATGCTGGAGCCCGGTTAGCGCTTTGGCAAGGGATTGGCGGCAAACGTTAACGCGAGATGACCGCGACCCATGCCTCCGTAGACGCCGGCGCGCCACGCCGCGTCGATTCTGGCCGCGTCGATGCCGCGCGTTGGGAGGTCGCTGCCGCTGCGCTTTGCTTGGTGCAGTTCTCGGAACCTTTCTTTGCCGCACTCGCGCAAAGCCAGGGCGCGACGGACCCGCCAGGCTATGCGCGGATTTTCTTTTTGCCGGTCTATGCGTTTCTCGGCTGGGTGATCTGGCGTCAGGCGCGCACGGCAGCGCAAACCGCGCTCGCTGTTCCGCTGCTGATCGGAATGCTGGCGCTGGCTGGGCTTTCGACGCTCTGGTCGATCGATTCAGGCGGCACGCTGCGGTGTTCGGTTTGGCTGGGC
>LNFM01012157.1_pt1 | contig 11403 bp, 5 predicted proteins | sample 596031 | NCBI WGS metagenome assembly LNFM01 (sample SAMN04254537, study PRJNA301005) | activated carbon metagenome | isolation source: dual media filters at the Ann Arbor, Michigan drinking water treatment plant | place: USA: Ann Arbor | reverse complement strand
CCAGCAGCGGCTCGCGCGGCGTGTACGGCGCGATCGGCTCGTCGGGCGAGTGGGGTCTCAAGCGCGGCTGCGCGGTCGCCTACACCGACAAGGGCACCGGCAACGGCATCCACGACTTGCAGGCCAACACCGTCAACCTGCGCAACGGCGTGCGCGCCGACGCCGCCACCGCCGGGGACGACAGCAACTTCACCGCTCGCCTGGCGGACCTGCAGCGCCAGAGCTTCAACGCCGACACGCCCAACCGCTTCGCCGTCAAGCATGCGCACTCGCAGCGCAACCCCGAGCGCAACTGGGGGCGCGACACGCTGCGCGCAGTGGAGTTTGCGTTCTACGTGCTCAACCAGCAATTCCCGGCGGCGGCAGCCACGCGTGGCCGCAAGCCGCAGCCGCGCATCGTGCCGTCGAACACGATCGTCATCGCCTCGAGCGTCTCCAATGGCGGCGGCGCCGCACTGGCCGCAGCCGAGGAGGATCGCCATGGCCTGATCGACGGCGTGGCGGTGAGCGAGCCCAACATCCAGGTGGCGCGCGGCCCCGACCCGGTGATCCGTCGCGGCAGCACGGTCTACACCGGCGGCAGCAAGCCGTTGTACGACTACTTCACCTATGCCAGCCTGTACCAGCCGTGCGCCGCGCAGTCCGCGCGCGCGGTCGGGTCGCCGCTGGCCGCTTTCCTGCCGGCCGCGTTGGCCAACAACCGCTGCACTTCGCTGGCCCAGGCCGGGCTGCTGTCGACCACCACGCTGCCCGAGCAGGCCGATGAGGCGCTCGACAAGCTGCTGGCCTACGGCTGGGAGACAGAGACGATCTCGCTGCACCTTTCCCACTACGCGCTGGCGACCACCGCCATCACGATGACCTACGCCAACGCGCACGGCCGCTTCTCGGTCGCCGACAACCTGTGCGGGCAGAGCTTTGCGCTGACCGATCCGGCCTCGGGTGTGGTGCTGAACAGCACGCCGTCGCTGCTGCCGTGGTCGTTCGGTCTCGGCAACGGCGTGCCGCCGACCATTGGCATCAACGTCGTCTACAACGACTCGGTGGGCGGGGCGCGGCGCGACGTGTTCGCGGTGTCACCGTCGACCAATCGTGCCGACCTCGCGTTCGACGCCGCGGTCTGCCAGCGCGAGCTTGCCACCGGTCGCAGCGCGAACGCCTGGCGGGTACGCGCCGGCATCGCCGAAGTGCAGGCCAAGGCGCGCCTGAACGGAACGCCGGCGATCATCGTGCACGGTCGCTCCGACACGCTGGTGCCGGTCAACTTCTCGTCGCGCCCGTACGTGGCGCAGAACCTGCGCAACGAGCGTCGCAGCCAGCTGCGCTATATCGAGGTGACCAACGCGCAGCACTTCGATTCGTTCCTCGCCTTCCCCGAGTACGCCACGCGCTTCGTTCCGCTGCATCTGTACTTCAACCGCGCGCTCGACCTGATGTGGGCGCATCTGACCGAGCACCAGCCGCTGCCGCCGTCGCAACTGGTACGCACCACGCCACGCGGCGGTACGGTGGGGGCGGCGCCGCTGCTGACCGCCGATCACGTGCCGCCGATCCAGCTGGCGCCGGCCGCGGCCGACCGCATCACGTTCTCCGGCAACACGCTCACCATTCCTGATTGATTGCAGACAGACCACCACGTCGGTTGGCGTCACCGCCCGCCCGCGATGCTTCGACAGGCCCGCTTCGGCGGGCCTTTTTTATTGTCGCGCGCAACCGCGCGCCTGCGTTGCGGTCGGCGCAGCCATTGTCGGCCGTACGCGGCGCAACGCAGTCGGCATCGCGCTTGCGCATTTCGCGATGCAGGCGCGGGTGCGCCTGCACGCGCTCTCGCGTACCGGGCGACTGGTTTCGCGGCGACATCGTCGTGCGCGCGCTCGTGGCGCAGCGCGGGGCTACGGGCATCCCGCTAGCTGCCGGCGTGGGGTCCACGCACTGTCTGCTGCCCCGCGTGCAGTGCGCGGTGAGGCCAGGACTGCATGTCCGCGCCGCGACTCGCGAGCGATGCGAGCACGGCGCCGCAAACCAAAAGGAGTGACAGATGAATCGAGCTTTGTTGTTCGTGCCGGTGATTGCCGCCGGCCTGGTGCTGAGCGCGTGCGGAGGCGGCGACGATGCGCCGACCCCGGCACCGACCCCGGCACCCACGCCGGCGCCGACCCCAGCGCCAACCCCGGCGCCAACGCCAGCGCCGACCCCAGCGCCGACCCCAGCGCCAACGCCAGCGCCTTCACCGCCGCCCGCACCGCCACCCGCACCACCGCCGCCGCCGGCGCCGCCGCCAGCGACCGAAGTCAACGCGCCACCAGCCTTTGCCAGTGCGCTTCGGTCGGTGCAGTACGACGGCGCCAGCGACGACCTGCTGACCGCGGGCCTCGGCTGGGATGGACTGCAGGGCGCCACCGCGCCCGCGGTGTCGGCCACGCCGACCGCTGCCGAGCTGCGCCGGCTGGCGATCTACACCAACTACCGCGCGCTGGTCGACATGAGCACGGCGGGCGGCTATGGACGCATCTACGGGCCGAATGTGCCCCTCGGTGGCGGCGCGCCGATCACCGACGCCGGCGCCGGCAAGGTGGCCGGCACCGAAGTGATTGCGCTGGTCGACGATGGCACCGGCCGCCAGAACGTGACGTTGATGGCGCAGGTGCCCGACAGCTTCGATATCACCAACCCGTGCATCGTCACCGCCACCTCGTCGGGCTCACGCGGGGTGTACGGCGCAGTGTCGGCCGCCGGTGAGTGGGCGCTCAAGCGCGGCTGTGCGGTGGCCTACACCGACAAGGGCACCGGCAGCGGCGCTCACGAGCTGGCCACCAACACCGTCACGCTGATCGACGGCACGTTGGCCACCGCCACCGATGCCGGCACCGCCAGCCTGTTCACGGCCACGCTGCTGGCGACCGGCCAGAACCGACCCAATCGCTACGCGTTCAAGCATGCCCACTCGCAACAGAATCCCGAGCGCGCCTGGGGCCTGAACACGCTGCAGGCAGTCGAGTTCGCGTTCTATGCGATCAACGAGAGGTTCGGCGTCGTCAATGCGCAAGGTGCGCGGGTGAAGTCGTTCGTGCCGGCCAACACCGTGGTGATTGCCGCTGCGGTGTCCAACGGCGGCGGTGCGTCGCTGCGCGCCGCCGAGCAGGACACCGCCGGCTGGATCGATGCGGTGGTGGTGGGCGAGCCGCAGGTCAGCGTCAACGTCGCGTTCCCGCAGCCGCAGTTCAGCATCCAGCGCGGCGCTGGACCGGCACTGCCTGCCAACAGCTATGGCAAGCCGCTGATCCACTACGTCGGCACGCTGGCGTTGTTCCAGCCCTGTGCGGTCTATGCGACCGCGGCTACCGGGGCGCCGCTGCAGGCCCTGGTGCCGCCGGCGCAAGCTGAGGCGCGTTGCGAAGCGCTGGTCACGGCGGGCCTGCTCGACGGCACCGTCAACACCACGTTCCAGCAGCGCGCCGACGCGGCGCTGGCCGCCCTGCGCCTGGGTGGCTGGGAGCCCGAAAGCGACCTGCTGCACGCCTGGCAATGGGGTTCGGATGCGACCATGGCAGTGGCGGTGACCTACAACAACGCCTATGCACGTGCTGCTGCCAACGAAGACCTGTGCGACTTCAACTTCGCCTCGGTCGACGCCAACGGCCTGCCAGCGGCACCTGCCACGCCGGTGATGCGCACCATCTTTGGCATCGGCAACGGCATTCCGCCCACCGGCGGCCTGGCGCTGGTCTACAACGCCATCCCGATGGTCGATGGCGGGCCGCGCAACTACCGGCTGCATCCGAACTTTGCGTTCGAGGGCGCGCAGTGCATGCGCGGCCTGTGGCGCACGCGCACGCCGACGCCGGCGCCGGGCTCGCTCGCCGAGCGTCTGCAGCAGGGCGTGGCTGAAGTGCTGGCCAGCGGCAACCTGCAAGGCAAGCCGACGCTGATCGTGCATGGCCGCGCCGACTCGCTGGTGCCGCCCAACCACAGCTCGCGCACGTACTTCGGCGCCAACCGGCTGGTCGAGGGCGCGGCCTCACGCTTGAGCTACATCGAGGTGACCAACGCACAGCACTTCGATGCGCTGCTGGGCGTGGCCGGCTTCGACGAGCGATTCGTGCCACTGCACTACTACAACATCCAGGCGCTGGACCTGATGTGGGATCACCTGAAGAACGGCACGCCGCTGCCTGCCTCGCAGGTGGTGCGCACACTGCCGCGCGGCACTGGTGCACCGGCGCTGGCGGGCGGCAACCTGCCCGCCATTGCGCCGCAGCCGGCGCCGGGCGACACCATTCGCTTCGAGAACAACACGGTGATCATTCCTGACTGAGACGCCGGCACAGCTGCCAGCCTTTAACGCTGGGCAAGCCGGATCCACCGGCTGCCCGAAGGAGCTTTCGAGCCCGCCCCGTGCGGGCTCTTTTTTTGGGCGTGCGTCCGGTGTGCCGGGTATGCGCCGAGCTGCGATTCGCGCCGATGCGTAGCACCGAGCGTCAGGCGGCTGCAGTCGCTCCGCTACGATGCCGTCACGCCGTCACCGCCGCTTTCCACCCACCCGCCTGCGCCCCATGAGCACTGCCCCCGAGTCACTGTCCAAGCTGTCGATCGACCGCGGCACGCCCGGTGCCCGGCTGCGACGCCGCAAGCCGCTGTGGCAGCGCTGGTGGCTGTGGCTGGTGGTGCTGGCGGTGGCCGGAGGGGTCGCGTTGCTGGTGGCGCAACGCGGCCAGCCGACGCCGGTGGAGATCGGTGCGGTGACGGCAGCATGGCCGTCGCAGGCGATCGCGGTGCTCAACGCCACCGGCCGCGTGGTGGCGGCGCGGCGCGCGTCGGTGTCGAGCAAGGGCACCGGGCGACTCGAGTGGCTCGGTGTGCAGGAGGGCCAACGCGTGCAGCAGGGCGAGGTGATCGCGCGCCTGGAGAACCGCGACGTCGCCGCGCAGCGCGAGCAGGTGGCAGCCAGCCTGAAGGCCGCCGAGGCCAACCTCACGCAGGGCGAAGCCGAACTGGACGATGCGGCGGCGGCGCTGCGCCGCGCGCAGGAGCTGGCGGCGCAGAACTTCATCACCGCCGCCGCCGTCGACACCGCGCAGGCGCGCCACAACAAGGCGCGCGCGACGATCCAGACGCTCAAGGCGCAGATCGGGGTGGCGCAGGCCAATTTGCGCGCCGCCAACGTGACCTTCGACCAGACCCTGATCCGTGCGCCGTTCGCCGGCATCGTGCTCACCAAGAGCGCCAACGTGGGCGACATCGTGACGCCGTTTTCTTCCGCGGTCGGCACCACCGGTGCGGTGGTGACGATGGCCGACATGAGCACGCTCGAGGTCGAGGCCGATGTCTCGGAGAACGCCATCGCCGGCATCCAGGTCGGACAGCCGGCGGAGATCCAGCTCGATGCGTTTCCCGACCTGCGACTGGCGGGCTCGGTCTCGCGCGTGGTGCCCACGGTGGACCGCAGCAAGGCCACGCTGCTGGTGAAGGTGAAGTTCGAAGAGACCGACGCGCGCGTGCTGCCTGACATGAGCGCGCGCGTGGCGTTCCTGTCGCGCCGTCTCGGTGCCGATGAGCGAGCCTCGGTGCCGGCCGTGCGGCCGGAAGCGATCGTTCAGCGCGACGGGCGCGACCTGGTGTTCGTGGTGCAGCCGGTCAATGGCGCAGCGGATGCAGCGGCGAAAGGAGCGACGGATACGCCCGCCGCTGGGTCGACCGCCACGCCAACCGCCGTAGCAAGCGCGGGTGCAACCAAGGGGGGTACACGTACGACCGAAATCACGCGCGGTCGCGTGCAGCCGACACCGGTGCAGGTGCGCGGCAAGGTGGGCGACCTGGTGCAGGTCAGCGGCGTGGCGCCGGGCGCGCGCGTGGTGATCAACCCGCCGGCATCGCTCGCCGCCGATCATCTGGTGGCGCCGGCCAAGAAATGAACACGGCTGCCGGCGACGTGCAAGTCGGTGCGGCGTCCACGCGGCCGGCCGGCGTGCGTTCGGCTGGCAGCGGTCCGCCGCTGATCGAGATCCGCCACGTGAGCAAGAGCTACACGCGCGGCGAGCAGGTGGTGCCGGTACTCACCGACATCAACCTTGATGTCGGCCGTGGCGAGTTCGTCGCCCTGATGGGGCCGTCGGGCTCGGGCAAGAGCACGCTGCTCAACCTGGTGGCGGGCATCGACAAGCCGGACGCCGGGGTGATCGCCATCAACGGCGAAGACATCACGCAGCTGGGCGAAGGCGATCTGGCCGGCTGGCGCGCTGCCAGCGTCGGCTTCATCTTCCAGTTCTACAACCTGATGCCGGTGCTCAACGCGTTCGAAAACGTCGAGCTGCCGCTGCTGCTGACCGCGCTCGGCCGTGCCGAGCGGCGCGCGCGGGTCGAGATGACGCTGGCGCTGGTCGGCCTGGCCGACCGCATGGACCACCGGCCGAACGAGCTGTCGGGCGGCCAGCAGCAGCGCGTGGCGATCGCGCGCGCGATCGTCAGTGATCCGCTGCTCCTGATCGCCGACGAGCCGACAGGCGATCTCGATCGCACCTCGGCGGCCGAGGTGCTGGCACTGCTGCGCCGGCTCAACGAGGAACTCAACAAGACCATCGTGATGGTCACGCACGACCCGCGCGCGGCCGAGGCGGCACGCCACCTGATCTACCTCGACAAGGGGCAGCTGACGGATACCTCGCCCTTCGCGGGACATGTGGCATGACAGACGCCGCTGTCCTCGGTGGCGCTGGCGGCTGCCGCGCGGCTCGTGAGCCTGCTCGGCGGGAAGCGGCTATCAACGCGTTGCTGTTGGACTGCGCCGCGCCTGCCCTCCGCGCGAGCCGGCGGGGCTCATTGAAAGCGATGCGAGGCTCATGTTCTTCCTGAAGCTCGTCATCCGCAACGCGTTGCGCGCGCGGCTGCGCACCGGGCTCACGGTCCTGGGGCTGGTGATCGCGCTGACTGCCTTCGGCCTGCTGCAGACGGTGGTGAAGGCGTGGTACGCGGGGGTGGAGTCGGCGTCGAGCACGCGACTGATCACGCGCAACGCCATCTCGCTGGTGTTCAGCGTGCCGGTGTACTACCGCGACCAGATCCGCCCGATCGAAGGCGTGCGCGGGGTGACGGTATCGAGCTGGTTCGGCGGCATCTGGCGTGACGAGAAGAGCTTCTTCGCGCAGTTCGCGGTCGATGCTCCGACGTTCTTCCCGATGTATCCGGAGTTCCGCTTCGACCCGCAGGAGTACCAGGATTTCCTGCGTGACCGCCGCGGCGCGGCGATCGGGCGCCAGCTCGCTGATCTCTACGGCTTCAAGGTCGGCGACCGCATTCCGATTCGCGGCACGATCTACGCCGGCAACTGGGAGTTCATCGTGCGCGCCATTTTCGACGGCGCCGACGCCACGGTGATCACGCGCCAGCTCTACTTCCACTTCGACTACCTCAACGAGTACGTGACGGTGCGCTTCCCGCGCCGCGCCAACCAGACCGGCGTGTTCATCGTCGACGTGGCCGATCCGGCGCGCGTGGCCGAGGTGGCGCAGAAGATCGACGCCACCTTTGCCAACTCGCTGGCGGAGACGCTGACCGAGACCGAGAAGGCGTTCCAGCTGTCGTTCGTGTCGATGCTGCAGACCATCGTGCAGGTGATCCAGTCGGTGTCGTACATCGTGGTGCTGATCATTCTCGCGGTGGCCGCCAACACGATGGCGATGACCGCGCGCGAGCGATTGAGCGAGTACGCGACGCTCAAGGCCCTCGGTTACGGGCCGTGGTACGTGGCGCGCCTGATCCTGGCCGAGAGCCTGGTGATCGCCGCACTCGGGGGCGTGCTGTCGGTGGCGCTGATGCCTGGCGTGGCCGCCGCCTTCAAGGGCGCACTGGCCGGCGCCGGCATCAACGCGTTCCCGGTGTTCGAGATCGACCCGATGACCTACGTCTGGCAACTGGTGTTCGCGATCGGCGTGGGCAGCATTGCCGCGCTGGTGCCGATGGTGCGCGCTGCGAATGTGCGGATCGTGGATGGGCTGAGACATGTTGGTTGAGCGCACTCGGTGTACGCAACGGCTACGCCGTCGCACGTGCACCTCGTGCGATTCGATCAGTGGGTTCGTCTTCGGAGCGGCCGGGCGACGAACCGTGCGCACTCGGTGTACGCAACGGCTACGCCGCCGCACGTGCACCTCGTGCGATTCGATCAGTGGGTTCGTCTTCGGAGCGGCCGGGCGACGAACCCATTCACAAGGGCCACGGCGCGCGCTCCGCGCGCGGGATCGATCAGCTTCGGTGCCGCGGCGGAGACTTGGCTGCGATCGTCGTTCGCAACGCGAGCTGCTGATGCAAGTTGATCGGACCTCCCTGCGCCAACTGCCAGCCTGCGCAGCAGGCCTCGTAGCTTTAGCCACTGGGCCAGCCGCCCGGCCGCCCGAAGGTCGGCCCACTAACTATTCCGCTTGCGGTGCACATGCGCCGCGCAGCGGCGCGTACACCGCAAGCGACTAACGTGGCTCTGCCGCTGTCCTACATCGCACGCAACCTGTGGGTCAGGCGGCTGACCACGGCGTTGACCGCCGGTGGCATGGCGCTGGTGGTGTTCGTGTTCGCGGCGGTGCTGATGCTGGCGGCCGGGCTGCGCGCCACGCTGGTGGCCAGCGGCTCGGCCGACAACGTGCTGTTCATCGGCAAGGGCGCGCAGACCGAGGTGCAAAGTGCGGTGTCGCGCGAGCAGGCGGCGCTGATCGAGAGCCTGCCGCAGATCGCGCGCGACGCCGACGGCCAGGCGCGCGTGTCGCGCGAGGTGCTGGTGCTCAACTCGTTGACCAAGCGCGCCACCGGCACGCGCAGCAACGTGCCGATCCGCGGCGTGTCGCCGGGGGGATGGGCCCTGCGGCCGCAAGTCGAACTCACCGCGGGGCGCATGTTCCGGCCGGGCAGCACCGAGATCGTGGTGGGCGCCAGCGTGGCGCGCCAGTTCGTCGGCGTGGAGATCGGCCGCAGCCTCACGTTTGCCCAGCGCCAGTGGCTGGTGGTGGGTTTGTTCGATGCCGACAACACCGCGTTCGATTCGGAGATCTGGGGCGACGCCGAGCAGATGATGCAGGCGTTCCGGCGGCTGAACTTCTCGTCGGTGCTAGCGCAGATGGCCGCGCCGGAAGAGTTTGCCGCACTGGAACGCGCGGTCGCTGCCGAACCGCGCTTCACCACCGAGGTGCGTACCGAGAGGCGCTTCTACGAGGACCAGTCGCGCGCGCTGGCCACCTTCATCACGTTCCTCGGCGTGTTCCTGTCGGTCATCTTCTCGCTCGGCGCGATCATCGGCGCGTCGATCACCATGTACGCCAGTGTGGCCACGCGCACCGGCGAGATCGGCACCTTGCGCGCGCTGGGCTTTCGCCGGCGCGCCATCCTGCTGGCGTTCCTGCTGGAGTCGCTGCTGCTGGCGCTGGTGGGGGGCGCGATCGGTCTGGCGGCGGCGAGCTTCCTGCAGACGATCACCATCTCGACCACCAACTTCTCGTCGTTCTCCGAGCTGGCGTTCTCGTTTTCGCTGACACCGGGCATCGTCATCACCAGCGCGATCTTCGCGCTGGTGATGGGCTTTGTCGGCGGCTTTCTGCCGGCAATCAAGGCGGCGCGGATGCAGATCGTCGACGCCTTGCGCGCGAGCTGACGGTCGCCCGCAACGCGCGGCGACCTCGGCGGCGTGCATCCGCGACACTCGCGCATCGTGCGCATCGTCCGCGTCACGCGCGCGGCGGCGCGGTCGTGGCGGCTTGGCCGTCGTTGCGCGTGAGGTCGTTGCGCGCGAGGTCGTTGCGTGAGAATTCGTCGCGCGACAGCACATCTCCCTGGCGGCGCGGCATCGGTGCCAGCCACGCCACACCGAGGAACACCAGGCCGGCGGCGATCACCGCGACGATGTTGCCGAGTTCGGCCAGTCCGCTGAAGTCCACCAGCACCACCTTGAGCGCGGCCAGCACCAGCAGCACCGCACCGATCGACCACAGGCTGCGGCTGCCGCTGCGGCTGGCCCAGCCGGCGAGCGCGGCGCCGAGGATCGCCCACATCAGCGACACCATCGCCTTGAACTGCATCGCGGCCAGGTCGGCCAGCGTGAGCGGGTCATGCGCGGGGCCGAAGGCGCGCAGGATCATCGCCTGCACGATCAGCACCGCGCCGATCATCGCGGCGAAGGCAGCGGCCGAGGTCATGCCGCGCGCGGCGGGCGGCGCCTGGGCGGTCGGCAGCGCGGCGAGCCACAGCGCAGCGAGGGCGGCCAGTTCGGTCGCCACCGCCACCGTGGAGCGCTCGATGTGCAGCGTGGTCAGCACCAGCAGCACCAGCGCGGCGATCGAGGCGAGCAGCGGCACCGCACCGCCATGCCAGTTGGCATCGTGCGCGGGCAGGCGGCGACCAACGGCAAAGCTGAGCGCCACCGCGACGATGAACAGCAACGCCTGCACGCTGATGTCGCTGCCATCACTGCCATCATTGCCAACCAGGCGCGCGACCGCGCCGAGCCAAGGCAGCGCAACGAGCACGATCAGCGCCAGCGACCACACGCGCGGCGCGGCGGCCGCCAACGGCGAGCGCAGCGTGGCGAGCGCCGCCAGCACGGTCGCCGCGAGCGTCAGCGCGATGGCCGGCAGCGTGAGCGCCCCATCCGGCTGCTGCGCGGCCCACAGGCTGGCGCCGATCACCAGCGCGCCGGTCGCGCCGACCATCCAGGTGCGCGCCGCGTGGCTCGCCGCCCAGGCGGCCCAGCCCAGCTGCACGGCGAGCGCCGCGCCGAGTGCGTAGTAGGGCAGGTTCGGCAGGTCGAGCTTGGCGAGTTCGGCAGCGAGGGCGAGCAGCCAGGCGCCGACGCCGAGCACGCCGACCGTGAGCGCATGGCGGCCGCCGCGCCGGCGCGCGATCCAGGCGGCGCCCAGGATCAGCGCCGCACCGATCAGGCGTTCACCGAAGAGCCCATGCAGGAACAGCGCCGACGAGGCTGGCGTGAGCACGGCGTCGATCACGTGCAGCGCGCCGAGCACCGCGACCAGCAGCGTGAGCGCGTCGGTGCGGTCGGTGTCACCGCCCAGGTACGGGGTCAGCGCCAGCAGGGCGACCGCGACAGCCAGTGTCAGCAGCAGCCAGGGCACGTCGGCCAGCGCCAGCAGCGCGGCAGTCACCAGCAGCAGGCCGGCCACTGCAAAGTGAGCCAGTGCCGCACGACCCGGCCGGCGCAGCAGGCACAGGCCGGCCGCGCTCCACAACACCGACAGCAGCGCCGCGCCGAGCGCGCCTTCGACATCGGCGTGTGGCGCGATGGTCAGCGTCAGCGCGACCGCCACCAGCGGCAGCAGCACGAAGTGGATGCGATCGGCGCGCAGCAGCCAGCGGCCGCGCAGCGCGCGCGCCTCGAGCAGCGGCATCGCGAGCTGGATCGCCACCAGCGCC
>LNFM01012156.1_pt1 | contig 11403 bp, 10 predicted proteins | sample 596031 | NCBI WGS metagenome assembly LNFM01 (sample SAMN04254537, study PRJNA301005) | activated carbon metagenome | isolation source: dual media filters at the Ann Arbor, Michigan drinking water treatment plant | place: USA: Ann Arbor | reverse complement strand
CCTCGGCACGACTGCGCTCCGACTCCAACCGGGCAATTTGTGACTGACCCTGATTGAAGATCGGCAAACCAAATTCGATACTCGGGCCGTAGGATTTTTCCCCGTCGGCGTCCCGCTTGAACTTCACACCGATCCCGAGCGGGCTGAGCCAGCGGAACTGCCGGGCCAGATGGGCCGCCTGGGCCAGGCCTTCCGCATCCTTCTTCGCCGCGGCCAGGTCCAGCCGTTGGCTGATCGCGGTTTTTTCCAGGGCCACCATCGTCGGCAGGTTCTCGGGAATCGGCGGTAACCGGCCGGGGATCGTCCAGTTCGTATCCGCACCCCAAACGCCCATCAGGCGATTGAGCTTCTCCCGTTCGGCGTCGAGTTGCGCCTGTGCCTGCGCGAGTTCCAGCAGGGTCTGGGCGTAGAAAGCCTGTTGCAGGCTCTGTTCGCGCTTGCTCAGGTTCCCGGCGGCGTACTGGCGTTGCGCGATCTCAGCTGCCGCCTCGGTGGAGGTGACGACCTGGCGCGCCAGGCCGAGCGCCTCGGCATCGCCGACGACCTGGAAATACTGGGACTGCACCCGGGCGGCCAGGTCAAGCACATCGTTCGACACTTCCAGGGTGGCGCGCTGCGCGGCCGCCTGGCCGATCTTCTTCCGGGCTGAAAGCGTGAACACACCGAGGAAGTTCTGCACCACATTCATTTCGAGCTCGGTGCCGGCGTCCTGGAACAACGCGCTGGCGCCGAAAACCGGGTTCTCCAGCAGGCCGGACTCGACCAGGTCAGCCTGCGCCACGCCCAGGTCCGCGTACCGCGCCTGCAACCGCCGGTTGTTCAGCAGGGCAACCTGTACCGCGGAGTCGGCGGTGAGCTCCCGGCCCAGCAACTCGCGGGTGGAATCCCGTGCCCGCTGGTCCTGTTCGGTTCCGCGATTCCACTCGACCTGCTGGCCCAGGCGATCGGCAACCGCGCTTTGTACTTCCGGCAACCGCGCGTCGCGCGCCACCGTGGCACAGCCGCCCAGTGTCAGCAGGCCGATCATCAATGCCGCCATCACGGTGGGTAAACTGAGTCCGTGGTCAATGGTGGTCATGGCCGCCTCCGGATTCGGGTTGGCTGGCCGGTGCGGGTACACCCTTGGTAGGGATCGCGGGCCGGTAGGCGTCGAGCGCGCTGCTTGACGCCGAAACGGGTGTAGGGGGCGCGTCCGGGTTGGCGGGGTGCCCGGAGGGGTAGTCGGGCGGCGAAAGTGTTGCGCACGCTGACAGCATCACGGCAGCGAGCACGGCTGGCGTGTGTCGAGAGACAAGTTTCATGTAAATCCTCGTTTGCGTACGGCAGATGTCAGCGCTGGGAGAAACAACGCGGTCTGACACCGTGCCAAGGGACAGCCCGGCCTGGATGACGGCCGGTATGACTTGCGGGCAGGAAGGTGACCGGGCGGCGAGACTCGCCGGGGCGGTCAGAGATTCAACCCGCGCTCAGGCGAGCGCGGATAGGGGAGGGCGTTGCAGTCGTTTCGGGGTAAAGGAAAGCAGCGGAGCGACCGGCTGCAAGTCAAAAACCGTGGCGGTTAGCGGGGGAAGCCCCGGTGCCGGCGAAAGCAGGGCCGGTGCGCAGGCGAGATGACAGGCCCCGCAATCGTTGCAGGCCAGATTCGAGCCTTGGTCGGCTATTGCCACCGTTTCATCGTGATGCCCGGCGGCATGCTGATCGCCGGACGCCATCTCATGTCCGGCATGGGAACCGTGTCCGCCATGCCCATCGTGATCGCCGCCGGTGTCGGTGGCCGCAGCCTCGGAGCCTGCCCCCCCGTGTGCGCAGAACGGCATCGCAACCGCGCCGTAGCCCTGCACGGGCAGCCACAGCGAGATCAGCAGAACCAGGATGCTCTTCCAGAGACTCATAAGTTAAGTATATCCCTACCAGCGACCCTGCGCAGGGCCCTCGATTTCCGGGCTCACGTGAATTTCGAGCGCTGACGACGACTGGCCGTGAGCGAAGGGGCCACGGCGTCCCTGTCGGAGAGATTGTCGATGATCGGGCAGTCGGGGCGGTCGTCGCCATGGCATTGGTTTGCGAGTAGCGCCAATGTGGACTTCATGGCCTGGATCTCGCGGATCTTGTTGTCGAGTTCGCCGATGTGCTCGAGCGCAAGCGCCTTGACCTTGCTGCTGGGCCGTCGCCGGTTCTGCCACAGGCTCAGCAGTTCCGCGATCAGCTTCATCGAGAAACCAAGGTCGCGGGCCTGGCGGATGAAGCGAAGCGTATGAATGTCGCTTTCCGAGTAAGTGCGATATCCGGAGTGGGTCCGCGCAGCTTTCGGCATCAATCCGATCTCTTCGTAGTGCCGGATCATCTTGGTCGAAATGCCGGACAGCCGTGCTGCGTTGCCGATGTTTACGGGCTGAAAAGCCATCGCGGACCCTCCCGGTTCTAGGTCAACCACTCAATGATGGGCATGAACCATCGCGTGGCCCCGGCCGCGTGCAATCAGCCAGCGGTTGACCGGGAACGCAGCGACGCCGGCGATGGCGATGGCGAATGTCATGCTGCCCCAGAACATGGCCGAACCGAGCGATGCATCCATCGCACCCGGTATCGCCAGCATGACCCCGTTGTTCACGATTTCCATAATGGTGATCGATGCGGTGTCTGCCGCCAGCGCCAGCATTCCCGCCTGCTTCCACGACATCCCGGCGCGTCGCAACGGCCAGATGGTGAAGACGTAGCCGAACAGGAATGCCAGTGTTACCGCCAGTGCGATGGTACCCAAGGCGCTGAATCCCAGTGCAATGCCGATGACCATGCCGAGAATTTCTCCGATGCTACAGCCGGTCAGACAGTGCAGCGTGGCTGAAAATGCCAGCCGGTTAAGTGAACCATGGTGGCCGGGCGCAGGTTGCGGCGCGAGGCCCGGACTACCCAGGCCACGCTGGTGGCGGCCATGTCCGGTGTGGTGGTGAAGCGCATGCAGGTCGAGCGAGTTCATGAGGGTTCCCCTTGAATTAACGGAACTGCGTTGACGGAAACCGCATGCTCAGCCTTCCCATGGTTGGAAAGTCAAGCCCCCAACTGCGCAGACTTCCCGCCCATTGCGCAGCTCAGAATTCCGACTCGATCCGCTCGCATAGAGTTTTCAGCACCTTGATCCGGGCGTGCAACTTGTCGTTGGCCTCGACCAGGGTCCAGGGCGCGATTCCGGTCGAGGTGCGGTCGACCATGTCGCAGACTGCCGCTTCGTAAGCTTCCCATTTCTTGCGGTTGCGCCAGTCTTCCGGGGTGATCTTGAAGCGCTTGAAGTCGGTTTGCTCACGTGCCTTGAAGCGCCGGTACTGCTCCTCTTTGCTGATCGCCAGCCAGAACTTGATCACGATCGCACCGTTGTCGGTCAGCTGCTGCTCGAAATCGTTGATCTCGGAGTAGGCGCGCGCCCAGTCATGTTCGGGCGCGAGGCCCTCGACCCGTTCGACCAGGACGCGGCCGTACCACGAGCGGTCAAACAGCGCGAAGCGGCCGTGCCGCGGAACATGCCGCCAGAACCGCCACATGTAGGGTTGCGCGCGCTCCTCCTCGGAAGGTGCGGCGACCGAGACAATCGAATACTGTCGCGCATCGAGCGCGGCAGTGACCCGGCGGATGGCGCCACCCTTGCCCGCCGCGTCGTTGCCCTCGAACGCCACGATCACCGATCGTTGTCTGAACTTAGGGCTGCGCGACAGCCGGTTGAGTAAACCCTGATAGCGTTCGCGCAGGTCCGCGTAGACCTTCCGATCAAGCTTCAGGCTCAGATCGAGCGAACCGAGGACGTGGCGATTGTCGATCGGCGGCAGCAGCGGTGGAACCCGGTCTTCGACTTTCTTCACCGGCTTTTGATCCAGGCGCTCCCGCAGCGCCGCCAGCAGGGTACGGCCCACGGTGAGGTTGCGGTAATAGGCATCGGCGCCTTCGACCGGGATCCACGGCGCAGATGCGCTGCTGGTGTTACGCAACGTGAACTCCGTGACCTTGCGGAATTTGTCGTAAAGCCGGAAGCGTTCCCAGTCGGTCTCGTGAACCCGCCAACGGGTCTTCGGATCTTTCTCCAGAGCCTTGAGCCGCTTTTTCTGTGCTGCCTTGGAAAGGTGAAACCAGAATTTGAGGACCAGCGCGCCTTCGTCGGTGAGCATGCGCTCGAAGCGTTTGATCTCCTCGATACGCTGGATTAGTTGTGAGCGCTTTAACTTGCCCTCGACGCGTTCGAGTATGGGATTGGTATACCAGTGGCCGAACAGGATGCCGATCTTTCCCCGCGGAGGCAGCGCCCGCCAGTAGCGCCACATCGGCGGGCGCTCGCGTTCTTCGTCCGAGGGCGCGCCAAAGGCGGCGGTGCGGATGTGGCGGGGATCCATCCACTCGTTCAGCAGATGTAGGGTTTCGCCCTTGCCGGCGCCATCCACGCCGCTGATCAGGATGATCACCGGAAAGCGGCCGTTCTCGAACAGGTCGTACTGCGCATCCAGCAGCGCGCTGCGCAGTTTCGGCACCGCCCGCGCGTAGCTGGCCTTGGATACCGCATGTCCCAGCTCTGCCGATTCGAACACTCCCGTTCCTTTCAGGCCAGATTTCTCGATGGTGGACCGCCGACGCCGTTTAAAGCAGATCAGGCGACACCACGGCGCGCAGCACCACCTGCGGCTGTTCTCCGCGGACGCGATGGCTGAGCCACCAGATCGCGCCCTTCTTGATGCTCCACGGCATCGGTTCCCCGGCGATCAGTGTGGCAGCCACCATGCCTAGCGTTGGCTGGTGACCGACCACGACCACTGCGCCCTTGAAATCGGGCCATCCGGCGGCGGCCAGGATCGCGGTCGGCGACGCATTCGGCGCGATGCTGCGTACGGTTTCAAAATCTTCGGTGAGCGCCGTCGCGGTTTGCCGGGTGCGTTCGGCCGGACTTACGATCACCCGAGTGTGCTTGGGCAGCCGCGGTCGCAGCCAGGCCGCCATCTCCCTGGCCTGCTTCGCGCCTTTGGGCGTCAGCTTGCGCGCCAGGTCGGGCAGGCCATCGATGGCTTCGGCATGGCGCCAAAGGATCAGGTCCATATTGTCTTCCTTACAGATCCGCGGGGCAGGCGTCGTCGCCTACCACCAGCGCCGCAGTTGTTCGAATCGCGCCCAGGCCTTTGGCAGTTGCGCGAGGCACTGCCGCGCGTCGCAGGCGGCATGACCGCGCAGATAACCCACCGCCTGCTGGTAGTGCGCAGCTGCGTTACCGGCTTCGAGTCGGTCAAGCAGGGCCCAGGCATTGACATCGTCGTTGATTTTTCCCAGCAGATCCTGCAGTCGTGATAGCCGACGCAAGGCCTCCTGCGCGCGCCCGGGCAGCACCGAAGCAAAAAACTCGGCCGCGTAGCGCAGGCGTTTGACTTCTATCCTCAGGCGATGCAGGTCCGGATATGCCAATTGCTCGAGCCTGCGTCCGCGCTTGAGTACGCGTCCATGCTGGAGTGCCAGGAGGTCGCTGGCATATTGTTCCAGCGTGCCGCCCGCAGGCGCTGTATCGCTGTCCCCGAGGGCATGCAATGCCGCGGCAAGCCGGATCATTGTGGCGGTGTAGTCGCGTGTTGCGACGGCGCCGACCGCAGCCTGCCGTGCCTGGCGGCGCGCTGCCAGCGCCCTGCGCTTGATCGCGGCAAGGCCTGCAGGCAAAGGCGCCGCCGGCGCCGCGGCAGCAAACGTCTCGCCGACAAACACGTCCCAGTCCCGCGCTTCGCCCAAAAGTCGGCCCAGGGTCTTGATCTCGGTCAGTACTGTCTCGGTCAGCATCGGTTCAGCTGCGGGCAGCGCCACCGAATGGCGAAACAGCCGGAACACCGATCGCAAGCGTCGCAATGCTACCCGGGCCTGATGCAGGTATTCCGGATCCCGGCCCGCCAGCAGGCCGGTTTCATTGGCCTGCAACTGGGCGACGCAGCCGAAGGCGAGGGTAACGAATGCGCGGATCACCGGCATCTCGACATCGAGGTTTATGGCGCTGGCTTTTGTCGGCGTCGCCTGCGCTTCCAGCGCCAGCTCGTGTGCGCGCTGGGCCTTGCTGCGATTTTCCAGGCGCACCGGCAGGACACTGGCGATCTCCAGCGCGAGGTCGAACAGACATTGCACCGGGCCGGATTTCAGCTCCAGTTCGAGCTCGCAGATCGGCAGGTGCCTGCCCTCCGCAACAATCTCGCCCCGATCCAGACTGATTTCGACGCGGCTTTCGGGGACTGGGCTGACGATCGTGCTGGTGCGCCTGAAGTCAGTGACGAAGGCGACGCCGATTGTGTTGCGGACGCCGGGCTTGGCGATCAGGTTGCCGAAGCCGGCAGCGACCATGGCCGGGAAGTACGGCAACTGGGCCGGGACTTCGATTTCGTGTTCGAGACGCTGGTGCAGGCCGCCGGCTGCGCTGCCGCCGCCCTTTATGGTCTGGATCCAGTGACGCCCCTGGCGTCGCAAGCGCAGGGCCACACCCTTGCCGGCAAGTCTGCGCTCAGGCGTATCGTAGTAAGCGGAGAACAGGTTTTTGGTCGCCGGCCGCGGATGCGGGTGTTTTGAGAGTGCCCGCCATACGCCGTTCGCGTGCTCGGGCGCGACCAGCAGCTTGAGTTCGATTTCCATGGCTGCCGGATCGCCGGATTGCCCGGACCGGGCCGGGTGGGCGGCGTTGCGCTGCGAAGGGACATCCATGGCGTATCGGTCGGCAGCCGTCAGGTTGCGACCGGGCCGGCGTTGGCGGCCAGCTTCTCCAGCAGATAGGCCTGCGCGGAAATGCGATTGCCCCTGGTCGGCTTCTTCAGTTTGTAGCTGCCGTTGCCGTCCATTTCCCAGGCCAGGCAGTTGTCGGACAGGTAGGCCTTGAGCGATTCGTCGATGACGCGCTTCTTCAGCTTCGGATCGAGCACTGGAAAGCACACTTCGATGCGCCGGAAGAAGTTGCGGTCCATCCAGTCTGCGCTCGAAAGAAAGACCGCGTCGGCACTCCTGAAATAGAACACCCGGTGGTGTTCGAGAAAGCGGCCGATCACCGAGCGCACCCGGATGTTGTCCGACAGGCCGGGAATGCCCGGTCGCAGCGCGCAGACGCCGCGGACGATCAGGTCGACTTCGACGCCTGCCATCGAGGCTTCGTAGAGTGCGGCAATGATGTCCGGCTCGAGCAAGGAATTCATCTTGGCGATGATCGCGGTCTTCTGTCCGGCGCGGGCCTGTTCGGCTTCGCGCCGGATCGCCTCGAGAATCTGCGCGTGCAGTGTGAAGGGCGATTGCCACAGGTGCTTGTGCTTGCCGGCCTTGCCCAGGCCGGTGAGCTGCATGAACACATCGTTGACGTCGGCGCAGATTTCCTCGTTGCAGGTGAACAGCCCGAAATCGGTGTAAAGCATCGCGGTTCGGGCGTGATAATTGCCGGTGCCAAGGTGCACATAGCGCCGTAACCGGTCTTCCTCGCGGCGCACCACCATCGCCATCTTGGCGTGAGTCTTGTGGCCAACCACGCCATAGGCGACGTGGGCGCCGACTTCCTCGAGGCGCGCCGCCCAGTTGATGTTGGCTTCCTCGTCAAAGCGCGCCATCAGTTCCACCACCACCGTGACCTCCTTGCCGCTGCGCGCCGCGTCGATCAGCGCCTGCATCAACTCGGAATTGGCGCCGGTGCGATACACCGTTTGCTTGATCGCCACCACGTAGGGATCCGCCGCCGCTTGCTGGATGAAGCCGATCACCGGCCGGAAGGACTGGTAGGGGTGGTGCAGCAGAACATCCTGCTGCCGGATCGCGGCGAATATTTCGGGGCGTTTGGCCAGCGCCTTGGGAATGCCGGGGGTGAACGGCGGGAATTTCAGATCTGGCCGTTCCACCCAGTCCGGCACCTGCATCAGCCGCACCAGGTTTACCGGGCCGTCAACCTGGTAGAGATCGTCCCTGGTAAGGTTGAACTGCGCCAGCAGGAACTCCGAAATCTCGGGCGAACAGTTGTCCGAAACCTCGAGGCGCACCGCGTCGCCGAAATGACGCTGCGGCAGTTCGCCCTGCAGCGCCAGGCGCAGGTTCTTCACTTCTTCTTCATCCACGAAAAGGTCGCTGTTGCGGGTGACCCGGAACTGGAAGAACCCCTGCACTTCCATGCCGGCGAACAGTTCGCCCACATGGGCATGAATGATGGAGGACAGGAATACAAATCCGTGCTCGCAGCCGGCAACATCGTGCGGCAGCCGGATCACCCGCGGCAGTACCCGCGGCGCCTGCACCAGGGCGAAGCCGGAATTGCGCCCGAAAGCGTCCTTGCCGGACAACTGCACCGCGAAGTTCAGGCTCTTGTTGAGGATGCGCGGGAAGGGATGCGCCGGGTCGAGCCCGATCGGCGTCATCATCGGCATGATGTCAGTGAGGAAGAAAGCCTTGATCCAGGCCTGCTGGGCCTCGTTCCAGTCGCTCCGGCGCAGGAAGCGTACGCCCTGGCCGGACAATTGCGGGAGGATGGCCTCGTTCCAGAGGGCGTACTGGCGGGTGACCAGTTCGTGGGCCCGCAGCGAGACCTCGCGAAACACGTTGGAGGACGTCGCTCCGTCGGGGCCGGTCAGCTCGGCGCCGAGTTCGATCTGCGCCTTCAGGCCGGCGACCCGGATTTCGAAGAATTCGTCGAGATTGCTGCTGACGATACAGAGGAAGCGCAGCCGCTCGAGCAGCGGCACCTCGGTATCCTCCGCCTGCGCCAGCACTCTGCGATTGAATTCGAGCTGCGCCAGCTCGCGGTTGAGGTAGAGCTGCGGATTGGCACGCTTTGCCTTGCCGGATTTGTCCCCGGCCAGCGCGGCGCGCTTCTTCGCGCTCTTGTCCGGCAAGGCCGCAACCGGATGGTCGACGGAATCGGCCTTGATGTTCGCACCCTTGCTAATTTTCGACTCCCCGGCGTGTCATCGGTGAACAGCAAGGGCGAGCGACCCCCAAGCGCGCCCGCGCACCGCAGGCGCTTCAGCCTTTGGTCGGCGGAACGTACCCTGCCGCTGCGTCGGCTCCCGCACCGAAAAAATATTTCTCGGTTTGTTCCAGAAGGTATTTGCGCGCGGACGGATCGGCGAGGCTAAGCCGGTTTTCGTTCACCAGCATTTTCTGGTGCTCGAGCCAGCCTTTCCAGGCTTCCCTGGAGACGTTCTCGAATATGCGCTTGCCCAGCTCGCCCGGAAACGGGGGGAAATCCAATCCCTCGGCTTCCCGGCCCAGCCTGGCGCACTTCACTGTTCGTGCCATGTTATTGGTATCAAGAGGTTAACGGTTCTTCGTTGGCCGTTGGTTACGGCTTTGTTACAGCGCGGACCCTGTTGTCTCAGTTTCGGCAATCCGCTCGAATCAGACAACCGTGGATCGCGAAGTTTCCGGCCGCTCGATTATAAATCGCCGTGACCGGACCGCCCGCCCAGGCAGGGCAGCGCAGGCTCAGATCGGCTTGCTCAGTACTTTCGAGCGCCGCTGGTAGTTGTACAGCGCCTGCTTCTGTTTCGGCAGCCGGTCCAGCCCGGTCTCGGCAAAACCGTGTTCGATGAACCAGTGCGCGGCACGGGTGGTAAGGACGAACATCCGCTTGATGCGCTGTTTCTTCGCGCGCTCTTCGATCCACTTGAGCAGTTGTTCGCCGGCGCCGGCGTCCCGGTAGTCGGGATGCACAACCAGACAGGCGAGCTCCGCCGCTTTCTCGTCCGCAAACGGATAAAGCGCGGCGCAGCCGACAATCACCTTGTCATGCTCAAGCACGCAGAAACGGCCGATCTCGATTTCCAGCAGTTCGCGTGAACGCTTGACCAGGGTACCGTCGGCTTCCAGCGGTTCGATCAGCTTGAGGATGCCGCCGACATCCTCGATCGATGCATCGCGCAATTGTTCCAGCGGATCGCGGGTGACCATGCTGCCGACGCCATCGTGGGTGAACACCTCCAGCAGCAGCGCGCCGTCGGTATGCCGGCTGATCAGGTGCACCCGCTCGGCGCCGCCCTTGCAGGCTTGAACCGCATGAGGCAGATACAGGCGAGCGTCGTCCGAGAGGTCCCGCTCCTTGCGCAGTAGTTTCTCGGCGTCGGAGACCGTAAGCTCGCGCAGCAGCTTGCCGCCCTTACTTTTGAGACCCGGCTCGTCCATCAGGAACACCAGCTTTGCCGCGCCCAGTGCAATTGCGGTTTCCGCCGCCACGTCTTCCAGCGTGACGTTGAAGATTTCTCCCGTCGGGGAATAGCCCAGCGGCGAGAGCAGCACCAGTTCGCCGTCATCGAGGCGTTTGTTGATTGCCTCGGCATCGACTTTGCGCACTTCGCCGGTATAAAGCATGTCCACGCCGTCCACCACGCCTTTCGGGCGGGCGGTGACGAAATTACCTGAGGCGACCCGAATGTCGGCGTTGGCCATGGGCGAGTTCGGCAGGCCCATTGAGAGCAGGGCTTCGATCTCCACCCGCAGCTGGCCGCTGGCCTGCTTGACGCAGGCCAGTGCCTGCTCGTCGGTGACCCGCACGCCGCGCACATACGGGCTGCTGAGCTTCGCCGCCTTGAGCTGGCCATCGATCTGTGGGCGCGCCCCGTGCACCAGCACCAGGCGCACGCCAAGGCTCGCCAGCAGGTTCAGGTCATGGGTGAGAGACATGAATCGGCCATCGGCCACCACTTCGCCGCCGAACGCGACCACGAACGTGCGTTCGCCGAACGCGTGTATGTAGGGCGCCGCGGCCCTGAACCACTGGACGAACTGCGCTTGCTGCGAGGCTTGCATGACTTGAGTGCCCTGGCCCGGGGTTTACTTGGGTTGCATCCGGATGGCGCCGTCGAGCCTGATGACCTCGCCGTTGAGCATCTCGTTCTCGAAGATCTGCCGTGACAGTTGCGCGTACTCGGCCGGTTTGCCGAGCCGGGACGGGAACGGCACCATCTTGCCGAGCGCCTCCTGGACGTCGGGCGGCATGCCCAGCAGCATCGGGGTCTCGAAAATCCCCGGCGCGATGGTCATCACCCGGATGCCACTGCGGGCGAGGTCTCGCGCGATCGGCAGGGTCATGCCGACGATTCCGCCCTTGGAGGCCGAGTACGCCGCCTGGCCGATCTGGCCGTCGAAAGCCGCCACCGAGGCGGTATTGATGATCACGCCGCGCTCGCCGGAAGCGTTGGGCTGCTGTTTCGACATTGCATCGGCCGCCAGCCGGATCATGTTGAAGCTGCCGATCAGGTTGATGCTGATCACCCGGGCGAACTTCTCCAGCGAGTGCGGACCTTCCTTGCCCACGGTCTTTTCGCCGATCGCGATACCGGCGCAGTTCACCAGCCCGTGCAGACTGCCGAATTCCTTGAGTGCAGCGTCGACCGCGGCCTTGCCGTGATCCTCCCGGGTGACGTCGCATTCCACGTAACGCGCCTGTTT
>LNFM01017839.1_pt1 | contig 11404 bp, 12 predicted proteins | sample 596031 | NCBI WGS metagenome assembly LNFM01 (sample SAMN04254537, study PRJNA301005) | activated carbon metagenome | isolation source: dual media filters at the Ann Arbor, Michigan drinking water treatment plant | place: USA: Ann Arbor | reverse complement strand
TGCCGAGCGCATGCGCGGACATGGAGGCAAAGGCGCCGTTGAAGGCACCGACCGGCGTGCGGGCGGCCGAGGCGATGACGATGTCGGTCATGACGGGTGGAACTCCCTTGGGGCTTTGCGGCGCAACATGCGCCCTGGCGGCCGGCGATTACAAGCCACGCAGCCATGCGGTGAGCGGCTGCCAGAGCGCCGCTTGCGCGCCGGCGCCGGCGACCATCCCGATATGCCCGCCGGCGGCGATATGCGTCGTGACGTCGCGCAGGCGCGCCGCCGCCGCGGCCGCGGAAGCCGGCGGCACGATGCGGTCCCGCTCGGGTATTGCCACGAAGGACGGACCGGCCCAGGCGGCGGGATCCACAATCTGGCCGGCGATGCGCCAAACCAACCGCGCCGGCTCGTTGCGCCCGTACCAGCCCCCCAGGCATTGCCGCGCGATCGGGGCAGGCAGGGGGATGCCGTCATTCAGCCAGTCCTCGAGCGCCACGAACAGCCGCGCCCGCTCGCCGTCGGGGTCGAGCCGCGCAAAGGCGCGGAATTTCTGCGCCACGCCGAAGGGGTCGAGCATGGCGAACAGCGACTGGATGGCATCGACCGGCAGCGCGCCGGTCCGTTCCATCAACGCCTCCAGCCCCGGCACCAGCGCGGCGGCGGTGCGGGCGCGCCGCGGCCCATCCGGCCCGGCATGGAAATCCCAGGGTGTGGCGAGCAAGGCCAGCGCGCGCACCCGGTCCGGCCTGCGCAGCGCCGCGGCAATCGCCAGCAGCCCGCCCATGCAGTAGCCCGCCAGCACCACCGGCCCCGGGGCCGCGGCCAGCGCACGTTCGAGCCGCCCCGCCACGTAGTCGGTCAGGGTGAACAGGCGTTCCGCCTCGCCCGGCCAGCCCCAGTCGAGCAGCAGGGTGCGGAAGCCCTGGCCCGGGAGCCAGCGCATCAGCGAGCGCTCCGGCACCAGGTCGAGCACGTAGGCGCGGTTGACCAGGGAGGGGACGAACAGTACCGCCGGCCCGTCCCCGCCGAAATCGAGCAGGCGGGACCCGCCCTCGGCCCAGATGGCGGGCGGGTCGCGGGCCTCGCGGGTAAACGGATGGCGGCGATAGCCTGCCATGCCGGCGATCAGCGCGCGGTCGGCCCGCAGCAGGCGGGTGACGACGGCGCGGGCCAGCGCGTCAGGTGCGTGGCCGGCGGCCCCGAGGGCGCCGAGGATCCTGGACCGTTCCGCCTGGCCCGCCTTCGAGATCGGCCAGCCGGCGCTCCAGTTCGGCCAGCCGGTCGGCCATGGCGGCGCGCTCGGGCTGGCTGTCGGCGCCGGCAGGCCCAGGCTTGTCGTCGGCAGAGCCGCGCCGAGACTGGAGGTCGCCGCCATCGCGCGCATCCCCGCCAGGCCTAGGTGCAGGGGCAGCGGGCGGGGCCCACGGCGGCGCAGCGGGCCGGTCATGCGGGGCCGCGCCATAGCGGGGCGCCATCGCGGTGGCCGCGCGCATCCATGCCGCGCCGAGCGCAGCCCAGGCGGCCCATTGCTCGGCCAGTTCCGGATCGGCCGCCAGTCCGGCGATCTCGCTCTGCCACAGCGCGATCCAGTCCTCCGCGAGGCGGTCCAAATCCGCAGGGTCTTCCATCGGGGGGTTCCTCGCGGGGCGGACCATAGCCTTGGCCGGGCCGGGACGGAACGGGCATCGCTGTCCGGCCGCAATCGCGGCCACCGTGAAAAGCGTGGCCTGGGTCACCCGTCGGGCCCCTTGTTGCACTTTGCGGCTTTCGCAGTTGCGTGCAGTGCATGCTAGACTTGTGAACTGAGGATAGGGTGGGCGTTATGTCGATGGCGGGCAGCACGGCCGCTGGCGCGGCGAAGGGCGGGGATGCCATGGCATCTCCCGTTGTCGTGAAAAAGTACGCGAACCGGCGGCTCTACAACACCGAGGCGTCGTCCTACGTCACGCTCGACGACCTGGCGAAAATGGTGCGCGAGGGCCGCGACTTCGTGGTCTACGACGCGAAATCCGGGGACGACATCACGCGGTCCGTCCTGACGCAGATCATCGTCGAGGAAGAGAGCAAGGTCGGGCAATCCATGCTGCCCACGGCCTTCCTGCGGCAGTTGATCGGCTATTACGGCGACAACCTGCAGGGCCTGGTGCCGCGCTACCTGGAATTCGCCATGGCGTCTTTCGGCCGTCAGCAGGACCAGATGAAGCGGACCATGGAGTCGACCATCGGCGGCTTCATTCCCTTCCCGCCGAATTTCGGGAACCTCGAGGAACTCGGCAAGCAGAACATGGCGATGATGGAACGCGCGATGACGCTGTTCGCGCCTTTCGCGCGGCGCGAGGATGGCAGCGCGCCGCCGCCGGAGGTCGAGACGCTGAAGGCCGAGGTCGAGGCCCTGCGCGGGGAACTGGCGCGGCTGCGTGCCGCGCGGGGAAAGACCTAGGTCGACATGACGATCGTGTGATACGCGCATAGGTAGAGAAACTTGTTTTCCGATACATCTTTTCCGCGTTAGGGTGGGCAACGACGCCATGACCTTGACCCCGAACCTCCCCATGCCGCTCCCCGATCCGATCGGGGAAGACGACGCATCGATCCAGCGCGCAAGCTTGGTGGATCATCACGTCGGCGCCCGGATCCGGGAACGTCGGACGATGATGGGCCTGTCGCAGCAGCAGCTCGCGAAGATGATCGGCGTGACCTACCAGCAGGCGCACAAGTACGAGCGCGGGCTGAACAGGATTTCCGCCGGTCGCCTGTTCGAGATCGCGCAGGTGCTCGACGTGCCTGTCTCCTATTTCTTCGAGGGGCTGCAGCCGGGAGCCGAGGCGCAGCCGGTCTCGACGCGCCAGCGCATGTTCCTGGAACTGGCGCGTAATTTCGCCCTGATCGACAACGACAAGCATCAGGAAGCGCTCAGCCAGATGGCCCGTGCCCTGGCGGCGCAATCCCAGGCGGCGCAACGCGACCGGGACGACTGATTCGCGCAGGTCGGCGAAGCCGCCCGGCACGTTCGGGCGTCCAGCGAGCCAAGATCAGAATAAAGTTTGTGCAAAGCGCAGTTTTGTTGCTGATGCGCGCGCCAATTAATGTTGCGCTGCACAAAACATGCGCTGTGTTGTCTAGGCTTCGCCGTCATTCACTGATCGCGGAGTCCATGATGCAATCTTCCCTCAGCCGCCGCCGCCTTTTAGGCGGGGGTGCCACGCTCGGCGTCGCGGCAGCGCTGCCCTACGACCTCGCCATGGCGCAGGGCGCGCCCGGCGGGACGCTTCGCGTGGGCATGACCGCCGCCGCCGTCCCGCTGCCCAATGGCGTCCCGGACCAGGGGGCGGAAGGGCACCGCTTCACCAGCTGGCGATGTGGGACCTGTCGTCCTTCGACAAGCCGCCGGTGATCCGCCCGGGCCTCGCCACCGCCTGGCGCCCCGACCCGGCCGACCCGAAGCGCTGGATCATCACCCTGCGCGAGGGCGTGAAGTTCCACGACGGCAAGGTGATGACGGCCGAAGACGTGGCCTTCTCCTTCGACCGCGCCTTCCGCAACGACGTGCCGCATTTCGACAACCGCGCCGCCGCGCAGGCGCGCATCCGCATGCCCACCATCGCGTCCTGGCGCGCCGAGGGGGCGAACACCTTCATCGTCGAGACCCGCACGCCCGACAGCCTGGTTCCCTTCGGCCTGACCTGGATCGGCATCACCCATCGCGGTGCCTGGGAGGCCGCGGGGCGCAACTGGGACACCTTCCTCAACCGCGCGGTCGGCACCGGCCCCTACAAGCTCGAATCCTTCGCCATCCGCGAACGCGCCGTGCTGGTGCGCAACCCCGACTATTGGGAGGCCGCGCGCATTCCCAAGCACGAACGCCTGGTTCTGCTGCCGCTGCCCGAGGCCAATACCCGCGTCGCCGCGCTGCGCTCGAACCAGGTGGACTTCATCGAGGCGCCGCCGCCCGATGCCGTGCCCTCGCTGCGCCAGGCCGGCTTCCAGATCGTGACCAACACCTACCCGCATACCTGGACCTGGCATTTCAGCATGGTCGAGGGTTCGCCCTGGCGCGACATCCGCGTGCGCCGCGCGGCGAACCTCGCGGTGGACCGCGCGGGGATGAAGACCATGCTCGGCGGGCTGATGGTCGAGGGTGCGGGCCTGCTGCCGCCGGGCCACCAGTGGCATGGCCGCCCGACCGATCCGGTGCGCACCGATGTCGCGGCGGCGCGCCGGCTGCTGGCCGAGGCCGGCTTCACGGCGCGCAGCCCGCTGCGTACCAAGGTGGCGATCTCGCCTTCGGGTTCGGGCCAGATGCAGCCGCTGCCGATGAACGAGGCGGTGCAGCAGAACCTCAAGGACGTCGGCATCGAGATCGAGTTCGAGGTGGTCGAGTGGAACGCACTGCTCGGCCTGTGGCGCGAGGGTGCGCGCGCACTCGTGCCGCGCGGCATCAGTGCGGTGAACGTGTCCTATTCGGTGCACGACCCCTTCGCTGCGCTGGTCCGCTTCCTCAAGACCGAGATGGCGCCGCCGGCGTCGAACAACTGGGGCTTCTTCAGCGACCCCGCCTACGACGCCATCATGGATCGGCTCTTCACCACCTTCGAACCGGCGGCGCAGGACGCGCTGCTGGCCGAACTGCACGCGAAGGCCGTCGACGACCGACTGTTCCTGTTCGTCGCGCACGACCTCAACCCGCGCGCCATGAGCCGGCGCGTACAGGGTTTCGTGCAGGCGCAATCCTGGTTCCAGGACCTGACGCCGGTCAGCATGCGCACCTGATCCCGCGCGCCCGCGCCCTTCGCCGGTGTCCCGGTGAAGGGCGTGGCGGCCGGGCTCACGCAACCCCTGCGCGCGGCCCGCGTTGCGTGCGGCATGGCAACATCCCGCAAACCGGCCACGGTGCGTGACCTGCGCACCGGCACGCCGGTCTGGCTCGCCGACGGCGCCGCCCCACCCCCGACACACGTGGCTCCCGACAGTCTGTCGGTTGATGTGGCCATCATCGGGGGCGGCATCTCGGGCGCATTGATCGCCGATGCCCTGCTGCAGGCCGGGCGCGGCGTCGCGGTGTTCGACCGGCGCGGCCTGGTCGCAGGGTCCACCCCCGCCAGCACCGCGCTTCTGCAATTCGAGATCGACCAGCCGCTGACCATGTTGTCTCGCAAGATCGGGCGCGAACGCGCCGCGCGGGCCTGGTGGCGATCCGCAGCCGCGGTCGACCAGTTGCGCGCGCGCGTGGCCGACCTGGACCTGCGCTGCGGCATGCGCGAACGCAGCACGATCTACCTGCCGGGCAACGTGCTGAACGCCGAGGCGCTGCGCGAGGAAGCCGAGGCACGGGCACGCATCGGCCTGCGATCGGCATACATCGGGCGCGACGCGGTGCGCGCGCTGTGCGGCATCGCGCGCCCCGGCGCGATCGTCTCGCAGGGCTCGGCGGAGGTGGATCCGGCGCGGCTGACGCGCGGGCTGTGGCGATCGGCGCTGGCGCGCGGCGCACAGCTCTTCGCACCGGTCGAGATCGCCGATGTCGCGCCGCGCCGGGGCGGCCTGCGCCTGACGACCGCGGCAGGCGGCACCGTCCGCGCGCGCGCGGTGGTGCATGCGACCGGCTACGAGATCGCGCCGGCGCTGCGCCCGCGCGGCTATGACATCATCTCGACCTGGGCGCTGGCGACACGCCCGCAACCCGATGCGATGTGGCCCGGGCGTTCGCTGATCTGGGAGGCCGCGGACCCGTATCTGTATATCCGCAGCACGCCCGACGGGCGGGTCATCGTGGGCGGCGAGGACGAGGAATTCTCCAGCGCCGAACGGCGCGACCGGCTGATCCCGCGCAAGATCGCGCGGTTGCAGGCGAAGGCCTCGAAGCTGATGCCGTGGATCGACTGGACGCCGGACTTCACCTGGGCAGGCTGTTTCGGCCAGAGCGCCACCGGACTGCCGGCGATCGGCGCGCTGCCGGGCATGCCGGGCTGCTATGCCGCGCTGGGCTATGGCGGCAACGGCATCACCTTCAGCATGATCGCGGCGCAGATGCTCAGCAGGGCGCTGCTGGGCCTGGCCGATCCGGACGCCGACATCTTCGGGTTTTCGTGAGGCGATTGACTCCCCGCCATCGCGACACGACGTCTCGGCCAGCAGCACGGAGGGACACCATGACCACCCGACATCCCAACCCGATCGACCGCCGGCTGGTTCTTGGCGCAGCCGCCGCGACCCTGGCCGCCGGTGGCGCGGCCGCCCATCACGGCTGGTCCTGGGCTGATGGTGCGCAGACCGAGCTCACCGGCACCATCCGCGAGATCTACATCGGCGCCCCGCATCCGACGCTGCGCGTCGAGACGGCGCAGGACGGGCTGTGGACCGTCGAGCTCGGCAATCCGCGGCAGACCACCGCGGCGGGCTTCACCGCGGCCTCGGCGCAGGTCGGCGACCGCGTGCTGGCGCTGGGCAATCGTTCGGCGCAGGACGGTGAGCGGCGGCTGAAGGCGGTGCGCCTGACCGTGCGCGAACGCACCTACGACATCTATCCGGACCGCATCCGCCGCGGCTGACGGGGCGCGGGATGGAGGCGCTCGCTGCCCTGGGGCAATGGCCGGGGGCGGCGCTGCTGCGCGGGTCCGAGACCGCCTACCTGCTGGTCAACGCGACGCATATCCTGGGCATCGGGATGCTGGTCGGAGCGGTCGCGACGCTCGACCTGCGGCTGCTCGGCGCCTTCGGGCGGCATCCGCTGGCGCATCTCGGGCCGCCGTTGCGCGTGATGGCGGCGGGTGGACTGGGACTGGCAGTGCTGACCGGCGCGCTGCTGTTCAGCACGCGGCCGGTTGCCTATGCGGCGAACCCGGCGTTTCTGGTCAAGCTGGGGCTGCTGGGATTCGCGCTGGTGAACATCGTGCTGGTGCAGGCCGGGCCGTGGTGGCGCGATGCGCTGGCCGGTGGCGTGCCGCATCCGGTGCTGCGCGCGGCCGCACTGGTGTCGCTGCTGGCCTGGCTCGGTGCGCTGCTGGCCGGGCGCTGGATCGGCTTCCTGCAATAGCGTGTCAGCGCGCGCCGCCGATCAGCCGCCGCCGCACGCGGCCGGAGATGAAGTCGATCACGGCCACGGTCGCGATCATCAGCAGGATGATGAAGGCCACCTCGTCCCAGTGGCGCACGCGGATGCGCTCGGCGATCTGCAACCCGATGCCGCCGGCGCCGACGACGCCGAGGATGGTGGCGGAGCGCGTGTTGCTCTCGAAGAAGTACAGCGCCTGCGCCAGCATGATGGGTGCGACCTGCGGCAGGATGCCGAAGCGGATAGAGGCGAGGCGTCCGCCGCCGGCGGCAACCACACCCTCGGCCTGCTTCCTCTCGGCATTCTCGATCGCTTCGGCATACAGTTTCGCGAGTACCGCGATGTCGGCGGTGAAGATGGCGAGCACGCCCGCCAGCGGCCCGAGCCCGACGGCGCGCACGTAGGCGAGCGCCCAGATCAGCTGGTCTACGCCGCGGAAGCCATCCAGCACGCGACGCAGGGAGAACCGCCACAGCGTCGCGGTGACGATGTTGCGCGCACCAAGGAAGCCGAGCGGCACCGCGACGATGGCCGCCATGAAGGTGCCGAGGAACGCCATCGCCACGCTCTCGGCCATGCCGCGCAGGATCTCGACCCACTGCTCGCCTGGCGAGGGCGGCACCATCAGAACGATGATGGTGCCCAGGCCCGATAGCCCGTTCCACAGGCGCATGGGGGAGAAGTCGAACCAACACAGCGCGCCGGCGAGCCAGGCCGCGAAGACCATCCAGCCGACCAAGCGCAGCGCGCGTCGCGCCGGCGTCGCGCCGAAAGCCGCGGGCATGCGCGCGCGCCAGGCGGCGACATCCGCCGGCGCGTTCATCGCGCCGCAGGCGCGTGGGGAATCCATCGTGCCGGAGGCGCGTGGGGAATTCATCGCGCCGGAGGCAGGTTGGGCACTCATCGCGCCGCCTCCAACCGCCCGATCGCCGCGTGGCGCAGCCGTTCGGACAGCAGGTCGACGCAGGCGACGGTCAGGATGATCAGCAGCGCGATGGCGCTGATCTCCTCGTAGTAGTTGAACGAGATCACCTTATACAGCTCCTCGCCCACCCCGCCGGCGCCGACGAAGCCGATCACGCTGGCGGAGCGGATGTTCACCTCGAAGCGCAGCAGCACGTACGAGATCAGGTTGGGCAGCACCTGCGGCAGGATCGCGTAGCGGCAGCCCATCGCCCAGGACCCGCCCGAGGCGCGCACGGCTTCCCAGGGGCGCAGATCGGCGTTCTCGATGGCTTCCGCGAACAGCTTGCCGTTCGCCCCCGCGCTGTGTAGCGCGATCGCCAGGATACCCGCGAGCGGGCCGATGCCGAAGGCCCAGACGAAGATCAGCGCGTAGACGATCTCGGGCACCGTGCGCAGTGCTTCCAGGAAGCGGCGCGTCGCCTGGTACACGATGCCCGATGGCGCGATGTTGCGCGCCGCGGGGAATGCGAAGACCAGCGCAAAGGCGGACCCCATCAGCGTGGCCAGCGCGGCCATGTTCGCCGTCTCCAGGATCAGCCAGGCCCATTCCGGCAGGCGGTACAGCCAGAAGGCGAGCGAGCCCTCGGTCTCGGCGCTGGCGAACAGCGCGCCCCAGCGCAATTCGGGCAGGATGCGCGCGAAGTATTCGCCGATGCGCGGCAGCCCGGCCCAGAGCGTGGCGGGATGTGCCTCGCTGACCCAGGCGGCGGCCACCAGGCAGCCGAGCAGGATCGCCAGCCCAAGAAGCGCCTGCGCCCGCTTGGCACGGCGCGCGGCGAGGAAGGCTTCCTCGCCGCGGATCACCGCGGGCAGGCCAGTGGCATAGGCGGCACCGTGGCTCATGCGGCGTGGCCGGACGCCGGTCGCAGGATGTCCGGCCGCGGCGCCATCATGTCCGGCGGCGGCGCGCGGCGGCTTCCTCGCGGCGGATCTCGACGATCAGCTCGTAGTCGGCGTGGCGGACCTCGCGATAACCCGTGCCGGCGCCGCGTTCGACCTGGCGGTAGATTTCAGGATGCGCGGTGGGTAGCGCCAGGTGGAAGCGCTTCCAGTCCTCCTTGAAGGCGGGCGGGAGGTCGACGCGCGCGGCGTGCGGGCCATTCACGATCGGCTCGCTGGTCCAGATGATGCGCATGTCGCGCATGTTCAGCATGCCCTTGTCGACCATCGCGCGCAGGTTGCCGCGCGTATATCCCTCGTTCACGTCGCCCTGGCCCGAGGCCCAGGTGACCGCCGCGTCGTATTGGCGCTGCAGTACGGCCACCACGGCCTGCTCGTGCCCGCCTCCGAAGCCGGTGCGGGAGAAGTAGGCCGTGCCATCCACCGCGATGCCCTGGCGGCGCAGCGCGAAGCGCGGGATCAGGTAGCCCGAGGTCGAGTTCGGGTCGGCCCAGGCCAGCGACTTGCCGCGCATCTGCTCAAGACTGGTGATGCCCGAATCGGCGCGTGTGATCATCACCGAGACGTAGGAGATCGAGCCGTCCGCCTCCTGCGCCGTCAGCAGCGGCTCGACGCCGCCATTGGTGTCCAGCCAGGCGCCCGCATAGCCCGAGGCGCCCATCGCCGCGACCTCGATCTGCCTGGCGGCGAAGGCCTGCTGCACGCCCGCGAAGTCGCTGGCCGGGAAAAGCCGCGTCGGCACGCCGAAGGTGCGTTCCAGCAATTCACGATAGGGGCCGAAGCGACCCATGCGGTCGGCCTCGTTCTCGCCGCCCAGCAGACCCACGCGCAACTGCGGCACCTGGTCCACCCAGGGCCGGCGGCCGGCGGCGGGGAAGCCGTCGGTGAAGGTCTCGGTGCGGCGGGGGGTCCAGGCGGCCTGGGCGCGGGCCAGGGCCGGCGTCAGGGCGGCACCTGCGGCCAGGCCGGCAAGCGAGCGGCGGGTGATCATGGGGGCTCTCCTTGGAAGGATCAGGCGGGCACGGCTTGGCGCGGCGGCGGGGCGCCGACGGCCGCGGCGGCCTCCTCGGCGAATTCCGCCTCGCTCACGCCGTAGACTTCGCGGATTCGCTGCGCGGTCAGCGTCTCGGGCGGGCCGTCGAACACCACGCGCCCGGCATTCAGCGCGACGATGCGGTCGCAGTAGTCGCGCGCGGTGGTCAGGTCGTGCAGGTTCACCAGCACGGTGATGCCGTCGCGGTTCACGCCGCGCAGCGCGTCCATCACGGTGCGGGCATTGCGCGGGTCGAGACTCGCGATCGGCTCGTCCGCCAGGATGATGCGCGGTTCCTGCAGCAGTGCGCGCGCGATCGCGACGCGCTGCTGCTGCCCGCCCGACAGCGTGTCGGCGCGCTGCAAGGCGGTCTCCGCCAGGTCGAAGCGGTCGAGCGCGGCCAGCGCCATCGCGCGTTCCTCGGCGGTGAACATGCGCAGCAGCGATGACAGCAGCGGGCGCCGATTCAGCCGCCCGACCAGCACGTTGGTCAGCACGTCCAGCCGCTGCACCAGGTTGAATTGCTGGAAGATCATGGCGCAGCGCATGCGCCAGTCGCGCAGCGCCTGGCCGCGCAGGGCGGTCACGTCCGTACCCTGGAAGCGCACGCTACCCTCGGAGGGGTCGGTCAGGCGGTTGATCATGCGCAGCAGCGTCGACTTGCCGGCGCCGGAGCGGCCGATCACACCCACCATCTGCCCTGGCGCGATCGCCAGTGACACGCCGTCGACGGCGGTCTTGGCGCCGAAGCGGCGCGTCAGTCCCTCGATCTGGAGCATTCCGAACCCGCCTTGCTGCACCGCGGCAGTAGCAGCGTGCGGTGACGCGGGGATGACAGTCGGATGACCGCGGGGTTGCGGCCGATGGTTGCTGCACCGCGCCCGGGCCGGCACGATGCGCGGCAACGAACCCCGGAGAAGCGCCATGACGACCACCCGCCGCGCACTGCTGGCCGCCCCGCTCGCCATGCCGGCCCTGGCCAGCGCGCAGGAGGCCTGGCCGGCGCGCTCCGTTGCCGTGCTGCTGGGCTATCCGCCCGGCGGCGTGACCGACTTCGCCTCCCGCGGGGTATGCGAACGCATGGGCCGCGCGCTGGCGCAGACGGTGGTGCTGGAGAACCGCCCGGGAGCGGCGACCGCGGTGGCGAATACCGCCGTCGCGCAGGCGCGCCCGGATGGCTACACGCTGCTGATGGGCACCTTGACGCTGGCGATCAATCCCGCGTTGCAGCCCAGCCTGACGCCGCGTGAGCCGATGCGCGACCTCACGCCGATCGGCATGGTGTTCCGCACGGCCTTCGTGCTGCACGTGCATCCTTCGGTGCCGGCACGCAATGCGGCCGAACTGATCGCCTATGCCAAGGCCAATCCCGGCAAGATGAATTTCGGGTCGTCCGGCACGGGGGCGGTGAACCATTTGTGCCTGGAGTTGTTCCGCGCACGTGCGGGCATCGACGTGGTGCACGT
>LNFM01012155.1_pt1 | contig 11404 bp, 11 predicted proteins | sample 596031 | NCBI WGS metagenome assembly LNFM01 (sample SAMN04254537, study PRJNA301005) | activated carbon metagenome | isolation source: dual media filters at the Ann Arbor, Michigan drinking water treatment plant | place: USA: Ann Arbor | reverse complement strand
TGAAGCGTTTGCCGGGGGTGAGTTTGGGGAGGTCCATGACGGGCGGTGTTTCCATGACGAACACCCCCGGTCCGAGCGAACAGGGGGTGTGTGAACACTGATTTTAGAATGCAGCCACCCATGCTTGACGCCGCCCACGAATTGACCCCCCAGACTCCTCCAAAGGCCGGCATCCGCTGCCATGCCTTGCTGCCCTGCGCCGGCACCGGCTCGCGCGCGGGCACCGAAGTCCCGAAACAGTACCAACCCATCCTCGGCTTGCCGATGGTCCTGCACACCCTGGTGGCACTGCGCGCCGTTTCGCGGCTGGACCGCCTTGTGGTGGTCGCGGCGCCCGGTGACGATTTCTGGAACACCGGCTACCCGGGTGTCACGGCGCTGCGCTGCGGCGGCCGCACACGTGCCGAGAGCGTGTTCAACGGATTGCAGGCATTGCTGGACGAAGGCACGGATCCCACCGACTGGGTGCTGGTGCACGACGCTGCGCGTTGCCTTGTCACTGCGCCCATGGTCGATGCCTTGATCGACGCTTGCCAGCACGACGCCGTGGGTGGCCTGCTCGCCATTCCGCTGCCCGACACCCTCAAGGCCGAGGCCGACGGCCGCGTGAGTGCCACGGTGGACCGCGCGGGCAAGTGGCTCGCGCAAACACCGCAGATGTTTCGTCTGGGTGCGCTGCACGCAGCCCTGAAGACGACGGCTGCGCAGGGCTTTGCCGGTGTGACCGACGAAGCCAGTGCCATGGAGATGGCGGGTCACCGCCCGCTGCTGGTGCAAGGCAGTGCACGCAACTTCAAGATCACCTACCCCGATGACTTCGCGCTTGCCGAAGCTGTCTTCAGGAGCCGCGCATGAACACCGACCCCACGTTTCGCATCGGCGAGGGCTGGGACGTGCACGCGCTCGTGCCGGGCCGCCAACTCATCATCGGCGGCGTGCACATCCCGCACGCACAGGGCCTGCTGGGTCATTCCGATGCCGACGTGCTGCTTCACGCCATGACCGACGCATTGCTGGGCGCTGCGGCGCTGGGCGACATCGGTCGCCATTTCCCCGACACCGACGAGCGTTTCAGGGGTGCCGATTCGAGCGTGTTGCTCAAAGAGGCTGCGCGGCGCGTGCGCGAAGCGGGCTTCGAGATCGGCAACGTCGACAGCACCGTGATCGCGCAAGCCCCAAAGCTCGCGCCTCACATTCCCGCCATGGTCGAGGGCATCGCCCGTGCGCTGGGCGTGGCGGTCGGCCAGGTCAATGTGAAGGCCAAAACCGCCGAGAAGATTGGTCCGGTGGGGCAGGGACTTTCGATCGAAGCTCGCGCAGTGGCCCTGCTGTTCAAGCCGGCCTGAGTCCGCGTTTCAACTGGGCGCGCGCTGCAGCTTGATGTGGGCCGACAGCCCGCCCGTGCTGCTGTTGGCCAGCGCAAAGCGCCCACCCATTCGACCGATGGCCCGGTCCACGATCGCGAGACCCAGCCCGGTGCCGGTGGCCGAGGTGCGCGAAACGTCGCCGCGGAAGAAGGGCTGCGTGAGCTGTTCAAGGATGTCGGGGTCCACGCCCTGCCCATGGTCGCGCAGCTTGATCAGCACCCAGTCGTCCTTGGGCTTGGCGGCGATCTCAACGCGGGCCACCCCGGTGCCGGGGTCGCGGCCATAGCGGCAAGCGTTTTCCAGCAGGTTGGCAAACACGCGCTGCAGCTCCACCGCATCGCCCATCACCGCCGTATCGGGCGGGATGTTGGTGGTGAAGACGTTGTTCTCGTTGTCGCCCAGCGCAAAAACCGCCGCGTCCACCACCTGGTTCAGGCTCACCCGCTCCGGTTTGATGTGGTCCGGCCGCGCGTAGTCCAGAAACTTGTCGATGATCGAATTCACCTGCTCGATGTCTGCCGCCATGTGTTCGCGCGCCTGCGGGTCGGCCACGCTCATCTCGGTTTCCAGCCGCAGGCGCGAGAGCGGCGTGCGCAGATCGTGCGAGATGCCTGCGAGCATCAGCGCGCGGTCCTGCTCGATTTTGGACAGGCGCTGCGCCATGCGGTTGAAGCCGATGTTGACCTCCCGAATCTCGCTGGTGGCCACGGTCTCATTGAGCTGGCTGGCATTGAAGTCGCCTTCGCGCACGCGGCTGGCAGCAAAAGAGAGTTTCTTCAGCGGGCGGTTGATCAGCCGTGCGATCAGCGCCGCACCGGTGAGCGAGAGCAGGGCGGCCGTGCCCAGCCAGATCAGCCAGGTGGTGCCGGCCACCGGACCGATGCGCGAAGGATCGGTGAGCAGCCAGTACGGGTCGCCGTCGATGGTGAAGCCGATCCACAGACCTGGCGCACCGTTGACTTCGCGCGCCACCAAGGTGTCTGGCCCGAGCCGTCCGCTCAGGCGCTCGGCCACGTTGCGGCTGAGCACGTCGGTGTCGTACAGGCGGAAGGTGTCGTTGGGCTCGCGGGGCGCGATGCGCAGGCCTTCTTCGTCCGCCAAGGTCTTGATGAGCGAGACGCGGGCGATCGAATCCGAGTGGACCAATGCAGCGCGGCTCAGGTTGACCAGCGATGCCAGTTGGTTCGCGCTTTGAAGGGCGCGAGGCTCGTACTCCAGCGCACGAAACGTTTGCAGCCAGGCCACGATGCAGCCCACCAGAAGCAGAGCCAGGAAAAAGAAGGTTCGCCAGAACAGGCTCACACCCCGGTTGGGGCGCAGCTCCAGCGGTGCGGGGGCCGTCTCCAGCGAGGTGGGCTGGGTTTCAAACGGAACCCGCGATTCGTCCGACATCAAGCGTTGCCGTCGGGTACAAACACGTAGCCCACGCCCCACACGGTCTGGAGGTAACGGGGAGAAGCGGCGTCTTCCTCGATCAGCTTGCGCAGACGCGAGACCTGCACGTCCAGGCTGCGGTCGAACGGCTCGAATTCACGCCCCCTTGCCAACTGGGCCAGCTTTTCGCGCGACAGTGGCTGGCGCGGATGGCGCACCAGGGCCTTGAGCATGGCGAACTCGCCAGTGGTCAGCGGCAGGTCCGCGCCTTCCTTGCGCAGTGTGCGCAAGCTGAGGTCGAACTCAAAGGGGCCGAACTTGACGACTTCCTGGTCTTGCGAGGGAGCGCCCGGCACCTCGGTGGGCGGGCGGCGGCGCAGCACGGCGTGGATACGGGCCAGCAGTTCGCGCGGGTTGAACGGTTTGCCGAGGTAGTCATCGGCTCCGACTTCCAGGCCCACGATGCGGTCGACGTCTTCACTTTTGGCGGTGAGCATGATGATCGGCGTGCGGTCGCCGTTGGCTCGCAGCCGGCGGCAGATTGAAAGACCATCTTCGCCGGGCATCATGAGATCCAGCACGATCAGATCGACCGAATCGCGCTGCAGCACGCGGTTGAGCGACTTGCCGTCTTCGGCCAACATCACTTCAAAACCTTCCTGCATGAGGTAGCGCCGCAACAGGTCCCGAATGCGGACGTCGTCGTCGACCACCAGGATCTTGTTGGCGCGAGTGTTGTTTTGTGGCATGTGGGCAACTTCCAGAATATGTAACAAACGCGATTGTGGCAGCGCCAAGTGCTTGTCAGCACTGGATTTTTATTTTCCTGACATGCTGTTACAGATGTTGCCCGCGCGCCCGAACCCTTCACCGATGACACATCCCACAATGAGCCGATTGTTGATACTCGAACTTCCATGAAAACGCATTTGCCTTTCGGTTTGATCTTGTTGACCCTCGGTTCGGCCCACGCCGGTCCGGGAGATCAGCGAAACCATCCATTGCCATCGAACGCAACGGTCATGGTCATGCCCATTTCGGTGGATGAAGGTGAGCCGCGCAGCACCATGCGCCTGCGCGACGTGCTGCGGCAACCGTTTGAAGACATGGACGACAACAGCAAGCCCTATCGCTTGTCTGCTCAAGAACGCCAGCGACTGCGCGAGCAGCTGCGAGGCCAATCACCTCACGAGTACAAGTTCAAACAATGATCCCGTCCTCTCAGCGCCGTTCCACTTTCCTTCGATTTCGCACCTTTGTCCTCTCCTCGCTCATTGCCGTCGGTACCCTGGCCCATGCCCAGGGCGTTCAGCCCGTTCCCGCCAACGTGATCAACCTGTCGGCCAGCGGCTTCATGGAGGTGCCGCAAGACTGGCTGAGCATGAGCCTGAGCACCACCCGGGAAGGCGCAGACGCTGTCACCGTGCAGAACCAGCTCAAGGTCGCGCTCGATGCCGCTTTGGCAGTGGCCCGTGCCAGTGCCCAGCCGCAGCAGCTTGAAGTGCGCACCGGCCAGTTCAGCATCTACCCGCGCTACACCGACAAAGGCAAGATCAGTGGCTGGCAAGGCAGCACCGAACTGGTGATCGAGGGCCGTGACTTCGCTCGCATCAGCACCACCGCCGGCAAGATCCAGACACTCACGATGAGCAACATGGGTTTTTCGCTCTCGCGCGAGGCGCGCCAGAAGCTGGAGTCCGATGTGCAGGCACTTGCCATCGAGCGCTTCAAGTTGAAGGCCGTTGAGGTGGCCAAGGGCTTTGGTTTTGCCGGCTACAGCCTGCGCGAGGTGTCGGTGAGTTCGGCCGACCAGGAAGGTCGTCCTTTCCAGCCGCGCGCCATGGCCATGGAAGCCAAGGCCGCCATGTCCGACGCGGCGGTGCCGGTGGAGCCGGGCAAGTCCACGGTCAATGTGACGGTGTCGGGTTCTGTGCAGCTGCGCTGATCAACTTTCCGCAGATCCATGAAAAAGGCCCGCAACGAGCGGGCCTTTTTCATTCTGGAAGAACCGGATCACTGGGCTGCCCAGCCTCCGTCCATGTTCCAGGCCACACCGCGCACGTTGTTACCGGCGGGAGAGCAGAAAAACACCGCCAACTCGCCCAACTCTTCGGGCGTGGTGAACTGCATCGACGGCTCTTTCTCGCCCAGCAGCTGCTTCTTGGCGTCTTCGTTGGAAATGCCCAGCGCAGCGGCCTTGGCGTCTACCTGTTTCTGCACCAGGGGTGTGAGCACCCAGCCGGGGCAGATGGCATTGCAGGTCACGCCGCCGGTGGCGTTCTCCAGCGCCGTCACCTTGGTCAGGCCCACGATGCCGTGCTTGGCGGCCACGTAGGCCGACTTCTCGGCCGACCCCACCAGGCCATGCACTGAAGCCACGTTGATGATGCGGCCCCAGTTGGCCTTTTGCATCGCGGGCAAGGCCAGGCGGCTGGCGTGGAACGCGCTGGTGAGGTTGATCGCGATGATTGCGTCCCAGCGGTCTACCGGAAAGTTTTCGATCCGCGCCACATGCTGGATGCCCGCGTTGTTCACCAGAATATCCACCTGCCCGAAGGTGGCCGCGGCGAACGCCATCATGGCTTCAATCTCGGCGGGTTTGCTCATGTCGGCGCCGTGGTAGGCGACCTTGACTCCCAGCGCTGCAATTTCCGACTTGGGGCCCTCGGTATCACCAAAGCCGTTGAGCACGATGTTGGCTCCCTGGCGCGCAAGCGCCTTGGCGATTCCCAGACCAATGCCGCTGGTAGAGCCGGTGACGAGGGCAGTTTTGTTGGCAAGCATGTGAGATTCCCACTTCCATTACGATTGATCGAACGTGTCCGGTGGATTATCACGGACACATCCTGCCGCTCCACAGCCTCGCACCATGTCCGCACCCCAACTCCAGCATCTCACCGTCGGCGGCGCTGCCGCCACCTCGGGCGAACCGCGTCGGATGGCTTATTGGGACTGGTCCTGCGAAGCCGCTGAAAGTGTCGGTGTGGTTCTATGTGTCCATGGCTTGTCCCGCCAAGGGCGGGACTTCGACACACTCGCCCGCACGCTGCGCCAGCGCTCACGCGTGATCGCTGTGGACGTGGCGGGGCGCGGCCACAGCGACTGGCTGGCCGATCCCATGGCGTATCAGATTCCCACCTACGCGGCGGACTTGGCCGCACTCGTTGCGCACCTGCGCGCCGAGACGCCCGATCTGTCGATCGACTGGGTGGGCACCAGCATGGGCGGCCTCATCGGCATGGCGCTGGCGGCTCAGCCGCAGATGGCTCTGCGCCGCCTTGTGCTCAACGACGTCGGGCCGGTGATTCAGTGGGAGGCCTTGCTGCGCATCGGCACCTATCTGGGCCAGAACCCCTCGTTCGACAGCGAAGCGTCTGCGGTGGCTTACCTGGCCTCCATCTCGGCCGGCTTCGGCCCCCACACGCCAGAGCAATGGCGGGCCTTGTCGTTGCCGCTGTTGCGAGAGCGCGAGGGCCGTTGGTGGCTGCACTACGACCCTGCGATTGCAACGCCCTTCAAGGCCATGACGGCTACCGCCGACGCTGCGGCCGCGCAGCAGATCGTGCAGGCGGGCGAGACCGCGCTCTGGGGCCTGTTTGACGCGATCCACGTACCCACGCTGCTCTTGCGCGGCGCGCAATCCGACTTGCTGACCCAGGAAACGGCGAGCTTGATGACCCGGCGAGGTCCCCAGGCCCGACTTGTCACATTCGACGGTGTGGGCCACGCGCCCACGCTGGTGGCCGATGAGCAGATAGCCGCAGTGCGGGATTTCCTGTGGGCGAGTTGAGCAGGCAGCCTGCATGAAACGCACGTCATCCATGGGTGCAACGGAGGCGATCGAGACAGTGCCGATCGCGCCGTCGGCCATCGTCGCTGCCACGGCCACGAGCCTGCCCCATCAGGCACAGGCGCTGGTGCGCGCCAGAGCCTTTGCCGAACCCTTGCTCGCCCATGAAGAGCTCGACACGGGCGAGAACATCCTGGCGCACGCGGACGCCGTGGCCAGCGTCCTGAGCGACATTGGCGGCTCCGAGGCCATGCAGGCCGCGGCCTACCTTGTCTATGCCTGCCAGTACCTGAACCGTCCACAAGAGGTCATCGCCAAGGCCTTCGGTGAGAACTTTGCTGCGTTGGCGCTGGAGACCACCAAGCTCGTACAGCTGCAACGCCAGGCGCGCATCAAGACCGCCGAGGTGCAGGCCAAGAAAGAAGAAGAGCGGCTGGCAGCGCTGGACCCGGCTGTGCCGGCCGCCAACAAAGGCCCTGTGTCCGAACTCGCGGCCAGCCAGACCGAAAACGTGCGCAAGATGCTGCTGGCGTTTTCGCGCGATCTGCGCGTGGTCATGCTGCGTCTGGCTTCGCGTCTGCAAACCCTGCGCTACTTTGCGGCCAGCAAGGGCGACCCAGGGCAGGCGCTGGCCAGCGAGTCGCTGCACGTGTTTGCGCCGCTGGCCAACCGGCTTGGCATCTGGCAGATCAAGTGGGAGATGGAGGACCTCGCATTCCGCTTTCTTGAGCCCCACACCTACAAGCACGTGGCCCGCCTGCTGGATGAAAAGCGCGCTGAGCGCGAGGCGCATGTGGAGCAGGTGCGTCAGCAGCTTGAAGACGACCTGCAGCGCCAAGGCATCTCAGCTTCGGTGCAGGGCCGGCCCAAACACATCTACAGCATCGTCAAGAAGATGCGTGGCAAGTCGCTGGATTTCGATCAGGTGTTCGACATCCGGGCGCTGCGCGTGATCGTGCCGCAGGTAGACGACTGCTATGCGGTGCTGGCCCATGTGCATGCGCAGTTCGCCCCGGTCAACGATGAGTTTGACGACTACATCGCCAAGCCCAAACCCAATGGTTATCAGTCGCTCCACACGGTGGTGCGCGACGCTCAGGGCCGGGCGTTCGAGATCCAGATCAGAACCCAGGCGATGCACGACCACGCTGAACACGGCGTGGCTGCCCACTGGGCCTACAAGGAGGCGGGTACCAAAGGTTATGCAGGCGTGTCGGCCAGCTCCGATTACGACGCCAAGATCGCCGTGTTGCGCCAGCTGCTCGCGTGGGAGCGGGACCTGAGCGGCTCGGCCCAGGGCTTGTTCGATGATCGCATCTACGTGCTCACGCCCGACGCCGCCATTGTTGAACTCCCGCAGGGCGCCACGGCTGTGGACTTTGCCTACACGGTGCACACCAGCCTGGGCCACCGCTGCCGTGGCGCGCGCGTGGACGGAGCCATGGTCACGCTCAACACTCCGCTGCAGAACGGTCAGACAGTGGAGATCACCGCGGCCAAGGAAGGAGGGCCTTCTCGCGACTGGCTCAACGGCGAGCTGGGCTATCTGGTCAGCCACCGCGCAAAAAGCAAGGTGCGCGCCTGGTTCAATGCGCAGGCCATGGAAGAGACCATGGCGCGCGGGCGCGAGGCTGTGGAGAAGCTGCTGCAGCGCGAAGGCAAGACCGCTCTGAAACTGGACGATCTGGCTCTTGCGATGGGCCTGGCCTCATCCCAGGAACTGTTTGAGCAAGTCGGCAAGGACGAGCTGTCGCTGCGCGCCATCGAGCTTCATCTGCGACCGCCCGAGGTGGCCGCACCGGATGACACCCCAGTCTGGATCAAGAAGCCGCGCAAGAATTCTGGCGTATCAGCGGGTGGCGTGCTGGTCGTTGGCGTCGATTCGCTCATGACGCAGCTCGCCAAATGCTGCAAGCCCGCGCCGCCCGACGAGATCGGCGGATTCGTCACGCGTGGCAAAGGCGTGAGCATCCACCGTTCAGATTGCACCGACTTTGCCCATCTGCAGCGCAAGAGTCCGGGCCGTGTGATCGAGGTGCAGTGGAGTGGTCAGGGCGGCGCAGGTCGTGACGGCCAGGCCGCGGTCTATCCGGTGGACGTGGGTATCGAAGCCCAGGACCGGCAAGGCTTGCTGCGCGATATCTCAGACGTGTTCGCACGTGAAAAGATGAACGTCATCGGTGTCCAGACCCAGTCGGTGCGTGGCGTGGCATGGATGACGTTCACGATCGAAGTGGTCGATGCGAGGCAGGTGGCCAGGGCCATGGCAGTGGTGGGTGATGTGCCCGGCGTGCGCGTGGTGCGGCGGCGATGAAAAGTTGCCTCACAGTGCTGCTATACTGCGCAGCTTCGGATCGTTTGTAGGCGCGTAGCTCAGCTGGTTAGAGCACCACCTTGACATGGTGGGGGTCGTTGGTTCGAGTCCAATCGCGCCTACCAAACTTTTCACGGATGCAAGGCATCCAGCAACCAAGCCCGGCTCGCAGTCGGGCTTTTTTGTGGCCGGAGCTGGTTGGTCTTCTGAAAAGCTGGCGGATCGTTAGCATGCACAGGGAAAACCCATGATGCGGGCTGGTTCAAGCGTTTCTAGAATGCTTGAGAACCCCCAGCTGTATTCGGTGGTTCGTCCTCTTCCTCCTGAAAGATCCATCAGTGCAAAAAAACAAGGCCGATAGTGGCAGCCAGCCCGCTGTGCGCGTGATCAAGAAGTACCCGAACCGGCGTCTTTACGACACCGACACTTCGTCGTACATCACGCTGGCCGAGGTCAAGACGTTGGTGATGGACAACGAGCCCTTTGTGGTGCGCGATGCCAAGTCCAACGATGACCTCACGCGCAGTATCCTGCTGCAGATCATTCTGGAGGAAGAGACAGCTGGCGTTCCCATCTTCACCGAGCATGTGCTGGCCAACATCATTCGCTTCTACGGCCACGCCATGCAGGACTTCATGGGTGCCTATCTTGAGAAAAACGTGCAGATCTTCATGGACCTGCAGCACAAAATGACCGAGCAATCGAGCGGTGCGAATCCTGAAGCCTGGAAGCAATTCATGAATGTGCAGTCGCCGATGATGCAGGGGATGATGGGTACCTACCTGGAGCAATCGCGAAGTGCGTTCACGCAGATGCAGGAGCAGATGCAGAAGAACAGTGAGCAGATGCTGGCAGCCTTGGGGCTCAAGCGCTGAATCCGGGATCTGCGGCGCGGCAGCAGGTCTGAGACAATTGGTCGATGTCTGAAACGCTCGTCCCGGTCGCCAACGCGGCCCCCAAAGTCGGATTTGTCAGCCTGGGTTGCCCCAAGGCGCTTACCGACTCCGAACTCATCCTCACGCAACTCAGCGCCGAGGGCTACCAAACTTCCAAGACCTTCGCCGGTGCCGACCTGGTGATTGTCAACACCTGCGGCTTCATCGACGACGCCGTGCGTGAGAGCCTGGACACCATCGGGGAAGCCCTGGCCGAGAACGGCAAGGTCATCGTCACCGGTTGCCTGGGTGCTCGCGAAGGCGAGGGCGGGGGCAACCTTGTGCGCCAGATGCACCCCAGCGTGCTCGCCGTGACCGGCCCGCACGCCACTCACGAGGTGATGACCGCGGTACACCTGCACCTGCCCAAACCGCACGACCCGTTTGTGGACCTTGTGCCGCCGCAAGGCATCAAGCTCACGCCGCGCCACTACGCTTACCTGAAGATCAGCGAAGGCTGTAACCACCGCTGCACCTTCTGCATCATCCCGTCGATGCGCGGCGATCTGGTGAGCCGCCCGATCGGCGATGTGCTGACCGAAGCACGCAAACTGTTCGAGGCAGGTGTCAAGGAACTCCTGGTGGTTAGTCAGGACACGTCGGCCTATGGTGTTGATGTGAAGTACCGCACTGGCTTCTGGGATGGCAAGCCGGTGAAGACGCGGATGTTTGATCTGGTTCGCTCGCTGGGAGAGCTGGCCAAGGGTTATGGTGCCTGGGTGCGTTTGCACTATGTGTATCCGTACCCGCATGTGGACGAGATCATTCCGCTGATGGCCGAAGGTTTGTGCCTGCCGTACCTCGATGTGCCGCTGCAACACAGCCATCCGGATGTGCTGCGCCGCATGAAGCGCCCGGCCAGCGGCGAGAAGAATCTTGAGCGCATTGCGCGCTGGCGCGAGCTGTGCCCGGAGATCGTGGTGCGCAGCACCTTCATTGCCGGCTTCCCGGGTGAAACCGAGGCCGAGTTCGATCACATGCTTGACTTCCTGCGCGAAGCGCGAATCGACCGCGCGGGTTGTTTTGCCTACTCGCCCGTGGCGGGAGCCGTCGCCAACGAATTGCCCGACGCGGTGCCCGATGCCTTGCGTGAAGAACGCCGAGCGCGGTTCATGGCGGTGGCTGAATCGGTGTCGGCGGACAAACTGCAGCAGCGTGTTGGCGCAATCATGCAGGTGCTGGTGGATTCAGCGCCCGGCATGGGCAAGAAGGGCGGCGTGGGCCGTAGCTACGCAGATGCGCCCGAGATCGATGGCGTGGTGCGTTTGCTTCCACCCGAGAAGATCAGCAAGACCTTGAAAGTGGGTGAGTTCACCAAGGCACGGATCGTCGCAGCCCAAGGGCACGACCTGTTGGCGGTCCCGATTTGATGGCCGTTGCCCGCCACTTGGTGATCCCAGGCTGCGCGGCAAATGCCCAGCAATGCGCGCTCCGAATTTCGGAGCATGTGATCAACGCTTCAGCCGGTGTATATCCGCGTGTCTGCGTTGAGACAAAAGAAAAGGGCCTGCAGACATCACGTCTGCAGGCCCTTTATGATTGGTGCCCAGGAGAGGACTCGAACCTCCACGCCTCTCAGCGCTAGTACCTGAAACTAGTGCGTCTACCAATTCCGCCACCTGGG
>LNFM01012154.1_pt1 | contig 11404 bp, 14 predicted proteins | sample 596031 | NCBI WGS metagenome assembly LNFM01 (sample SAMN04254537, study PRJNA301005) | activated carbon metagenome | isolation source: dual media filters at the Ann Arbor, Michigan drinking water treatment plant | place: USA: Ann Arbor | reverse complement strand
ATCAACACCGAAGCGTGCACCAGTGCCCTCGGCACTGGTTGGCGATCGGCCACGCGCTCGGGCTGCCACACCGGCGCGCGCTGGAATCGGTCGCGCAGAGCGAGCGCCGCCAGTCGATCCAGAGGCACCGCAGGCAGGTGATCGTCGATCGCCGACACGGGGCACTGTTGCGGATCGAAGTTCAACGACATCGAGCTACTCGCAATTGAAAAAGCCGCCTCGAAAGGCGGCTTGATCGAACCAGCGGTTCGGTCGGGCGCTCGCTCAGGCGAGCTTTTCCTTGATGCGTGCCGACTTGCCCGAGCGCTGGCGCAGGTAGTACAGCTTGGCGCGACGGACATCGCCGCGACGCTTCACTTCGATCGATGCAATCAGCGGGCTGTACAGCTGGAAGGTACGCTCGACGCCTTCGCCGCTGGAGATCTTGCGGGCGATGAAGCTGGAGTTGAGGCCGCGGTTGCGCTTGGCAATCACGACACCTTCGTAGGCCTGCACGCGCTTGCGAGTGCCTTCAACGACGTTGACGTTGACGATGACCGTGTCACCGGGCGAAAACGGCGGGATGGTCTTGTTCAGACGGGCAATTTCCTCTTGCTCGAGGGTTTGGATCAGATCCATGGTTTCTCCGTGTGATCTTGCCCACGCTGGGTGGAGGAATTGTTCCGGACCTGCGACGCGAAGAGACAACGCGCGGCCGGACGTGGCAGAGGATCAGAAAAGCCTTCTAGTATACGTCGAGTGCGGCCAGAAAGTGTTCATCTTCGGCACTGAGTTGCTGCGCGGCTCTCGCGGCTGCGATCAGATCGGGTCGGCGGCGTGCGGTCAGGGCCAGCGACTGCTCCCGGCGCCAGCGCGCAATACGGCCGTGGTGGCCCGACAGCAGCACCGGCGGAATTGCCAGCGGACCGTCGTCGGCTGACAACACCTCGGGGCGGCTGTAGTGCGGCCCTTCGAGCAATCCGTCAGAGAAACTGTCCTGCTGATGCGATTGAGCATCCCCGAGCACCCCGTCCTGCAAGCGCGCTACCGCGTCGAGCAGCGCCAAGGCGGGCAGTTCACCGCCAGACAACACGAAGTCGCCCAGGCTCAGTTCGATATCGACATGGCGATCGAGCACGCGCTGGTCGATGCCCTCATACCGACCGCACAGCAGAACCGCACCGGGGCCAGAGGCCATCTCGCGCACCAGGGCCTGATCAATGCGTCGGCCGGTGGGGGTGAAGTGAATGACCGGGGCTCGCGTTTGAACGGCATCTGCTGCGCCAGCGGCATCGGTCTCGCGCCCAGCGCGCACGGCGGCCAGGGCGCGCTCGAGCGGTTCGGCCAGCAACACCATGCCCGGGCCACCACCGTAGGGTCGGTCATCGACGCGGCGGTACTGGCCATCGGCAAAGTCGCGCAACGCCCACAGCCGCACGTCCACCTGCGCAGACTCGTAGGCGCGCCGCGTGATGCCGTGGATCAAGTGCGGCTCGAACAGTTCGGGGAACAGCGTGATGACGTCGAAGCGCATGGCGGCGTCGGTTCGACCGTCAGTAATCAAGACCCCAGTCGACGGTTATGCGTCGCTCGGGCAGGCTGACCGCATCGACAAAGGCGGCAACGAAGGGGATCAGGCGCTGATCGGCTTCGGCGGTAACCCCAGCAGCGGCCACTCTCAGCACGCTGTGCGGGCCAGTATCGATCAGGCCAACCACCTCGCCGAGGTACTCACCTTGGCGGTTGAAGACCGCAAGACCCACCAGATCGACCCAGTAGTACTCATCGGGTGGCGCGGTTGGGAAACTGCTGCGCGGTACGTAGACACGTGCTCCGCGCAAGGCCTCGGCGCCAGGCCGATCGACGACATCCTGAGCCTGGGCGACCACCAGATCGCCGTGGTCCTTGGCGGTCACGATCTTCAGCAGCGGGGGCAAGGTCGCGATGTTGAATGCCGCTCTCGGACCGTTGGGCTCGGGCGGCCTCAGCAGCCAGCGCTTCGATGAGAACAACGCCTGCGGATCCGCGGCGAAAGGCTTGACCTTGAACCAGCCCTTGACGCCCCAGGCATCGATGATGATGCCCACCTCGATCGCATCGTCGGGCCAGGGCACCGTATCGGCACCGGATTCAGCCACGGGCTGCTCCCGGTGCATCGATCGAGGCGGTGACGCCGGCGATCAAGTCAGACTCAGGCCGTCACGGCCTTGGCCTGCTCGACCAGACGTGCCACCGTCGGCGACAACTGGGCACCATTGCCGGTCCAGTAGTCAATGCGATCGAAGGCGACGCGCAACGGCTGCTCGCCACCGGAGGCGACTGGGTTGTAGAAACCGACGCGCTCGATGAAGCGGCCGTCGCGGCGGATGCGCGAGTCGGTGACGACGATGTTGAAGAACGGGCGCTTCTTGGCGCCGCCGCGAGCAAGTCGAATCACAACCATGGTATTTCCTTGAATGATGGGTTGCCCGCCGCATCCGGGAGACACTCCGGTCGCGCAGAACATGAGGCCGCGGCCGCAGGGCCACGACAAAGATCAGTGCCGTAGATACGCCAACCGGCCCAAGCGCATCAAAGCGCATCGGACCCACCAGCCGTCACGTGAACCTTCGATTGTAAACTGGACTGCTTGGCAATCTCCAACACCGTGACAACGCCACTGCTGATCCGAGTCTGCCTCCCCGGAGACATCCCGGCACTGACAGGCGTGTATGCGTGGCATGTGGCGCACGGCACGGGCACCTTCGAGCTGGAAGCCCCTGATGCGCGGCAAATGGCCGTGCGGCTGCAGCAAGCTGACGAACAAGGCTGGCCCTGGCTGGTCGCAGAGCGGGCCAGCCGCGTGGTCGGTTATGCATGCGCTCAGCCTTTCAGGCCGCGATTGGCCTTCCGCCATTGCGTCGAAGACTCGGTCTACCTCGCGCCGGACTGCCAGCGGCAAGGCATCGGACGGCTGTTGCTGGCGGAGCTGATCGCGCAATGCGAGGCCCGCGGAGCGACACAGATGATCGCGGTGATCGGCGACTCGGCAAATACAGGCTCGATCGGCCTGCACCGCGCCTTGGGCTTCAAGCCTGCCGGACAATTGGGCGGCGTCGGCTGGAAATTCGAGCGCTGGCTGGACGTGGTGTTGATGCAGCGACGTCTGGGCTCGGGCGCAGAATCGGCACCCCGCCAGAAGGAATGACGACCATCGAAACGACCCCATCCGCCGACAAATCGAAGACCCTCGCCACCTGGATCGCCATCGTGGCAGGTCCCTTGGGGCTGCACCGCTTTTACTTGCATGGCTTTCGCGATGTGCCTGGCTGGCTGCATCCACTGCCCACACTGATCGGGCTGTATGGCGTGAATCGGGCGCAATCGCTGGGTCAGGACGACCAGCTGGCGTGGGTACTGATTCCATTCGTCGGCTGCACGATTGCGGCATCGATGCTGTGCGCCATCGTCTATGGCCTGACCAGCGACGACAAATGGAATGCCCGCTTCAATGCCGGACGCACGACTTCTCGCAGTGGCTGGGCCGCGGTGCTGGGGGTGCTGCTGGCCCTGCTGGTGGGTGCTGGCGTGCTGATGGCCACCATCGCCTTCGCTGCCCAGCGCTATTTCGAGTACGAGGCGGAGGCCGAAGCGCCGTCCGTCAGTCAGCCCGCCAAACCGACTGCCCCGCCACCGTCGCCATCAACGTACTGACGGTACCTCGACCGGGAATCACTGCATCTGGGAGCAAGGCGACCAGCGGCAGCAACACGAAGGCACGTTCGTGCATCCGAGGGTGCGGTACGGCGAGCGCGGCCGTTTCGATCTGTTGATCGCCGTAAAGCAGCAGGTCAAGGTCGAGCGTGCGCGGTGCGTTGCGGTAAGGGCGTTCGCGGCCGTGGCTGCGCTCGATCGCTTGCAGTGCCTCCAGCAAGGCATGAGGCGACAAGGTGGTGTCGAAGCAGGCGACCGCGTTCAGATAGTCCGGGCCGCTGGAATCGACCGGGGCGCTGCCGAACCACGGCGAGCAGCGGTGATGCCGCGATCCTGGCAACTGCAGCAATTGGGCGTACGCCGCCTCAAGCACCGCCCTCGTATCGCCCAGATTGGCGCCGAGGCCAACGCAGGCTCGCGCCTCGATCACAACGCGTCGGGCTCGCCGCCTTCTGAAGCGGCTGCAGCGCCCGCCTCGGCCGGCTTGCGACGACGGCGACGCCGCTTCTTGGCGGGCTCAGCAACCGCCTGCGGCTCGTCATCGGACTCCGTGGTCTGAGCAGGCTTGGGCTGGCGCTTGCCATCCTGCCGGGCCTCACGACCTCGCACGGACTCCATCAAGCGACGTCGCTCGTCTTCGTCGGCCAGCGAGAAGTCTTCCCACCACCGCGCCAGTTCATCCGATGCCTCACCCGCATCGGCACGCAGTCGAAGGAAATCGAAGCCAGCACGGAAACGCGGCTGCTCGACGAGCGTGAATGGCGCATTGCCGACACGGCGCTCGAAGCGCGGCTGCATCAACCAGATCTCGCGCATGTCACCGCCCAGCTTGCCTCGCCCGGAGATGTCACCGATGCGGGCATCGAAGATGGCTTCGACGGCCTGTTGAAGCGCGGCGAATGCGGGCTCACCGGCAGCTTTCAATTGATCCCATTTCAACTGCACGTCGTGCCACAGCATGCAGGCGAGCATGAAGCTGGGTGCGACCGGCTTGCCTTCGCCCACGCGACGGTCGGTGTCGGCCAGCGCCAGTCTCACGAACTCGCGGTGCGCGTCGCTGCCGCGGCTGTCGTCGAGCAGCGTGTCGAGCACCGGGAAGGTGCCTGGCGGCAGACATTGCTTGCGAAGTTCCGCCAGACTCGCCAGCGAGTGGCCGGTCTGCAGCAGCTTGATCATCTCGTCGAACAGGCGCGAGGGTGGCACGTTCTCCAAGAGCGCAGACATGGCCCTGATGGGTGCGCGCGTCTTCGGTTCGATCTCGAAACCGAGCTTCGCCGCGAATCGCACCGCACGGATGATGCGCACCGGGTCTTCGCGGTAGCGTGTCTCGGGGTCGCCGATCATCCGCAGCAGCTTCTTCTGCGCGTCCTTGATGCCGCCGTGGTAGTCCACCACCAGCTCGCGCACAGGGTCGTAGTACATCGCATTGACGGTGAAGTCGCGCCGCGCAGCGTCCTCGATCTGCGGGCCCCAGACGTTGTCGCGCAGCACGCGACCGTCGGCATCGACCACATGGCTGGGTCCGGAAGCGTGCCTGCCTTCGGCCTTCAATGTTTTCTCGTTGCCGACGACCTGCTCAGCAGCCGCAGCGTCCATCAGCGCGCGGAAGGTCGAGACCTCGATGACCTCGCTCAGGCCGCGATCCTGTCGGCCGCGGCCGAACACGACGTGCACGATGCGAAAGCGCCGGCCGATGATGAAGGCGCGGCGGAACAGCGCCTTGACCTGTTCGGGCGTTGCATCGGTCGCCACGTCGAAGTCCTTCGGACGCAGGCCGAGGAGCAGGTCGCGAACCGCGCCACCGACGATGTAGGCCTCGTGTCCGCCATCAACCAGCGTCTGCACCACCTTCGCGGCACGTTCATCGACCAGCGAGGGATCGATTTGATGTGCGCTCTTCGGCACCTCGACCCGATGACCGAGCGATGGCCCTGCGCTGGCCTTCTTGGTCGGCTTGCCCAGCAGCTTGTCGAAAAACTTCTTGATCATGTGAACAGGTTCAACGTTGGCCATCCGCGCTGGTGGGCAACCGCGAGCAGCGCAGGCGTCGGATTGGTCGCCACCGGTTCGGTGGCCTTCTCAAACAAGGGCAGGTCATTGAGCGAGTCGCTGTAGACGGTGATGCGAACACAGTCGCGCCATGTGGCCCCTTGCTCGCCCAGCCACTCCTCGACACGCTGGACCTTGCCTTCCCGGTAGCTCGGTGTGCCTCGGATGCGGCCCGTGATGCTACCGCGCGTGTCACGCTCAAGCTGAACCGCGATCAGCGCGGGAATGCCGAACGCTGCGGCGATCGGCGCAGTGACGAATTCATTGGTCGCGGTGACCAGCGCCACCCGATCCCCCTGCGCCTGGTGTCGGCGCACCAGATCGCGGGCGCTGTCGTGCAAGGCAGGCTCGATCACCCGTTGCATGAACAGGCCTTGCGCGGCACCCAGCTCCTCAGCCGAACGCTCGCGCAGCGGCCGGGTCGCGAACTCGATGTAGGCATGCACGTCGAGCCGGCCGGCCTGGTATTGAGCGAAGAACGCATCGTTGTCGCGCCGAAAGCTGGCCTCGTCGACCCAGCCGAGCGAGATCACGAACTCGCCCCAGGCGTGATCGGAATCGAGCGGCAGCAGGGTGTCGTCAAGGTCGAACAGGCAGAGATTCAAGACAGCACCCCGTCGCTGTTGCGCACATCGTCGGCAGCGTTTTCGGCCAGCATCTGACGCAGCAACGGCACGGTCAGAGCACGCTTGTGCACCATTGCAAATTCGTCGAGTCGATCGAGTTGAGACATCAGGTGTTTCAGATCACGGGCGTAGCGGTGCAGCAGGTAATCGATCACCTCGTCGGACAGGAACAGGCCTCGTCGGTCGGCTTCCCAACGAAGCGCCGCCCGGGATTCAGCTTCGGACAGCGCCTGCACAGCCATCACGTGACCCCAGCCCAGGCGAGATCGCAGATCGTCGCGCAACGGCAGGTCGACCGGCGGCAGTCGCCCCGACGCAGCGATCAAGGTCGCCTGCGACGTAGCCTCGACGAACAGGGTGAATGCCGCATGCTGCCGTGACGCGTCAAAAGCCTCGCAACCGTCGAGTACCAGCAAGCTCCAGCTTTCTTCATGCAGCCAGGGAAGATTCTGCGGGGCATCGAACCAGCCGACGCGGCCGCCGCGCTGCTGAATCTCGTGTGCCAGCGCCCGCAGCAGATGGGTCTTGCCGGTGCCCTGCTCACCCCAGAGGTACAGCGGGGTCGTGGGTGCGCCCGGCTCGCATACCGAACGCAAGTGGGTCAGCACCATCGCGTTCGGCCCGGCGACGAAGGAATCGAAAGTCGGTGGGCTGCCGGACGCTATGGGCAGAGGGATCTGCTTCACGGCGACAACGGCTGCTTGGCTTGCGATGCGCACTTTGCGCCTGACGCGAACGCAGGGGTCAATGCAGCCTCGGGCGTTCGCCCCGGCGCAAGCGATCCAGCTGCTCGGCCAACACAAGGCTGTCGTCCGCATCGGGACGGTCGCGCAGATAGGCTTCAAGGTCTTCAGCCGCCTTGCCGGCCTGCCCAAGCTGTGCCCAGGCGCGCCCGCGGTCGCGCCGCTCTTCGTGCGCATGCGGCATCAGCACGACCAGGCGATCCATCACGGGCATCAGGCGCAGCCAGTCTTCGGCAGTACTGTGGATTTCCTTCAGGTTGCGCAACATCCTGGCCAGCACCTCGCGCGGCTGCGCGGATTGCAGGAAGAGTCCCAGCGGCGCATCGAAATCGCCGACCAGCCCTTGGCTGATCTTGTAGGGGCCGAGCCGCTCATCGAGGTCCTCCCTTGATAGCGACTTGCCAGTGAACGGATCAATCACGACCTCGCCATTGCCAGGGCCGTTCAACTTGCTGATCTTCACCAGGAAGTGCCCTGGAAAGGACACACCATGTGCACGCAGGCCGATCTGCGCGGCCATCTCGATGTACAGGATCGCCAAAGTGATCGGGATGCCGCGGCGAGTGCGCAGCACTTCGTGCACATAGCTGTTGCCGGGGTCGTAGTAGTTGTTGACGTTGCCGCGGAAGCCCAGCTCGTGGAAAAAATAGCCGTTGAGCCAGCGCAGCCGCTGCAGAGGCACCATGTCAGCCGGGATGCGTCGCTTGAGCCTGTCGGCGAGCTCATCGACCTCCGCCAGCACACCCTGCAGGTCAAGATGCGGGTGCTCGTCCAGGCCGATCGACGCCGCGGCTTCAAGCAGCGACAAACTGGCATCGTCCGCCACCAAGGCGTTGAAATACTCGAGCGTGGTGGGCACCGCGAACTGGAACTTGCTGCTCATTTTCGAATGATACGGCGGCGTTGCGGCAGCCGTGCCTACCTCAGCCACGGCGGGCAAAATCCTGCAAACGGATGCCCATGAGCCGCAGCGCCAGGAAGTAGAGCAGCGCAACACCGACCAGACATCCTGCGAGCAGACCGACGCGCAACACACGCTGACTGCCGAGGCCGACCCAATCAATGCCGACCGACGCAGCACCCAGCGCAGCGGCCAGAAGAGCGGTCGCGCACAGCACCCGCGAGCTGAAGCCAGGCCACCCGGCCGACGGCACATACGTGCCCTGACGCCGCAGCCCGGCAAACAGCCAGCCGGCGTTGATCAACGCGCCCAGCCCGATGGAGAGCGCCAGGCCGGCGTGTCCCAGCTGAGGCACAAACACCAGATTCATCAGCTGGGTCAGGACCAGCACCACCACCGCAATCTTGACCGGCGTGCGGATGTCCTGCCGCGCGTAGAAGCCAGGCGCCAGCACCTTGATGGCGATCAGTCCCAGCAAGCCGACGCCGTAGCCCATGAGCGCATGCACCGTCTGCTGGACGTCAAGCACACTGAATTGCCCGTAGTGGTACAGCACCGACACGATTGCCCTCGGAAAGACCAGCAAAGCCACCGCACAAGGCAAGGCGAGCAAAAGCACCAGGCGCAAGCCCCAGTCAAGGTGACTGGAATAAGCGGCCTGGTCGCCACTGGCCTGGGCGGCCGACAGCTGAGGCAGCAGCACCACGCCGAGCGCGACACCGAGCAAAGCGGTCGGGAACTCCATCAGCCGGTCGGCGTAAGTCAGCCAGGACACCGCGCCGACCCCGACATGCGAAGCAATCTGTGTGTTGATCAGCAGCGACAGCTGCGCTACCGACACGCCGAGCAACGCCGGGGCCATCTGCTTCAGGATGCGACCCACGCCAGGATGATCGAGCGAGGCGCGCAAGGTGCGCCATGAGCCCCCGATGCGAGGTCGCACGTCAATGGCCCGCAGCGCAGGCCACTGAACCGCCAGTTGCAGCACGCCGCCGAGCATCACGCCAACGGCGAGCGCATAAATCGGCTCGATGCCGCGCTGCTGGAACCAGGGCGCGAGCAACCAGGCAGCGAGCATCACCGACAGATTGAGCAGCACCGGCGTGACGGCCGGCACGGCGAAACGCTTCCAGGTCTGGAGCACGCCGGCCGCCAGAGCCACCAGGGACATGAAGCCGATGTAGGGGAACATGATCCGCGTCATCACCACCGCGGCGTCGAACTCTTCGAGGCCCGAGGCCATCAACCACACCAGCAATGGCGAGGCGATGACGCCGAGCACACAGGTCAACGCCAAAGCCCAGACCAGCACGGTGCCGACGGCATCGACCAATCGTTGTGTGACTTCGTCCCCCTCTGTCGCACGGGTGGCCGCCAGGATCGGCACAAAGGCCTGCGAGAACGCACCTTCTGCGAAGAGGCGACGCAGCAGGTTCGGGATGCGGAAGGCGACGTTGAACGCGTCGGTGTAGGCGCTGGCGCCGAAACTCGCTGCAATGATCAGCTCCCGCCCCAGGCCGGTGATGCGTGACGCAAGGGTCAGCAGCGAAACGGTCGAGGCAGCGCGCAGCAGGTTCATGGTGTCGAGGCAAAGGGGCGAGGCAGTATAGGCAGCGGCCGCTCGCTTGCGATCCTTTCGCCGAGTGAATGCGCCACAGCGGCACCAGCCCTGCTATACTCGCGGGCTCTGCTCTTACTGCTCACAGAAGAATCATGGCCACAGCATCCAAAGCCAAGAAGAAAACCGTTCGCATCGCCTCCGGCTTGAAGCGGGTGCGCCAGGACGTGAAGCTGAATGCGGCCAACACCGCACTGCGCTCGAAATTCCGCACCGTCATCAAGAACGTGCAGAAGGCCGTTATCGCCGGTGACAAGGCCAAGGCCGCCGACCTGTTCAAGACTGCCGAGCAGGTCATCGACTCGGTCGCCGACAAGGGACTCTTTCACAAGAACAAGGCCGCACGCCACAAGAGCCGCCTGTCGGCCAAGATCAAGGCTTTGCCTGCAACGGCCTGATTCGCGCTTCGGATCCGCTCCAAAGGCCCGCTCTGCGGGCCTTTGGCATTTCAGGACCTCAGATGTCGGTCGGCGTCGGCGGCAGCGCGGCGGCGTCAACCACCTGCAGCTTGTTGTCGCGCGCAAAGTTCATGACAAAGTCCCAGGCCATCGGCTCGGAGTCACGCAGCGCCTGATTGACGATCACGCACTTCACCCCGCCGATCACACGTGGCACGCAATACGGCGAATAGCCGATGAACGACGAACGGTCGGAGGCTGAACCTTCCGGGCGAAAGCAGGACATCGCTCCTGCCAGCCGCTCTGCCCAATCACTGGGTCGAAAGGCGTGGCCCTCGAGGGTGATGCCCTTGATGAACACTTCGCGAGCGGGGGATGAACTCATGCTTCCAGTGGCGCAGACAGAGATACAAATTCCGGAGCATCGCAACTCCCTAGTTTTGATGCGACGCAACACGCGTGCTGATTGTGCCGCCTGACAGCCCCTTGCCCGTTGCGCGGCCCGGCACTTTGGCGCCTCCTTAGAATCCGACTCCCATGCCTGTGCACCTGCGGGCACCTGCCGCCGCACTGCGGCCAAGGCACCTGCCCTACAGCACCTTGCGGATTCCTGCCATGAACGCCCCTGCAACCATCACCGCCGATCCCGAACCGCATGTGATGCACACCTATGCGCGACTGCCGATGGCGATGTCGCATGGTCGCGGCTGCTGGGTCTGGGACACCGGTGGCAAGAAGTATCTGGACGGTCTGGGCGGCATCGCGGTCAACACCCTCGGCCACGCGCACCCCAAGCTGGTGCCCGCGTTGCAGGAGCAGATCGGCCGCCTGATCCACACCTCGAACTACTACGCCTCGCCTCTGCAGGAAAGCCTGGCGTCTACCTTGTGCGAGCTCTCGGGCCTCGACCGCGTTTTCTTCTGCAACAGCGGACTCGAAGCGAACGAGGCAGCGCTGAAGATTGCACGCAAGTTCGGCCACAACAAGGGCATCGATCGCCCCGAAGTCATCGTCTATGAGAAGGCGTTCCACGGCCGCTCGATCGCCACCTTGTCCGCGACAGCGAACCCGAAGATCCACGCCGGCTTCGAGCCGCTGGTTGAAGGATTCGTGCGGGTCCCCTTGAACGACGTCGCCGCGATCGACGAGGTCGCGAACACCCGGCCGAATGTGGTGGCGGTGTTCCTCGAAGTGATCCAAGGGGAAGGTGGCGTGAACCCCGCGACCACGGAGTACCTTCGCGCGATACGCCGCTTGTGCGACGAGAACGACTGGTTGCTGATGCTCGACGAAGTGCAATGCGGCATCGGGCGCACCGGAAAGTGGTTCGCACACCAGTGGGCCGGCATCCTGCCCGACGTCATGCCACTGGCCAAGGGACTGGGCTCGGGCGTGCC
>LNFM01012152.1_pt1 | contig 11405 bp, 16 predicted proteins | sample 596031 | NCBI WGS metagenome assembly LNFM01 (sample SAMN04254537, study PRJNA301005) | activated carbon metagenome | isolation source: dual media filters at the Ann Arbor, Michigan drinking water treatment plant | place: USA: Ann Arbor | reverse complement strand
TCGTCGGCCCGCCGGTCCATCGGCACGAAGATCTCGCGGTTGAGAAGATCGATCACGTCGGCGTCGGTGTGCTGCGGCTGCAGCGCGGCCGAGACGGCGCCCAGCTTGCCGCGCACCTCGGGATTGCCGGCGTAGAGCGCGTCGAGCACGCCGACCAGCCGGCCGCCGCTGCCGACGCCGCCCAGCCGCGCCAGATGCTCGGCCAGCTCGCGCGCCCGCTCGGCCGACTTGAGCCTTGCATAGGCGCGGGCCTGGCCGGCCAGCAGCCAGAGCGTCGAGCCGATGAGGGCCACGAGCACGGCGAACTGCGCGAGGTCGAGCAGGCTGCCCTGCTCGATCGCACTGCGCAGCAGCGAGACCGCGCCGTCCACGACGAAGAGCAGCAGCAGCAGACCGGCCGAGCCCAGCGCGAGCCTGGCCGGCCAGCGGATCGCGCGCGAGCGCGTCGTCACCTCGGGCAGCGCCTCGTCGAGCGAGGGCGCGTCGGCGGGCGGCAGGTCGCCCGGCCGGAACTCCATGTCGACCAGGCGGCGGGGCGTCTCAGCTTGTGGGGTCATGCTCATGAGGATGCTCACGCGAGGAGGAACTGGAGGACCTTGTCGAGATTGACGTGCGGCAGCGGCCGGTCGCGGAAGGCGGGCCCCAGCCGCGGCGGCTCGAAGCGGCGGATGTTGAAGCCCAGCTCGGCCCATTGGTCGGCGGCGGGAATGGTGCCGGGGATCACACCGGGCTGGAGGTCCAGCACCTCGTCGCGGCCGGCCGGGATGCCGCGCAGGAAGGGCGTGGCGAGTCCGTTCACCTTGAGCTTGAGATCGGTCGTCGCCTTCACCGAGGCCACGGCCATCAGGCCCGACTGCCGCGCCGTCGCCTGCAGGAACGGCTCGCCGATCAGGTCGCGCAGCAGGTTGACCAGGTTGGCATGCTGGTCGGCGGTGACATGGTCGGCCTTGGTCGCGGCCAGCGCCAGCCGGTCGACCCGGGCGATCGGCAGCAGGCGCAGCAGCGGATGCCGCAGCTCGTCGAAGGCGTCGCTGATGCTGCGGATGGCGAGGCCGAGATCGGCGAAGGCTTCGTGGCCCTGCTGCAGCGCCGACAGGAGATCGACCAGCAGCACCTGTTTGCCCAGGCGGCCGAAGACCTCGCCGTAGAACTGCCGGACCCGCTTCAGATAGTCGGCATGGCGCCGCAGCAGCGCCGCGCCCATCGTGCCGCTGCGGGGCGCACGCACGCCCGAGCGCACCGAAGAGAGCGGGAAGAACAGCGCGGCCGTATCGACCGCTTCGTCGGCCAGCGCGAAGCGTCCCGGCTGCACGAAGCAGAGGCTGCGCTCCTCGCGGCAGCGCAGGAGATAGTCGCGGTAGAGAGAGCCGATGCGCGCCAGTTCCGCGGGATTCTCCGGCGCGGCGGGATCGAGCGTGCGCACGGCGTCCAGCCAAGGCGTGGCGAGGTCGTGCCGGCCGGCGCTGTTGGCCAGCTCCTCCATCTGCAGCGACCAGTCGCGGAACGACTGGGTGAGCATCGGCAGATCCAAAAGCCATTCGCCGGGATAGTCGACCAGATCGAGATCGGTGGTGGCCTCCGAGGAGACGACCGAACGCAGCAAGCCGACATCGCCATGACGGATGCGCACGCGCAGGCCGCTGAGGCCGGTGGTCGGCGCCGGCCATGTCGGTTGCTCCGACAGGAGCTGGTCCAGCCGCTCCTCGAAGGGAAAGCGCGGCACGCCGGGAATCTCCAGCAGCTCCACGGCGTGCACGTGCGTGCGCCAGGGAAAGAACGGGAAGGATGCCATCGGCGCCTGCGCCGCCGTGCGCAGCGCATGAGCGAAGGCGGTGATGAACACGGTCTTGCCCGAGCGCTGCAGCCCGGTCACGGCAATGCGATGCCGCCGCTGCGAGAGCGGCGAGGCATCGAACGCCGCCGCAATCCCCGCCAGGGTGGAGTCGGCCGCGTTCTTCAGTCGGGAGAAAGGTGTCACCAGGTTGTCGCCTCGAAGCATGTCTGTCGATGTGGGGTGTCACCACGTCCGAAAGATGGCAAGGCGGAAAGGAAAGGTCCCTCGCTGCGCTCGGGATGACAGAGGCTTCGTGCCGGCGCACGGCGCAACGACCAACAAAATTGTCATCCCGAACGAAGTGAGGGACCTTTGATTCACGTACGCCCCGGAGAAGACCATGTCCGAGAAGACCCGCGCCTTCGCCGTTCGACTGATGCAGGAGGTCTGGCAGACGTTCGATCCCCGCCGTGCCGCGCTTCCATCACGCCGACATGGTCAGGCATCATCGCACGCAGATGCTGACGCGCGACGACGTCGTGCGGCGGCTCGCATGGGACCGGCTCAATTTCACCGACGCCGTCTACGACATCCAGGATATCGTGGCCGACAGCGACCGGTTCGCGATCCGCTTCATCTATGCCTGCACCCTCGTCGCCACCGGCCAGCGTTTCACCACCGAGGTGAACTATTTCTACCGGCTGCGCGACGACAGGATTTCCGCCTTCTGGCTGCTGAGCGACGCCGACTTCGACTACAAGGCGCTCGCCTGAACTGAGCCCGCCAGCACTGCTTTCAGCCCACATCTAGCGGGTTTTTGCGGTCCCGAGCCCCTGCATTAAGTGGCTTGTTGTTCCTGTTTTGTTCCCATAGGAGTCCGTCCAGCAGAGGAGGTGCTGGATGTTCGGTTTAACGCTTCACGACGTCGCCACGGCCCCGCATCCCATCGGCATCGAATGCGAACGCTGCATCCGGCGGGTCGTCGTCACCGCGGCGGCGCTGAAGGCGCGGCCGGGCGACCGTCGCACGCTCGAGGAGGCGGGCCTGGTCTGCAGCCGCTGCGGCTCGCGCGTCTTCGGCGTCACCCGGTTCCTGTCGCAGGCCGAGCTGCGCGCCTTCGTGCGGGCGCGGTGAGGCACGCCATGACCGACATCGCCGCCGCCACCGATGCGACCGCCGCCGCCGCCCCCTCTCCCCGCCCGCCCGGGCCGGCGCGCATCCCCTATCGCAGCCCGCCGCGCTTCGACACCTCGGCCGAGGTCGAGCAGGCCTTTCCCCATGCCACGCAGGTCATCCGGCGCGGCCTCTGGATGGTCTACGAGCAGGCCGAGGTGAATGCGACCTTGAACGGGCTCGGCGAGCATCGCAGCGGCTGCTTCAACGGCCTCTGCACCTTCCGCTTCACGCAAGCCGAGCACGCCGCCGCCTTCGCCGAATATGCCTTCGACAAGCGGCTGCATCGCCTCAAGGCCAACAGCACCCACGGCGCCACGCGCGAGGAGGTGGCGCTGGAATGGGAACGCCGGGCGGCGGAGCGCGAGGAGATCCTCGCCTGGGGCCGGCTGACCGGCATGACCCGCCAGGTGGTCGCGCATTACCGCGCCGAGCGGCATGTCGGCACCTGGTCCTGGCCGGCGCATCTCGCCGCCGCGCGGCTGATCGAGAAGGCCCATCCAACTGTCACGGATCCCTGTCATTACGCCGGGGTGATGATCGAATGGGCGGAGCGGGAACACCGGTCGTGGTTCTGGCGTTGCTGCCGCGGCCTGCACCATCTGTAAGGGAGTGCCCATGTCTGTCATGCTCGATTGCCTGACCAATGCGAGTGATTCTGGGGCGAGGGATCCGCTCGACCGGGAAGCCGGCCTGATCCGGCGCGCCTTCGAGCTCGCGGCGGCACAGCCCTACGGCTTCACCTTCGAAGACCTGGAGCAGGTCGAGGCCTATCGCACGCAGCGTGCGGCCGACGTCACGTCGCTCGGCTGCGTGGCGAGCCTCACCGACGGCCGCCGCTTCCACCTCGCCTATGTCGCGGGCCCGCAACTGTCGGACTTCGTCACGGTCACGCAGATGGTGACCACGCAGCCCTTTCCTTCCATCGGCGCCTCGGGCCGCGTCTCGCCCTGGATCGACGACGTGGCCGAACTCAACCACCGTCTCGGCCTGCCCCTCATCCCGCCCCCGCCCGTCCCGGTGATCCTGCCGCTGCCGGCGCGGCACTAGAAACGACCCGGGGAGCTTGCGGCGGCCTGCGGTCTCGCCCACAAGCTCCCCCGATGTCGAAGCAGCATTCCCCCAAGCGCCCGCCCTCCTCCCGCGAACGGCCCGACGTGATCGCGGGGCGCAAGGTGCTGGCGGAGATGTGGCCGGGGCCGGCGCGCGAGAGCTCCGTCACCTTGCTGAAGGCGCTGCACGTGCTGACGCGCGACGGCGGGCTGAACCTCGACACGCGGCGCAAGCTGAAGCAGGTGCTGCATCTCGTGCAGCTGCTGCGCCCGTCGCTCGACGCGCTGCTGGCGGAGGGAAGCGATCCGGTGATCGCCGATCTCGGCACCGGCAAATCCTATCTCGGCTTCATCCTCTACGACCTTGTGGTCGGTCCCGCCGGGCGCGGCTCGATCGTGGGTGTCGACGTGCGTGCCGAGCTGGTCGAGCGCTCGCAGACGCTGGCCCGCGAGTGCGGCTTCGAGCGCATGTCGTTCGTGGCCGGCGGCATTGCCGACACGGTGCTGCCGAACGGCCGTGCCGACATGGTGACGGCGCTGCATGCCTGCGACACCGCCACCGACGACGCGATCCGCTTCGCGCTGCGCCACGAGGCGAAGGTCGTGGCGCTGATCCCCTGCTGCCAGGCCGAGGTCGCGGCCCTGCTCGATCATGCGAAGCCCTCGCCGATCGACCAGCTGTGGCGCCACCCGCTGCACCGTCGCGAGTTCGGCGCGCACGCCACCAACGTGCTGCGTGGCCTGGTGCTCGAAGCCCGGGGCTACAAGGTGCGCGTGACCGAGTTCACCGGCCTCGAACACACGCTGAAGAACGAGCTGATCCTCGCGACCCGCCACCAGCAAAGCAATCCGCTCGCCCGCCGCAAGCTCGACCAGTTCGTCGAACAGCTGGGCGTGCGCCCGGCGCTGCTCGACGTGATGGACTGACGAGCTCCCTTTCGCCCGGCGTGTCGCCGCGCGTCACGGCTTCTGGCGAAGGCTCAGGATATAGGTGACCAGGGCATTCCGCTCCTGGGTGCTCAGCGAGAAATCGGGCATGAGCGTGTGGCCGACGGAGAGGTAGCCGTCGAGCATCGCCGCCGTCGTGTCCGGCCGGGCGGCGATGGCGCGGAAGCTCGGCGCGCTGTCGGTGGCCAGGCGCTGGCCGGCTTCCACGACGTGACAGGCCGTGCACCACCGCGCGGCCAGCGCACCGCCGGTCTGCTGAGGCTGGGCGGCGGCCGGAAGCGGCATCAGCAGCAACGCCAGCACAAGGGCTCTTCTCATGGCTTCCTCCGGGGGTGTGCAACGATTGCAGGCTTCGCGCGTTACTGCGGCAAGACTTCATAAGTCAGCCACCGGCCTTGTCCTTGATCTGCCTCAAGGCGGCTTCACGGACCGGGCCAACGAGGATTGCTCCCATGTCGACGATACTGATCATCATCCTGCTGATCGTGCTGCTGGGCGGCGGCGGCGGCTACTATGGCTACAATCGCTATGGCGGGCGCGGGCTCGGCGGCGTCCTGGGCCTCATCCTCGTGATCCTGCTCGTTCTCTGGCTCGTCGGCGCCCTGGGCGGGGCTGGCATGGGACGGCTCTGACACGGGCAGTCCCGTGAGCCGTTCCCCGCTGATCGTCCTCGGTGCCGTACTGATCGTGCTCGGCCTGGTCGGCTTCGCCGTGCCGATGTTCACGACGCAGGAGACCACCGAGCTGGCGAGGATCGGCGAGCTGAAGCTCGAAACGACGCAAACCACCACGCATGTCATTCCACCGCTTCTGATCGGCGGCGTCCTGGTGGTCGGCGTCATACTTCTCGGTGCAGGCCTCTATCGCAAGAGATAGCGCCTCGGTCAGAGGCGGGAAGCTCTTTGCCCGCGAGTTCGATATGAGGGAGAACTCCAGTCGCCGTCGTGTGACCAGAGAATGCAATCGCTTTGGCGCAGCCCAATCCGACCGGCCCCGGCACCAGAGTGAAGCCGAAGAGTCAGACCTGGTGGATCATCTTCAGCTTGTCGGTTGATTCCTGCAGCTCGGCGGCCAGCGCAGCACGTTCGGCTTTCATTTCATTGAGCCGACGGCTCAGGTGCCTTCTGCGCCGTCGTATCTGGCCGGCCTCCGCTTCGTCGGCACCGTCCAGTTTGGACTTCAGCTCGAGGTCTTCGGCTTGAATGCGGGCCAGCTCTTCCTTCACCTCGACGAGCCGGTCGGTGCAGAAGTGGCGCGAATGGAGGAGCCGACGCGCTTCTTCATCAGACACTCGTTTCCCTCCCGATGGAAGAGTGACGATGATCGCTGGAGAGCCGTCGGGCCCCAATGCCGATCATCCGCCCCACTCAGTACCCAGGGCGGCTGTCGTTCACCACAGCCATGAAGGGGAACCGGAAAGGCTTTCTGAAAAGGCCGGTGATCGGGCCTTCAGAGGAAAGCCATTCCCGCGCATCCGTCTCCTCGGTGAAGAGGCGCAACCGGCGGCTGTCTCCTATCCGGTGCTTCAGGAGAACCGCCATGTCCACCAACAGAGGCGGCGGCGTCCTGCCGACCACGATCGCGATGGGTCCCTCGGTCGTGGCGCTATATGACCGGGTCCTGGCGACCATCGTCTCGAGATCGTCGCTGCTGAGCTGGATGTCAGCCCGGTGCAGATCGAACAGCTTGCAAAAGCCGACCGTTCCCTTTGCCCGCATGGTCGCTTCGAACGACGAGATGAATGACAGATCGAACAGGCCCACGCCGCGAACAATAACGAGGCCTTCCGCCCCGTAGATTGTCCAGCCCATCGTACCCATGACGCTTACTCCCCTACCGGATTGGTTCCTGTCGTCATCGTCCCTCTTCCCCGGGGAAACATTCTGCAGTCAGCGCAGCCTTAGAGTCATCGTATTTCGTCCAAGGCCACGTCATTGAGAATTACTGCCAATTTCGACTTGGCTTTGGATATTATTTGCTCAACCGACGCAATTTACAGTCATTCGGCGATGTGCCGAAACAGACAGGTTCCGCACGCTGCAGGTCGCTCTCAGCGCAACATTGCGCGGTCCGCGGCGTTGGTTCGCTGCCGGGCACAGAACGATCACATCGACAGGCGTCGCTCATGCCTATGTTCTGCCGCTCGCACCCGAAGGACCGTATCGATGAACAAGCTCACCCTGATCGCGGCGTTGATGGTTGCCGCCTCTCTCGCGTCGCCGGCGATGGCTCAGAAGGACAAGGACAACCCGGGCCAGGGCCGCGGCGCCGACAAGGCGGACAAGGCTGATCGTGGCAATGGGAAGAACGGAGGCGGCGATCCGCCCGGCGCGGCTCGGGGTCAGGCCAACCCGGGCCAGGGCGTCGGCCAGGGCGCACCCTCGACGGTCAACGTCGTCGTGACCGAGCGCGATCGGGGCGCCATCCACGGATACTACCGCCCGCTCTATGCGGCAGGGAACTGCCCGCCGGGTCTCGCGAAGAAGAACAATGGATGCCTGCCGCCCGGTCAGGCGAAGAAGCTTTGGGCCATCGGCCAACCGCTCCCCGCCGGCGTGACCTTCTATCCGCTCCCGGGCGCGTTGCTCGGGCAGCTCACGCCTGCCCCCGCTGGCTACCAGTATGTCCGCGTCGCGAGCGATATCCTGATGATGGCAGTCGGCACCCAGTTGATCGTCAGCGCCATCGCGGATCTCGGCACGATGTAAACGGAGCCGGGCAGGTGGACGCCGATGCCACCGGCCGCGCGCGGTAAAGGCGATATGGACTCCGGCGAGGACACGGCACCCCAGGCCACCGCCATCGCGACAGCATTCGCGCTTCCCGCAGGGCTTCCGCTAGAGTGTGCGCCCTCGAACGTTGGAAGACTCGATGACTCACATACTCGGTATCCTGTGCGCGCCGACGGCCGAGAAAAGCGTCGCCCATGGATTGCTCAGGAAGGCGCTGCAGGCCGCGGAGAAGAAGGGCACGACCAGCGAACTGGAGATCCTGCGGCCGGACTTTTCGCTGAAGGCCGTGCAGAAGAAGCTGCTCGACGCCGACGGGCTCATCATTGCCACGCCGGTTCACTGGTTCAACGTCTCGGTGCTCGCGAAGCGGCTGATCGACGAGGTCTTCTGGGATTTCAGCGACGAGCCCTACGACCTCGACGGCATGCCGCTCGGCATCATCGCCACCTGCAACGAGGATGGCGCGAACCAGGCGATCGCCAGCATCGCCCTGCCCCTCAACCACTGCGGCCTCTACGTCCCGCCCTTCGGCACGCTGATCCACAACATCGCCATGCCCGGCCATGGCGAGCGCGGCTGGCAGAACCGGCCGGAGGAGATCGGCGCGCAAGTCGCGGCGTACGCCCTGAAAGCCGCCTAGCCCACCACGCACTTCGCCGGCGGCGGCGTGCCGTCGAGCACGTAGAAGATGTTCTCGACGGCCTGCACGGCGACCCGCTCCAGCGACTGGCGGGTCGAGCCGCCGATATGCGGCGTGAAGACCACGTTCTTCTGCTTCCACAGCGGATGGTTCGGATCGGGCGGCTCGACGACGAAGGTGTCGAGCGCGGCGCCGGCGAGATGGCCACTCTCCAGCGCGGCGACAAGCGCCACGTCGTCGACCAGCGGGCCACGGCCGGCATTAACCAGGAAGGTGCCCTTGCGCATGCGGGCGAGCGCGGCCGCGTCGATCATGCGGTCGGTCTCCTCGGTCAGCGGACAATGCAGGCTGACGATGTCCGCCCATTCGAGCAGCTCGCCGAGTACATCGACGCGACCGACACCCTCGGGGATCGCGTCCACCGCGAGGTAGGGATCGTAGATCCGAAGGTCGAGATCGAACGGCCGGCAGAGCGCGACCAGCGAAGAGCCGACCGCGCCGCAGCCGACGATGCCGAGCTTCGAGCCCGACAGTTCGCGGCCCATGAAGCCCGATTGCGGCCAGGTGCCCTGCTTCAGCGCGGTGTCGAACGGCGCCATGTAGCGCAACACGGAGATCATCATGCCCAGCGCCAGCTCGGCCACCGAGCGGGCATTGGCGCCGTGCGTGCGCAGCACCGCGATGCCGCGCGCGCTGGCCGCCGCGACGTCGATATTGTCGTAGCCGACACCATGCTTGGACACGACGCGCAGGTCGGGCGCGGCGTCATAGACGGCCGGCGTGATCTTCGTCGTACGCACCAGGATCGCATGGGTGGGCGCCTCGGCCACGGCCGCGATCATCTCGGCCTCGGAGGCCCGCGTCGGCAACATCCGCACGTCGGCGCCGCGCGCCTCGAGCAACGCCATCGCGGCGGGCGCGAGCACGTCGGAGTTGATGATGATCCGCGGGCTGTTTTTCTTCATTGAGGCACCCTCTCCCGTCACAAACGTAGGGAGTGGTGATTAGCGGGCTTCGGTGATCGTGGCGAGACCACTCATCTCAACCTGCAAGACGGCATTCAGGCGCAGTCAGGTTGGAGCAGGAGTCCAAAGCGGGATGTGCGTCCCACGATGAGCCATTATTGGCTCATGAAAGCCCCATACGCTCCATTCATGGATCTCGTGATGGACCGCCATCTGCACCGAGGCGCGCCTGTCGGTCACCGACCGCCGCTATCTCTGGCGGCGGCAGTTCCTCAATCCGTTCGCCTTCGAGGGATTGCCCGCGTCGCTGCGGGCTTGACCCAACCGATCAGCAGCGCGGCGCGATGCGGGAACGATAGCCGTCGTAATACTGGCTGCCGCAGACGACCTGCTGCTGCACGACGTCGTCGCGATAGCCGTTCTGGCCGCGGTTGGTCACCGTGACGGTGGTGTAGCGCCGGCCGTCGGCCTGGTTGTACACGCCGCGATTCCCCTGTTGATTGGGATTGTACCCCTGCTGATTGGGGTTGTAGTAGGTCGGCGCGGGTTGCGCATAGCCGTAGCGCGGCGGCGGCGGCGGGCTGTTGTAGCCGCTGTTGTAATAGGCCGGCGCCGGCTGATAGGCGCCGGTCGGCGGACCGTAGGCATCGTTCTGGCAGGCCGCAGCCGCCAGGCCGATACCGGCCACCAGCGCCAGCCTCGCAGACATACCCATCATCATCCTATCCTCCGGCGTTCGGTTCCTTGCGCATCAACGCTCTCGCCCCTGCGGAGTTGCCTGGTTCCGCCACGCCGCCGGCGAGACGCCCATCCTGGCCCTGAAAGCGCGCGAAAAAGCGGCGACGTCGGAGTAGCAGGTGGTGACGGCGACGTCGGCCACGGTGAGGTCGGTGTCGCGCATCAGCTGCCGGGCAATCTGGAGGCGGACCTCGGCGATCAACTCCCGAATCGTGGTGCCGCGCGCGGCGAGGCGCCGGTTGAGCGTGCGCTTGCCGAGGCCCAGGGCGCCCGCGACGCTGTCGGCGTCGACGGCGCCTTGTGCCAGCCCGCGAATGACGGCGCGGCGCGCCAGGATCGCGATGTCGAGATCCTCGGCGGCCGGCGGCGGCGACGGCGGCGGCGCGGCCTGTCCCGGCGGCGCCGGCTCGGGCCGCCGCGACAGCCAGCACGGATCGAAGATCACGGCGCTCAGCGGCGCGCCGAAGGCGAGCGGCGCCCTGAAGATGGCGTCGTAGGGCCGGCGGTCGGGCGGCTCGCGATGGGCGAAGGTCACGCGCGCGGCGGTCCATTTCGGCCCGCACAGGAAGCGCAGGATGTTCGTCACCGTCACCAGCGAGAAGTCCTCGAGAAGGTCGGTGCCGCGCCGGTGCCAGGCGTAGGGCGTGAGGCTGAAGCAGGCGCCGTCGGGCCCGACCGTCAGGGCCGGCACCAGCGCCTCGCCGTTGAGATGCAGGTTCATCGTGAGCCCGCGCAGCGCCCGCTCGACGGTGAGCGCGCCGGCCAGCAGCCGGGCGATCGGGGCGCCCAGCGCGGCCGGCCCCACCGGCGCGGCGAGCAGCAGCCCGAAATGCGGACAGTCCGCCCGCGCCGCACAGCGCGCCGCGAGATCGAGCAGCCGGTCGACCGGCCAGCGGGCCTCGGGATCGCGGAAGCAGTCGGCGGGAAGACCCGCCTCGGCCAGCAGCGGCGCCAGCCCGAGGCCGAACCGCGCCAGCAGTGCCTCGAGGCCGGACATGGGCGCGACCCGCATTGTCCGGCCGGAACTCGTCGTCATCGCAGTCTCGCTCACGCAAGGAGGCTTGCACTTTTGGCGCGAAATGTCATGGCGTCCGGCAAATTGCTTTGGCACACCGCCGCCGACAGATCGGACCCATCGCAATGGTCGGGGAAGCCTCGTTGAATCGGAAGTTGGCGGCCGCCGCTCTGCTCGCCGGGAATGTCCTCGCCTGCACCGGCGCGGCGATGGCGGAGCCTGCGCCGGCCGGCACCGCGACGCCCGATCCCGACGTCTGGCGCTTCCAGGCCGCGACCTATGGCTGGCTGATGAGCGTGAGCGGCAGCACGACGTCGCACGGCCAGACGGTCGACACCAATGCCAGCTTCATCGACCTGGTGCAGAAG
>LNFM01012151.1_pt1 | contig 11405 bp, 8 predicted proteins | sample 596031 | NCBI WGS metagenome assembly LNFM01 (sample SAMN04254537, study PRJNA301005) | activated carbon metagenome | isolation source: dual media filters at the Ann Arbor, Michigan drinking water treatment plant | place: USA: Ann Arbor | reverse complement strand
CCGGCAAGCAGACGGTGGCCGAGTTCGTCTCCGACGCCACCACCATGAGCGTGCTGTTCGGCATGGGCATGGATTTCGTCGAAGGCAACTTCCTCGCCGCCGCGGGCCCGACCATGAACTACGACTTCGGGTGAAGCTTTTTTGACGCGGATTTACGCGGATTGACGCGGATGGATCAAAAGCAAATCGGATTAATGCAATGGGGCGCCAGGATTACCTGGCGCCCCATTTTCTTCATCCAATTCTGGCTCTATCCGCGTTTATCCGCGTCAGAGAAGCCCTACCCCCGCACCACCCCCACCGAAGCCGGTGCATCGCGGAGGGCCTGGATGCGCTCGGCGAGGGGCGGGTGGGTCATGAAGAGGCGCTTGAGGCCGGCGCCGACGTTGCCGGAGATGCCGAAGGCACGGACCTGGTTAGGCAGGGTGCTCTGGCCGGCGTTGCGGGCCAGCTTCTCGAGCGCGGCGATCATCTTTTCGCGGCCGGCCAGGCTGGCGCCGCCGGCGTCGGCGCGGAACTCGCGCCAGCGGCTGAACCACATCGTGATCACCGACGCGAGCAGGCCGAACACCATCTCCAGCACGAACACGATCGCGTAGTAGGCGATGCCACCGCCGCCGCCCTCGCGGTTGCCGCTGAGGAAACCATCCACGATGCGGCCCACCGTGCGCGCCACGTAGAACACGAAGGTGTTCACCACGCCCTGGATCAGGGCCATCGTGACCATGTCGCCGTTGGCGACGTGGCTGACTTCATGCGCGAGCACCGCCTCGGCCTCGGCCCGGTCCATCGCCCGCAGCAGGCCGGTGGATACCGCGACCAGCGAGTTGTTCTTGCTGGGGCCGGTCGCGAACGCATTGATTTCAGGCGCGTCGTAGACGCCGACCTCGGGCATCCTGATCCCGGCCGCCTCGGCCTGGCGCTTGACGGTATTGAACAGCCAGGCCTCCAGCTCGGTGCGCGGCTGCTCGATCAGGCGCATGCCGGTGCTGCGCTTGGCTACCGTCTTGGAAATGGCCAGCGAGAACAGGGAACCGCCGAAGCCGAGCACGGCCGACACGACCAGCAGCATGCCGTTGTTGCCGAGCGAAACCCCGAACACGCCCTGCAGCACGCTCAGGACGATGCCCAGCAGCACCATCACGGCGAGGTTGGTGGCGATGAAAAGTGCGATGCGCTTGAACATGGGAGTCGTGGTTCTCTGGTGAAGACCGCGGGACGCGGCATGCCTGATCAATGTAACCTCGGGGCGTGAATTTCAAGTCGCCCTGACGATGACGACCCCCTATCGCGGCCGCTTCGCGCCCTCGCCCACCGGCCCGCTGCACTTCGGATCGCTGGTGGCGGCCCTGGGCAGCTGGATGATGGCGCGCCGCCGGAACGGCGAGTGGATCGTCCGGATGGAGGACATCGACCGTCCGCGTGAAGTTCCCGGCGCAGCCGACCGGCAGCTGAACACGCTCGCCGCCTTCGGCATGCCGCCGGACGGACCGGTACTGCGCCAAAGCGAACGCGGCGATCTTTACGGGGCCGCGCTGTCCCGACTGCTGGCCTCGGGCGAGGCCTTCGCCTGCCGCTGCAGCCGCAGCGAGCTCGAGGCGGTGAGCGGCATCCACCGGCATTGCGTCGGCGCCGGCGACCCGACCCGCACGCCGGCGATCCGGCTGCGGGTGCCCGCCCTGACGCTCGCCTTCGATGACGCCCTGCAGGGCCGCTTCGAGCAGGCGCTGGACCGCGAGGTCGGCGACTTCGTGCTCAAGCGCGCCGATGGCTTCTGGGCCTACCAGCTCGCGGTGGTGGTGGACGATGCCGACCAGGGCGTCACCGACGTCGTCCGCGGCGCCGACCTGCTCGATTCCACGCCGCGACAGATCCTGCTGCAGCAGCGACTGGGACTGCCGACGCCGGCCTATGCGCACCTGCCGCTGGTGCTCGACGCGGCCGGCCGCAAGCTCGGCAAGTCGCTGCGTTCGCTGCCGCTGGACGATGACGCACCGTGGCCGGCGCTCCAGGCGGCGTGGCGTTTCCTGGGGCAGCCGGCCGCCACCCTGGATGCCCGCGGCGCCCCCGAGCGCGCGCTTCGGCAGGCGGCGGAACGCTTCGATCCGGGCATTGTGCCCGGCACTCCCGGCAACGCCGACAGTGAGTCTGCCGCCCCTACGTGAAGGCGGGAAAAAACCGGCCAAGGTCGCTTGCATGGACGTCCGAGCTGGGGGATGCTTCAGCGCCCCCGTCGCCGACGCGGCCTGAACTTCCGGTGCCTAAATGACGCAAGTCCGCATCATCAAGAAGTATCCGAACCGCCGCCTCTACGACACCGGCATCTCGAGCTACATCACCCTCGAGGACGTGCGCCAGCTGATCGTGGATCGGGAAGAGTTCGTGGTGCGCGACGCCAAGACCGGCAACGACCTGACCCGCAACGTGCTGATGCAGATCATCGCCGAGCACGAGGAACGCGGACAGCCGATCTTCACCAACGAACTGCTGGTGCAGGTGATCCGCTTCCGCGGGGATTCGCTGCAGGGCCTGCTCGGCGGCTTCCTCGAGCGCAGCCTGCAGTATTTCCTGGACCAGCAGCAGCAGTTTCGCGGCCACGTCGGCAACCTCGTCGGGCAGACGCCGTGGGGCCTGCTCAACCAGTTGGCCGAACGCAACCTCGAGATCTGGCGCTCGCTGCAAAGCGGCCTGGGCAACGTGGCGGCCCCGCCGCCGAAGACGCGCTCGAAGCCGCGCGAGAAGTCCGCGGGCAAGGCGCGGTTGCGCTGAGGCGAACGTCGGCCGGGTGCCGCCCGGTCCTCAGATGTCCCGCACCATCCGGAAGCCCAGCCGTGCATGCGTGGTTTCGCCGCCGCTCGGCTGCCGGTAGGCCGAACGCGCGCGGTCGAGCGTGCTCGCCCAGGACGCACCCCGGATCACGCGCTCGCTGCAGCCGGGATTGACCCAGGCGCTGCCGTCGCCCGGCGCGCGCCGGTAGCTGTCGTGCCAGCAGTCCTGCACCCACTCCGAGACGTTTCCGATCAGGTCGAAGGTGCCGAAGGCCTCGGCCGGGAAGCTGCGCACCGGCGCCGGACCCCAGTGGCCATCGCGGTAACCGGGGATCGCGTTCGACCAGCGCCGGCCCATCCGCGACTGGTCGCCGTCGCCGGTGAGGTTGCCGACCACGCGCGTCGGCGCACCCTCGCCCCAGGCGTAGGCCTCGGGGCGACCGCCGCGCAGTGCGTATTCGAACTCCGCCTCGCTCGGCAGCCGGTAGCGCTGGCCGGTCTGGGCCGACAGCCAGGCCACGTAGGCCTCGGCATCCTCGAAGGCGACATGCACTACGGGCAGGGTCGGGTCTGCCTTGCGGCCCGCGTGGTCGTGGCGCCAGTCGACGCCGCGGCGCTCGCTCATCACGCCGCCGCGCTCGTCGTAGACGGTGGAGCGACCGCGCCGCACCGCGACGCTGCGGTACTGCGTGGCCTCGACGAAGCGACCGAAGTCGGCGACGGTGACCTCGTTGCGCGCCATCGCGAAACCACGCTTGAAAGTGACCTCGTGCTGTGGGCCTTCGTTCTGCTGGTGATCGGGCTCGGACTCGGGCGACCCCATACGGAACGCGCCGTGCGCCAGCACCACCATTTCGGGCGCCTCGCCGCCCGCGGCCAGCGGATCGCTGAACACCTGGCCCGGCCGGAAGCGCCCGTAGTGGCGGGCCAGTTCGATGCGCTCATTGAGCGCATCCAGGCCCCGCGACTGCAGCGATGCGCGCTCGGCCTCGGCCAGGCGGCGCGCGGCGAGCTCCAGGTCCAGCGCATCCACCGCCGCGTGGCCCTGCGCCAGCAGCTGCTCGGTCCGCGCCTGGCGCAGCTCGACGATGCGCGCCGCCATGTCCTGCAGCGCCGCCGAGTCGGCGACGATGCGCGCGGCCTCGGCCTGCAGGCGCTCGGCGCGGGGATAGTCGCTGTCCTGCGCCGCCGACAGCGCGCGGTTGAGCCAGGTGGCCTGCAGCCGCGACAAGCCGTCGCGCGCGGGCAGGAAATCGGGGAAGGCCTGCAGCGCCTCGCGGTAGGCGACCACGGCGCCTTTGCCCTCGGGCTTGAAGATGCGGTTGCCGCGCACGCGGGTGTCGCCCAGTTGCACCAGCGCCTGCGCCCTGAGCGCGGATTCGATCGCGGTGCGGTAGCCGGCGAGGTCCGGGTGCTGCGGCCGGGCGCGGGTGACGACGCGCTCAAGCTGCTGGCCTTCGAGCACGCGGCCCTCGGCCAGGGCCATGCGCCCCTGCCCGATCAGTTGGGTGGTGATGACATCGATGCCGGCATTGGCTTCCTTGTGCTCGGCCTCGGTGGCGACGATGCCGAGGTAAAGCTCCAGCGCGCCGGGCTCCGGGGCATCGACCCCGACCTCGCCGGCCGCCACCGCGGCATCGGCCGACGCGGCAGCCTCGGCAGGTGCGACCCCCTCGGCGGGCGCAGCCGACAGCGGCCCGACCAGCCGCCCGTCCTCGATCGCCGCGCCCGCCGCGCGCAGCGTGTCGCGGAACTGCGCCGCAGCCACCGGCGTGACCGCGGGCGACCAGGCCGGCACCTCGGGCGCCGGGCCGGGTGGGGCCTCCTCGACTTCGATCGCCGCCTCAAGCTCGGCCGGATCCACCGATTCGGGCTCGGCCGAGCCCACCGGCGCCTCCGGGGAGCCGGAGCCACCGCAGGCCGCGAGCAGGCCGCAGAGGGCAATCAGGCCGACCGCCAGGGGCCAGGCGGGGAACAGGGTTCGGAGGGTGTGCTTCATCTTCGCTCGCTGGCGCCCGGGATGGCCCGGGGGACGTGGACGGCCCGAAGTTAGGCTAAGGTGCCGGCTTCTGGCAACCACAGTCCCCGCCCTTGAGCCTCTGGATCGACACCCCGCAAGCCCTGTCCGAACGCCTCGACCGCTGGTCGGGCCAGCCTTTGGTGGCCCTGGACACCGAATTCATCCGCGAGCGCACTTATTACCCGCAGCTCGCCCTGGTACAGCTGGCGATCCCCGGCGACATCCTGCTGGTGGATCCGCTGGTGCCGGGCATGGACGCCGCGCTGCGCCCGCTGCTGGTCGACCCCACCGTGACCCTGCTGATGCACAGCGCCAGCGAAGACCTGCAGGCCCTGCAGCGCGGCTGCGCCGGCCTGCCTACGCCGCTGTTCGACACCCAGGTGGCCGCGGCCCTGGTCGGACTGGGCGCGGGACTGGGCTACCAGAAGCTGGTCGAGCAGGTCACCGGCGTCGCCCTGGCCAAGGGTGAGACCCGGTCCGACTGGCTGCGGCGCCCGCTCAGCGAGTCGCAGTGCGAGTACGCCGCCGACGACGTCCGCCACCTGCATGCGGTGCACGCGCTGCTCGACGGCAAGCTCGCCGAACTCGGCCGCCACGACTGGCTCTACGCCGACGCCGGACGCGCGCTGGCCAATGCCGCCGACGAGGGCGAAGAGCCGTTCCCGCACCTGGCGCTGCGCAGCGCCCAGGGACTGGATGCCGAGGGCCAGGCGCGCCTGTGCCGGATCCTGCGCTGGCGCGACCTCGAGGCGCGACGCAGCGACAAGCCCAAGAGCTGGATCATCGACAACGAACTGGCGGTATCGCTGGCCCGGCGGCCGCCGGCCGAGCAGCGCGAGTTCAATGCGGTGCTCGACCGCCATCCGAAGGCGCCGCGCAAGTCGCGCGGCGCGCTGTACGACGTGGTCAATGCGCCGCTGGCCGCCGAGGACCTCGCGATCCCCTTGCTCAAGGCCGACACCCTGGACAAGCAGAAGATCCGGGCGATGCAGGACGCGGTGGCCGCCGTCGCCCAGTCCCACGGCTTGCCCGAGGGCCTGCTGTGCGCCCGCCGCCACCTCGAGGCCCTGCTGGAAGGCCGCGGCTGGCCCGACGCCCTCGCCGGCTGGCGCCGCGAACTGCTGGAACCGGCGCTGGCGCCGCTGATTCCGGCCGACTGAATCGGGCGGCTAGCCAGAGCGACCAGGCATCCGTATAATTCGCGGACCTTCTGTGGGGGGGTAGCTCAGCTGGGAGAGCGCATCGTTCGCATCGATGAGGTCGTGGGTTCGATCCCCATCCTCTCCACCATGATTCCGAAAGGCCGGACCCTGTCCGGCCTTTTTCTTTGGCCGGCTTGACAGGCGTCGCCGCGCCCCAGCACAGTCGGACCATGTCCCGTCGCCCGACCACCACCACGACCATTACCACTACCCTCGCGGTGGTGCGGTCGGTCCTGCCTGGATAACAAATCCACCCACGGCCCCGCACCTCGACAGAGGCGGGCCGGCACCACCCTCCCCTGACCCGTTGCGCGGCCTCCCCCGGAGGTTGCATGAGCGCTTCGCTGCTGGAAAAAAGACCCTCGTCCCTCGCCGCCGTGCGCCCCCGCGCGCACAAGTTCGGCGGAAGTTCGCTGGCCGACGCCGGCTGCATCCGCCGCGTGGCCGACCTGCTGCTGGCCGCCGCCGAACCCCGGCAGGTAACGGTGGTTTCGGCCATGCACGGCGTCACCGACGCCCTGCTGCGACTCGCCGACGACGCCACCCATGGCCGCGACTGGCGCCCCGACCTGCTGTCGCTGCGCCAGCGGCACGCCGAAACGGCGCGCGCATTGCAGGGCGACGAGGACGCGGAGCTACAGTCCTGGCTGATCGCGCAGTTCGAGCAGCTCGCGGGCCTGCTCCAGGCGACGCAGGTGCTCGGCGCGCCCGGACGGCCGGCGCTGGAGCGCATCCAGGGGCTGGGCGAAGTGTGGTCGGCACGGCTGCTGTGGTCCCACCTGCGCGCGCGTGGCGCCGACTGCGGCCTGCTCGATGCACGCGAGGTTCTGCAGGTGCGCCACGAAGAGCTGGGCGTCGCGGTGGACTGGGCCGCCAGTGCCGCCAATCTGCAGCGCTGGCGCATCCTGCATCCGCAGGCGCGCGTGGTGGCCACCGGCTTCATCGCCGGCGGCGAGGACGGCCTGCCGACCGTGCTGGGCCGCAACGGCAGCGACTATTCCGGCGCGATCTTCGCGGCGCTGTTCGATGCCGACGAGCTGCACATCTGGACCGACGTGGATGGGGTGCTGTCCGCCGACCCGCGGCTGGTGCCCGAGGCGGTGCCGCTGCCGGCACTGAGCTATCGCGAGGCCTGCGAGCTGGCCTACTTCGGCGCCAAGGTGATCCATCCGCAGACGCTCACGCCGGCCATCCCCCGCGACATGCCGGTGCGGATCCGCAACACCTTCCGCCCGCACCTGCCGGGCACGCGGATCGCGCGCGAGGGCGACCAGGGCGGGCCGGTGAAAGGCCTCACGCTCAGCAGCGGCCTGGCCATCGTCAGCCTGGAGGGCGCGGGCCTGATCGGCGTGCCCGGCACCGCCGAACGCGTGTTCGCGGCGCTGCATGCCGCGCGGGTCTCGGTGGTGATGATTTCCCAGGGCTCGTCCGAGCATTCGATCTGCTGCGTCGTGCGGGAAGCCGACGCCGACGCCGCCGGCCGCTCCCTGGCCCGCGCATTCGAGCGTGAGCAGGCCGCGGGCCAGGTGCAGGGCGTGCAGCACATCCCGGGCATCAGCGTGCTGGCCGCGGTCGGCGACGGCATGGCCGGCACGCCGGGCGTGGCCGCGCGGCTGTTCGGCGCGCTGGCGCGGGCGCACGTGAACATCCGCGCCATCGCCCAGGGCGCGTCCGAGCGCAACATCTCGGTGGCGGTGGCCGCGCAGGACGCCACCCGCGCCCTGCGCGCCGCGCACGCCAGCTTCTGGCTGTCGCCGCAGACGGTGGCGCTGGCGGTGATCGGGCCCGGCAATGTCGGCGCCGCGCTGCTCGACCAGCTGCACGCGGCGATGCCGCGCCTGCACCACGACGCCGGCCTCGATCTGCGCCTGCGGGCGCTGGCCGACAGCCGCCGCCTGTGGCTGGGCGAACACGGCGAGCCCGGCGACTGGCGCACCCAGCTCGACGGCGCCGGTCCCTGCGACCTCGACCGCCTGGCCGGGCACCTGCTCGGCGCGCACCTGCCGCATGCGGTGATCGTCGACTGCAGCGCCAGCAGCGCCATCGCCGACCGCTACGCCGGTTGGCTCGCCGCGGGCATCCACGTGATCACGCCCAACAAGCAGGCCGTCGCCGGCCCCCTGGCCCGCCGCCAGGCCATCGAGGCCGCGCGCCTGGCCGGCGGCTCGCGCCTGCGCTACGAAGCCACCGTGGGCGCCGGCCTGCCCGTGATCCAGACCCTGCGCGACCTGCTCGACACCGGCGACGAGCTGGTCGCGGTCGAGGGCATCCTGTCGGGAACGCTGGCCTGGCTGTTCAACCGCTTCGACGGCAGCCAACCGTTCTCGTCGCTGGTGCGCGAGGCGCACGCGATGGGCTACACCGAGCCCGATCCGCGCGACGACCTGTCGGGCATCGACGTGGCGCGCAAGCTGGTGATCCTGGCGCGCGAGGCTGGCATCGCGCTTTCGCTCGAGGACGTGGCGATCGAGGGCCTGGTGCCTGCCGACCTGCTGGACGCGTCGCGCGATGGATTCATGGCGTCGCTCGAAGCGCTCGACGGCCCCCTGGCGGACAGGCTGGCAGCGGCATCCCGCGAAGGCAGGGTGCTTCGCTACGTCGCGCGACTCGGGCAGGATGGCCAGGCGAGCGTCGCACTGGTGGCGATGCCGCGCGACCACGCCTTCGCCCACCTTCGCCTGACGGACAACATCGTGCAGTTCACGACCCGCCGCTACCACCAGAACCCGCTGATCGTGCAGGGCCCGGGCGCCGGCCCGGAAGTCACCGCCGCGGGCGTCTTCTCGGACCTGCTGCGACTGGCCGCGGCGCTGGGCGCGCGCCTGTGAGTCCGGGTGCCGTGGCCCGCGCCTTTTCACCAGCCTCGGTGGGCAACGCCGCCGTGGGCTTCGACATCCTGGGCCACAGCATCGCGGGGCCCGGAGACATCGCCACGGTGCGGCGCATAGCGCAGCCCACGGTGCGCATCGCCGCCATCCGCGGCGACGTGCCGGGCCTGCCGATGGAAGCCGCGCGCAACACCGCCGGCGCGGCGCTCATCGCGCTGCACGAAGCCCTGGGCATCGCCGGCGGGTTCGAGATCGAGATCGACAAGGGCATCGCGCTGGGCTCGGGCCTCGGCGGCTCGGCGGCGTCCTGCGTCGCGGCGCTGGTCGCGGCCAACGCGCTCCTGCCGGAGCCGCTGTCGCGCGAGGCGCTGTATCCCTTCGCCCTCGCCGGCGAGGCGGTGGCCAGCGGCGGCCTGCACGGCGACAACGTCGGACCGATGCTGCTGGGCGGGCTGGTGCTGGCCACGGCGGACCGCCTGGTGCCGATCGCGGTGCCGGCATCGTGGCACTGCGCGGTCGTGCGCCCGCACTTCGCGCTGGAGACCCGGGTGGCGCGCGCCGCGCTGGCGGCGCCCTATGCGCTGCACGAGTTCGTCGTCCAGAGCGCCGGCCTCGCGCAGGTCCTGCTGGGCTGCGAACGCGGCGACGCCGCGCTGGTGCGCAGCGGACTGCATGACCATTTGGTGGAGCCGCGCCGCGCCTCGCTGATCCCGGGCTTCGCGGCGGTGAAGCAGGCGGCGCTCGCGGCCGGGGCGCTGGGCGCGAGCATCTCGGGGGCCGGGCCCAGCGTGTTCGCCTGGTTTGAACATGCCGCGCAGGCGCAGCCCGCCGCTGAGGCGATGTCGCGGGCGTTCGCAGCCGCCGGCCTGGACAGCGACCGCCATGTGTCGGCCATCGCCGGCCCGGCCGCCCGGGTGCTGGCATGAGGATGCACAGCACGCGGGGGCGGGCGCCGCCGGTGGGACTGAGCGACGCGCTGGCGGCGGGGCTCGCGCCCGATGGCGGGCTGTACGTGCCGGAATCGCTGCCGCGGCTGGCGCCACGCGACCTCGATGGCCTGGAGTCGCTGCCCGCGATCGCCGCGAGGCTCCTGCAGCCCTACTTCGAGGGCGATCCGCTGGCGGACGCGCTGCCGGGCATCTGCCGCGAAGCCTTCGCCACCGAGCCGGTGCTGCGCGCCTTCGGCGACGACGGGGACCAGGTGCTCGAGCTCTTCCATGGCCCCACCGCCGCGTTCAAGGACTACGGCGCCCGCTTCCTGGCGGCCTGCCTCGGCGCCCGGCCCGCAGCGGGCGCGCCCTTGACCATCCTGGTGGCCACGTCCGGTGACACCGGCGCCGCCGTCGCGTCGGCCTTCCACGCCCGGCCTGGCTTCCGGGTGGTCGTGCTTTACCCGGACGGCCGCGTGTCGACGCGGCAGGCGCACCAGTTAGGCTGTTTCGGCGACAACGTGCGGGCACTGCGTGTCCGCGGAAGCTTCGATGACTGCCAGCGCCTGGCGAAAGCCGCGCTGGCCGACGCGTCGCTGCGCGCCGATGTGCCCCTGAGTTCGGCCAACAGCATCAGCCTGGGTCGGCTGCTGCCGCAGATGGCCTATTACGCCCAGGCCAGCCTGCGCCACTGGCGCCAGCACGGGCGACCGCTTTCCTTCGTGGTGCCCACCGGCAACCTGGGCAATGCCCTGGCCTGCCTGCTGGCCCGGCATGCCGGACTGCCCGTCGGCGAAATCGCCCTGGCCAGCAATGCCAACGCGGTGCTGCCGGAGTTCTTCGCGGGCGGTGAGTACCGGCCCCGCCCCAGTCTGCCCACCCTGGCCAACGCGATGGACGTCGGTGCACCCAGCAACTTCGAACGGCTGGACTGGCTATTCAGCGACGAGGCGGCACTGCGCAGCGCCCTTCGGGCGGAATCGGTGCCGGACCCCGACATCCAGCGGACCGTGCGCGGCGTGCACGCCCGGCTCGGCGAGGTGCTGTGCCCGCACACGGCCGCGGCGGCCTGCCTGCTGCAGCGGCTGCGCGACCGCGGCACGCCGGGCGACTGGTGCATCGTGGCCACCGCCCACCCGGCCAAGTTCCCGGAGGTGGTCGAACCCCTGACAGGCAGCCCGGTTCCGCTGCCCGATGCGCTGGCGCGCATGCTCGCCCGCCCCAGCCACGCGGACCCGCTGGAGCCGGAGGAAGGCGCCCTGGCGGCGCTGTTGAGGGCCGGACAGCAAACCGACCCGGGGTTTCTGCGATAATTCACGGGCTTGGCCCCGTAGCTCAGCTGGATAGAGCGTCCCCCTCCTAAGGGGAAGGTCGTACGTTCGAATCGTATCGGGGCCGCCATCCTTTCCCAGGCCCGTCCCCGGGCCGTCTGCACCTGGAGTTTTTCATGACCCATCCCGTCCTCACCGCGCTCGGCCTGTCCGAAGTCGAATCCGGCACCTATCTCGGCCACGGCGAGTGGTCCAAGACCCGCGACGCCGGCGTCATCGAGCCGGTGAACCCGAGCAATGGCGAGGTGCTGGGCAAGGTCCATGCATCGTCGCAGGCCGACTACGACCTGATCCTCGAGCGCGCCCAGGCGGCCTTCAAGGTCTGGC
>LNFM01012150.1_pt1 | contig 11406 bp, 6 predicted proteins | sample 596031 | NCBI WGS metagenome assembly LNFM01 (sample SAMN04254537, study PRJNA301005) | activated carbon metagenome | isolation source: dual media filters at the Ann Arbor, Michigan drinking water treatment plant | place: USA: Ann Arbor | reverse complement strand
TCGAGGCAACGGCGGCGAGTTTTTCTCATGCGCGAAGGGTCGGGGCCAAGACAGTCCTCGATATCGATGTCGGCGGTATTGCCGCCGACATCGAAAAATATCTCGTCATAACCGACTACGCGATTTTTTCCGCCCCCGGCCTCGATGCCTTCATGCCCGACGGCAACGAATATGATCGCCTTGGTCGGATTCTCGAAATCGGTGTAAGACATGCTGGTGTTACCCGAGGCTCATTAGGCTACACTTGGCGCAGCCGTAATGGCGGCGGCCACCAGCCTTCATTCAATGTCGATGTCGTCGACACGACTGGCGCCGGGGACGCATTTCACGGGACTTTTGCCTGGGGCCTCGCGGAAGGATTCGCCGATGCCATATGTGCTCGGCAAGCGGCGGCGGTAGCGGCTTTGAAGTGCAGAAGGTTGGGGGCTAGGCAAGCTCTTCCAAACCGGGCCGAGCTTGTGGATTTTCTCGCTTCGAAATCTTGGCCGGGCGTGTCGTAGTTAGGTTCTGTCCGCGGATTGATATAAGTGAAATCCGGCACGCTGGGTGAGAATTCCAGAAATCAAATAGTTTGGCTGGTACCGCTTCGACGCCAGATAATTTGGCCACAGAAGCGAAAATTGTTAACGAAGCATGAGCACACTCCGCGCTCATGCTTTTGGTTTTTCCCGTTCCGCAGCATTTAGCTGCGAGAAAATGACGGAGCCACGTGTTGATGAAGAGTTGGGCTTGCTGGGCCGTCGCGAACCACTCGGCATTGAGTACCTCGTGCCTTAGCGTCCCATTGAAGCGCTCGTTGTAGCCGTTCTCCCAGGGCGAGCCCGGCTAGATCCGGATGGTTTGAATGCCGACGCACTGACGCCAGTCCTGGAACCGTGCCGCGGCGAACTCAAGACCATTGTTTGAGCGAATGTCGCCCGGTCGGCCGCGCCCAATGTCCGACACTACTGCAACAGCGGTGTTGCGCACCGGCACAGAGTCCGGTTGGGGTCGTGTGTCACGAGCATCTCCGGTCCATGCGGAGATGCGCAACTATTCGAGAGATGAAGGAGGCATGCCTATCCCCATATGTCCGGCGCCTGAACCAAAACCCATGCGAGATCAGTGAGAAGAGTTCGACGGCGCTCAATTGCATCGTCGCCCGCCAACACGCTGATGCGACTAGGATTTCGCGCCTTCAGCCGGACCTATGGGGATAGGCATGTGAAGGAGGGCCCTTCGGGTTCGGCGATCAGGTGCCGATCCCAAGCCACTGGAAGCTGCTGCGGTCAAAAGCCGTGGTGGTGGGCGTTGCAGTTAAGGTTCGGACTTAGAGTCCGGCCGACGAGGTCGAGGGAGGCGAGCGCAAGCGAACCGCTGCAGAAGCGTCGAAAGCGGATTAGGCGATGTCAGAACCGCGGGGTGACCCTTTCTGCGGGACAAGCTCGGGCGATGCCCTGATACGGACCGAGCGGCATCCGGCGTGTAGGCGGCGCGAACCTCGACCAGGCTCTCGAATGGAACGTGAGAACCTTGCCGGCGATGCCAAGGGAAGAGGTGCAAGCGGCTACAACCGCGAGGCCGAAAGTACCGACGCGTCGGTGAAGGGCGGACTGCCTCGTAGTAGCGACGAAGGCCCTGTAATGGGGCTGGAGCGAAGGGGGTGGGTCATCGCCGTTGATCTGGGCCAACGGGTTTGCCCGGAAGAGCCCGCTCTTCAACGGAAGGCGGCAGCCTTCGCGCGGTGGCACGAGCCGGATGAATCGAGAGGTTCAAGTCCGGATCTGTGAGCGGCTCGGGGTGGAATTCCCCGGGGCCGACTCGGCAAAAGGCCCGATCCCGCAAGTGATCGTCGAGCGACGCGGCGGGGCAGAAAGCAGTCGCAAGACGCGGATTTTGACGCGCTGCAGCGATGTTTAGCGCCAACAATCACCGGCCTGTGTGTGTGTGAAAAGCTCATGTCGTCTGATCGTCCGTGCCTCTCGACGGAAGGAATTGGCCCTTCTCGACGTTTCGCGGCAGCGCGCCATGACGGTCGGTTTTAGACCCATCGCGTCGCGTTTTGCCGGTTGTGGCGTCGACGGTCAGAAGTGGAGCCATTCCGGAAGTCGACTGAACGCTGCTCAAGCCAGCACCTGACCCATTCCGGACTCAGTGCCCGGGCTCAACACGTGTGTTGCAACGAGTGCGATCGAACGGATCGGCACATAATGCGTTGCGAAACTACCGGTGCAAAAGTCATCGAGACCGTATGTCCGGTTGCCTTTCGAAACCTGTTTCGTTCCGTTTTTCGTTGAGGGCCATAAGCGCCATTTGCCGGAGGCGGATCATCAGACTGCCTGTGCTCCGCGCGCATCGAACATGTACACTAATCGGTATAGAGAATGCTGCGCCGCTATGCCGTTTGACGCTGCTTCATGAATTGGACGGATAGAATCGAATTGGCGACGTTCAAAACGGTTCAAGCAAACCAGCAAATCCAACGATATCTATTTCCGCGAGGCTTGCGCTAGCCAGGACCACGTTCCAGCCTGGCTGGAACGCTGTTGGGTCAGCTTACTAGTAAATATGGGCGTTCGCCTCACGACTGTCACTTGCGGAAAGCAAAACCTGCCGAAACGTCGACAGGTGCTATTGTACGCTGTTTCGCTCTTCACGCCGAACCATGGAGAGCCTTCAACACCCCGTTTTTAATGTTGAATCTCCGCATTCATCCGCTTTATGGATGAACTGTTGCATCGATTGGATTTTGCGCATCAGAGACGTTGTGTTGATCTTCCTCAGATGGAGGTGTTCTGATTGCCTCCTCAGTCCCCTTGGTTCTGTGACTGGCGCGGGGGCCGGGCGCGGACTACTGGCGCTCGTTCGTTCCTGACAGCTCATCGGGAGACTCGAACACCACGTCGACCCTCGAAAACAAAATCCTGGCTGGACGAACCAGTCCAATCGTGAGTTTTCATGACAGCAACATCGACCAATGGTCAGCCCACCCAACTTGACGGCCAGAACCAAAACGCGGTTTCGCACCGGCGGCTCGTTTTTTTGTTTCTTGGTCTGGCGTTAGCCGCTGCGATGCTGAGCGTCGATCCGCCGGGAGGACTGTCGCTGGACGCATGGAGGGTCGCGGCTGTCACGTCGTGGATGGTGGTCTGGTGGCTTGGCGAAGCCATTCCCATCCCAGCGACGGCGCTCTTGCCCATACCGCTCTTTCCAGCACTGGGTGTGTCGACCATCGACTCGACGACGGCGAATTATGCGCATCCGTTGATTTTTTTGTTTTTGGGCGGCTTCATTTTGGCGGCTGCCATGCAGCGCAGTGGGCTCCACCGCCGCATTGCCCTCAACATCATCAATGTTGTCGGAAGTGGTCCGACCACCATCATTGCCGGCTTCATGCTGGCCACGGCTTTGTTGTCGATGTGGATATCGAATACGGCGACAACAATCATGATGTATTCCGTGGGGCTCTCGGTCATCGAATTGCAGCGCGAACGAACCACGGATGATGTTCAGATCCGGAATTTCAGCGTCGCGCTGATGCTGGGTATCGCCTACTCCGCCTCCATCGGTGGCATCGGAACATTGATTGGGACGCCGCCAAATGCCCTCATGGCGTCGGTCCTCCAGTCCACCTACAAAATCGAAGTCGATTTTTTGAGTTGGATGATGTTTGCACTGCCGGTGGTCTTCGTGCTTCTGCCGATTACCTGGGTGCTGTTGGCTAAAGTTCTGTTTCCGAGCAACTTCGGTGACACGGGCCCGATGAACATTGGCATTGACCGCGAAGTGAAAGCCCTCGGGCCGATGCGCCGGGACGAAAAGTTCGTGCTTGTGATTTTTCTTCTTGCGGCAACCGGGTGGGTCTTCGGGAAACCCATTTCCAGTCTAACGGGCATTGAAATGTCCGATACCGCGGTTGCGATCGTGGCTGCCCTTTTGCTGTTCTCTGTTCCCTACACTTTGCGCAGCCCCAAGGTACTGCTGGATTGGGATGATGCGAAACAACTCCCTTGGGGGCTGCTGCTCATTTTTGGCGGGGGGCTAGCGATCGCAAGCGCATTCAGTTCAAGCGGACTTGCGGTAGCGATCGGGCAAAGCATCACTGGTTTGAGCAGCTACGGCATCTGGACCTTTGTTCTCATCTCCGCGGCACTCATCGTCTTCTTGACTGAGATCACGTCGAATACGGCATCGGCCGCCACGTTTCTTCCGATATTTGGAGCGATCGCGGTTGGCCTTGGATACGATCCGCGACTGCTGATGATCCCCATTACATTGGGTGCCTCAATGGCTTTCATGATGCCGGTTGCGACACCACCCAACGCCGTTGTCTTTGCCCACGAATCCGTGACCATAACCGATATGGTGCGCGCCGGGCTCTGGTTGAATTTCGCGTCGATCCTGGTGATCTTTGCGGCCGTCTATTGGTTGGCTGGCGCAGTATTTGGATTTGACACAAGCACGGTACTCCCGGCGCAGTAAGCATGCGAGACGTGCTTAGCGTGCCGTGCTGCGCTGTGTGTGCCATGGAAGAAGCGTGCGCTAGCCCACAGGTATCCAATGGACCGAAAAGCCATACCGGTTTGACGGGTTGAGGTTGCAAATTCTAGATCGGAACATCGCAGAACGATGCCAAGGGCCCAGGACCTTCATGAACCACAAATCGCTGCGCGCCTTCCGTTTGATCGTTGAGCGAGGATCGCTATCGGCGGCGGCGTCCACACTGAATTTAAGTCAGCCAGCGGTCAGCCGACTGATCGCGATGCTTGAAGACGAACTCAATCTGACGCTTTTCAGTCGCACGGGACGTAGCCTGCGCATGACCAAGGAGGGCGTCGCGTTCTACGATGCGACCAAACACCTTTTGGCTGGCATCGAAGAAATACCAAGTATTGCCAAGGATATCTTGGACGGCGACCGCCAGTTCCGGCTCATCACGACACAACGCCTTGCCAAAGGGCTTGTCGCACCGGCCTTGGCCATCATGCGACGGGAGAACCCAAAAGTTCGCTGCGCCGTCGACGTTTTATCCCGCATCGAGTTGGACACTCTCATAGGAATGCGCCGCTTCGATTTGGGCATCGCCTCCCTACCGGTAAAGCATGCCATCGTTGATGTGGAAAACGAACCGCTGTTCCGGGTTCGGGCAGAAGCCGTGGTGCCGAATGATCATCCGCTAGCCAAGAAAGAGAATGTGTCGGCTTCAGATCTGGCCGGGCATGATCTTGTGGGGTTGTGGCAGGACCAGCTGTGGCGGCAACAGATGAATGATTTTCTGCGATCGGGCGGGAAGACTGGCCAGTTCGTTGTGGAGACGCGCTCTTCGTTGATGGCGGTCCAACTCGCGAGTGAGGGTGTGGGGATCGCGTTCCTCGACCGGTTAAGCGCTCACGGACTGGACCTGACAAAAGTCCGATTTCTGCCTTTGGAGCCCGCACGTTGGATGGCCTTCGGCGCCATTCATCACAGCGATCAGCCTCCGACCGCAAACGCCTTAAAGTTCATGGATTGCGTGCGGCGCACCATTGCGGATTTCCAGACGCACGCGCCGCAGAACGCTGCCGCGATCGAACTCTTGCCTAAAGAAGCTCCGGAGATTGAGAATGTCTAGACCAACGGGCCGAGTGGCCGGTTTCGGTAGTCCTGGACCTTATCGGTCCGTGTAGCTGTAGCAATGGCGCCAGCGAATCGGTGCAATAGCGCCACAGCGCAATCAGATTTCAACGCGGACACTCGAGTCGCGAATTCGGCTAGGTCGTTGTTTCTAATCAACTGTTTCTCTTACTGATGCGATTCACTGATCAGTCGCATCGAATATTCGAATACCGAGTGAAAGGACGCCCGGGCAACGTAAAGGGATCGTTTGACATACGCGCTCCCCCGGGGAGGGGTCGTGGGTTCGCGGTCAGGACGGTCTTCGGGACGACGCTGAATACGAAAAAAGAAAAGTGCGAGGGGCGATGTCGGGTGTGCGTTGGTTGCGTGGGGTGCTTGTTACTTGGCGTGCCTTCTGTCTTGCGATCATTGGCACTGGCTGCATTCTGGTGATGCTACCGTTCGCGGGACCTGCCGTGGCGCAGGAAGCTGGGACGGGGGCTGCGGACATCGTTGATACCGAAGACAATGACGGCGCTACCGGCGGTGGCTGGGAGAGCGCGCTGACCATTGAAGGTCTCATCATCGCTCGCAGCAACCTGGACGACGTGCCGTTTACGGGGCGTGGTTCCCCTGGAGCGTCTCCGTTCATTGCCTTTGGTGCCCGCGATCTTGATGGCGATGACGTGACATTTGGCGCGCGTGCAACGCTGCGCGGCAACATCCTCGATCAGCCGTTCGAATTTTCGACGTTTTTCATGGCGCCGATGCTGAATGAGGGCTCGCCTATCAATCTTGGCAACGATTTTCTGAGGGGAGCGGAGCCGTCAAATCCAGCCAACACGAACGCCGTATTCCATCCGGAGAACAATCCCGGCGCAGATGTCAACTCGACGAACTCCGAAGACATCTATGCTATGACAGTTCGCCACCAGACGCAGCTCTTCGGTGGTGAAGTTAGCATCGTCAAACCGTTCGGTATTCCCGGCTTGATATTTGGGCCTCGCGCGATCTTTTTCGGCGAAGAGCTTGGTGCGACTGTGATGGAGGAGCGTGATGACGTTCCTGGTGTTACCGTTCCCCCACCCGATACTACTCCTGATCGCGATCAGGTGAGCGTGCGCACGGACAACTGGTTGATTGGCTTTCAAGCCGGGTTGCAAGGCATGTTCGATCTCAGCGACGATTTCCGTGTCGGCGGATCGGTCAAGGCTGGGCTTTACGACAACGTCGTCAGTCGCCGGCGTACGTTTTTCCAGCTCGACAACTCCGCGCGGCTGCAGGACAGCCGCGATAGCGACCATGAACTCGCCTATGCGGTCGAGGTTAACCCGCGGGTGGAATTCCGCGTGGCCGATGGCGTTTATCTCTCAGCAGCCGGTTCGTTCCTTTGGCTCGACAACGTGAGCGAGGCGACGTCTCATTTTGCGACGCTAACCGATCTCCAGGATCGCGATACGCGCGCCAGTGGCGATGTCTTCTTCTACGGCGGCTCACTTGGCCTAACCATGGAACTGGACACTGGCACTTCATCTGCGTGGAGTGATGGTTCGCCGTTACTTCTACCGGATGGCCCCGCTACCGGCGCCACGCTGTCTGAGCTTGAAGAGCGGATAGCGGAACTTGAGTCGAGCACGGCCCGCAAGGGGAATTCCAAGGTCTCGTTCGAGGTCTCGGGCTGGATCAACCGGATGATCCTGGGGTGGGACGATGGCGCGAAGTCGGACGCCTATATCGTTGACAATGTCGCCTCGCGCAGCCGTATTGAATTCGAGGGTACTGCCAAAATTATGCGTGGCTGGACAGCCGGTTACTATCTGTCACTTGGCCTCGACGATATTGCCTCCAACGATGTCAGTCAGCTGAACTCGAGCGGCGAGGGCGCGGAACCGGTCACAGTTCGGCATTCGGCATGGTGGTTGAGGAGCAACAAGTACGGTACCGCGACGGTAGGTCTGTCGTCGACCGCTACGGACAATATCATCTTGAATGACCTTGGCGGGATCATGCCGGGCGCTGCCAACATCGCGACCATCGGCGGCGGTTTCATTCTTCGCCTTGCCGACGAGCCGGAAACTGGTAACGACGCGCTCATCACGGGTAACTTCGAAACCACGCTTAACGACATCTCTGGCGGGGCAAGTGTGGATACCCTGCGGCGCAACATCATCCGCTACGATGCACCCCGTCTCTCGGGTTTATGGGGCAACCTCGATCTCTCGGTGGCCTGGGGCGAAGACGATTTCTTTGACACAGCGGCGCGCTACAGCATCAACTGGGACGACATTCGTTTCCGCATTGGCGCCGGCTACCTTCATGACACCACGGAGGGTAATCAGCCTGGAGGCAACACCGGCTCTCGCGACCGTGAGGAATACAAGGGGTCGGCCAGTCTTCTGCATGTTCCTACGGGACTCTTTGCAACGGCCGCGTATGTCCAGCGCGAATTCAACGGTACCAATACGTCGCCTCAGGCCATATTCGGCGAAGTGACGACTGGGATCGTGACGCCGCCGGGGACAAACCGGCCGGATTTGCAATATCTCTATACAGCCTCTGGCATTCGTCAGCGCTACTCGTCGCTGGGCGAAACGTCGATCTATGGCGAATGGGCGCGTGTCGACGATGCGATTGCCGGGCTTCGAGAGGCTGGGCAAAGAGAAGTAACCGACAGTCAGTTGGAGATGGTCGGGGCGGCTGTTGTGCAAAACATCGATGCGGCCGCAATGGACGTTTATGCAGGCTTCCGGCACTTTTCGTTCGAAACAACCGGCGTGCGCATTTTCAACGGCGTGACCCGCGTAAGTCCCGAGCCGCTCACCGACATCAGCTTCGCCTACGGCGGCGTCCGTATCAAGTTTTGAGGAGTACGTTTCGTGGGTGACTCTACTCTTCGGGATACAGGTGAGCCGACCGGGGCAGCAATCAGAGCATGGGCACTGGTGGTCCGGCGTGTGATGCGGCTCGGGGCCAGCGTGGCCGCGTTGTTCGCCGCGTTGGTACTGGTACAAGTGCCAACGGCGCAGGCCTTCGACTGGCGGGCTGGAGCCGATGAGAATGGCGGCATTCCCGTGGGTGCCGGTGAGCTCGAGGTTGATGTTCCCCGTGGGCCGGTGACCGTTTACACGTATCGTCCCGCTGCTGCCACGGCGGATAGCCCGATCTGGATCGTGATGCATGGCGTCCGGCGCGATGTTCGCCGCCATATTGCATTTGATTACTATGACACGTGGGAGCGGCTTGCGGAGCAGCATGGCGCCGTACTCCTGGTGCCGGAATTCACAGACGTGAAGTGGCCCACGTTCTGGAACTACACGCTGGGGAATATTCGCACACCGACATTGCGGCCGATCCCTTGGAGCCACAGCAGCTTCCATGTGGTTGAGCAGGCCTTTCGCCAAGCGGTCGCCATGACGGGGAGCCGGCAGCGCAAGTTCAGCATCTTTGGCCACGGGGCCGGGGCGCAATTCGTGCAGCGCTATGTTCTCCACTCGGGGGGACGGCATATTCATCGCGCGGTCGCAGCCAACCCCGGTTGGTACATGCTGCCGGATGACGAATACCGCTTTCCATACGGCTTGCGCGATGCCTCCGTTGGGCGTTCGACGTTGCGGTCCGCGTTCGCCAGCGATTTCATTTTGTTGCTCGGCCAGAGCGATACCAATTCTGGCGGCGGCTTGCGCAACGACCCGGAAGCCGTCGCGCAGGGACGCAACCGGTATGATCGCGGTCATTTCTATTTCGATCGATCGCGCGCGGTGGCCGCCCGGATGGGTGCGCCCTTTCGCTGGCGTCTCGAAGAACTACCGGGCGTGGGGCATGAATTCGACCGCGTGTCGCCGGACGGGGCTGCCCTGCTCGCTGGAGCCCCAATCTCTGGTTCCTAATGGCCCCCATGACGGTGATTGGATGATGCTGTGGAGCGGCCCGCGCCGCATTCGAAGTCCGAAATGAGCGGTCAGGCGGCGCACGATGGTCCATCACGATCCGGCCATGACCGGTACGGCATACGGTACCGCGATCCGCACTCGGGTGATACCGGTCGCCCTGGGCGTCTTTTGTCTCGTGGCACAAGCCGTTGCGGTCAGCGCGCTTGAGGCCCCCGCGACGAAAGATCGACCGTCCAGCATTCGCTCCGTGTTTAGTGCCGATCAAACGAACCAGTATGTGATGTCGGTCGAAGCTGCCATGGCGCGCGCACAAGCGGCATATGGTGCCATTCCGCAATCAGCCGCGGACGAGATCACGCGAAAAGCCCATGCTCAGTTTGCTCCGCGCGAAGAGATTGAGAAGGAGCGAGCGATTGTTCAACATCGTATGGTCGCCCTTCTCAATGTCTGGAAGCGGCAGATCAACCCCGAAGTGCGCCAATTCGTACACTTTGGCGCGACAACGGTAGACATCTATGACACGGCTCTGGCGCTGCAGCTGCTGCGAGCCGCACAACTCATCATAGATGATTTGCGCGAAATCGAAGCGATCATGATTGGGCTCGCGCGGACCAGCAAAGATGCGGTCATGGCCGGCCGCACCTTAGGCCAACACGCATTGCCGATCACCTTTGCCAAGAAAGTCAGCACATGGATCGGTGAGAACAGGCGTAATATTGAGCGTGTCAAAGTCCTTCGGGGCGAGCTCCGGCGCTGCGCCATCTTGAAGGGGGCCGTCGGCACATATGCCGGGCTGGGTGAATATGCCATCCAAATCGAGAAGTCATTTGCCCAGGAGCTTGGCCTATCCGTCCCCTATCCTGATGATTGGCACGGCACGCGCGATGTGTTCGCCGCGTATGCTTGGACGCTTTCACTGATCAGCAAATCGTTCGCGCGCATCGGGCAGGAGATATTTCTGCTCCAAATGACAGATATTGGCGAAGCCGCGGAACAGCGGGACCCCGCCTCGATCAGCAGTAGCTCTTTGGCGCAGAAGACCAATCCGAGCAAGTCCGAAGCGCTCATTCACGCAGGGCGCGTGATACCCCGGTTGGCCGAAGTGATCCTTGATGACGTGGTCAACGTCTTCGAAAGAGACAACACGTCGGGTCCGACCGCGGTCATAGAGGACATCTCGATCAAGACCGAAGGCAACTTGGAAACGGCCAAGGCCCTCTTGTCACGAATTGACCTCGATCGCGAGCGCATGCGCACCAACCTTAACCGGACTAACGGTCTGATCATGGCGCAGCGCGTCGTGTTTGCCCTGGCGGCGAAAATCGGCATGGAAGAGGCGGATCGCCGTGTACACGAAATCATTCGGGATAGGCTGAGAACAGAGAAGGATTTTCGCACCGCACTGCTTGCCGATGTCGAAATTGCAAAAGTTCTATCGTCCGCGGAATTGGACACCCTTCTGCAGCCGGAGGGCTACACCGGCCTCGCTGACAAGCAAGTCGACGACATAATCGCCCAGACGGAAGCTATGCGTGCATCGGATCCGGTGGACTGAAGCGGTGACCAGCAACACGTCTCGACAAAGCTCATGATGCAGTGCTTTGACTTTTGAAGCGCACGTCGCCGAACAGATGCCAACCGAAAATGAACGGACGCCGACAGTCCCTACCCATCTCTTATCGGTCTTGGTTCTCAGTGAAAACTGGAACGGAAGCGGTCTGTGAGGTCCACTGGACATACCGGCTTCGCTTAGGCCTCGTAGGCGGATGTTGCGGCGCACGCGGTGTCGCGCCGTCACTTTGCGCGCAATGCAACGCGTCTGTTGCGCGCCGCCACTCAGTCCGGTTGGGGTCGTGTGTCACGAGTGCAGCCGGTCCAAACGGGTGCACGCAACTGTACGAGAGATGGAGGTAGGCCCTTCGGGTTCGGTGATCAGGTCGCC
>LNFM01012149.1_pt1 | contig 11406 bp, 8 predicted proteins | sample 596031 | NCBI WGS metagenome assembly LNFM01 (sample SAMN04254537, study PRJNA301005) | activated carbon metagenome | isolation source: dual media filters at the Ann Arbor, Michigan drinking water treatment plant | place: USA: Ann Arbor | reverse complement strand
TGCTCAATTGCGATGACACTGCGCTTGTCCTGCTCGTCGGGCCCCGCCTTCGGATCGGACTTATGCATGCACCGCATCAGAGGATGGTCGTCTGCGGTCCCCCGGGCGCTCGGCGGCAAGCTGAGCGCCTAAATAGGCGGCGGTGTGGGGAATTCCAGGCAGTCGGTCTCGCCATTTTGTGACTAGGTAGACGGTAGCTCCTAGACTTGTTGCTGCCAGTCGTACTATGTCACAGAGCGACAGCTGTACTCGGCGCACTGCATCAATACCGCCGGCGCCAAAGCACATGGGTGGTGCTCCCAGGCCACCGGCCAGCAGGTTCATGAAGCCGGTGCTATGCGCCCTGCGGCTTTCGTCCACGTTCACTGCGGTAAACGGGCGGCGGGTTTCGGCCAAGATGCCGAGGATGACGTTGCCGAAGGTCAGCGGGATCTGCGCAGTCGCCAGGCCGATGGCGGTCAGCCACACCCCGGGCCGGTTGAAGGCCGTCCACTGCGGTGCAGGCAGGGCCCCGGTCCAGGGAGTCTCGGTCACCAACTGCATCAATCCGGGCTGTCGCCACCACCCCACGGCCAACCCGATGGTCATGAGCACCGGCATCGTGAGCCAGCGCCCCCGGCCCAGCAACACCAGCGCCAGCATCACCGATTCGCCGCCCAGAACCGCGTCGCTCTCGATACGGCGCAGGCCTGCCACGATGAGCGCGATGCACAGACCGAGCACGACGCCGTGGATCACATCGCGCGAGACGTGCCATGCCAGCCAGCGCGCCAGGCACTCCACGCGGCAATCACCCAGAACGCGCCGGTAATCAGGGCCGTCAAGGCCAACACCGCCGGCATGTCGTTGGTAACCACCACCGTGTGGCCCAGCGCCGCTGCGCCTACCGCCTTCATGGGCTGCACCGGCATAGGCACACCAAAGCGCAAACCCACTATGACAAGACTCAAGCCGAAGGCCAGCAGGATGGAGGAGGGCTGCACGCCGGCGACCACGATTAAGCCGACCAGAAACGGCAGCAAGGTGCCCAGGTCGCCGCTCCAGGTGGCATCCGAGAAGGGCTGTGGTGCGGACAAGGCTTCGCTGGGCTCGGTGGCGGTCGTCATGCGGACGCTTTTGCGGTGTCGCCGAGCGCCGGACTCAGGAGGATGGATTCATGGAGTCTTGATGGGGAACAAGCGGCAAAGGCTGATGCCGTGAAGCGCCCTCAGTGCCCGTCCAGTGGCTTCAACTGCTGCAGCAGCGAGGGCAGCAGCTCCGACACCGTAGGGTGGATGTGCACGGTGCGTGCCATCACGTCGCAAGGCTGGCCCGCGGCCATTTGGTCCAGCAGACTGTGCACCACTTCGTCGCCGTTGAGGCCGAGGATGGCCGCGCCCAGCAGAAGCCGTGTGTTGGCGTCCACCAGCACCTTCATGAAGCCCTGGGTCTCACTCGCTTCGCGCGCACGGCCCACCTTCTGCATTGGCATCTTGCCCATCAACACCCGCCGCCCGCTCGCGCGGGCTTCGGTCTCGGACATGCCCATGCGGCCCAGCGCCGGGTCGATGAAGAGCGCATAGCAGGGGATGCGGTCCGAGATGCGGCGCGGGTCGTCGTCGAACAGGTTGGCCACCACGATCTCGTGGTCGTTCCAGGCAGTGTGCGTGAAGGCGCCTTTGCGTTGCAGTCACCCACCGCCCACACACCCGCTGCGATGGTGCGGCACTGATCGTCCACCTCGATGTATCCCTTGGCGTCCATGCGAATGCCCGCGTGTTCCAGGCCAAGCGTGTCGGTGTTGAGCTGGCGGCCCACGGCCAGCAGCACATGGCTGGCGACGATGGGTGATCGTTCATCGGCGCACTGCGCACCCACGGAGATGCCATCTGCAAGCTGCGCCAGCGACAGGCACTCGGCCTCCAGTTCAAAGCGCACCCCTTCTGCCTGAAAAATCTCGCGAATGCCGTCCGACACGTCGGCGTCTTCGCGCGGCAGCAGGCGCGCCGAGCGCTCCACCACCGTCACCTGGGCGCCGAAGCGCCGCATCATCTGCGCGAACTCCAAGCCGATGTAGCTGCCGCCCACAATGACCAGGTGCTCGGGCACGGTTGCCAGCTCCATGATCGACACGTTGTCCAGGGTGGGCACGTCGTCGATGCCCTGCAGCTGCGGGCGCACCGAGCGTCCGCCCACGTTGAGGAAGATGCGCGGGGCGGTGATCTGACGGCCGTTGACCTGCAGCGTGGCCGTCGCCACGAAGCGCGCCTCACCAGTGATCACCTCGGTGTGGGCGAGGCCCCGCATCCACGCCTCCACCGCCTGCCGCGAGTGCCGCACGATGCCTGCTGGGCGATCCTGAGTCCGAAGCGGCTGCTGCTCACGTCGAGCGAGCATCGACACATTGGATGCGGCACACAGCGGGAACCCACCAAAGCCAACAAGTGGACCTGAAGATCGTTCGTGACAATTTGGGTCACGCGAATATCGCAACAACCAACACGTACTTACACTCCGAGGATGACGTGCGCCATGACGTGACCTCGCGAGCGCACATGGCAGGGTGGGCAGTGCGATAGATGCACAAACCGTCAAGCCAATTAAGCATTGCGACCCGCACTCCAAAACCCAGGGCATTGGATAACGCGTGGCCGCAGAGCACGTCATCTAGGACAGGATCCCGGTGCTTGAAAGCGCAGGCATGCAGTTGTTCTGAACAGCCCGAAACATTCCACCTCCACCCGGAAAAGATATCAGGTTGATCCTAGTCCGCATCGTTGGCCAGCAGATTCTGCGCCTGTTCTTCGAGCTGACGACGCATGTCATTGAGGCGCAGATGTGGCATAGCGTGAACAGGAAAGTCTGCACCGCAACGCTTTGCGGATCGTGCAGGAGTGCAACAGAGTTAGCGCAGATCTCCCAGTCCTCGATCAGCTTGGCCACGGGATGGATACGGCGACCAACCACCGGTGAAGCCAACTTGATGAATGCCTGACAGGTGTGCCTCACGCTGGAGTGGTTCAGATCGCGCAAGGAGGCTGCGGTGGTCATCAATGCAGGCGGCACCACTACAACACGGTGCGACCCCACAGCAGCCTGACCCTGGCCTGCCTCACGCCCCACGAGTTCAATCAGTACAAACTGCACAATCCACCTATTGCCAACCGGGCCCTCTTACAGGGATGAATGGCTCGAAAAAGTCGAGCAGGTCAACAGTGCCTTGGTAGAGGTGAACTCTGCTCGCTTGCGTCCAGCGAAAGAAACGACTTCTACTGCCGATATGCATCTGTAGAACATTTATGGAGCACACGTGTTCGATAACAACAATGAAATGGATGACTTGACGTCATGGCTACTGATCCTGGAGCGCATCGTTGAGAACAGCGCAAACATGGTGGTCATCACCGATGCTGAAAAATACATTACATGGGTAAACAATAAGTATACAGAAGTGACGGGGTGGACATTGGATGAAGTGCGCGGCAGACATGCTGGCGAAATGTTTCAAGGGCCACCCATGGACCCCGAGGCTTCGACTGCGCTGGCAGCCGCTCTGTCGCAAAGCGGATCTGTTGCCGGTGTGGAACTGATCAATTACCGTAAGTCTGGCGATCCTTACACGGTGTTGCTCAATATCGAACCTATTCGAGATACGAAGGGTGCAACGGTAGCCTATTTTTCGTTGCAGAGTGACATGACTGCCGCACGGTCTCTGGAGAGGGAAAGGGACCACCTTCAGTCGCAGCTATTGCATGCGCAGAAAGTAGCCGGACTCGGCCGATTGGATTTTGATCGCAAAACTGGGGATGTTCGATGGTCCAGTGAAGTCAATACCATATTGGAGCTGGACCCCGTCCTCCATTCGGGGCGCATCAGTTTTTTGATGAATTTTGTCGAACCGCATGCACAGGAGTTCGTGCGTCGCGCCATCGACAGCGCGTTAGTAACCGGGGAGTTGTTCGACCAAGAAATCCCGATCATCACGACCCAGGGGAGCAAGCGTTGGGTGCGATGCCGCGCATTTCCCCAGCATCCTCAAGATTCAATGATCACATGGACCGTCCAAGATGTGTCCGTGTACAAGACTTTGCTCGATCTTCAACGCCAAAACAACGACCTGTTGCAAGCAGCGGTCCTTGAGCGCACCCGAAATCTGGAAGATGCATACCGAGCCTTGGAGTCGTTTTCTCAGGCAATTTCGCATGACCTCAAGAAGCCTGTGCGTCACATCGTCAGTTACGCTGAGATAGTCAAGGAACACATTGCCAACGGAGAACTGGAGACTGCATCTGTTTACTGTGGCAAGGTGATCATCGCCGGAAAGAAGATGCGGATTCTCATTGACAGCATCTTGGCGCTCGCCCGTTTTGGAAGGCGTGGAATCAACCCTTCTTCTGTCGACATGCAGCAATTGCTTACTGAATGCCTCGAAGAGACAACACTGTCTTGGCCGGGTCGTGATTTCGCCGCCGTCGGTATCGATACATTTCCAACTCTCTTGGCCGACCCTACGCTCATGTTCGAGGTGTGGAGGAACCTGCTGGAGAATGCCTTCAAGTATTCATCAATGCGTGAACGCATCTTTCTACAATTCAGGTGCGAAGATTCCGCGGAAGGTTGGACGATGTCCCTCAAGGACAACGGGTGTGGTTTCGACGAAACCCATGCCAAGCGAATCTTCGAGCTTTTTGAACGTGCAACACCGGATGAAGCCATCGGTGGCGATGGCATTGGTCTCGCTCTATCTTATCGAATCATCAAGGCGCACGGCGGAAAAATCTGGGCAGAATCGCAGCCGCAAAACGGCGCGGTGTTTTACGTCTTTGTTCCCAAGAAGCGCAGCGATTGAGGTCTCGCGCAACTGTGACTGAAGACCAACGTGTTGACAAGAACTCTGTTCTAACCTGTTCGGGACCTTTGATTCGGGATAGCGTTTTGGAGTTGCTGCATCAAGTCCGAGCTTTGCTGAGCAAGAAGCGCAAAGTCGGGCAAGCGACTTCCTAGGGTGAATGACGATTGGTGAAGCTGGTCACATGCCTGAGAAACCGCGGTCACAGCCATCAACATGTCCTTCATGGCTGCCACGATGTCTGGAGTAGCGCCCGACGACCTATCCTCAGAGGGTGTTTGGGCAAAGTCGCGTCCCAACAGCTCCACGATACGGCTTCCGGCAAGGTGAATCCATGAAACCACGCTCAGCATCAGGTCGCTCTGAATCTCAAGCACGCTCAAGGAACTGACTCGCTCCATCTCCGCCTTGCGGTCTTCCATCAGATCCTGCAGATATTCCGATAGCGAGGTCAGTCTTCTCGATTCCAGACAGGCTTGTGTGAAAGCTGGGAAATGCATGGTCGTATTCAGTGTCATGGTCATATTGAATCACTCCAAAAGAATGTGTTCAAGCGCATGTCCAGGTGTCGCAACAGAGTGTGTGGCTGTCCCAACGATTCGCTTTTTTCGAAGCCGCAGACTGTGACAGCGGCCTCGTTGGCAGACGTCAGAAGGAACCAATCTGTCTGGCTTCGACGCAGTATCGGCACGCTGTGAGTCAGGTAAAGCAAGAAACGCGAGCTTTTTCAGTTCCAAATCGATGGATACCTGACGTCCGCGCAATGCCCGACAAATTGTGCGGTGATGACAAGGCTTATCGACCCTTCAGTTCCCCAACGGTTGGCCGAAACTGCATTGAGCTTGGTTAATCGAACTTTTGACGCCAGCCAGCGCGTTGCCTGACAGCAGGCCGTTCAGTTGTACAAGCACCAGCCGAGAAGGTGGTCCAGACCAGACGGTCGGACACGTTCTTGATCTCCCTCTTTTTAGTCATCAAAAGGAATTAAAAATGAACATGCTTTCCAACTTAAAGATAGGCTCCCGGCTCGCACTGGGCTTTGGCGTCGTGCTGTTGCTGACAGCGGCTATGGCTGCTATTGGATTTTTCGGTGCTGCCAAGCTGTTCGCCGAGAGCAAGACCATCTACGAAGACCGAACCCTGCCACTGGCCGATCTGGGCAACACACAAAATTTGCTGCAACGCAACCGCACGCTGGCCATGGACATGGTCATGCATCCGGACAAGCCCGAGACCATCCAGCGGCGGGCGGCAGAAATGAGCAAGAACAAGGAAGCCATGGACGGGCTGTGGAAAAAATACATGGCCCACACGTTGACGTCCGAGGAAGCAAAGCTGGCCGAAACGTTCATCCAGGCGCGACAGGCTTATGAAAGCCAGGTCTTGGCCCCCATTGCTGAGGCCATGCTCGCCGGCGATGCGGCTCGCGCAACGGACATTTACGACAGCAAGATTTCAAACTATGCACCGCCTGCAGCCGATGCCATGGGCAAGTTGGTGCAGTTGCAGACAGACGTTGCCGCCCAGGAGTTCAAGGAAGCCCAAGAGCTCGAACGGACGATCGAGATCGTGATGGTCTCTTCGGCTTTACTTGCCTTGCTGCTGGGTGCAGCCATTGCTTTCGGGATCACGCGCTCCATCATCCGCCCGATCAGCGAAGCGGTCAAAGTGGCCAAGGCTGTGGCCGATGGAGACCTGACCTTGCAGATGAGTGCTGCAGGCAGAGACGAAATCGGTGACCTGCTGCGGGCCCTCAAGGCTATGAACGAGAGTTTGGTCGAGGTGGTGGGGGAAGTGCGAGGCAACGCCGAGAGCGTGGCTACTGCCAGTGCCCAGATCTCGGAGGGCAACTCCGACCTGAGCCAGCGCACCGAGGAGCAAGCCTCGGCTCTGGAGCAGACCTCAGCTTCAATGGAGCAGATGGGATCGACCGCCAGCCAGAACGCCGACAACGCACGCCAGGCCAATCAGCTGGCATCGACGGCCAGCAATGTGGCCAAGCAGGGGGGAGAAGTGGTTGGACAAGTGGTGCAGACCATGCGCGAGATCAACGAAAGCAGCCGCAAGATCAGTGACATCATTGGTGTGATCGACGGTATCGCCTTCCAGACCAACATCTTGGCACTGAATGCGGCCGTTGAAGCGGCCCGCGCCGGTGAGCAAGGTCGTGGTTTTGCGGTCGTGGCCGCCGAGGTGCGCAACCTGGCCCAACGCAGTGCGGAAGCGGCCAAGGACATCAAGGGCCTCATTGGCGCCAGCGTCGAACGTGTGGAGCAGGGTACAGCTCTGGTTGACCAGGCCGGCGCCACCATGCAGGAAGTCGTGTCATCGATCCAGCGCGTGAGCGACATCGTGGGTGAGATCAGCAGCGCAAGCGTTGAACAAAGCGCTGGCGTTGGCCAGGTGAGCGAGGCCATCAGCCAGATGGACCAGACGACGCAGCAAAATGCGGCGCTGGTTGAAGAGTCTGCAGCAGCGGCTGCCAGTCTCAAGAGCCAAGCGTCACTGCTGGTGCAAGCAGTGGAGCGATTCAAGTTGTCAGGCAACAACACGCACCGCAGCCTTGCCGCGCGGGCAGTGGCTGCACCGGCCCCTGCATCTGCATCTGCGAGTTCCGCAACTGCCGTGACTCCGGTCAAGCGTCCGCAGTTGCGCAAATTTCAGCCCAAGCAGGGCTCTGGACATGCATCCAGGCCAGCGCTTGTTGCCAAGGCGGACAGCAAGAGCGACGGGGACTCTTGGGAAAGCTTCTGAAGCACAGTTGCCACCTTAAAGGACCAGCATATGAACACATCTCAAACAACCCATGGTGCACGAGGCGGCTCGTCCGCCAGTGCGACTTCCAACTCAGCCGCCCGTAGCGCCAGCGCAGAGTTCCTGAGCTTTCGCCTCGGCGCAGAGGAATACGGCATCGACATCCTGCGAGTGCAGGAAATCCGCTCCTACGAGGAGCCCACGCGCATTGCCAACGCCCCACCCTTCATCAAAGGGGTCGTAAACCTGCGCGGTTTGATCGTGCCGGTGGTGGACCTGCGTATCAAGCTGGGTTGCGAAAAAGTTGAGTACAACGGTTTCACGGTCGTGATCGTGCTCAACGTGCACGGCCGGGTGGTCGGCGCGGTGGTCGATTCGGTCTCGGACGTGCTGGAGCTCAAGGGTGATCAGATCAAGCCAGCGCCGCAAATGAGCCTTGACATCGACACGGGCTTCATCACCGGAATTGCCAGCGTGGGCGACCGGATGCTGATACTGATGGACATCGCAGCGCTGATGAGCAGCGCCGACATGGGCCTGATGGGTGTCAGCCAGGAAGTGCATTGACGCCCAAGACGGTTTCTACGCGTGGTTTCAGTTGAATCCACACGCTTTGGCGGGAATAGTTCGCGAGACGATTCCCGACCAAAGAACACGACCCGTTCAACGTTGCTCATTTTGTATCATTAAGTTACGATCCGCGAACAGTCGCAAATGCCGGATTTCCGTGACCAATTCGCAAAAGGGGTTTTCTTCTCCCAGATTGTGCTCAAACAAGCAGAGCAGTCCTACGCCGAATAAAAGGCTTGCGGTTGGTTCGTTTTTGCTAAGCACGCCCAATTCTTAAGGGCGCCACCATGATGAATTGCTCTTTGAATACACCAGACCTCTGGCCTATTCTGTCGAAGGCAGAGGGTGATGGCGTTAGGTGGGCGTATTTGCTGGAGAATGACCTTGAGCAGGTCGCCCTGCTAACCCAGGCCATGACCGTCGCAGGTTATCGGGTGCAGGCTTGGAGCCGTGTGGACGCTTTCCAGGCCGCCCTGGCCGCTCCCGACACCGAGCGACCTGCCGTCGTGGTCATAGAGATGGAACTGGCCGAAGCCGAAGGTTCCATTGGCGCACTGATAGAGGCCTGTGCGCTGGGCCCGAAAAACGGCATACCTGTAGTGGTGGTGTCGGCCAATGACAGCCTGCAATGGCGCCTGCGCGCCGTGCAGTCGGGTGTGTGTCGCTACGTGCTCAAGCCCCTGCAAACAATGGTGCTGGTGGATGTGATGCACGAACTTGTTGGACACGGGTCCCCCATCACCTACCGCGTGCTGGCGGTTGAAGACGATGCGTTGCGACTGGGAACTCACGCGGCGCTCCTGCGCGACGCCGGCATGGACGTGTTGACGCTGACGCAACCCATTTTGATGCTCGACTACCTGAAGTCCTTCGGCCCCGACGTGCTGATCCTCGATATCGGCATGGCCTGGGCAAACGGTCCCGATCTGGTGAAGGTGCTGCGCCAGCAGGATGCGTATAGGCACCTGCCCATCGTGTTTCTGTCGGACCAGGCCCTGGAGTTCGACCAGGCATCGGCGCTTAGCCTCGAGGCAGACGATGTTCTGGCAAAGCCTGTGCAGCCCGACCATCTGGTGCGGATCGTCACATCGCGAGCGCGGCAAGCGCGCCGTGCCACCACTACGACCAACCTTCAGCATCGCCAGCCGAGCACCCCAGGAGAACTGTATCGCGAATGCACAGCGCTCAACCACCATTCAATCGTCAGTATTGCTGACGTTCACGGCAACATCACCTATGTCAACGACAAGTTCTGCGAGATCAGCGGCTACACACGGGACGAGTTGCTGAGGCAGAACCACCGCATCATCAAGTCTGGGGAACACCCTGCGTCGTTTTACGAAGACCTGTGGCACACCATCACCGCCGGCCATGTCTGGCAGGGCGATGTCTGCAATAGGCGCAAGAACGGAAGCCCGTACTGGGTGGCGTCCACCATTTCGCCTGTTTTGGATGGCGAGGGTTCCCCGCAGTCCTATGTTTCAATTCGGACAGACATCACTGAACTGAAGGCCGCCGAAGCCGCCCTCCGCGCACAGAACGAGATGCGGTTGTTGGTGAGCACGTCGGCAAATGCCCTGCTGTCCAGCGAGGTTGAAGCATTGGACGAAACCATTCTGCAGTGCCTGCAGGACGCCGCAGAGTACCTGCATGCCGACCGCGCCTACCTGTTTCAGCACACTGCCGACAGTGCCTACATGAGCAACACCCACGAATGGTGCGCTCGCAATATCGCACCGCAAAAGGACCATCTGCAACACTTGCCTACCGAAGCCTTTGACTGGTGGTGGAGGCAGATGAAGGACGGCGCCATGATCAACATCACCGATGTTGGGGCCATGCCGCCAGAAAGTGCGCCAGAACAAGCCTTGCTGCAGAGCCAGGACATTCGCGCGTTGTGCGCTTTTCCGCTGCGCATGCACGGCAAAACGGTGGGCTTTGTCGGCTTCGATCAAGTGACGCATTTGCACCCATGGGAGCAAGAGTTTCTTGTGCTGCTGGGCCTGTTGGCCGATCAGCTGACCAGCGCGCTGAGGCGCTCGGCGACTGAACGGGATTTGCAACGGCAACGAGAATTTTCGAAGAATATTCTCGATTCGGTTGACGCGCATATTGCTGTTCTGGACAGCCAAGGCATCATTGTTGCGGTCAACGAAAACTGGCAGCGCTATGCGTTGCAAAACGCCCGTGAAGCAGGGCAGCCGACACCCAAAACTGACGTTGGAACAAACTACCTCGATGTATGCACGAGCGCTGCCCATGCCTCCTCCCCGAGCTTGGACGCCAAGTCGGGCGACAGACCCGCAGCGCAACAGGTTGGTGAGGCCATTGGTGCGGTAATGTCGGGGCGCCAGCCCTTCTTTTCACTGGAGTATCCCTGCCATACGCCAACGCATTTCGACTGGTTCGAAATGAGGGTGTCGCCCCTGGTGAACGAGCCAGGGTGCGTGGTCGTTTCTTACTTTCGCATCACCGATCGCAAGCTGACCGAGCTGCGCGTGGCCAAGGCCGTCGACGAGCTCAGCGCCACGTTGCAGTCCACCAGCGACGGCATTGTGGCGGTGAATGCCGACGGCCAGGTGCTTTTCATGAACCAGCAGTTCCGCCAGATGTGGGGCATGCCCGAAGAGTTGGTAGACACGGCAAGCCGCAGCCAGTTGCTGGCACATGCCCTCGCACAATTGGTCGACCCCGAGGAGGTCATGGCCCACGCCCAGGCGATTTACCAGACCAGCGACACATCCAACGACCTGATCGAGCTGAAAGACGGGCGCATCTTCAGGCGCTTTTCGAGCCCTTTGCGGCGCGAAGGACAGGTCGCAGGTCGGGTATGGAGTTTTCACGACACAACGGTTGAAGCCCGGGCCGAGCAAAAGCTGAAAGAGAACAACGAGTGGCTGCATAGCGTCCTTGAAAACGTGCCCTCCATGATCTTCCTCAAAGAGGCCAACAGTCTGTCTTTCACGTATCTCAACCGTGCCGGTGAGGAGCTGCTCGGGCTGTCTCGCGACGTTTTGATCGGGCGCAACGACCACGATTTCTTCCCCAGCGAACAGGCCGCTTCATTCATAGCCAAAGACCGAGTTGTGCTGGCTCAGTCAGGCGTGGTCGATATCGCAGAGGAAGAAATCACCACTCCCAGCGGCACTCGCGTTCTGCACACACGCAAGCTGGCACTGCGCGACGAACTGGGCAGGTCGAAATACCTGCTGGGCATCTCCCACGACATCACCGAACGGCGGCTTGCCGAGCAG
>LNFM01021140.1_pt1 | contig 11407 bp, 12 predicted proteins | sample 596031 | NCBI WGS metagenome assembly LNFM01 (sample SAMN04254537, study PRJNA301005) | activated carbon metagenome | isolation source: dual media filters at the Ann Arbor, Michigan drinking water treatment plant | place: USA: Ann Arbor | reverse complement strand
CCAGCCAGGCCACGGTTTCGGTCTCGGCGGCGCTGAGACCGAGCCGCGGGCCGACCTGCATCGCGACATCGGCGCCCAGCACCGAATGATCGCCACCGCGGCCCTTGGCGATGTCGTGCAGCAGCACCGCGAGATAGAGCACCGGCCGCGACAGCACCTTGTGCACCACGTCGGCCGACAGCGGGTGGTCTTCCTTCAACTCACCCGACTCGATACGCGACAGGATGCCGATCGCGCGGATCGTGTGCTCATCGACGGTGTAGGTGTGATACATGTCGTGCTGCGTCTGGGCGACGACGCGGCCGAAGTCGGGAATGAACCGGCCGAACACGCCGGCCTCGTTGAGGCGACGCAGCGTCGTCTCCGGGTCGTGCCGCGACGTCATCATCTCCATGAACAGGCGGTTGGCCTCGGGGTCGTTCCTGAGCCTGTCGACCAGCCGGATGTTCTGGGTGATGAGCCGGAGCGTCGCCGGATGGATGTCGAGCTCGTTCTCCTGCGCCACATGGAACAGCCGCAGGATCGCCACCGGATCTTTTGTAAACGCGTCAGGCGTCGCCACCGCCAGCCGCTCGCCGTCGAGCCTGAAGCCGTCGAGATGACGCGGTCGCAGCGTCTGCCACAGGGCCGCGAGCTTGGGTTTCCGCCGGTGGCTGTCTTCCAGCGCCGCCACGAAAATGCGGGTGAGATCGCCCACCGTCTTGGCGTGGAGATAGTAGTGCTTGGTGAAGCGCTCGACGCCGCGGCTGCCCGGACGGTCGTGGTAGCCCAGCCGCTCGGCGATCTCGCGCTGCAGGTCGAACGACAAGCGATCATCGACCCGGCCGGTCAGATAATGGATGTGGCAGCGCACCGTGGTGAGAAAGCGCTCGGCGCGTTCGAACAGACGCGCCTCTTCCTTGGTGAGCACGCCCTTGACCACGAGGTCGCCGGGCTCGCTGACGCGATAGAGATACTTGGCGATCCAGAACAGCAGGTGCAGGTCGCGCAACCCACCCTTGCCTTCCTTGACGTTGGGCTCGACGACGTAGCGCGAATCGCCCATGCGCTGGTGGCGCTGGTCGCGTTCGGCGAGCTTGGCCTCGACGAAGTCGCGGCCGTCGCCGGTATGGAATTTCTGCGCGAAACCCTTGTGCAGCTCGTCGAACAGCTCGCGGTCGCCCCACAGGTAGCGCATCTCGAGCAGCGCCGTGCGGATCGTGTGGTCGTTCTCGGCGTAGCGCAGACTCTCGGCCACCGCGCGGGTGGCGTGGCCGACCTTCAGGCCGAGGTCCCACAGTAGATAGAGCATGAATTCGACGATCTGCTCGCCGCGCGGCGTCTGCTTGTAGGGACGCAGGAACAGGAGATCGAGGTCGGAAAGCGGGGCCAGTTCGCCGCGGCCGTAGCCGCCGGTCGCCACCACGCCCAGCCGCTCAGCGGCGCTGGGGTTGGCTGCGGGATAGGCGTAGCGGTCGGCGAAGTCGAACAGGACGCGGACGATCTGGTCCATCAGGTAGGAGGTGGCGGCCAGTACCGCCGGACCGTCGTTGCGCAGCGGGCCGGGCTCCTCGAAGCGGCGGCGGATCTCGGCCCGGCCCCTGGCCAGTGCGTCGCGCAGCAGGACCAGCACCGGCGGCCTGGGCGGCTCGCCGCCCGAGGGCAGATCCTCGACCAGCGCCCCCAAAGCCTCTTCGAGCGCGCGGCGGCGCACGATCTTGCGGCGGTCGGGGATATGATCGTAGGGATTGGCCATTTCGGCCGGATACTACAGGGCGGCGCTCGTCTAACATAGGGACCATGCCGCCACCCACCCTCGCCATTTTCACCAAGAACCGGGTCAATCCGGCCTATGACGCCGCCCGGCTGATCGCCGACCGGTTGGCCGCCGAAGCCGGTGCTCGGACCATTCACTATGTGCCGCAGACGCCCGACCATGTCGGCGAGCAGAAGGCCCTGGTGAGCGAGGCGCTGGCGGCGCGGCCCGATGCCGTCCTGTTCAATCCGACCGACGACGTGGCGATGCTGGAAGACCTGGCGCGGTTCGCCGCATCGGGTATTCCGGTCGCGGTCTTCATCAACCGCATGCAAGGCGAGGTGCTGACCTTCATCGGCTCGGACGATGTCGCGGTGGGCTATAAGGCTGCCAATGCGCTGATTCTGGGTTTGGCCGGAGCGGGCCGCATTGTCGCCCTCGACGGCACGCCGACGGCGCGCACCGCCCGAGACCGGACCATGGGCCTGCGGCGCGCCGTGGCGGAAAATCCCGGCGTCGCCTTGCTGGGGTCGCGCATCGGCTATCTCCAGGCAGCACCTGCGCGAAAGGCCATGGCCGAGCTGCTGGCGGCGCATCCGCGGATCGACGGCGTCTGGACCGCCAACGATGTCATGGCCTTCGGGGCGCTAGAGGCACTGGCCGATGCGGGACGGACGGCGGAGGTGGTAGGTGTGAACGGCCTGCCCGCCGCCATCGACCACATCGAGCACGGCCGCATGCTGGCCAGCGTCGACTTCAGCGCCTTCAACATCGCCGCCATCGCCACCCGCGCGATGCTGCGGCATCTCGAGGGCAAACCGGTGCCCCCCGAGATCATGGTGCCGACCGAGCTGATCGACCGCTCGAACTGCCATCGCTGGAAAGTGCCCTTCGCGGAGCGTCCCAGTCCCGCCTGGGACGAGTTCGTGCGATGATCGCGCGATGAGCCGGATCGTCTCCTTGATGGCGTTGGCGTTGCTGGCGCTCGCGCAACCCCTGTCTTCCCAGCCCGTGTCGGCACAGCAGCGCGCAGTACCTGCCCCGGCGCCCGCTCCCGCCGCGAACCTGATCGATCTCAACAACGCCAGCCGCGACGATCTGATGACGCTCGACGGCATCGGCGAAGTCCGGGCCGATGCCATCATCCGGTCGCGGCCGTTCCGCGCCAAGACCGAACTGGTCGAGCGCCGGCTGATCCCCGAGCATCTCTACGAAAAGATCGCCGACAAGGTGATGGCGCGCCCGCCGCCTGCTGCGCCAACACCGACACCGGCCCGCCCGCCGCCGCAAAAGCGGACCTAGATGGACGGCGCCACCATCTATGCGCTGGCAACGCCCGTGCCCTCGCGGGCGCATCCGGGTGCCATCTCGGTCATTCGCCTGAGCGGCCCCCGCGCGGCCGACGTGCTGGTCATTCGGCGCGCGATCCTGCGTTGCCGGAGCCGCGCCGCATGGTCGTGCGCACGCTCTACGATCCGCTGAGCGGCGAGGCGATCGACCGCGGCCTGTTCGTGTGGTTCGAGCCTCCCCACAGCGAGACCGGCGAGATGATGGCCGAGCTGCACTTGCACGGCGGGCGTGCCGTGGTCGCCGCCGCGCTGGAGGCGATCGGGCGGCTCGGCCTCTGTCGCCTGGCTGAGCCCGGCGAATTCACGCGCCGCGCCTTCGAGCACGGCAAGCTCGACCTCACCGAGGCCGAGGGCATCGCTGACCTGGTCGCGGCCGAAACCGAGCAGCAGCGGCGTCTGGCGCTGCAGCAGATGGACGGCGCGCTGCACCGGCTTTACGAGGATTGGCGCACCTTGGGCCTCGCCACCCTCGCCCATCTGGAAGCGGCGATCGATTTTCCCGACGAAGATCTGCCCCCGGGCATCGCTGACCACGTGCGCGACGGCGTCGTGCAGCTGCAGACCGAGATCGGCGCCCATCTCGAGGATCGCCGCGGCGAACGTCTGCGCGAGGGCGTGCACATCGCGATCATCGGCCCACCCAACGCCGGCAAATCCTCGCTGCTCAATCTTCTCGCGCGCCGCGACGCCGCCATCGTGTCGGAGACCGCGGGCACGACGCGCGACGTGATCGAGGTCCATCTCGATCTCGGCGGCTGGCCTGTGGTGCTGGCCGACACTGCGGGCCTACGCGACTCGGGCGACGCCATCGAACAGGAAGGCGTGCGCCGGGCTCGCGCGCGCGCCGCCGGGGCCGATCTCCGCCTGCTGGTGCTCGATGCATCGGGCGATTGGAGGGCGGCGCGCCGCGACCTCGTCGCTGCCACCGAAAATTGGGACGAGGCGCGCGACCTCGTCGTCGTGAACAAGGCCGATCTCGCTCCTCTGAATGGAACGGATATCGTCACGCTGTCTGCCCGAAGCGGTGCCGGCCTGCCGGAACTGCTGGCCCGCCTGGAATGCTCGGTCGGTCTTCTGATGGAAGAGGGCGCGGCAGCGCCGCCGCTCACCCGGGCGCGTCATCGCGAAGCCTTGGGCGAAGCCCATGACGCCCTTGGCCGCGCGCTGGTGGCGCCCGAGGTCGCGCTGGTCGCCGAGGATTTGCGGCTGGCGCTTCGGGCCCTCGGCCGCATCACCGGCACGGTGCGGGTCGAGGAACTTCTCGACGTGATCTTCCGCGATTTCTGTATCGGCAAATGAAAACGGGCGGCGTGATCACGCCGCCCGCCTTTCCGGTAACCCAAGCTTACTGAATAACGATCTCGACGCGGCGGTTCTGCGGCTCGCGGACGTTGTCGCCGGTCTGAACCAGCAAGCCCGCTTCGCCACGGCCGACGACCGAGATCGCGCTGGCCGGGACGCCGTTCTGGACCAGTGCATCCTTGACCGTGTTGGCGCGACGCAGCGAAAGCGCCATGTTGTAGGCATCCGAGCCCGACGTATCGGTATGGCCGGTGGCCGTCACGCGGGCGCTACCCTTGGTCTTGTAGGCATCCGCCGCCTGCTTGATCGTGGTCAGAGCCTGGGCCGAGAGGTTCGAGCGATCCCAGTCGAAGAACACCATGAACGACGGCGGCGTGACGGCGGCCGGTGCCGGTGCCGGCGCTGCGACGGTCTCGGGCTGGCCGAACTTGAAGGTCATGCCCAGCATCGCGGTCATGTTGTTGTTCTGGTAGGCGCCCGGGCTGGTCGTGCCGTAGTAGCGGCCGTCCAGGTTGATGCGGAAGTTACGATCGACGTTCCAGCCGAGGCCGACGATGCCCTGATAGGCGAACTGGGTGCTGCACAGCGAGCAACCGTTGATCGACTGATCGGCGAAGGCGATGCCGGCACCGGCACCGACATAGGGCGTAATCGTGGCGCCGGGGGCAAAGTCGTACAGCAGGTTGGCCATTACGGCGAGCTGCTCGATGCGGCCGCTCACGTTGCTGAACACGTTGCCGAAGTTGGCGGTGCCGCGGCCATTGTTGCTGCGGAAAACACCTTCGAGTTCGAGGCGCGGACCGACGAAATCGTAGCCGACGACACCGCCGACCGCGTAGCCGATGTCCATATTGTAGTTGTTGTTGTTGAGCAGCCAGTTGCCGCCGCCCTCGATGCCGACGTAGACGCCCGGCGTCGAGATGCCCGGTGTGAACATGGACTGGGCCTGAACGGCTGCGGGCAGGACGAGGACTGCCGCAGCAGCCAATAGAGCCTTCTTCATCTGATTTTCCCCGAGAGTTGGATGACTGGAGTCGAGACGTGCGAGAGGCCAACGGCAGTTCGGGGCGGGCGTTGCCGGGTCCGATGCGGTGAGTTCCCGCGTGTGGCGGATGGGCAACAGTGGCTAGAAGTGGATTAGACTGCGGCCATGACCAAGATCCTGCTCACCCGTCATGGCCACGTCGAAGGCATCCATCCGGCGCGCTTTCGCGGCCGGGCCGAGCTTCCTCTCACCGATCTTGGCCTTACCCAGGCCGACGCGCTGGCCCGCCGCATCGCCGCGCACTGGAAGCCGGTGGCCGTCTACACCAGCCCGCGGCAGCGCTGTGTGGTGACGGGAGCCAAGATCGCCGATGCCTGCGGGATCCCCGCGTCGATGCACCAGGGGCTGGGCGACATCGACTATGGCGCCTGGCAGATGCGCACTCATGAGGAGGTCAAGGCCGAGACGCCGGCGGCCTATCAGCTCTGGCGCGAGCAGCCGCACCTCGTGCGCTTTCCTGGGGGCGAGTCGCTGCAGGACGTGGTGGCGCGGACGTCCGATGCGCTCCGGATGGTGCTGGCGCAGCACGCCGAGGACACCGTCGTCCTGGTCGGCCACGACAGCGTCAACCGGGCGCTGCTCCTGCAGCTCCTCGACCAGCCTCTGTCGGCCTATTGGCGGCTGTCGCAGGACCCTTGCACGCTGAATGAGATCGAGGTCTTCGCCGGGGGCGACGTCCGGGTCGGACGGATCAACGACACGAGTCATCTGGCCTGACGTCGCGCCGGCGCAGCCCGGGCGCCGGTGGCGCTTCGGGCGGACCGGCGAAGCACTGGGCGATGCTCATCCAGTGATGGGCGGCATCGCCCGTCATCCGAAGCGCGGTGTCGGCGACATTGCGGGTCTGGGTGACGACCTGGCAGAAATCGATGGCCTCGCCGGTCACCGCGCCCACGGACGAGCCGGCGCTCCACTCCCAGGTCTCGCCGAACGGTGTTGTCAGGCTGACGCGTGGTGCCGCGGGCGGGACCTCGAGCCCGCGCACGCGATAGGCCCAGCCGAAGGTGCGCACGCCGATCTCGGCGATGTTGCGCAGGCGGGGCGACGCCGCGGGCCGCTCGATGCCGAGAAGGTCGTAGATCGCCTGGGCATGCGACCAGATCTCCATCTGGCGCGCGGTCGCGAACATGCGCACGCCCATGTCGGGGCCCGACCACGGCAGGCGGGCGTCGGCCGGTTTGGCGGCCAGCGCGGCGCAGAGCTGCGCGAGAGTCGTCCGCCATTGTTCGCCGAGGCGCGGGCCGGCGAGGCTGCCCAGACGCTGGCGGGTCTCGTCGACCCGACTGAGGCCCTCGGCGCGCCGCGCCTGGATGTCGGCCAGCAGGGCGGCGAAGGCCGCCGGATCGGTCGCCGAGGCGAGGCCCATGGTGTCGCCCATGTGCAGGTGTTTTACGATGTCGTCGATCGTCCAGCCCTTGAAGAGGGTGGCGCGCGACCAGTCGGCCGCGCTCAGGGAAGCCAGCAGGCGGTAAAACTCCTCGCCCTCGGCCTGCACGTCACCGATCTGCTGCAGCATGTCACCTCGCTCTTGACCCGGGGCCGGCCTTACCCGACTTAGGGGCGCAATGCAGCGGGCTTTTTCCTATGACGTGATCGTGGTCGGCGGCGGCCATGCCGGCTGCGAAGCCGCGGCCGCGTCGGCGCGGCTGGGCGCGCGCACGCTGCTGCTCACGCACCGGATCGAGACGATCGGCGAAATGTCGTGCAATCCGGCGATCGGCGGGCTGGGCAAGGGGCACCTGGTGCGCGAGATCGACGCCCTCGACGGCATCATGGGCCGGGCGATCGACCGGGCCGGCATCCAGTTCCGCACCCTCAATCTTTCCAAGGGGCCGGCGGTGCGCGGGCCTCGCGCGCAAGCCGATCGCAAGCTTTACCGCCAAGCCGTGCGGGCGCTGCTGGCCGACCAGGCCAATCTCGAAATCCGCGCCGACGCGGTTGCCGATATCGTTCTGGATGCAAGCGGTGCTTGTGCCGGCGTGGTCACGGAATCCGGGGCCGAAATCGGCGCGGGACGCGTGATCCTGACGACGGGGACGTTCCTGCGAGGTCTGATTCACCTGGGTGAGATCAAGACGCCCGCCGGACGCGCACGGGGTGATGGGGTTGAAGAACCGTCCACACTGCTCGCGCAGACGTTGCAGCGCTTCGGCTTTGCGTTGGGGCGGCTAAAAACGGGGACGCCGGCCAGGTTGGATGGCCGCACGATCGATTACAGTTCGCTCGAGCGCCAGGATGGCGACGATCCGCCGGTGCCGTTTTCGTATCTCACCGATCGTATCACAACGCCGCAGATCGCCTGCCACATCACGACGACGACGGCTGCGACCCACGCGATCATCCGGGCCAATCTGCATCGCGCGCCGATGTACTCGGGGCAGATCGAGGGGGTGGGCCCGCGCTACTGTCCTTCGATCGAGGACAAGGTCGTGCGGTTTGCCGCCCGCGAGCGGCACCAGATCTTTCTCGAGCCCGAGGGGCTGGACGATTTCACTGTCTATCCGAACGGGATCTCGACCTCCCTGCCGCGCGATGTGCAGGTGTCTTTTTTGCAGACCATTCCGGGGTTGGAGCATGCAGCCATGCTCCAGCCGGGGTATGCCATCGAGTACGATCATATTGACCCGCGCGAATTACACGCGACTCTGGAGACCCGTCGCATTCCCGGTCTCTACATGGCCGGCCAGATCAACGGCACTACGGGTTACGAGGAGGCGGCGGCCCAGGGCCTGATCGCCGGGTTGAATGCAGCGCTGGCAAGGCCCTTTATCGTCGACCGCGCCGATGGCTATCTTGGTGTTTTGATTGACGATTTGGTCTCCTTGGGTGTGACCGAACCCTACCGCATGTTCACGTCCCGGGCCGAATACCGCCTTTGGCTACGGGCTGACAACGCGGACCAGCGTTTAACTCCCCGCGGCCTGGAGATCGGCTGCATCGGTTCCGAGCGCGCAAGAATGTTTCACGTGAAACAGCAAGCCTTAGTCTATGCCCGCGATTTGGCCGGCACCCTCCAAGCCAGCCCCTCGGCTCTTTCCAAGCGCGGCATCACCATCAACCAGGATGGCATCCCGCGATCGGCCTCGGATCTTTTAGCTTACCCGGAAGTCACCTGGCCCAAACTCACCGAGCTTTGGCCTGAACTTGCCGCCATTCCCGCGGGTATCGCCGAACAGCTGACGATCGATGCCCGCTACGCCGGCTACCTCGACCGCCAGCGCCAGGACATCGGCGCCTACCGCCGCGACGAGGCGTTGGAACTGCCGGATGATTTGGACTACGGCGCGGTCGGCAGCCTTTCCAACGAAGTCCGACAGAAACTGCAAACCCATAGGCCAGCCACGTTGGGTCAGGCGGCGCGGATTTCGGGGGTTACGCCTGCAGCCCTGGTGGCCTTGCTGAAATACGTTCGACGCCGGGCGGCTTGAGTGAGCCGCGATCTGTTCGTCCGCGAAATGCGGCATATCGGGGTCGATGTTTCACGTGAAACACGGGACCAGCTCGAAGGGTTGGTCCACACGCTGGTGCGCTGGCAAAAGGCTATCAACCTGGTCGGCAATGCCACCATGGACAGTATCTGGGTCCGGCATGTGCTGGATTCAGCCCAGCTCAAACTCCTGATCCCGCCAGGCGCCAAAACCCTGACCGATCTCGGCAGCGGCGCCGGATTTCCCGGCCTGGTCGCAGCAGCGATGCGGCCGGATCTCGAGGTCACGCTGATCGAATCGGATGCTAGAAAAGCAGCCTTTCTGGGCGAAGCGGCCCGCCGCATGGGCCTGGAAAAACAGCCTAAAATCGTGGTCGGCCGCATCGAATCCGTGCCCCCGGCCAAGGCCGATGTCGTGACGGCCCGCGCGCTGGCGCCGCTCGGACAGTTGCTGAAATGGGCTCAGCCCCACCGGACGGATACCGCTATTTGCCTTTTCCACAAGGGGAAAGGCTGGCAGGCCGAACTTACCGAGGCCATGAAGGACTGGGATATCCCCGGTAAGCCCTTCACCAGCGTGACCGACCTCGATGCCGTCATCCTCCGAATCGGCGCCTACAGTCTTCGCGATCGCCAACCAAAAGGGCGGCGTCGGAAAGACGACGACGGCGATTAACCTCGCCACCGCCCTGGCCGCCGTCGGCGAAAAGGTGCTGCTGATCGATCTCGACCCCCAGGGCAACGCCTCGACCAGCCTCGGTATCATCAGAAGTGAGCGCTCACCTGGCTCCTATGAATTCCTGCTAGGGCTGTCGCCGCTCGACGACTGCGTCCGCCCATCCCAGATCCCCAACCTGTCGGTCATTCCGGCCTCGACCTCGCTCGCCGGCGCCGAGATCGAATTGATTGACATGGAGCGCCGCGAGCATCGCCTCACGGAGGCGCTCGCCGGCGGCGACGCCCGCAGCCGCTGGACGACCGTCCTGGTCGATTGCCCTCCCTCGCTCGGCCTGGTGACCTTGAACGCGCTGGTCGCCGTCGATGCCGTGTTGGTGCCGCTGCAGGCCGAGTTCCTGGCGCTGGAAGGCATCGGCGCGCTCGGCACCACCATCGAGGTTGCACATCGCCGGCGTCGTCCTGACCATGGTCGACCGCCGCATGACTCTCAGCCAGCAGGTCGAGGCCGACGTCCGCGCCCACTATGGCGATCTCGTGTTTGGCACGACGATTCCGCGCAACGTGCGCATCGCCGAAGCGCCCTCGCATGGCCTGCCTGTGCTGATCTACGACAATGCCTGCGCCGGGTCGCAGGCCTACATTTTGCTGGCGAGCGAATTCATCCGCCGCCGGCGTACCGCAGCAGAGCAGGTAGAACAGAAGGCGCCCCATGAGCCAACCTCCTAAAGCGCGCGGCCTCGGCCGCGGACTCTCCGCTCTCCTCGGCGATGAGGACGTAGCCGCCACGGTTGCACCGGCCGCGCCCGTCCCGCCGCCGCTGCCCGACTATCCGAGCAAGGAAGTCGCCAACACCTACGCGCCCAACCGGCCGCCGCTCACCTTGCCGATCGGCCAGCTGAAGCCCGGCAAGATGCAGCCGCGCACCAGCTTCGAGGGCATCGACCTGCTGGTCGAATCGGTCAAGGAATTCGGCCTGCTGCAACCCATCCTGGTGCGGCCGTTGCGCGACGCCGCCGACACCTACGAGATCATTGCCGGCGAGCGCCGCTGGCGGGCGGCGCAGAAGGCGCAGCTTCACGACGTGCCGGTGGTGATCCGCAGCATCGGCGACATGGATGCGCTGCAGCTCGGCCTGATCGAGAACCTGCAGCGCGCCGACCTGACGCCGATCGACGAGGCCCTGGGCTATCGCAAGCTGATGGACGATTTCTCCCAGACCCAGGACGATCTCGCCAAGACCATGGGCAAGAGCCGCCCGCACATCGCCAACACGCTGCGCCTGCTCGACCTGCCCGCTTCCGTCCAGGAGATGATCCGCATCGGCCAGCTCTCGGCGGGCCAGGGCCGGGCCATGCTGGGCCTCGCCGATCCGGCCGCGATGGCCGCGCGCGCCGTCGAGGAAAAGCTCTCGGTGCGCGACGTCGAGCGGCTGGCCGGCGCCGAGAAGCGAACAGGCAAAGGCGGCAAGGCCGGCGCCAAGGCGACCAAGAGCGGCGACACGCAGGCGCTGGAGAAGCGCATCGAGGAGGCGCTCGGCCTCAAAGCCGATCTCAAGCTGCGCGGCGTGGGTGAGCAGAGCCTGCTCACCCTGGAGATCCGCGACTATGACCAGCTCGATACGGTGGTCGCGCGCCTGACGCGGCGTTGATCGCGGAACCGGCGTCCGACAGCGACGTTAACGGCCACACGGCCGGAGTCTTGTCTCCGCGCATTTGCCGGAGGCGTTTGAATGTCCAGTGACTCGCTGCACGAAAATCCCGGCAAGCTGGGGCCCGAGGTCATCGACCAGCATCGCGCCATCGTTTCGCTGATGGAGGAGCTGGAGGCCGTCGACTGGTACAACCAGCGCGCCAAGGCGACCGAGAATCCCG
>LNFM01012147.1_pt1 | contig 11408 bp, 16 predicted proteins | sample 596031 | NCBI WGS metagenome assembly LNFM01 (sample SAMN04254537, study PRJNA301005) | activated carbon metagenome | isolation source: dual media filters at the Ann Arbor, Michigan drinking water treatment plant | place: USA: Ann Arbor | reverse complement strand
TCATGTCATGCGCGCCGCGGCCATACATCCAGCCGTCGCGGATGGTCGCGCTGTAGGGCGGGTGGGTCCACATCTCGTGCGGGCCTTCCGGCACCACGTCGATATGGCCCTGCAGGATCAGGCTGCGCCCGGTCGGGTTCGAAGGGCGGTGGGACGCCACCACCTGGATCGACCCGGCGGGATCGACATCGACCATCGGCGCCATCTTCGGATGGTCCGGCACGTCGGCGATGGAGAAGCGATCCACCGCATAGCCACGCGTCGCCATCTGCCGCGCGAACCAATCCTGCAAGGGTGCTTCGCGCCCGCGCAGGGAGGGAAACCGCACCAGTTCCTGAAGAAAGGCGACCTGGCTGTCGAAGCCCGCGTCGATGGCGGAGAAGATTCGGGTGCGGGCCTCGTCGTCGAACATGCGGGGGAACTTCCTTGGCAAGGGCGGGTCAATTCGGCGGGCGCGCATGCACCGCCGAGGTATGGTTGACCGGCGACGGATCGTAGACAACCCGGTCCCGCCTTCCAGCCCATGTATTCCGCAGGAAGATCACCGGCAGCACGCCCTTGTCCTCGAGCAGGGCAGCGGCCGCCTGATGCGTGAGCACCTGCCGCCGCTCCGGATCCATGGTGGTGAGTGCGAGGCGCAGCGGCTCGTCGATCGCGGGGTTCGAGTATCGCTGCCGGTTGAACGGCCCGAAGCCGATGTCCGGGTTGCGCGTCGCGACCACCTGGCGCAGCGGGTTGATGGTCAGGTAGCTGCTGAAATAGGTCATGAAGAGCGAGAACTCGCGGTTCGTCGCCCGGGTGAACAGGTTGGCCGGCGGCAGCGCCTGCACCGTGGTCTCGATGCCGACACGGGTGAATTGCTGGGCCAGCGCCTGCAGCAGATTCTGGTCGGACGGGAAGAAGCCGTTCGGGCCGTGCACGGTCAGGCGGAAGCCCTCAGGGTAGCCAGCCTCGGACAGCAGCGCGCGGGCGCGCGCCACGTCATGCGGCAGCGGGCCGGGGGTCGGCAGTCGGTGTTCCGCGATGGGCGCGGCAAACTGGTCCGCGGGCGTGGCGAGGCCATTGTACAGCCGTGTCGCGATGGCCTCGCGGTTGATGGCGAGCGAAAGCGCCTCGCGCACCCGCCGGTCGGCCAGCGGGTTGCGCGGCAGCGGGTTGCCGGCGCGGTCCGCGACGAAGGGCGAGGTGTCGCGCATCGAATCCGGGAAGAGGTAGACGTAGGTCACGCTGTCCACCTCGAACAGCGCGAAGCGTTGGTCGCGGCGCAGGTTCTCGACATCCTGCACGGGCACGTAGTCGATCAGATCCACCTCGCCCGCCAGCAGCGCCGCGGAGCGCGAGGCAGCCTGCGGGATGAAGCGCACGGTCACGCGGTCCCAGGGTTCGGGCGGCCCCCAATAGGTGTCGTTGCGCCGCAATTCGAGCCGTTCGTTCTGCGCGAAGGACACCAGGCGATACGGCCCGGTGCCGATGGCCAGCCGCCCACTCGTGAAGTCGCTCGTCGTCGGGTTCTGCCCATGGATGCGCCGCGACAGGATGAAGGGTGCCGACATGTCGAAGCGCATCAGCGGGTTGGGCTCGTGCGTGCGGATGCGGATGGTGGTGGGGTTGACGATCTCGATGGCGCTGATGGTCCGCACGGCCGGCGTGTAGAGCGCGGGGCTGTTCGGCACTGTCGGGATGCGCGCGAAGGTATAGGCGATGTCGTCGGCCTCGAAGGGCGTGCCGTCGTGGAAGCGCACGCCCTGCCGCAGCGTGATCTCCCAGGTCAGGTCGTCGATCGCGCGCATCGCGGTGGCCAGGCGCGGCTCCGGCACCGCCTTGTTGTCGAGTTCGAACAGACGCTCAAAGATCTGCATGAGCATCATCGTGTTGTTGGTCGTGTTATGGTAGTGCGGATCGAGCGCCGAGGGCGGCGTCTGCACGCCCATCGTCAGGCTGCGCTGCGCCATAACAGGCCAAGCCAGCGCGCAGGCGGCCAATACCGCCGCGGCGATCCGCTTCGACATGCACATCCTCCCTCGCGGTCCGGTCTGGCGCCGGCCGTCCGGGGGAGCCTCCGCCGCGAGCGCGGCGGAGGTCAAGAAAATCAGTTCACCGGGTGCGACAACATCGCGTTGGTGTACCAGCGCGGGTCCGGTTCGTAGCGCACGCGCGCCCGCTGCGTCGCCCAGACCAGGCGCAGGAAGTGGATGGGGATGACGCCCAGCTCCTCGGTGGCGATGCGCAGCGCCTCCGCGGTCACCGCATCGCGCTGGGTCGCGTCCATCGTCACCATCGCCCGCGTCACCATCTCATCCATCCGCGGCGAGGACCAGTGCTGCCGGTTGAACGGCCCGGTGCCGGTCGCGGGGTTCTTCGTCATCACCACCTGGCGCAGCATGTTCGCACCGTAGTTGGCGGTGAAGGTCGTCATGAACATGGTGAATTCGCGCGCGGTGGCGCGGGAGAACAGGTTGGCCGGCGGCAGCACCTCGACCCGCGTCTCGATGCCGATGCGCGTCCAGCCCTGGGCGATCGCCTGCATCACGTCGGCATCGCCGGGGAACCAGCCATTCGGGCCATGGATGGTGATGCGGAAGCCGTCCGGGTAGCCCGCTTCCGCCAGCAGGCGGCGCGCGCGGTCGGGGTCGAAGGGCAGTGGCGGCAGGCCGGGCGCGCGGCCCTGCAAGGCGGGGGCGGCGAACTGGTCGGCCGGCGTGCCCTGGCCGTTCAGCAGGCGCTCCACCACGCCCTGGCGGTTGATGCCCATCGACAGCGCCTGGCGCACGCGCACATCGCGCAGCGGGTTGCGGTCCAGCGGGCGGCCCTGCTTGTCGGTGATGAAGGGCGTCGTCTCCCGCATCGCATCGGGCATGATGTAGGAGGTGGTGTTGGCGGCCACGCCGAACACGGCGATGCGCGCCTCGCGCTCCAGCCGCGGAACGTCCTGGCTGGGCACGGAATCGATCACGTCCACATCGCCCGACAGAAGTGCTGCCGAGCGCGCCCCGGCATTGGCGATGACGCGCGTCACCACGCGATCCCAGGGCTGCGCCGGCCCCCAGTATTCCGGGTTGCGCGTCACTTCCTGCCGCTCCCCGATCGCGTAGGAGACGTGGCGATAGGCGCCGGTCCCCACCATGGCGCGCCCGCCGTTGAAATCCGCCAGCGCTGCGGTGGCGTGGATGGTGCGCGACAGGATGAACACGGCGGCGATGTCGTGCTCCAGGAACGGATGCGGTTCGCGCGTGTGAAAGCGCACGGTGCGCGGGTCCACCACCTCGACTCGCGAGATCATCCGCACCGCCGGCGTGAAGGGGCCAGGGCTGTTGGGCACGGTCGGCACGCGGGCGTAGGAGAACGCGACGTCCTCGGCCGTCAAAGGCGTGCCGTCGTGGAAGCGCACGCCCTCGCGCAGGCGGAATTCCCAGGTGCGGTCATCGATGGCGCGCCAGGATTCCGCCAGCCGCGGCACGAAGCCCCCGGAGCTGTCGAGGTCGATCAGCAGGTCGAAGACCTGGCGCAGCTGCGCGTTGTTCATGTTCGAGGAATGGTAGTGCGGGTCCATCCCCGTCGGCGCCGAGGACGCGCCGATGTTCAGCACGCGCTGCGCCAGCGCCGGCGTTGCGGTGAGCGAAAGCGCGGCGGCGGCAGCCAGCGCGGCGCGACGGAATCCCGGCATCGAAAGCCCCCTGTCTTGTCGTTGGGGCAAGCCTCGGGGCCACGCCGCCGCGCGTCAAGCGCGCTATGCGACGCGCCGCCGGAAGAACAGCAGCGGCACCGCCACCGCCAGCGCTATCCCGCCGGCCAGGATGTGCAGCGCATAGGGCAACCAGGCCGTCGCACCCTCGTTCTCAAGAGTGATGATGAACACCACGGTGCTGCCCAGGATGCACATGCTGGCGATGCGCCCGGCGATGCTGACCTCGGTGCGTGGCGCGGCGGCGGGCTCGGGCATGATGGATCCTCCGTTCGGCAAGGGTCGGCCGTGCCGGCCCGAGGGCTCAGGTATTCCTGACGCGCCGTTCGTCAACCAACCGTGACGCACTCACGCGCTTGCCAAATACTAAATGATTCGGTTAACTTTTATCGGAAGCCGAGGAGAACGCCATGGCCACCCTGTCCACCTGCCTGTGGTTCGCCACCGAAGCCGAGGACGCCGCCCGCTTCTACGCCGCCACCATCCCCGGCGGCCGCATGGGCGAGGTGGTCCGCACCCCACCCGGCGGCCCGGGGCCCGCCGGCAGCGTGCTGTTCGCGCGCTTCACCATCGGCGGCCAGCCCTTCATGGCGCTGAACGGCAATGCCGATCAGCCCTTCACCGGCGCCATCTCTCTGGTCGCGACCTGCGCCGACCAGGCCGAGTTCGACCGCGTGTGGGATGCGCTGCTGGACGGCGGTGCGCCGATCATGTGCGGCTGGCTGAAGGACCGCTACGGCGTCTCGTGGCAGGTCGTGCCGGACGGGCTGATGGCGGTGCTCGAAGGCGCCGACGAGGCCGGGCGCAGCCGCTACATGGCGGCGATGCGCCAGATGGTGAAGCTCGACATCGGCGTGCTGCGCGCCGCTGTCGCCAACGGCTGAATTCGAAGGAAGGAGACACCACCATGTATGTCGATGGTTTCGTGGCCGCCGTGGCCAATGCGAAGAAGCAGGCCTATCTCGACCACGCGCAGAAGGCCGCCGTGGTGTTCAAGGAACACGGCGCGCTGTCCATCGTGGAATGCTGGGGCGACGACGTGCCGGAGGGCAAGCTCACCTCCTTCCGCATGGCGGTGAAGCAGGACGAGGACGAGACGGTCGTCTTCTCCTGGATCACCTGGCCATCCAAGGAAGCCCGCGACGAGGGCTGGAAGAAGCTGATGGAAGACCCGCGCATGAAGATGGACGGCGCCGAGATGCCCTTCGACGGCAAGCGCATGATCTACGGCGGCTTCGCCGTGTTGATGCAGGCCTGACAGGAGAGCCCGCCATGCCCATCACCCCCTACCTGTTTTTCGAAGGCCGCGCCGAGGAGGCGATGGACTTCTACGTGAAGGCGCTCGGCGCCACGGTGACGATGCGGATGCGCTACAGCGACTCCCCCGAGCCGGCCATGGTGCCGCCGGGCAACGAGAACCGCATCATGCATGCGGAAATCCGCATCGCCGGCGAGCCGTTGATGATCTCCGATGGCAGCTGCAACAACGCGCCGAGCTTCGGCGGCTTCGCCGTCTCGCTGCCCGCGTCCGATGCCGCGCAGGCGCAGCAATACTTCGACGCGCTGGCGGAGGGTGGCACGGTGCAGATGCCGATCGGCCCGACCTTCTGGAGCCCCGCCTTCGGCATGCTGCAGGATCGCTTCGGCGTGAGCTGGATGATCGGCGTACAGGCGGAGGCCGCGTGATGGACCCGCATTTCGACCCTACGCTGGACCTGGTGATCGAGCGCAGCATCGACCTCCCGCCCGGCCCGCTCTGGGCCTGCTGGACGCAGCCTGCGCTGATGGAGCAGTGGTTCTGCCCGGTGCCGTGGAAGATCACCGACGTCACGCTCGACCTGCGCCCCGGCGGGCAGTTCCGCGGCGTGATGCGCGGCCCGGACGGCGAGGAAATGCCGAACGTCGGCTGCTACCTCGACATCCTGACCGAACGCCGCCTGGTCTGGACCGATGCGTTGTCGGGCGGCTATCGCCCGCGGCCCGCGCCCTTCATGACCGGCATCATCACCTTCGACCCCATCCCCGGCGGCACGCTGTATCGCGGCATGGCGCTGCACGCCGATGCCGAGGCGCGCGCGAAGCACGAGGCGATGGGCTTCCACGTCGGCTGGGGCATCGCGACGGACCAGCTGGTCGCGCTGGCGCGCACACTCTAGTCGCGCGGCAGCGACGCGATGGCGGCTTCGTATTCCCCGGTGTCGAAGCCGACCACCAGCCGCTCGCCCAGCGCCAGCACCGGGCGGCGGATCATCGAGGGCTGTTCCATCATCATCGCGATGGCGCGGCTTTCGGTGAGGCCCTGCTTCTGGTCGTCGGGCAGCTTGCGGAAGGTGGTGCCGGCGCGGTTCAGCAGCCGCTCCCAGCCCACCTTGCGCGCCCAGCCCTCCAGCGTGGCGCGGTCGATCCCCGCCACCTTGTAGTCGTGGAAGGCATGCGCCACGCCATGGCCGTCGAGCCAGGCGCGCGCCTTCTTCATCGTGTCGCAGTTCCTGATGCCATGGATGGTGATGGTCACGCCCGCCTCCGCTGCCCGTTCCGCCCGAGACTACGCGGCCCCGCCGTCACCGATCCAGATGACGCGAAAGGATGCATCCATGACCGACCTGGTCCTGACGATATGCTCCAGCCTCGATGGCTATGCCGAGAAGCCCGGCGGCGTCTTCTCCCCCCCGCCCTGGTCGGACGAGGTGGAGGAAGCCTGGTCGGCCGCTGCCCTCGCGCGTGCTGGGCACCTGCTCTACGGGCGGGTCAATTTCGAATTCAACCGCGCCTTCTGGAGCGCCGCCGAGACCGACCCGGGCAGCGTCGCCGCGGGCATCTCCTACGCGCCGAAAATGAACGCGCTGCCCAAGACCGTCGTGACCCGCACCCTGACCGGCGATCCCGGCTGGAATGGGCGCATCGCCGGGCCAGACCTGGCGGCCGAGGTGGCGCGGCTGAAGCGCGAGACCACCGGCGACGTCTTCGCCTTCGGCAGCGCCACGCTGGCGCAGACGCTATGGTCGCTCGACCTGGTGGACGAGTTCTGGCTGATGGTGACGCCCGAGATCTTCGGCGACGGCGCGCCGGTGTTCCGCCCCGGCCGACCGGAGGCGCGCATGACGCTGATCGAATGCAGGCTGCTCGATGTGGGTTCCGTCATCCTGCGCTACCGGCGGCTGCGCGAGGGATGAGCGATGGCATCGACGGGGCCTCGCCACGCATGGCCGCCGCCGCGAAGTCGCGTGCCGCGGCGATGAAGGCCTGGCATGCCGCCGAGGCATGTCGACGGTTCGGATAGTAGAGGCACAGCGGCGCCAGCGGCAGGGTCCAGTCCTCCAGAACGCGGACCAGCCTGCCGGTCGCGATGTCCTCGCGGACATCGGCCTCCATGAAGTAGCCGATGCCGATGCCATCCAGCACCGCGAGCCGCGAGAGGCTGGCCTCATCCAGCGTGATCGGGCCTTGCACATCGACCTGCGTCGTCTCGCCGGCCTTCTCGAACGGCCATCGGTACAGCGCGCCGTTGGGCAGGCGCACGCGGATGCAGGCGTGCCCCAGCAGGTCCTGCGGACGCTGCGGCACGCCATGGCGACCGAGATATGCCGGGGTTGCGACGACAGCGAAGCGCCGTGGCGGACCCAAGGGAATGGCGATGGTGTCGCTCGGGACCAGGTCCGCGCCGCGCACGCCGAGATCGAACCCGGCCGCCACGATATCCACCAACCGCCCTTCGGTGACCAGGTCGACATGGACCTGCGGATACCGCCGCAGGAACGCCAGGATGAGCGGCGCCAGGATCTCGCGCGCCGCCGTCGCGAAGGCGTTGATCCGCAGAGTGCCGGAGGGTGTCTCCTGCTGCGCGCGGGCCGTGTTCATCGCGCCATGGATGGCGTCGATCGCGGGGCCGACCTGCTCGACGAAGCTGCGCCCGGCATCGGTGAGCGAGACGCTGCGCGTGGTGCGATTGAACAGCCGGACGCCGAGCTGCCGCTCGATCTTGCCGATCGCATGGCTGAGCGCCGTGGTCGACACGCCGAGATCGAGCGCCGCAGCGCGGAACGACCCGCGTCGCGCAATGGCGAGCACGGCCTGGAGTTCCATCAGGCTCTGCCGCACCACTGTCCCGCCTTTCGCAATGACACGTGCCGATTTGTCCCGATTATCGCTTTCGGTGTCCATCCCCAGCTTTCGCTCCATCACCGTCAAGGAGCCGCGCCATGCCCATCGAATTGCCCAAGCCCATCGCAGACTATGTCGAGGCGAATGCCCGTCTCGATGTGAACGCCATGCTGGAACCCTTCAGCCTCGACGCGGTCATCCTCGACAACGGACAGCGTTTCGAGGGCCAGGCTGGGCTGCGGAGATTGTTCGAGGACGACGTCGTCGCCGTCAGGGCGATCTTCACGCCGGATGCCGTCCGCCAGGAGAACGGCCAGGTGGTGGTCGAAGGCCCTGCCCATGGCGACTTCAAGGGCAGTCCGATCCGCTTCACCTATCGCTTCACGCTCGAACACGACGCGATCAAGGCGCTGGAGATCACCGCATGACCTTCCAGGCTGATCCGAGCGAGTTCGCGGGCAAGCGCGTGCTCGTCAGCGGCGGCACCAAGGGGCTGGGCCGCGCGACCGTCACCCGCTTCCTCGCCGGCGGGGCGCGCGTGATCACCGCCGCCCGCGCCTCCGTCGAGCCCATCGAGGGCGTCGCATTCGTGCAGGCGGACCTGACGACCGCGGAGGGTGCGGCGCTGCTGGCCAGGACCGCGCTCGAACGGTTGGGCGGCATCGACATCCTCGCCCATGTCATCGGTGGCTCGGCCTCGCCGGGCGGCGGCTTTGCCGCGCTGACGGACGACCACTGGCTCGCCGAGCTGAACCTCAACCTCCTGGCCACGGTCCGCCTCGATCGCCTTCTGATCCCGCAGATGATCGAACGCGGCACGGGCGCGGTGGTGCACGTCACCTCGATCCAGTCGGTCCTGCCGCTTCCGGAGTCGACCACCGCCTACGCTGCCGCCAAGGCCGCGCTCAGGACCTATGGCAAAGCGATCTCCAAGGAGGTGGGACCGAAGGGCGTGCGCGTGAATGCGGTGTCGCCCGGCTGGATCATGACGGAGGCGTCGAACGACCTGCTCAGGCGGCTGCAGGCGGCCAATGGCGGCACGATCGACGAGGCGCGGCAAGCCGTACTGGACAGCCTCGGCGGGATCCCGATCGGGCGTGCGGCCGAACCGCATGAGGTCGCGGACCTCATCGCCTACCTCGCCTCGGAGCGCGCCGCCGCCATCCATGGCGCGGAGTTCGTGATCGACGGCGGCACCGTGCAGACGGTCTGAACCGTCGCCACGGCGCCCGCGGCTGGTAACGTCGGCGCCTCGGTGGCCGGCGCTCCATGTCGGTCTGGCGGCGCCTGCTTCACGCCGATCGTCTCCGCGGGACGATCACGGCGGCAGCCCAGCAGCACGGGCGCGCAGGATGGAGGGAGGCGGAGCCTCGGCAATGGCGAAACCCGCGTCGACGCTACGCCGCCCGCCTCCGCGTCACTCCCACTCGATGGTCAATCAGAGTCTTAGGCACAAGTTTTCATTCAGAAATTCGCCCCATAACGCCGTCATATACCGTCATCCATACCGTCAGATGATAGCCTCAGAGAGCCCGCCCGGATGGCAGCCCGAGCATCGCCGCTCACAGCCAATCAGTGCGCACTTCTAGCCGCGCCGCGTCAGAAGGCGGAGCTTCTCCAACGCTACACGCTCGCTTTCCTTGTGGTCGATCGTCCCGGCGAACCGCCCCGCCGCGTCAAGCAGGAAGATGCTGGCGGAATGGTCCATCGTGTAGCCGCCGCCCTCCAGCGGAACGCGGCGGTAGATGACACGAAAGCCGCGTGCAGCCGCCGCGATCTGCGCCTCGGTGCCGGTCAGCCCGATGATCTTCCGATCAAAGGCCTCCAGGTAGGCGGCCATCGCCTGCGGCGTGTCGCGCTCGCCGTCGACGCTCACGAACAGCCAATGAAGCTGGTCCGCATCGGCGCCCAGCGCCTCGATGAAGCCCGTCATCTCGGTGAGCGTGGTCGGGCAGACATCGGGGCAATAGGTGAAGCCGAAGAACACCGCCATCGGCCGGCCGCGGAAGTCGCGTTCGGTGACCGCGCGGCCGCGGTGGTCGGTCAGGCTGAAGGGCCCGCCGATCGCCAGCGTCTGCGGCCCGGTCGCGACGCGCGGCGGCGCCAGCGGACCATCGGAGACCAGCCACCCGCCGGTGGTGGCCAGCAGCAGGAAGCCCACGACGCCAACGGCGCCCCAGGCCACCCAACGGATGATGCGCAGCATCGTCGCCTCAATGCCCCTGGTGCGGCCCGGTGCCGCGCGCACCCGGCGCATCGACGGCTAGTTCGACCGCAACACGCCCCGCGCGCTCGAACACGAGGGTGAGCGGCACGCTGGCGCCCTGTTGGAAGCCGCCTTGTGGCCCGATCAGCATCAGATGCTGGCCGCCAGGTGCCAACCGCACCTCCCCGCCTGGCGGCACCGCAATGCCGTCGGTGATCGGGCGCATGCGCATGATGCCGTCGGTGACGGACATCTCGTGCAACTCGACGCGCGCCGCGCGCGGCGTCTCGGCGGCGACCAGCCGATCCGGCGCGGAGCCGGTGTTGCGGATCACCATGTAGCCGGCGGCAGTCGGCGCCGCGGCGCCCACGGCGCGCGTCCAGGGATGGTCGATGGCCAGGTCCCCGGCACGGAAATCGTGCGCGGCGAGCGGGGCGCCAAGGAAGGGCAGGGAGACGAAGGCGGCGCCGGTCATCAGGACCGCGCGCAGAAGGGTGCGACGCATGGAAGGTTGCTCCGACAAGGGATGGAACAGCCCCGCGCCAGGCGGGGCGGGCTTCAGCCGAGGGTCGGAGCGACAGGCGGTGCGCGGGCCGGCGGCGGTGCACGCGCCGGCGGCAGGGGCGATGCGCCGGCGAAGGCGGCGCGGTGCGCGGCCAGCGTCGTCCAGGCCGGCATCGGCAGCACGAGTGGGGCCGGCGGCGGCGCATCCGCCGCATCGGGCAGACGGCACAGCGGACAATGCGACGCGGCCTCGGCGTCCGGCGCCTGCTCGGGCGCATCCGGCGCGGGCAGGCCGGACGGCAGGCACAGGCTTGCCCGCAGCATCGCGTCGAAGGCGGCCCTGTCCATTGCCGCGAAGGCCGGCAGCGGCGCCAGTAGCCGCGCCACCATGGCCAGCAGCACCAGGGCGGAGATCGGCACGCGCAGTTCGGCCCAGGCCCGCCTCATGCGGCGCGCGGCCCCCACAGGATGATCGCCGCGCCACCCAGGGCAACGGCACCGCCGATCAGGTCCCAGCGATCGGGCTCGAAACCCTCGACCACCCGCAGCCACACAAGTGTCGCCGCGATGTAGACGCCGCCATAGACCGCATAGGCGCGGCCGGCATGCTCCACCTCGACCAGGGTCAGCAACCACGCGAAGGCGATGAGCGCGGCGACGCCCGCGGCTGCCCACACCGCCGAATGGCCCAGCCGCAGCCACGCCCAGAAGGCGAAACAGCCAGCGATCTCCGCCAGCGCGGCCGCGGCGTAGATCGCGACCGTCCTCATCGCCGGGCGGGCGCCTCGGCGACCTCGATGCCGGGGATGCAGGACTGTCGGGTCAGCCAGGGCCAGGGATTCTCCGCGCGCCCGTCGCGGCGCAGCTCGACATGCAGGTTCGCCCCGGTGGTGCGGCCGGTGCGCCCCACCACGC
>LNFM01020189.1_pt1 | contig 11409 bp, 10 predicted proteins | sample 596031 | NCBI WGS metagenome assembly LNFM01 (sample SAMN04254537, study PRJNA301005) | activated carbon metagenome | isolation source: dual media filters at the Ann Arbor, Michigan drinking water treatment plant | place: USA: Ann Arbor | reverse complement strand
CCCGGCATCTTCTCGAGCGATCGCGCGCTCTGCACGGCGATCAGCCGGGCGACGGCGCGGGCCTCCTCGGCGGCGATCTCGTAGTGGTGGATGATGTGCAGCGGGTAGCCCGCCTGCTCCATGTGCAGGCGGGCGAAGGAGCGCCACGCCCCGCCCACGGCATAGAAGGTCTCGCCGGTCTCCTCGCGCAGCCAGCGCACGCTCTCGATCGCCTCCAGCACGACGCGCGAGGGATCGCTCCTGCCCGACGACATCAGCCGGAGCGGCCCGACCGGCAGGGTCGTCGACGAGCCCAGCCGCCCGCCATGCAGCGCCACCAGCTCGAGGCTGCCGCCGCCCAGGTCGCCCATCACGCCGGCCGCCGCGGGAATGCCGCAGATCACGCCGTAGCCCGAGTAGCGCGCCTCGTCGTGGCCGCTCACGACATGCGCCTCGATGCCGGGCCGGCTCGCCAGCGCGCGCATGAAATCGGCGCCGTCGGCGGCATCGCGAACCGCTGCGGTCGCCAGGAGATCGAGCGACTCGACCTTCATGTTGTGGGCCAGCGTGTGGAAACGATCGATGTTGGCCAGCGCCATGGCGACGCCTTCGGAATTGAGCCGGCCGGTGGCGTCCAGCCCGCGCGCCAAGCCGCACATGACCTTCTCGTTGAACACCGGCAGGGGCGCCCGGCTCTTGCGCTCGTAGACGACGAGGCGGATCGAGTTGGAGCCGACGTCGATGATCCCGACTCTCCCCTTGCCCGTGGCCGCGCGCGAGGCGACGGCGTCAGGGGCGGGACTGTCCAGGGTGGCTTCGCCGTCCATGCGCGCTCCCTCTAGCCCACTCCGCGCCGGTTTGCAGCGCCGATCGATGCGCGACGTGACGCCGCTGCCCGGGCCTCTCCCCCCGAGTGCGCCGACACGTCGCCAACTTTGCCGTCATCGGGCAGGGCATTCGCCTGTGACGGGCCCGAGCGGAACTGCCTGATCAGCCGCTGTTTGCAGCGCCATTGGCGGCACGGTCGAAGGGACCGTTCGACCCTGCTCTACGAGCTCAGCACCAGCCTCGGCACTGCGCCGGAAAGCTTAAGGGCGCTGCCGCGGCCCGACAGCGACGGGTTCGTCATGAAATAGTCATGGGCGATGAAGGGCTCCTTGCCGATCGGCGGCCGGCTGTAACCGCCGTCGGGTCCCATCACCCAGCTCTGCCCGTCGTCCTTGAGGTTGGCCACCATGATCTGGTCGAGCACCTGCTCGTGCACTGTCGGGTTCTCGACCGGGCAGAACAGCTCGACGCGGCGATCGAGGTTGCGCGGCATCCAGTCGGCCGACGAGATGAACACCTTGGCCTCGGGCGACGGCAGGGTCTTGCCGTTGCCGAAGCAGAAGATGCGGGCATGCTCGAGGAAGCGGCCGATCATGCTCTTGACCCGGATGTGCTCGCTCAGGCCCTTGACGCCCGGACGCAGGCAGCAGATGCCGCGCACCACCAGGTCGATCTGGACGCCCGCCCGGGACGCGGCATAGAGCCGGTCGATCAGCGGCGCATCGACCAGCGAGTTGAGCTTGGCCCAGATCGCCGCCGGCCGGCCCGCCCTGGCGTTGTCGATCTCCGACTCGATCAGGCCGTACAGGGTCTTGCGCAGCGTCGCCGGCGCGTAGGCGATCTTCTCCATCTTCTCCGGCCTGGCATAGCCCGTCATGTAGTTGAACAGGCGTGCCGCATCGCGCCCCATCGCCGGATCGCAGGTGAAGAACGACAGGTCGGTGTAGAGCCGCGCCGTGATCGGATGATAGTTGCCGGTGCCGAAATGCACGTAGGTGCGCGTCGACTGCGCCTCGCGCCGCACCACCATCGACACCTTGGCGTGAGTCTTGAGATCGATGAAGCCGTAGACCACCTGCACGCCGGCGCGCTCGAGGTCGCGCGCCCAGCGGATGTTGGCTTCCTCGTCGAAGCGCGCCTTGAGCTCGACCAGCGCCGTCACCGTCTTGCCCGCCTCGGCCGCCGCGATCAGCTCCTTGACGATCGGCGAATCGTGGCTGGTGCGGTAGAGCGTCTGCTTGATCGCCACCACCGCGGGGTCGCGCGCCGCCTGGCGCAGGAACTGCACGACGACGTCGAAGCTCTCGTAGGGGTGATGGACGACGATGTCCTTGGCGCGGATGGCGGCGAAGCAGTCGCCGCCGAAATCGCGGATGCGCTCGGGGAAACGCACGTTGTAGGGCACGAACTTGAGGTCGGGCCGGTCGTCGACGATCACCGCCTTGACGTCGACGATGTTGAGCATGCGGTCGAGGTGGAAGATGTGCACCGTCTGGGACTGCGCCGTGACCTCGAGCTGGTCGAACAGGAAATCGCGCAGCTCGGCCGGCATCGCGCTGTTGACCGAGATCGAGATCAGGTCGCCGCGGCGCCGGCGCTTCAGCGCGCTCTCGTAGAGCAGGACGAGATCCTCGGCCTCCTCGTTGATCTCGACGTCGCTGTCGCGGATCAGGCGGAACACCGCCTGCTCGATCACCTCGTAGCCCGGGAACAGCCGTGGCAGGGCGATGTCGACCAGGTCCTCGAGCGACAGGAAGCGGATCGCCGGCCCGGGCAGGCGGATGAAGCGGTCGAGCTGCGGCGGCAGCGGCAGCAGGGCCATCAGCGGCCGGCGGTCGTCGCGCCGCTGCAGCTTGAGGATGGCCGAGAAGCTGCCGTTGGGCAGGAACGGGAAGGGATGCGCCGGATCGATGGCGAGCGGCGTCAGGATGGGGAAGACCTGGTCGATGAAGTATTGGTCGAGCCAGGTTCGCTCGGCGTCGCTCAGCTCGCCAACTTCCAGCACGGCGACGCCTGCCTCGCGCAGGTCGCCTTGCAGCGCCGCCCAGGTCTCCTGCTGGTGCGCCATCAGCACCGAGGCGCGCTCGCGGATGGCGGAGAGCTGCTCGGCCGGCGTCATGCCGTCGTCGCTGCGCAGCGTGCCGCGCGTCTGCAGCATGTCGACCAGGCCGGCGACGCGCACCATGTAGAACTCGTCGAGGATGTCGGCCGAGATCGACAGGAAGCGCACGCGCTCGAGCAGCGGATGACGCTTGTTGCTCGCCTCCTCCAGCACGCGGGCGTTGAAGGAAAGCCAGGACAGCTCGCGATTGATGAAGCGCTGCGGGTTGTCGGATGCTATCTCGAGACCCAGAGGGTGGCTCGGTGTCGGTGTCGGAGCTGGGGTGAGGGCATCCATCGTCGACCTCTGAGGGGGCGTGGGCCTGAAACGGTTCACGGCGACGGTAACGCTTCTGCCTGTGCGAGTCATGGCAATTAACCAGAGGCTTGTTATGACTGCCTTTTTCGGGTTCGGCACTTGACCCGTACGCTTCTCCTCCTGCGGCATGCGAAATCGGCCTGGAGCGATCCACGGCTCGACGACCACGACCGTCCCCTCAACCGCCGCGGCGAGCGCGCCGCCAAGGCGATGGCCGACCATTTCGCCCGCCTCGGCCTGCGGCCCGACCTGATCCTGTGCTCGACCGCTCTCAGGACCCGCCAGACCCTGGCCCCGATCGTGGCCACGCTGGCTGCCCCGGCCCCGCCGATCAACCTCAGCAAGGACCTGTACCTCGCATCGGAGGATGTGCTGCTGGCCCAGCTCCAGGCGGTCGGCGACGATGCGGCAACGGTCCTGCTGATCGGCCACAACGACGGCATCTGGCATTTCGCGACGGCGCTGGCCGGCGACGGCCCGCCCGCGGAGCTCGCCGCGCTGCGCGACAAGTTCCCGACCGGCGCGCTGGCCACGCTCGCCCTGCGCGACGGGCCGTGGCGCACGCTGGGCTCCGGTGCTGCCCGACTTGTCTCCTTCGTCCGCCCGCGCGATCTCGGCATCGTCTGAGCCGGCGCCACACGGCGGCGCGGGCAAAGGCAGTGGGCCCTGATACCTGCGTCCCCGGCGTCCCGCCGCACGGTCACCAGTCTCACCGGCACCCTGCCATGCTCCGGCGTGACGACCGGATTGCCCATCGATACGGAGAGTCCCCGAGCAAAATACGGCCGAGCCCGGGAAAGTGCCGTGGGTCGAGGCTTTTGGCGCCGTTCGACAACGCCGAACAGGGAAAATTATCAGGGAATTGCGCACACCAGATCAGGCAATTCGAGCCATCGAAGCAGGGAAGTCGAAGCAGCGGACCAGGGAAGCCGGCGCATCGGACGGACACTGGAGCACACCGGGGCTGGCGGCGCGTGGCGCGCCGGCCCACAAAGTAAATCGACCTGCGATTCTTGCGGTCGGTGCGGTCGCTTGCGGTCGCAGCCTTTGGAATCAAGGGGTTGGCCCGACCGCAAGAACCGGTCGCCGACCCCTGGTGCGGTCGCACCCGCCGTCTTGCGGTCGCATCCGCCGTCCTGGGGTCGCCGTCGTCCGACTCCCGCTCCGTCGCGACGTCGCCTCGCCCCTTCCACGAGCGGTCCTGAAAAGGGGGCGCCGATTCTTGCGTCATTTGCGTCATTGCGTCATTGCCCTTTGCGTTCAAGGACTTGGCGGTGTCGCACCGGATGGACGTTGCGTCGGCGGAGGGTTGGCGTGCGTCGGTGGGGGCGATCACGGTGGTGTCCTTCGCATCGCGTGGAGACGACTCACCGGCTGTCACGACACCGCACGCGCGGGCAGAGGCAGCAGCCGGATTGGCTCTCTTCTGCGGCCACGATTCGAATGCGCATTCGCACAGCAATAGCGACATCGTCCGAGAGTCCGCGCCGGCGCCGCTCTCCGCCTTGGCTTCGCCCCCGCAGGGTATCAATGCCGAGGCATGGCGGCGGTGACCGTCGCGGGCATCCGAAGGCGGCCCAGCTCGGGACTTTCACCAGGATCAGCCCGCCGAGCGCGAGCGCGTTGACCTTCAGGATGTAGAGCACATCCTAGTGATTTGACCTATTCTACGATTCCTGTCAAATTCATTGACCTTGCCATGCTTTTAGTTCTGTGACACTGAATCTAGTGCATGCCAATGACGCTTACGATTGCAGCCAACGGCCGGGTCGTCATCCCGGCCGACATTCGTGCTGAGCTAGGCCTGAAGGGCGGCGATAAGCTGGTTGTCCATGTGGTCGACGGAGCCGTCGTGCTGGAGCCCGTGCATACGGCAATCCGTCGGGCACGCGTGGCCTTCCGGAAGTACGTACCATCCGGTACGTCCCTCGCCACCGAGCTGATCGAGGAGCGACGGCGAGCCGCCGCCGATGAGTGACGTCGTTCTCGACAGTTCCGCCATCCTCGCTCTCCTGGCAGATGAGCCCGGCAGCGACGCGGTGGTGGCAACTCTGCCCGGCGCACTGTTGTCCACGGTCAATCTGGCCGAGATCGTCGCCAAGCTCTGCGAGCGTGGCATGCCGGCGGAAGAGTCAACCTCCTTGATCTACTCGATAGGCGTCGAAGTGGCTGATTTCGACGCCGATCAGGCCACGCGTTCCGGGAGCCTCCGGGCATCCACTCGGAGCGCTGGCCTATCCTTGGGGGATCGTGCCTGCCTCGCACTTGCCCAATTGCGAAAGCTGCCGGTCCTGACGGCAGACGCCGCGTGGGCCCGACTCGACAACCTCGACGTACGACTCATCCGCTGACCGCGCGTGTGGTCGCCGACAGCCGCACGCTCAGGCGTGGCCCTCGACGGTCGCGTCGGCCGTTCTCATGCCAATCAGCAGCGTCTGGGGATCCGACGTTACCGGGCCAAGCAGTGCCCTGGCGGCTGCCAGGTCGGCAGCACCGTTCCATTGCATGTCGTGCTCCTGCTGCTGGTGTACGTAGTGAAGGCCGACGGCCACCTTGCTCATCAAGGTCGTGATGTCCTCGCCAGCCGCCGAGTCCTGCGCACCGCTCATGATATCGACCACCACCGATCCGACGAGCTTCCCGGATGCCAGCAGCGCCTTGACCTGGCTGACCCAATAGGTCTCCCCCTCGGCATCGGGAGCGCGGTTGAACAGGTTATCGTAGACGGTACCGAGGAAGGTGCTGATCTGAGCGTCGGTCGCGCCGAGCGGGTCGACGAGGAAGGGATGGAGCGCCGTGGCTTCGTCGCTGACTGCGAACGAGTTGGCGATTCCGGCGAGCAGGGCCGAGGTCGCCTGCGTCGTCTTGCCAAGGTTGAGCGTGTTGACCCAGAACTCGAAGCCATCGTCGTCGCCGCCACGGCCCAGGAAGGCGACGTAGGTCGCGGCGACCTGCTCCTCCGCCGACAGCGCCACCAGATCGAGGGTCGTCGTCGCCCCGGCCTGCACGGGAATGACATAGATCAGGGCGCGCGCATCGTCCGCGCCATTCGCACCGCTCGCGTGATAGGTGAAGCTGTCGATGCCGGCGAAGCCGGTGCTCGGGCTGTAGGAGACGGCACCATCGGCGCTCACCAGCAATTGGCCGTGCGCCGCCGCGCCCTGCACCATCGCCGGCGGCAAGACGCTGTCGTTGGCCAGCACTCCGGCTGACGCCTGGACCGCGATGGTGTGGCCCTGGAGGATCACATAGGCATCGTCATGCGCCCTGACGCCGTTGTTCGGAGCCGTGGATGCGAAGTCACCCCTGGTGAGAGACGTTCTCGAGACACCCGACAGGGTCAAGGTGTCGCCCCCGCCGAAATCCATGACTGCGCCCGCTTCCGCCTGGGTGGTTATGCCGAGAATGGCGGGAAGGAAAAGTAGGGCACTGCCAATGAAGGCGAGGGCGATGGGCGTGCCCAGCGCGAGCTGGTCAGCACCTGGCTCGAAATCGACGATGACGGTTGCGCCGTTGCCGGCAGCATAGGCAAAGACATCGGCGCCGGGACCACCGATCATGGCGGCGCCGCCGGCCGGGTCGACAAGGGTGTCGCTGCCTGCCGTGCCGATGATCAGCTGATCCTCGCCGGCAAGGGCTGCGATCAGCGACGCGCTGAACGAGCTGCTGCTGAAGAACAGTGGCTGCGCGACGGAGGTAAAGGTGTTGCCGTGAATCTCGATGTCGTTCAGCAGATCGATGCCGGCATCGACCGGGTTGCCGACGCCGTCGGTCCAGCGCTGGAAGGCGATCGCGCCATCGGGCGTCACGTTGGAGACGCTGTTCCCGCCGCCCCACCACGCGTTCTCGAACGTCAGGCCGCGGCGATGCTCGCCGTTGGCCGTGAAGGTCCCGTCGATGTTGCGGAAAGTGTTGCCCGCGACGGTGGCGTTCTCGACGCCGTTCAGCGCGATGCCTTGCCCGTTGAAGTCGTTGCCCTCGATCGTCACGTCGGTAAAGGCGGAGACATAGAAATTGCCGCCGCCCGACGTCTGCGAGTCGATGAGACTGAGCGCGCCCGGCAGTCCGCCGGTTTCCATGTTCCACTGGGCGCCCTGACCGCCCGCCGCGACCGTGCCCGACAGGTCCACGCCGTCGAGCACCAGCCTGGCACCATGCATGGTCAGGTAGGCCAGCACGTTGCCGTCCGGGTTCGTCACCGTGTGGCCGTTTGATTTCGCCGTGACGTCGCGGAACGTGAGGCCCGCGCCGTCGCCGTCATGGTCGACCAGCGCGATCGAGACGCCGTCGTCCCCGTTGCCGATCGGTGGCGTCTGATCGTGCGCGAGGTCCCGCGTGACGCTGAAGGTCACATGGTCGAAAACGACATCGGACAGCGTGCTCGTGCCCCGGAGGTCGAGCAGCAAGCTCGTCTCGCTTGCGCTCTCGACCGTCAGGTGGCTGACCGTGACGCCGCTCATCGTCGCCGGCGCGATCACCGTGCCGACCAGCGTGACGACACCTTCGCCCGCGCCCTGGATGTCGACGCCGTCCTTCAGCGTCACGGTCCCGGTGTACGCTCCCGCCGCGATCAGAACGGTGTCGCCGGCCACCGCCGCATCGATTGCGGCCTGGATCGTGCCAAAGGCCAGCCCGGCACCAACTTCGAGAACTGCCATCCCGATCTCCACCTTCTACCTGGGGCATTCGCAGTTGATATCAAAAGCCGTCATTCCGAGCGAACCGCCTGGTTAGCCGCTGTTCATGGCGCCCTTGGCGGCGAAGTCGAGGGACCTTTCTTGGCGATGCTGCAGCAAGAAAGGTCCCTCCACTACGCCTCGCTACGCTCGGCTCCGGTCGGGACCACGGTGTTTCTTGGCACTTGTGAATGCCCTGCTGTTCCACTCATTCCCGCCGATCGCGGCACCGATTGTCGGGAACTAGTACGTCCCCGGATACTGCCCGCCGTCCATCAACAGGTTCTGACCGGTGATGTAGCTCGCGTGGACGCTGCACAGGAAGGCGCAGGCGGCACCGAACTCCTCGGCGGTGCCGAAGCGGCCGGCCGGATGGGCCTTGGCACCGGCGGCGAACTCTTCCTCGTAGGTCTTGCCGCTGCGCGCGGCGCGGACCTTGTAGGTGCCGCGCAGGCGGTCGGTGTCGAAGGGGCCGGGCAGCAGGCCGTTGATGGTGACGCCGTGCTTGACCGTGACGCGGGCGACGCCAGCGACGAAGCCTGTGAGGCCGCTGCGTGCGCCGTTGCTGAGACCGAGAATGTCGATCGGTGCCTTCACCGAGCTCGAGGTGATGTTCACGATGCGCCCGAAGCCGCGCTTCATCATGCCGTCGACCGTGGCCTTGATGAACTCGATGGGCGTCAGCATGTTGGCGTCGATCGCCTTGATCCAGTGATCGCGCGTCCATTCGCGGAAGTCGCCGGGCGGCGGGCCGCCGGCATTGTTGACGATGATGTCGGGTTCCGGACAGGCAGCCAGCACCTGCTTGCGGCCCTCCTCGGTGGTGACGTCGACCGCCACCGGGATCACCTTCACGCCGGTCTTCTTCACGATCTCGGCCGCCGTCGCCTCGAGCTCCGACTTCGTGCGGGCATTGATCACCAGATCGACGCCCTCCTGGGCGAGCGCCATGGCACAGCCCTTGCCCAACCCCTTGCTCGCCGCACAGACGATCGCCTTGCGGCCCTTGATGCCCATATCCATCGCTTCACTCCTCAATTCACGCGGGTCCAGACCTGCGTCTCTCCGAACATCGGCGTCCCGACGAAGCCACGCAACCTGAGCTTGCCATCGGGCTGCAGGCTGATGTTGGCATCGTAGATCTTGCCGTTCTCGCCGTTGTATATCTTGCCGTCCTCGAACGCATTGGGATCCGCCGTCTCTTGAAGCCCCAGATCAGCGGCATGCCGATCACCTTGCGGCCGCGCAGCGCCGGATCGGGATTGCGGTGGTCGACGGCGACATCGGGCGCCACCACCTTGCCGTCCGGCCGGGGATTGATCAGCCCGACGACGAAGCCGCAGATCGGCCCGTTCGCCGCGTTGGGGCAGGCACCGATGCGGACCTGCGCCACGCCGGACGCCGTCAGCCATGTTCCCATGACCGAGGGCTGCTGCGCCGCTGCCGGCGCGGCGAGCAGACCGAGCATCAGCGCCAGCCGCAGTGACTTCATCGTTCCCTCCTCCCGTGCCGTGTCACGATTTTCCCGACAGCTCGGTCAGGACATCGGCGGCCAGCCTGCGATCGATCTCCCGGCTCTCCGCCAGGGCCCGCCGATCGAGCGCGGCGACGACGCGGCGCGCCGCGTCGGCCGATCGCTCCATGTGCGAGACGAGATAGTGCACGACGCCGGCGCCGGCATGCAATTGCCGATCGGCGAGCTGTTTCAGGATCAGCGAGCCCAGAAGGTCGTCGTCGGGGGGCGCCACGGCCACCGTCGGCGCCGCGCGCAGGCGCGAGGCCAGGTCGGGCAGGCGGATCGACCAGCGCGCCGGCGGATTGACGGCGATCAGCAACAGGTGGCCGCGACGCTCGCGCATCAGGTTGTAGAGATGGAACAGCGCCCGCTCGGGTGCCCGGTCGGCCGCCTCGATCACGATTGCCGGATACGCCGCCGCGAGCTCGGACAGATCCGCCACGCTCTTGCTCTCGAGCGCAGTGGCATCGAGCTCGAGCGCGCGTGCCCGCGCGGCCCAGATGCGCCCGAGATGGGTCTTGCCGGAGCCGGGCGGACCCGAGAGCGCCAGCACCGGCGCCGGCCAATCGGGCCAGCGGTCGACCCAGGCCAGCGCCTCGCGATTGCCCGGAGCGATGACGAAGTCGCCACGGGCATAGGTCGGCGGCGGCAGGGAGAGATCGAAGGTGAGCTGTTTGGCCACCGGCGCCTCAGACCGCACCGCTGCCGCGATAGATCGCGCTCTCGCGATAGCGGTGCATGAGATGGCGCACGACGACCCCGATCACCGCCGCCACCGGCACCGCGCTCAGCACGCCGACGAAACCGAACAGCGATCCGCCGGCCAGCAACGCGAACATGATCCACACCGGGTGCAGGCCGACCCGATCGCCGACCAGCTTGGGCGACAGCACGTTTCCTTCCAGCGCCTGGCCGAGCAGGAAGACGGCAGCGACCTTGGCCACCCCCCACCATTCGGGCGGAAACTGGACCAGCGCCATGCCGAGCGCCATGACGGCGCCCACGAAGGTGCCGACGAACGGGATGAAGGAGATGGCGCCCGCGATCAGGCCGATCACCAGGCCGAACTGCAGGCCAACCAGCGACAGGCCTATGGCGTAAATCGTGCCCAGGGTGATGCAGACCAAGCCCTGGCCGCGCAGATATCCCGCGATGGCGGCATTCGATTCCTGGGCAAGCCGGCGAATGGTGTCGGCGTGATCGAGCGGCAAGGCGCTGTCGAGGGAGTCGACGACCCGTTGCCAGTCGCGCAGAAGGTAAAACGTCACGACCGGCGTCAGGAACAGCAGGCTGAGCAGGTTGACCAGGGCGATGCCGCGTTGCGCCACCTGGCCCGCGATCGATCCGAGCAGCGCGAACACCTGCCCGGCGCGCTGCGCGACCTCGGTCTGGATCTCCTGCAGGCTGAGCGGCGGCAGGTCGAGCCTCTCGCGCACCGGCTCGATAAGCGGCAGGACGCGCGTCGCGAGCTTCACCGTGTATTGCGGCGCATTGACGATCAGCGTCTGCAGCTGGCTGAACACCGGCGGCAGGATCGCCATGGCGATGCCGACCGCCAGCAGGGCGGCGACGATGGTCACGGCAGTGGTCGCCCAGGTCCGCGACATGCCGAGCCGCTCGAGGCGGCTCACGACAGGGTCGAGAAAATAAGCGACGACGATGCCGACGACGAAGGGCAGCAGGACGTCGTTCAGCAGCCACAGCAGCAACAGGAAGACGACGGCCGCGGCGAGCCAGAACCGCCAGCGCGAGGTCCCCGCGGTCTCCATCACGTCGCGGCTTCGCAGGACGCGTTCATCGTACCTGCAGGCGCCACTTGTCGACGTCGCGATCGAGCGTCAGGCCGGCCAGCGCCAGGACGCGCTGCAGATCCTCCGGCGTGCCGAAGAACTCGAGGCGGAGATCGGCTCGATCGGCCTCCAGGGTGCGCACCACGACGCTCCTGACCGCGGGCACGCCCGCCAGGCGCTGGCGAATCTGCACCCAGTCGC
>LNFM01012146.1_pt1 | contig 11409 bp, 11 predicted proteins | sample 596031 | NCBI WGS metagenome assembly LNFM01 (sample SAMN04254537, study PRJNA301005) | activated carbon metagenome | isolation source: dual media filters at the Ann Arbor, Michigan drinking water treatment plant | place: USA: Ann Arbor | reverse complement strand
CGACCGAAGACCTGCTGCTCGACGGCCACGCGGACGCGAGCCTCGGCTTCGTGGTGAAGGATTTCCAGAAGCCGCTGCACCAGCGCCGGCTGCGTACCGTGCTGCGCGATGCGGAGGCGACCGAACTCGCGTACTACGAACGCACCGGCATCTATCCGATCAACCACTGCGTGGTCGTGCGCACCGACGTGCACCGGCAGCACCCGGGCCTGCTGGCCGCGGTCGCGCAATCGTACGTGGACGCCAAGCGCGAAGCCTATTCGCGGAAGATCGGTTCGTCGCTGATGCCATGGGCGAAGAACACCTGGGCGCGCGTGTTCGACATCTTCGGCGGCGATCCCCTGCCCTATGGACTGACGCCGGTGAACCGGATGGTGGTGGGCAAGCTCTCCGGCTACCTGAAGGCCCAGCGATTCATCGATGAGATTCCAGACATCGATGCACTGTTCGTGCTGCCCGAAGGGATCGCGTTCGGCGAATGGTGATTGCAGATACCCCTGCGCCGTGCGCGTCGAGCGACGGCGCGTCCAGGCCGAGTTCATCGCCCGCGGCCTGCGCGCAAGAAGGGCAATCGAGCTTTCGGGCTCGGCTGACCCGCGAGGCCGAAGCCGACCTTGAACGCCTGTTCGACTCCGTACTCGGTGCGGGCTTCACGACGCCCAGGACTTCGCCGTTCACTTGCCGCAAGGCTGCCGACAGCCCGTTCCTGCGCGAGCTGATCATCCCTTTCGGACGGTCCGGATACATCGCGCTGTTCGAAATCGAGTCTGCGACGGACGTCGTGGCGCTCGCCGTGCGCCACCAGATCGAGGACGATTGCCACTGACCACGGCATGATCCCGCCGTCGTTCGGGTGCAGCAGCTGACGGCGCCTCCGGGATTCCAATCGATGCGCAGCAGGACACCATCGGCCCTGGATCGGCTGGCGCGCCCGGCCCGACCGTGCTCGAGACGACTCACTCGCCCGTCTTCAGCCGCGCGCCGCAACACCTACAATGGACGAGAATTTTCGATGGAGAAGCGCCGGCCACGGCGCTGATGCAGGCGGTGCGCGCCGCCTGGCACGGCTTGGTGGCGCCGCGCATGGTCCAATCCTTTGTCATGAACCAGATCAAGGAACTCATTGCCCATCTGCACAGCCAGGGCGCGGGCCCGCGCCATGTGGCGCACCTGTTGCGCCTGTGGGTTCAGGCCTTGCCGCAGGGCCCGCGCCGCAGCCAGCCCGAGCACTTCCTGCCCCAGCGCGTGCGGCACGGCTTGCCCGCCTGGCGAGCCACGCTGCAGGGCCTGACCACACTGCAACAGCGCCATCCAGCTCAAGACGGCAGCGAACGCCTGCTGGTGAAGCTGGCCGACGGCAAGACCGTGGAAAGCGTGCTGCTGACGCCCGAGCGGATTCCCGGCCTGTGCATCAGCACCCAGGTGGGTTGTGCCGTGGGCTGCGGCTTTTGCATGACGGGGCAGGGTGGCCTGCTGCGCCAGCTGGGCAGCGCCGAGATCGTGGCGCAGCTGGCCCTGGCCCGAACGTTGCGGCCAGTGAAGAAAGTGGTCTTCATGGGCATGGGCGAGCCGGCGCACAACCTGGATGCCGTGCTCGAGGCCATTGAACTGATGGGCTCGCTGGGCAACATCGGCCACAAGAACCTGGTCTTCAGCACCGTGGGCGACCCGCGTGCCTTCGAACGCCTGATGGCGCTACGCGAAGGACAGGTGCGCCCGGCGCTGGCGCTGAGCCTGCACACCACCAAGCCGGGCCTGCGCGAACGGCTGCTGCCTCGTGCTGCCCGCATCACGCCGGCCGAATTGGTGGCCGCAGGTACTGCCTACGCGCAGGCCACTGGCTACCCCATCCAGTACCAGTGGACGTTGATGCAGGGCGTGAACGACGGCGACGACGAGATCGACGGCATCGTGCAACTGCTGCAGGGCCAGTACGCGCTGCTGAACCTGATTCCCTACAACAGCGTGCCCGGCTTGCCCTGGCAGCGGCCCAGCCGGGAACGTGCGGAAGAAATGGCGCGGCGGCTGCAGCGCCGCGGCATCCTCACCAAGCTGCGTCATTCAGCCGGGCAGGACGTAGACGGTGGTTGCGGCCAACTGCGGGCGCGCAGCGAAAGCAGCGAGACCCCGGTCATCAGGGGCAGTTAGGATCCGCTGCTGGCCGCTGGGTGCCCTGGGCACCACCGGTGACGGAACCCAGAGCGCCGCCCAGTGCGGCCCCCAGGCTGCGCCCCCATCCACCGCCAAGTATCGCCCCGCCGACCTCGGCGCCGGCGCGCTGGCCCTCGGCGGCGCCGCCTTGCGCCTGCCGCGGCGGGCAGTTGACCGTCGAAGGCGGCGTGGCAGCAGGTGCCGGTGCCGCGCCGGCCACGGGTGCCGGTGCCGCGCCGGCCACGGGCGCCGGCGCCGGGCTGGCCGCGCCGGGCGTGGCCACCGCACCGTCCTGGTCGGCACGCACGAACAGCCGCGGCCCGTTCGCGCCGCCGGGCCAGGGCGTCCCCTCGATCACCTCCGCCACGGTGTAGGGCTGGTTCGAGACGGTCAGTGGCGCCATCCGCGCTGCCGGCATGATGTTCAGCAGCGCGATGCGGCCGTTGCGCTCGGGGCCGTCGAAGATGGTCTCGACCCGCGTGCCCGAGGTCAGGGCGAACGATCCGCCGGACCTCGGGTTGCGGAACCATTCGCGCTTCATGCCATCGACCTCGGTACGTGGCCGGAGGTTCGGGTACCAGCGCGCGATCAGCTCAGCGAACGGGACCGAGCTGGTGAAGTAGAAACGCTTGTAGGGTCCCGGCCCGTCGCATTTCGGATCGCCGGTGGTACGCGGCCCGTCGATCGTCAGTCCATCAAGGTCGGGCAGGCCGAGCTGCGCCGCGGACGGGGGATTGCGCGCCAGCGCGGCGCCGGCGACCTTGGCCCGCTTCGGGTCGAAGTCGACGCAGTCGGCACGCACGGCCACCGCAGTCGTCGACAGCACGAGGGCCGTACCCAGCAGGATTGCACGCGATGCGAATGCCATGATCGTTCCAGGGACGAGTGCAGAGGTTGAATCCTCGCCGCGCAGGTCCGCTGCTGTCAATCGCGCTACAGGAACACCTGTACTTCGCCTTCGAGTACCCGGACCGGATACATTCGCAATGGCGTCAGCCCGTGCAGTTCACGGCCCCGATCACCGAGGTCGAACTCGCCGCGATGCATCGGGCCGCCCGAGTGCGGGCAGAAGTCATCGAACGCGTACATCCGTTCATCAACCGTGATCATCATCAGGCGCCGGCCGCGCACGCTGGCCAGGGCCGCGCCCTCGATCAGCTCCGACACGGCGCAGGCGGCATGCCAGGCCGGCGCGTCCGCCGCGCCTTCCTCAGGCACCGGGACAAGAACCTGGTTTTCAGCACCGTGGGCGATCCGCGTGCCTTCGAACGCCTGATGGCGCTGCGCGAAGGACAGGTGCGCCCGGCGCTGGCGCTGAGCCTGCACACCACCAAGCCGGGCCTGCGCGAACAGCTGCTGCCCCGTGCTGCCCGCATCACGCCGGCCGAACTGGTGGCCGCACGTAGTGCCTACGCGCGGGCCACCGGCTACCCCATCCAGTACCAGTGGACGTTGATGCAGGGCGTGAACGACGGCGACGACGAGATCGACGGCATCGTGCAATTGCTGCACGGCCAGTACGCGGTGCTGAACCTGATTCCCTACAACAGCGTGCCCGGCTTGCCCTGGCAACGGCCCAGCCGGGAACGCGCGAAAGCAGCGAGACCCCGGTCATCAGGGGCAGTTAGGATCCGCCGCTGGTCGCTGGGTGCCCTGGGCACCACCGGTGACGGAACCCAAGGCACCGCCCAGTGCGGCCCCCAGGCTGCGCCCCCATCCACCGCCGAGCACCGCCCCGCCGACCTCGGCACCGGCGCGCTGGCCCTCGGCGGCGCCGCCTTGCGCCTGCCGCGGCGGGCAGTTCACGGTGGATGGGCTGGTGCTGGCCGCGGGACCGCCAGCGGTTGCCGCCGGCACGGCGGCGGGTGCTGTCGGGGCAGCCACCGCGGGTGAAGGGTTGGCCGCGGGCGGCACACCGGCGGGCGCGGCGGTCCCGACGTCCTGGTCGGCGCGGACGAATTGCCGGGGCCCTTTCGGGCCGCCCGGCCACGGCGTCCAGTCGACGATCTCCGCCACCGTGTAAGGTTGGCTAGCCACGCTCAGCGGCACCAGCTGCGCTGCCGGCATGATGCTGACCACCGCGATCTTGCGCAGCTCGTCCGGACCGCTGAACCGGAATTCGATCCGGGTGCCCGAAGTCAGATGGAATCCGCGCGCATCCATCGGGTTGCGGAACCATACCCGCTTCATGCCGTCGGCTTCGGTGCGCGGCCGGATATGGTGGTACCAGCGCTCGACCAGCTCGGCGAACGAAACCGTGGCGGTGTAGTTGAAGCGCTTGTACGGCCCCGGCCCGCTGCACTTCGGGTCGCCGGTCGTGCTTGGACCGTCAAGCATCAGCCCCTCCAGGTCGGGCACGCCCAGTTGCGCGGCAGACGGCGGATTGCGCGCGAGCGCCGCGCCGGCCGCCTGGGCGCGCTGCTTGCTGAAGTCGACGCAGTCGGCGCGCACGGATACCGCAGTCGTCGACAGCACGATGGCCGTCCCCACCAGGACTGAACGCATAGCGAACGCCATGACCGCCTCGAGATCATTGCCGGAGACGCATCCTCGCCGCCCTGGTCTGCCGGTGTCAACATGTGGGAGCAGGCGCCGAAACGGACGGCCTTGCGGGTCTCTAGAGGAAAACCTGCACGTCGCCGTCGAGCACTCTCACCGGATGCATCGGCAATGGCGTCAGCCCGTGCAGTTCACGGCCCCGATCACCGAGGTCGAACTGCCAGCCGTGCAGCGGACAGGTGAGCACCAGCCCGTCGAACTCGCCGCGATGCATCGGTCCGCCCGAGTGCGGGCAGAAATCATCGAACGCGTACATCCGTTCATCGACCGTGATCATCATGAGGCGGCGGCCGCGCACGCTGGCCAGGGCCGCGCCCTCGATCAGCTCCGATACGGCGCAGGCGGCATGCCACGCCGGCTCTGCCGCCGCGTCCTCCTCGCCCACCGGGCCGCCCGTCACTGCGCCGGCGTGTCGAATGCGTCGACGAAATGCGCGGCCTTCACCAGCTTCTTCCCGGCGACGCGGCCGAGGCGATCGAGCTCGGGGATGTTCTCCGGCTTGTCCATCGCCTCCAGGTTCTTCAGCGCCTTCGCGCCGAGCGACTCGCCGAGCGTGGATGCGCACCAGTCTTCCTGCAGCAGCACGTTATAGCGGAGGTAGCTGCACATCGGCGTGCCACCGAGCGGCGGCTGGGCCTTGTCCAGCTCGCGGTCGATGCGCCGCGCCGTGGGACTGTTCGACAGCCACTGCATCACGGTCTCGACCTGGTCGGCGCAGTCTTCCATCAACGCACTGAGCGACATCACCGCATGGATCGCCGCCGTGCCCTTGAGGATGCCGGCATGCCCGACCTCGGCGTTCGCCTTGCCGGTGCCGACAGACACCACCAGCATCCGGTCCTCGCCCACCGGCCAGTTCAGGCGGTAGCCTTCCATCGTCGCGGTCATCAGCGCCTGCAGGGACGGGTTGTTCGACGGCGTGACGCCGCCGTCGACGAAGTCGCCGACCACCGCCTTGAGGCCACCGGCCGCCCGCCCGATGCGCAGCGTCTCGGGGTCGAAGAAGTACGGCGCAGCTGTGCTCGCGCGCACCACCTGCCACAGCGGGTACTCGGCGTTCGGCACGGTGGTCGACTGTGTACCGCCGCGGAAGTAGCGCGCCTTCGGGTTGTTGGTGATCGGCCATGCGCTGCCGGTGTCCAGCCGCTTGGTGACCACCAGCAGGCCGGTGCGCAGGTCCTTGCTGTCCATCGTGCGTTCGCCGAGCACGCCGATCAGTGCATCGCGCACCTTGTCGCCGTCGAACTTCGCGCGCAGGGCGCCCCAGCGCAGCAGGCTGCGCTTGAACACCACGTTGCCCAGGGCCATGTAGTGGTCGTGCACCTCGTCGACGCTCATGCCGAGCGACAGTGCGGCCGCGATGATCGCGCCGGTGGAAGTGCCGGCCATCAGGTCGAAGTAGTCGCACAGGCGGAAGTCGGGATCGCCGCCGTGGCGCGCCCGCAGCAGGGTCTCGATCTCGCGCAGCATGCCCAGGGTCAGCACCCCGCGCAGGCCGCCGCCATCGAGGGCCAGGATGCGCTTCGGGCCGACCTTCGGGTCGAGGTGTTCGGCAAGGCTGCGATAGCGCGCCATGGAAGGCTCCTGGGGTGCTCGGGGCTTTCATTCTTGCACGGGCAGCGCACGGCTTCCAGCGAGGGACCCGGAGCGGATGCGCTATCCTCCGCCGCACAGACGAGGAGGGAACCCCATGCCGACGCATCCGAACGTCGTCCTGTTCAGCGTCCACAGGGACGCGATGGACGCAGCCATGCGCGCCTTCGCCAGCGACTGGCCCGAAGCGCGCACCAGCAACCTGCTCGATGACGGCCTGTTCAGCTGGGTGCGGGAAGCCGGCGGCGTGGTGCCGGAGATGCACGACGCCTTCCGCACGCTGGTCCGCCATGCCCTCTCGCGCCAGGCCGAGGGCATCGTGTTCACCTGCTCCGCGTTCCGGGAGGTGATCGATGCCTGTGCGAAGGAATTCCCGATCCCGATGATCGGGCCCAACGAGGCGATGATCGAACAGGCGCTCGACGCCGGTTCGAGGTTCGCGGTGATGGCCACCGTGGGGCCGACCATCCCGTCCTTCTCGGCCGAGATGCTCGATGTCGCCGCCGCGCGCGGCCGGAAGATCGAACTCGTTCCGTACGTGGTCGACGGTGCCTTCGACGCGCTGGCCGGGGGCGACCCGGCGCGGCACGATGCGCTGGTCGCGGCAAAGGCCCGCGAGATCTCGGGCTGCGACGCCATCGTGCTCGCCCAGTTCACGCTGTCGCGGGCGGTACCGGCCGTGGCCGGCGTGAGCCCGCTGCCGATCTTCAACTCGCCGGGGGCCGCGGTGGCGAAGATGCGGCGCCTGCTCCAGCGCTGACCGGCCTGCCCGCGCAGGCCGGCGTCAGGATCACTCCGGCTTGATGCCCACCGCGCGCACGACCTTGCCCCACTTCTCGTACTCGGACAGCACGAACTTGCGGAACTGCTCCGGGCCTAGCGGCGCGACGTCGGTACCTGCCTTGCGGAAGCCCTCGACCACGTCGGGCGCCTTCACCAGCGCGACCGTTTCCCGGTGCAGTACATCGATCACCGTGCGCGAAGTCTTGACCGGGACCGACAGGCCCATCCAGAACGTCGCGTCGTAGCCGGTCACGCCAGCCTCGGCGATGCTCGGCACGTCCGGCATCTGCGCCGAGCGCTGCGCCGTGGTGACCCCCAGCGCCAGCAGGCGGCCGGCGTTGTGGTGCGACAGCGCGATCGCGATGCCCGGGAAGCCGATCTTCACCTGTCCGCCCAGCATGTCGGCAATCGCGGCGCCACTGCCCTTGTACGAGACATGGGTCACCTTGATGCCGGCCATCGACATGAACAGCTCGCCGAACAGGTGCTGTCCGCCACCGACGCCCGACGAAGCCCAGTCGAGCTTGCCCGGCTGGGGACGCGCCAGCGCGATCAGGTCCTTCACCGACTTCACCGGCAGCGAAGGATGCACGACCAGCACGTTCGGCGACGACGCGAACTGCGCGACCTGCGCGAAATCCTTCAGTGCGTCGTAGGTCAGCTTGGGATAGACGTGCGGACTGACCACGAACGGCGTGGCGGTGACGAGCACCGTGTAGCCGTCCGGCTCGGCGCGGGCCACGGTGGCCGTGCCGATCGCGCCGCCTGCGCCGGGACGGTTGTCGATGATGAACGCACTGCCCATGCGTTCGCCGAGCTTGGTCGCGAGGATCCGGGTGGGAACGTCGGTCGCGCCGCCGGCTGCGAAAGGCACCAGCAGGCGCACCGGCTTCACTGGATAGGCGGGCGCCGGGGCCTGGGCGAAGGCGACCGACGCCGTGGCGACTGCGCAGCCCGCGGACATCCACCGCACGGTGTGTTTCAACGATCGATCCATGTCTTCCTCCGGTTGGGCCCCGCGATGCAGCGCGGGGCCGGATTCTATCCGAGCCCGAGCGGCCCGAATGCCTGCGCGGTGACATGCGCGGCCTCGCGCCATGGACGCCGACTCTCCGGTACAGTGCGACCGCAACGACCGCATGCACGCAGGCGCCCTCCCTCCGCCGGAGGACGGGCGCCCATGAATGCGGGACGAACGAGAGGCGCACCCGCGCCCGCGTCGATCCCGCAGGCCGGCCGCGGTGATCGTCGACCTGGAGGAAGAATCCCGTGAACAAACCGCTGTCCTGCGCAGCCGCAGCCCTCGCTGCATGCGCCGTCCTGTCCTCGGCCGTCCTGTCCCCGGCCGCCTTCGCGCAGTCCTGGCCGGTCAAGCCGGTGCGCGTCGTGATCCCATGGCCTGCGGGGGGATCGAACGACATCGTCGGACGGATCGTGATGCAGGAAGTGTCGCGCTCGCTCGGCCAGCAGTTCGTCATCGACAACCGGGCTGGCGCCGCCGGATCGATCGGCGCAGACGTGGTGGCGAAGTCCCCGGCCGACGGTTACACGATCATGGTCCATTCGACCACCCATGTCGGCAATGCGCACCTCTACGGCAAGAAGCTGACCTACGACACGATGAAGGACTTCATCGGCGTGGGGATGCTGACGTCGCAGCCGGGCGTGCTGGTCGTGCATCCGTCGCTGCCGGTGAAGTCGCTGAAGGATTTCATCGCGCTCGCCAGGTCGCGCCCGGGCCAGATCAACTACTCGTCCTCGGGCAACGGCAGCGCGCCGCACCTGCAGATGGCCCTGCTGATCTCCATGGCCGGCATCGACATCTCGCATATCCCGTACAAGGGCGGCGCGCCGCAGGTGGCAGCGCTGCTCGGGGGCGAGACCCAGGCATCGTTCGCGACGGTGGGCACCGTGATCACCCAGATCCAGGCGGGACGCCTGCGTGCGATCGGCCTCGGATCGACCACGCCCAGCAAGATCCTGCCGGGCGTGCCGACCATCTCGGACGCCGGCCTGCCCGGCTACGACATGAACCCGTGGATCGGCGTGTTCGCGCCCGCGGGCACGCCGCGACCGATCATCGACCGGCTGAACACCGAGATGAACGCCGCGCTCGCCTTGCCGGACGTGGTCTCGACGCTGGTCAAGCAGGCGCTGGATCCGGCGCCGTCCACGGTCGACGAGTTCAACCGCATCCTGCGCGTGGACTTCGAGAAGTACGGCAAGCTGATCGCGCTGACCAAGGCGCGCGTGGAATGAGCGGTCCGCACGCCACCACCGGAGCACCCCGTTGAGCCACGCACACGAGGGCATCGCGGGCGCCGAAGGCGCGACGGTCGCACAGGCGAAGTTCGCGTCGGCCCTCACCTTCGACCGGCTGCCGCCCGAGGTCGTCGAGCGCATGAAGACCTGCGTGCTCGACACCCTCGGCTGCTGCCTGTTCGGCGCCACCCAGCCATCGGTTCGCAAGCTCGCGCAGATGGTCGCGAGCGAGGACGGCGGCGGCGGCGATGCGATCGTGATGGGCACGGCGCAGCGGGCGAGCGCGTCGATGGCGGCGCTGGTCAATGCCACCGCCGCGCACAGCTTCCAGCTCGACGAGATCCATATCCAGGCAACGCTGCACCCGGGCTCGGCCGCACTGCCGGCGGTGCTCGCCCTCGCCCAGGCCGGCGGCGCGACGACGAGCGGCCGCGATGTCATCACCGCGCTGGTCGCCGGCTACGAGACCGCATTGCGCACCGGCATGGCCGCGCGCGGCTCGATCTTCACCCGCGGGTATCACAACCAGGGCGCGACCGGCGCGCTGGCTGCGGCAGTGGCCGGCGGACGGCTGCTCGGCCTGGATCCGCTGCAGATGCAGCATGCGCTGGGCATCGCGGGTTCGCAGGCGGCAGGGCTGATGGCGGTGCAGGAAGGCGCGATGGCGAAGAGCTTCCATTGCGGCCGCGCATCTCAGAGCGGCGTCTACGCCGCGAAGCTCGCCGCCCTGGGCTACACCGGCATCCCGCAGGTGCTCGAGGAACCTTATGGCGGCTTCCTCAGCACCATCGCGATCCCGGCACAGTGCGATGGCACCATGCTCACCGCGGGGCTGGGCGAACGCTGGGAACTGCTGAACGTCGGCTACAAGCCGGCGCCCGCGTCGAACGGCAGCGTGAGCGCGATGACCGCCCTCGACACGATCATGCGCGAGCACGGCCTCGTGCACGGACAGATCGAGCGCATGACCGCCTGGGTCAGCAGCAACACGCTCGGCCACTGCGGCTGGGAGTACACCCGGGACAAGGTCCAGGGCGTGCTGGCGGCGCAGATGAACCTGCGCTACGGGCTGGCCGTGATGGCGCTCGAGCGGGAAGCGACCGCCGCCCAGTTCGCGCCCGACCGCCTGTTCGCGCCGGAGACCATGGCCTTCCTGCCCCGCATCCATGTCGAACACGACCCGAAGTACGACGGCCACGGCGGCATCTACCGGGTCGCCTGCCGGCTGCAGGTGCAGACCCGGGACGGCTGCCGGCACGAGACCGAGGTGCTGTTCCGCAAGGGCAGCAACGAGGATCCGATGTCGGCCGATGAACTGCGGCACAAGTTCCTCGGCCTGGCCGGGCCCGTGCTGGGCCAGTCACGGGCAGCCGCGCTCGCGGCGCTCGTGGACCGGCTCGAAGACCTGGCCGACACCACCGAGCTGTCGGCACTGCTGTCATCCACGTAGCGTAAGCGGGCGCTCACATCCGGCTTCCGCGATACCATCCCTCTTTGCATCGAGGAGACGCGCCGTGGCCGACGACAAGCTGAACGCCTACAACATCTTCGACCTGCGCGAGCAGGCGCTGCGCCGCGTGCCGAAGGGCCTGTTCGAGTTCACCGACCGTGGCACCGAGGACGAAGTGTCTCTGAAGAACAACCGGTCGATCTTCGACGGCATCCGGTTCAAGCCGCGCACCCTGGTCGACGTGTCCAAGCGCACCCAGGCGACGACGATCTTCGGCGTGAACCACAAGATGCCGATCGCGATCGCCCCGACCGGCGTCGCGGGACTGATGTGGTACGAGGGCGAGGTCGCGCTGGCCAGGGCGGCGCGCGCGGCAGGCATCCCGTTCACGCTGGCCACCGGTTCGGTGACGCCGATGGAGAAGGTGGCCAAGGAAGCCGGCGGCGACCTGTGGTTCCAGCTCTACATGTGGCCCGACCGCTCGCTGTCGCATGAACTGGTGATGCGCGCCCGCGATGCCGGCTACAAGGCGCTGATCGTCACCGTCGACGGCGTGTCCTCGGGCAACCGCGAATACAACATCCGCAACGGCTTCACCATCCCGTTCACCT
>LNFM01012951.1_pt1 | contig 11411 bp, 10 predicted proteins | sample 596031 | NCBI WGS metagenome assembly LNFM01 (sample SAMN04254537, study PRJNA301005) | activated carbon metagenome | isolation source: dual media filters at the Ann Arbor, Michigan drinking water treatment plant | place: USA: Ann Arbor | reverse complement strand
CGGGCGAGAATGGCGGGATCGAGCGGCGGCATCTGCATGCTTCGCTCATACGCCAAATAAAAAAGCGGCGGAAGCCGAGGGCTCCGCCGCCTTGATCACAGAGACGCTATTCCGTTCTTAGCCCTGGCGGGCCTTGAAGCGCGGATTGGTCTTGTTGATGACGTAAACGCGGCCCTTGCGGCGCACGATGCGGCAGTCCTTGTGACGGAGCTTCACCGACTTGAGAGAATGACGGATCTTCATGGCCCTAACTCGACAAAAAACCCCGGCGAGGCCGGGGAGAATTCCAAAAGCGGGCGGAAAATACGGATCGGGGCGCGTCCCGTCAACCCATTGATTTACACGCGTTTTCGGCAAAGTCCGGGGAAAGAGAACTTCTGGACAGCAGCGCCGACAAGAACGACTTTCGCCGTGTTTTCAAAGACTTACTCCTCGGGCTCCGTTGTAAACGTGAGCGGATGGCCGGCGCGGCGGCCGAGGTCGGTGGCTTCCGACGCCTTGGTCTCGGCGATCTCGCGGGTGAAGACGGCGACGACGCAGGCGCCGCGCTGGTGGGCCGTCAGCATGATGCCGTAGGCTTGGTCGTCGGTGGTGTGGAACACGGTTCGGAGCACCACGACGACGCAGGATGACCTTGTGCAGCGGCGGCTGCTTGGTCTTGGGCTTGGCGATGGTCTCGGGCTTGACGTCGATGTCGCTCATCGGCCCCTCCGACACTCACTCCAACTAATATGGCTCCTTCAGGAACCGGTCGACCAGTCGATCGGCGCGGCCGCGGTCGGTGAAGCTGAGATGGCGCGCAAGGTTGCGCGGCGATGACGCGAGATAGAAGCGCTCGTACTGCTCATTGCGGCTGGCGAGCGCGCTGCCGGCAAAGTCCCAGGCGAGGCGGAAAATGCGGATGCGTTCCTCCGCCGCCATGCCCTTGGCGCCGGGCAGATAACGGTCGATCAAGGGCCGCAGCTCGGGATCGGCGAGCTGGGCCGACATGGGCGCGGCCAGCAGATTATGCGACCCGATCAGGCGCAGGATCTCGTTCACCCGCGGCATCCAGACCGGCAGCATCGCGCGGAGCGCGTGCAGCGGCGCCACCGCCGGCGTCCACATCCCGCCCGGCCACTCGCGGGCCTCGGCTTCAGCCGTCGCCACGGCCGCCCGCGTGAACTCGGCATAGGCCCAGATCTCGCCCACGATGCGCATGGTCTCGGGATCGGCCGCGTTGATGGCGCTCGCCATGCGCAACGCCAGCCCCCAGGCGAAGTCGAGCTTGGTCGAAGCGCGGATCGCGGTCTGCTGCTGGATATTGGCCGGCCAGCTTGTCGTCATCACAGTGTTGTAGGCGGCGCGGTTGGCGTCGATGAAGATACGGTCCCGCGGGACCTCGACATCGTCGAAGATGACGAAAGCGTCCTGCTCGTCGAAGCGGCCCGACAGCGGATGGTCGAAGCGGTTGTCTGGTGTCGACATACTGTCGCGGCAGAGGAATTTCAGTCCCGGCGCGCTCATGGGTACGCAGAAGGACAAGGCGTAGGCGTCGGCACCTTCGGGTAGCGGCAAGGCCGGATAGACGGCGATCTCGTCGGCGAAGGGCGCCAGGGTGGCCAGCACGCGGGCCCCGCGCACCACGATGCCGTGCTCGGTATCGGCGACCTTGCGCAGTGCATGGACGTTGTCGGCGCGCGGCGCGTCGCCCATCGCCTTGTCGACGGTCGGCTGGACGATGGTGTGGGTGAGCGAGATGTCGCCCCGGCGCAGGAACTTCTGGTAGGCGACCAGGCGCTCGGCGCCCGCCTCGTTGCCGTTCGCGCCCCATTCGTCGGGCCGGCCGGCGAAGCCCGCGTAGGTGACGTTCATGTAGTCGGGCGTGCGGCCCATCAGGCCGACCGAATATTCGGCGACCTGGCGCAGCGCCTTGTGGCGCCGCCCGAGATCGTCGCGCGAGCGCGGGATCATGTGGCTCGTGCCGATCGGCTCGCCGGTCTCGGGATCGGGCATCAGGCAGGTCGCGGCGTGTGCATGCTGGAGGTCGTAGACCTCGGCCAGCGCGTGGGCGGCGCCCCGGAGCTTCGGGTGATCGACGACGTCGGCCACCCGCTCGCCGTCGACCCAGACCGCGCGTGGCCCGCGCAGGCCCTTCAGAAACTGTTCGCCCGTCCGTGCCGGCATCGGCTCACCCCACTGGCATCGTCTCGGCGAGCGGCGGCAGCTTCAGCACCTTGTCGTACCAGGCTTCGAGCTTGGGATGGCCCGGCCGCCACGGCTCGTTGGCATAGCGGAACTCCAGGTAGCCGATGGCGCAGGCGATCGCGATCTCGCCGATCGTCTTCAGCATGCCGAGCGAGCCCGCCTCCTTCTCCAGCGCGTCGAGGGCGCGCGTGACCTTGCCCTGCTGCAGCGCGATGTAGCCCTTGCGCCCCTCGTCCTGCGGCAGGGCGATCTCGCGGCGGCGCGGCTGGGTGGCGTCGAGGATGCCGTCGGCCAGCGCCTCCTGGCGGAGCGCGTTCCACAGCGCCGGACCCGGGCTGGGATAGAGCTTCGGCGCGGTACCGATGCTGTCGAGATACTGGCAGATCACCGGACTGTCGTAGAGCGACATGCCGTCGTCGGTGATCAGCGTCGGCACCTTCGACAGCGGATTGAAGGCCAGCAGTGCCGGATCGGTCGTGCCGATCTTCATGCGCTCGATCTTGTCGTTGAGGCCGCGGGCGATGGCGCAGGCCATGACCTTGCGCACATAGGGGCTGGCGGCAGAATGGGCGATCTTCATTGGGGCGTTCCCTCTTGCGATTTGCTTGGATCGACGCGCACGTTATCTCGGCTGCCGGGAGGAGCGCCATCTCTACGCTCGGCTTTTTATCCCCGCCATCTGCGTCAATCCCAGCGCGACGGACAAGAGATCCGAGCCGCCGGCCAGACGGGCGGAAGGGGCCGCCCGCCCGATCGCGGCACGCACGGAAGGCACGCGGCTCGATCCACCAGTGAGAAAGATCGTTTCGACGGCCGCGGGCGTGACGCCTGCTGCGGCGATGCAATCGCTCGCGGTCATATGCAGCCGGTCCATCCTGGCGTCGATGGCGCGGTCGAAAGCGGCGCGCGTCGCGGTGATCGCGAGGTTCGCTTCCAGGAACGAGAGAGGCACCGCCGCCCGTTCCTCGGCGCTGAGCGCGATCTTGGCGTCCTCCACCGCGAATGCCAGGCGATGGCCGAGCCGCTGCCGCACGACCTTCAACAGGCGCTCGACCTTCCCGGGCTCGCTGGCAAGCGAGACCAGTTCGACAAGTGCGCGCTCGTTCTTGTAGGTGTAGGCGAAGTTGATCGTCGCCCAGGTGGCGAGTTCGTGATAGGGCGCGTTCGGCATCGGCAGGTTCTTTTCGACGAGCTCGGTGCCGAGGCCGAGGAGCGGCATCACCGCGGCGAGGCTGAGGACTGCGTCGAAGTCGGTGCCGCCCACGCGGACGCCGGCATTCGCGAGCACGTCCTGGCTGCGATCGGCGCGGCCGCGGTGCTGCGGGCCGACACGGACGACGGAAAAGTCGCTCGTGCCGCCGCCGATGTCGGCGATGAGTACCAGTTCTTCCTTCTGCACCGTCTGCTCGTATTGGTGGGCGGCTGCGATGGGCTCGTACACAAAGGTGACGTCGCAAAAGCCAGCGTTCCTGGCGATGGCTTCGAGCACCGCCTGCGCCCGTGCATCGGCCTTGTCGTCATCGTCGACGAAGCGCACCGGCCTTCCATGCACGACGGACGTGATCTCTTGGCCTGCGAAAGCTTCGGCCTTGTGCTTCAGATGCCGCACGAAGATTTCCACGACCTCCCGGAGCGGCACTTTGCGGCCCCCGAGGCTGGTTTCCTCGTCGATCAGGGGAGAGCCTAGGATCGATTTCAGGGCGCGCATCAGCCGGCCTTCGGTCTGCCCGACATAGGCCGAGATGGCTTGGTTGCCGAACAGCACACGGCCCCGGGTTTCATAGTCGAAGAACACCGCGCTCGGGATCAGCGTGTTGCCCGCCTCGAGAGGCGCCAGCGCGACCGTTCCGTCGCGCGCGACGCCGATCGCCGAGTTCGACGTTCCGAAATCCAGTCCGCAGGCAATCATCTAGCGATAGACTGCCCGACCGGACACGTATCCCGCGGTCACGTCGGCCGCGAGAGCAACCTCGGATCGTGCCTTCGGATCGCCATGGCCGCCGCCGCCCGGCGTGCCGAGCGAAACCGTATCTCCCTTGTTCAGCACGTATTGCTTCTTGGGATCGGTCTTCTTGCCGTTGATGTGCAGCTCACCCGGTGCGCCGTCCCCGCCACCCTCGATGCCGAAGGCCGGGAAGATGGTGCGTTCGGCCAGGAACGAGACCGCGATCGGCGTGTCGCTGCGACTCTCGATCAGGATCTCCTGGCCGAGGCCGCCGCGGTGCCGGCCGGGACCGCCCGAATCGACGCGCAGCTTCTTGTGATGGAAGCGCAACGGCGCGATGTGCTCGCTGATCTCGATCGAAGTCGAGGAGACGTTCGACGGCCAGCTGAGGCAGGTGACGCCGTCGCGTTGCGTATTGCCGCCCATGCCGCCGTTGTAGAAGAACATGTTGGCGTAGGGCTTGCCGCCACCCTTGCCGTCGGGGCGCACGCCGGACTGGTTCATGCCCCACATTGGCGAGCCGCACGCCGCCATCACACGTTCCGGCACGATCTGGCCCAGGCAGCCGAACACGAGCATCGGCACGTAGTGGCCGATCAGCATGCGCGAGCCGCCCGGCGCCGGAAACTGCGGGTTGACGATGCAGCCCGGCGGCGCTTTCAGCGTGATCGGCCGCCAGGCGCCCTCGTTGTTAGGCAGGTTGGGGCTGGTGCAGACCTTCACCCCATACATCGCCATGGCGTTCGTGTAGCAGAGCGCGCAGTTGATCGCGCGATCGACCTGGCCGTCGGTGCCGGCAAAATCCATCTCGATCTCGTCGCCCCGGATCGTGAGCGACATGCGGATGGTGATCGGCGTCTCCATGATGCCGTCGGTCTTGAGTTCGCTGCGATAGGTGCCGTCCGGCAGCTCGCGGATCGCGGCGCGCATCGCCGTCTCGCAACGGCCCTGTATCTCGCGCGCGAGATCGGTGAGGTCGGCGAGCTGGTAGCTCTCCATCAGCACGCGCAGCCGGTCTTCCATGACGTCGAGCGCCACGATCTGCGCATAGAGATCGCCCATCGTCTGGTCCGGCGTGCGCACGTTCTTGCGGATGATGGCGACCAGCGTCTCGTCGGTCTTGCCGGCGGCGATCATCTTCATCGGAGGGATCTGCAGCCCCTCCTCGAAGACCTCGCGCGGCTCGGGGCTCCGGATCTTGCCGCCGATGTCGGGGGCGTGCGCCGTCGTCGCGCTGAAGGCGATCAGCTTGCCGTTCTTGAAGATCGGCTTGGCCAGGGTGATGTCGGGCAGATGGCCGGTGCCGAGCCAGATGTCGTTGGTGATCAGCACGTCGCCGGGCTGAAGCTGGTCGGGCGGAAAGAAGCGCAGGAAGTGCTTCACCGTCTCGGGCAGCGTGCCAATGAAGCTAGGGATGCTCTCCGATGCCTGGACCAGCGACTGCCCGGTCTCATCGGTGATCACGCAGGAGAAGTCGTAGCTCTCGCGCACCAGCGTCGAGAACGAGGTCCGCACCATCGCCACCGCCGCCTCGTCGACCGCCGAGATCAGGCGGCGCCAGAGAAGTTCGAGCTCGATGGGATCGAAAGCCCTCTTAGTATGTGAGGTGGCCATCACTTCGCCTCCGCCAGAATGGAGCCGTCCGCCAGCAGCCGCGCCGTCGCATTGGGGCCGACGATGAAGGTGCTCTCATCTTCCTCGAACACGGCCGGGCCTTCGATGCTGACGCCGGGCACCAGCGCGTAACGGTCCCAGACCTTGGTCTGGATCGTCTTGTTCTCATCGGGAAAGAACACCGGCCGTGTCCCCTTCTCGGCCTTGGCCGAACCTGCACGCGCCAGATCGAGCTTGCCTCCGGTGCCGGGCATCGGCGCACTGACCGAGAGCCGCACCGCCACGAACTGGATCGCAGCCCCCGGCGGCACACGTGCGAACAGTGCCTTGTAGGCCGCCTCGAACGCCGTGCGCACGCCCGCTTCGGTGAGCGGCGACGGCATGGTGACCGTGATCTCGCTGCCCTGGCCGATATAGCGCATGTCGGCCAGTCGCTTGATCGTGCGGCCCTCGATGTCGGCCCCGGTGAGGCGCAGCACGCCCAGTGATTCCCTTTCGAGGTCCGCGAATGTCCGGTCGAGCGCCTTCATATCGGCACTGACAAGCGGCGCCGCGTAGCTTGCGACGCGGTCGACGCGCGCTGGCGCCATCAGCATGCCGATGGTACTGCCCGCACCCGCGCCCGGCGGGCAGACCACACGTTTGACGCCGAGCTTGCGCGCAACGTGCCAGGCATGTACCGGTCCGGCGCCGCCGGTCGCGAGCAGCGCATATTCCGACGGCACGCGGCCGCGTTCGGCGATCGCCACGCGTGCGGCGCCCGCCATGTTTTCGTTCACCACGTCATGCACGCCGAAGGCCGCGCGGCCCGCTTCGACCTCGAGCGATGCGGCGAGCGTGGCGAATGACTTGCCGGTCGCCTCCTTGTCGATCTTCATCGCACCGCCCAGGAAGAAGTCGGCGTTGAGATAGCCCAGCGTCAGGTCGGCATCGGTCACGGTCGCATCGGTGCCGCCGCGGCCGTAGCAGGCCGGGCCCGGCTGTGCGCCGCTGCTCTCCGGACCAACCTGCAAGGTGCCGAGGTCGCTCCGACGCGCGATGGAGCCACCGCCGGCGCCGATTTCGATCAGCTCGACGGTGGCGATCTGCATCGGCAAGCCGGAACCGCGCAAAAATCTCTTTTCGCGTGCCGCCTCGAAACCGTAGGCCACCAGTGGTTCGCCATCGTCGACAAGCGCCAGTTTTGCCGTCGTGCCGCCCATGTCGAAGGCCAGCACGCGCTCCAGACCGGCATTGCGGCCAAACCAGGCACCGGCCAGCGCGCCGGCGGCGGGGCCGCTTTCCAGCAACTGCACCGGCGCGCGCTTGGCTTCGCTCACATGCGTCAGCCCGCCGTTGGAGAGCATCAAGAACAGGCCGCCCGGAATACCCGAGGCTGCGAGCGCGTGCTCGAGGCGTTCTAGATAGATCTCGGCCAAGGGACGAATATAGGCGTTGGCCACCGTGGTGCTGGCGCGCTGATACTCGCGGATCTCTGGCGCAATATCCGACGACAGCGAGATCGAGAGATTCTGGAACCGTTCGGCAACGGCTGCGGCGATCGCGCGCTCGTGTACCGGATTGGCGTAGCCGTGCAGGAAGCAGACGGCGAGGCTTTCAACGCCCTGCGCCACCAGCTCGGCCACTTCCGCCAAGGCCGCCTCGACATCGAGCGCAATCTCGATACTGCCGTCGGGCGCCAACCGCTCCCTGGCCTCGCGGCGCCACGGCCGCGGCACGAGCGGCTTGGGCATTTCGATGAAGAGGTCGTAGAGTTCGTACTTGCGCTCGCGCGCGATCTCCAGAACGTCGGCGAAGCCTGCCGTCGTCAGCAGGCCGGTCTTGGCGCCTTTGCGCTCGATGAGAGCGTTGGTGAAGAGCGTCGTTGCGTGGACCACACGGCCGACCTGCTCGGGTCGGACGCCCGCTTTCTCCAGCACGCGCCGCGTGCCTTCGAGCGCGCCGCGCGCCGGATCGTCGGGCGTCGTGCTCTCCTTCCAGATGATGGCGCGGCCGTCGCGCGGATCGTGGATGACGAGATCGGTAAAAGTGCCCCCGATATCGATGCCGAGGGACAGCGGCGCACTCATTTAAGATCCTTTGCTACTCTACTCGGCCTTGATGTTGCCCTGCTTGACCACCTTCGCCCAGCGTTCGCGGTCCTTGGCGATGTAGGCCTTGAACGCCGCCGGATCCTGTTTGAGCGACTCCAGGCCCTGCTTGGCGAGCGCTTCCTTGTTGGAAGGATCATCGACGGCACTGATGAAGAGCTTGCTGAGACTCGCAAGGATGTCTGCGGGCAGACCGGCAGGCCCGAAGACGCCGAACCAGTTGTTGATGTCGAGTGCGGGAATGTCCTTTGTGAGCAGCGGCAGATCGGGCGCCAGCGGCGTCGGCTTTGTCGCGGCCAGCGCCAGCACACGCACCTTGCCGGCATTGGCGAGACTCATCAGCTCCGACACGTTGCCGAAGAACATGTCGACATTACCCGCCGCCACATCGGCGATGGCCGGTGCGCCGCCGCGATACGGCACGTGGATCATCTTTAGCCCGCCGGACTCGAAGCCGAGGAATTCCGCGGCCAGCTGATTGGTCGAACCTAGACCGGTCGAGGCGTAGGACAGCTTGCCAGGGTTGGCCTTGGCGTATTCCACCAGCTCGGGAATGGTCTTGAACGGCGCGTTCGGACGCACGATCAGTGCCATCGGCACGCCGACCAGGTTCGCGATCGGCACCAATTCCTTGTCGAGGTCGAGCGGAATGTTGGAACCAGGCACGACGGCGCCGACCGCGATCTGGCCCATGATGCCGATGCCGACCGTGTAGCCGTCGGGCGGCGATTGCGCGACCTGCTTCAGCGCGATGAACCCGCCGGCGCCGGTCTTGTTCTCGACGACGACGGTGTAGCCGTGCTGGCGCTGGATGGCATCGGCCGCGATGCGTGCGGTGATGTCGGCGGTGCCGCCGGGAGCGTAGCCGACCAGGATCTTGATCGGCTGTTTGGGCAGCCATTGAGCGAACGCAGGTACCGCGGCAAGAACGAGCGGCGCGGCGAACAGGCTACGACGAAACATGGCAGTGCCTCCCATTTCCCAAGGCCAACCGTCGAGCAAGCGCCGTGCCGGGTCAAGCGCGCTGCCCCTTGAGATGAAACCGTGTTCCGCTAGTCTTCGCGCCGCATGCCGCTCGCTCATCCTGCAGCCGACGTCTGGACACTGCTGGCCGAAATTGCCGAGGACAGGCCCGGCGCGCCGGCGCTGATCCATGGCGACCGCACACTCTCCTTCGCCGAACTGCACGATGCCGCCGGTCGTGTCGCGCAGGGACTGGCCGATCTCGGCGTCGTGCCGGGCGATCGGGTGGCGTTGTGGCTGCCCAACGTGCCGGCCTATCCCATCCTCTATTTCGCCTGTGCGCGGCTGGGCGCCATCGCGGTCGCGGTCAACACGCGCTATCGCGCCGTGGAAGTGGCCGACATCGTCGGCCGGAGCGGCGCGAAGGTGTTGGCCTGCGCGCCAGGTTTCCGACGCATCGGCTTTCTCTCGATTCTCTCTGACATCGACCCTGCCGCGCTCGACAGGCTCGCAGCCCTCGTGGTCGTAGGCGATGAGCCGGCCGCTGCCCCCGCCGCCATCGAGCGGCTGCGGCGCGTGCCGTTCGAACGGCTGCTGTCGCGCCCGCCGCTGGGCGCCAACCACGCGCGGTCCAATGCCCCCTGCAACATCTTCACCACCTCGGGCACGACCAGCGCGCCCAAGTTCGTGCTGCATCGCCAGGGCGCGATCGCCAGTCATGCCCAGCAGGTCGCGCGCGCCTTCGGCCTCACCGCGCCCGGCGCGCTCTCGCTCTCCATCCTGCCGCTGTGCGGTGTCTTCGGTTTCAACCAGACCCTTTCGACGCTGGCGGCCGGCAAACCCTGCGTGTTGGTCGAGTCCTACGAGATCGACGAGATCGCCCGCCTGATCGCCCACCATCGACCGACCACGCTGTTCGGCAGCGACGATATGTATGCACGCCTGCTCGACATCGTACCGGGCGACCGTCCCTTCCCGTCGGTGAAATGGGCGGGCTACGCCGCCTTCAACGCCGCCCTCGCGGCACTGCCCGAGCAGGCCGAGGCGCGCGGCCTGCTGCTGTGCGGCCTCTACGGCATGAGCGAGGTCCAGGCACTTTATTCATCACGAGCGGCCGACACCGCCGTGGCGCAACGCAAGCTGGGCGGCGGCGTGCCGACATCTCCTCTCGCGCATGTCCGGGTCCGCGACCCGGAAAGCGGCTTGCTTCTCGGCGCCGGTCAGCCGGGTGTATTGGAATGCGCAGGGCCCTCGTTGATGGTCGGCTACTACGGCAACGACGCGGCGACTGCCGAGACCATCACCGCGGACGGCTATGTCCGCACCGGCGATTTGGCCGAATTGGACGGCGATGGCGGCTTCACCTTCCTCAGCCGCATGGGCGACGTGCTGCGGCTCTCTGGCTTCCTCGTCAATCCACTCGAAATCGAGAGCCACATCCAGGCCGTTCCCGGCATCTCCGCCTGCCAGACCATCGCGCTCCCCCGGCCTGACGGCGTGCGCGCCGTGGCCTTCGTCATCCTGGAGGCAGGTGCCACACTCGACGAAGCCGCGGTCATCGCCCACTGCAAGCGAGGCCTGGCGAACTACAAAGTGCCGATCCGCGTGTTCGCCATCCCGGAGTTTCCGGTCACGCCCTCGCCCAACGGCCCGAAGATCCAGCGCGCCCGGCTGCGCGACCTGGCGGCGGCGAGCCTCAGCGGCCCTTAAAAGGCTTCGGTTTGCGCTTCTCGGTGAAGGCGCGCGCGGCTTCACCGAAGTCCTCCGTCAGGTAAAGCCGCTCCGGCGCCGTCATGAACATGGCCTCGCGACCGAGGCGATCCATGTACCAGCGCCGCATCCGCACGGTGGAGCGCACGCTGAGCGGCGGATTCTTGATGACCTCGCGCGCTAGGTCGCGAGCCACGTCGAGATATTTTCCCTTGGGCGCCACGCGATTGATGAGGTTGGCCTTGAAAGCCTCCTCTGCTGTGAAGAAGCGGCCGGTGAGCGCGGCCTCCATCGTGAAGGCACCGCCGCCGCGGTAATGCATCAAGGCCCAGTATTTCCCGGCGCCCAGGCCACGCGACGTTTCGGTGACCTGGAATTTGGTCCCTGCCTCGGCCACGACCAAATCGCACTCAAGCGCGATGCCGACGGACAGGCCCAGCACATAGCCGTGGGCGGCGGCGATCACCGGCTTCCAGTTGACCGCCTTGGTCAGCAAATCGGAGGAATGCGTGCCGCGGCCCTGCGGCCCGCCCAGCCGGAGGAATTCCTCGCGGCTGCGAAGCTGGCGCTGCTGAACGTCGGCGCCGCTCGAGAAGGCACGGCCGCGCCCATTCAGGATCGCGATCTCTGCCTCGTCGTCCATATCGAAACGATGCAGCGCTTCCCCAAGCGCGCCCACCAGCTCGTCGCTGAAAGCATTCAGCTTCTCCGGGCGGTTGAGCGTCAGGGTGACGATCGCGCCGTCGCGCGCGTAGTCGACGAGGGAGTCCGATTTGCTGCCGGTCATTGTTGGTTTCCTCCGACCGGGACCATTTGCCAACGCCGGCGGAAATGCAATGCTCCCGGCCTTTTCCAGGGAGCGAAACCATGGCCAAGCGCAAGAGCGTCAACTATCCCGGCTA
>LNFM01012143.1_pt1 | contig 11413 bp, 8 predicted proteins | sample 596031 | NCBI WGS metagenome assembly LNFM01 (sample SAMN04254537, study PRJNA301005) | activated carbon metagenome | isolation source: dual media filters at the Ann Arbor, Michigan drinking water treatment plant | place: USA: Ann Arbor | reverse complement strand
CTTCCTGATGGAAGGTCGCGACCAGCGACTGCACCGACCAGACGCTCGCCTGGCCCCAATTGTAGGACAGCACCACGTCATCGAGGCTGGCGCAGAGGATGTAGTGCGCCGCGCGCACCTGCTCGGCGCTGATGCCGGCGGCGGCGGCATCGGTCTCGAACTGGCGGAAGGCGCGCAGCGCGCGTTCGCGCAGTTCCTCGCCCTGGGGCGGGGCGGTCATGCCGGCGTTCGACAGACGGCCCAGCAGGTCGAGCAGCGGCTGCGCTGCGGCGGCCAGCGGGCCGATGCCGATCTTGGGCAGCGCCTCGGCCTCGCCGGCCAAGCGTGGGGCGGATTCGGCACGGGCCGGAGGCGGCCCGCCGGCGCCCGACGGCATGGCGCCATAGCCGCCCACCGGGGGCGGCGGGCGTTGCCCGGCAGCGGGGGCCGGGCCGGCCGGCATGGGGCGCGATGCCCCTGCCCCGCCTGGCCCGCGCACCACCGTGCGGTCGCTGTCGTCCGGTTCGGCGAAGGGATTGTCGCTCATCGCGCGCGGTCCTTCGGGTCAGGGGTCGCGATCATCCGCGGATCGCCCAGAGTTCAAGCTTCAGCTGCGGGAAGTCGCCGGAGACATGGATGGCGAAGGCCCCGGAATTCTGCATCTGCGCCCAGTGCGGGCTGCCGCGGTCGAGTTCGAAATAGACCGCCGCCGAATGGAACGGGATCTGCCGCGGTGCGACCGGCAGCGGGCGCACCTGGATGCCGGGCAGCGCGACATTGACCAGTTCGCGGATGTGCTCGACCGCGCCGATCTTGACCTGGTTGGGGAAGACCCGGCGCAGCTGCTCGGAGGGCAGGTCGGCCTGCACGGTCAGCACGAACTGGCTGGCGCGCAGGATGTTGCGGTCGGTGATGGCACCGACGCGCACGCCGAACTGGCGGTCCTGCAGCGGGATCGAAACGGCATTGGTCTCCAGCACCATGGACAGGCTGCGCCGCAGGTCTGCCACGACCGGCGCGAAGGACCTCTGAAGGTCTTCATGGCGGTAGGCCGGGTAGGTCGCGGCCATGCGCTTGGGGTCGGTGAAGGTGGCGAGTTCGCCGGCCAGCTGCACCAGCGCGGCATAGAGCGCCTCGGGATGGACATTGCCGGCATCGGCCCAGTGCGCGAGCAGCGGCTGCCAGCGGTTCACCGCCTGCAGCAGCAGAAAGTCCGCGACTTCCGCGACACCGCGCGCGCCGGGCTGCGACAGGCGTGCCCCGAGGGCTTCCGCGCGCTGGCCCAGCATGCCGACCAGCTCGCCGACCAAATTCGCCAGCGGCGGCGAGGCCGAGACGCGCAGGCAGGGCGGGATGAAGCGGTCATCGACCACCACGCGGCGGTCGGCCTGGACTTCCACCACGCGGGTCAGGCCGATGGTTGAGAAGCCGGCGCGTTCCTCGGTCTCCAGCATGAAGCGCAGGCGCGGGCGGCCCACCTGGAGTTCGGCCGGGACGGTGGCGTCGGAATGCGTGTCGAAGGCCTCGAATCCACGCATGCCGTAGCGCGCGGCGGCCATCTCGGGGCCTTCGCTGAACGCGATCTCGGGGCTGCCGGGCTGGCGCACCGGCAGCGCCAGGTAGACCACGCAGTTGCGCGTGCCCTCCGGCAGGTCGAGCGGCGTGGGCTGGTCGGCGTGGCCGGGCACCGAGAAGGCGGTGCCGTCCTCCATGATGCCGGTCGCGGAGGCGATGGCGAACTTGCCCGCCGCCAGCAGGTCCCTATCCAGCGACAGCTCCATGATGCCCCACGGATGCGGGCGCAATGGGGCCGCGCGCGCCTGGAGCATCCATTCGAAATGCCGGTCCTGCTGCTGGAAGTGCTGGGCACGGAGGAACATGCCCTCCTGCCAGACAACCTTGTCGTGCCACAGCATCCGCGAAGTGCTCCCCTGCCCCGGCCCTAGCGGTCCTTGCGCGATGCCTGTTCGTAGGCACGCGCGAATTCCTTGCCGAAGGCGCTGTCGAAATCATCGTCGAATTGTTCGGTAACCTGCTGGTGGAGCCGCTTGTAGGACTCCCACAGCTTCTTGTCCTTGCTGGCGAAGAGGCCGCCGCCGCCGCCTTCCTGGCCCTCGATCCCCTCGGGGGCGAGGCGCGCGAGCAGGGCGCGTGCCGCCGCCTGGGTCGCGGCCAGGGTGGCGACCTGGTGGGCGGTCAGGTCCTCGACCGTCTCGCGCACCGCGCGCGGGCCGACCTGAGGGCCGGCGGTGACGAGCGAGGCCAGCGCCTGTTCGTCGGAGGCCGCGAACTTCACCGGGTTGTTGCCGGCGGCGCGCAGCATGGTCTGCTCGATGCGGAATTCCCGCTTCACGTCGGCGCGCGCGATGAGCAATTGCCGCAGGCCTGTGATGGCGGCGTGGAAGGCGGCGCCCAGGGCGCGCAGCGCCGCGTCGGGGTCGGCATTGGCGGCCGCATGCGCGGGCAGGCCGGCGCCGGCGAGGAAGGCAGCGAGGCCTGCCTCATTGCCGCCGGCGCCCGGCGCGGTGGCCGCGGGCATGGCGGGTGGCGGAGCTGGCGCGGCGCGCGGTGGTGGCGGCGGCGGTTCGGCGAAAGGATCGGCCGGGGGCAGCGGCGCGGCACGCGGTGGCGGTGGAGGCTCGGCGAAGGGGTCGACATCGCGCGCCGGCGGCGGCGGGGCGAAGGCGGCCGGTGGCGGGGCCACGAAGGGATCCGCCGCGCCAGGCGCAAAGGGGTCGGGCGCTGGCGGCGGCGCGAAGGCCGCCGGTGGCGGAGCAGCGGCGGGCGGCGGGGCCGCGAAAGGATCGGCCGCGCCGGGCGCGAAGGGGTCGGTCGCGGGCAGCGCCGGGTGGGCCGGTGGCGACGGCGCGAAGGCCGCCGGTGGCGGGGCAGCGACCGGCGGCGGGGCCGCGAAGGGATCGGCCGCGCCTGGCGCGAATGGATCGGCGGCGGGGGCCGCTGGCGGCGGCGCGTAGGGCGCGGGGCGCGGCGCGGCGGCCGGAGGGGGCGCATAGGCTGCCGGCGGCGGCGCTGCCGGCGGCGGGGTGAAAGGCGCGGGCTGCGCCGGCGGCGTCGCGGCCGGCGTGCCCGCCGCGAAGTCGAAGTTCCAGTCGTCCGGGATCTTGCCGGCCCCGCCGGACGGTGCGGCCGGCGGCGGCGGTGCCATCGGCGCGGCCGGCGTCGGGCTCAGGTCCCAGCTGTCCGGTATGGCCGAGACCTGCTGCATCGGCTTGGGCGGCAGGAAGGCGTCCGAGGTCGCGGGGCGATGGTCCGGCATGGCTGGACCGTCGTTGAAGGCGTCGAAATCCCCTGGCAGGCCGGCGCCGCTCGGCAGCCCGGGCGTGCCGGTGGCGGGCGGGCGCGCGCCCAGGAAGGGGTCGCCCGGCAGGCGCGGTTGCAGCGGTTCGTCGCGCGGCGGCGGTGCGCCCCACGCCTGTTGTGGGGCGGCGTCCCAGGACGGCGCGGGGGAAGCGGGCGCGGCATCCCAGCCACCCGAGGCCGGTGCGGCGGGCGGCGAGTCCCACCCGCCAGCGGCCGGCGCCGCGCTCCAGCCGCCGGATGCGGGCGCCTGGTCCCAGCCGCCGCCGCCGCGCGGCGGTTCGGCTGCCGGCAGGCCGCCACCCCAGCCGCCGGGCTGCTGCCCGGCCTGCTCGACCTTGACCTCGATCTCATAGGCGCCCAGCCGCAGCCGGTCGCCATCCTCCAGCATCTTGACCTGGTCGCGCCCGACCGGCGCGTCGGAATGATTCACGAAGGTGCCGTTGGTCGACAGGTCGCGCACCTGCCAGCCGCCGCCGCGGAACTCCAGCACGCAATGATGCTTGGACAGCAGGCGGTCGGGGTCGGGCAGCACCCAGCCGGCATCGGCGCCACGGCCGATGATGAAGTCGCCGCCGGGCACGCGGCGCTGCTCGGGCACCACGCTGTCGGGGCACCGCAGGACGCTCAGGGTCAGTTCCATCGGCAGGCTCCTGCGCGCGGCGACCGCCCGCACGGGCCGGATTCCGCCGCCGCGCGGCAACAAGGGGCGTGAAGGATGCTCATCGCGCCCAGCATAGCGGAGCCGGGCGCGGGGCGGGACGAAGGATGCGTGGCAAGGCGCGCGCGGCCTGCAAGCAGCGCGGCGCAGCGCAGGCGCGCCGGTGTTCTCCTCGCTGATCCTCGCCGGTTCCGACCACCATCCGACCCTTCCTCCGCGCCCCCGCAGCATAGACGCGTCGGGCTGCACCCTGGAACAGGGCGCAACGTTCCACAATGGCGACAGGTCACGCGGCGGTCCGGCAGCCGGCCTGCGGCACGCCAGCGCAGTTCAGCACGCCGCGCGAATCGGCGGCATGGCCGGTCGCTACGCGGCGCCGTTGCACAGCCTTTCCAGCACGACCGTCAGGTCGGCCGGGTCATAGGGCTTCGGCAGCACCGGAATGTGCTTGAGGTGCGCCGGCAAACCCGCCGCGCCGTAGCCGGTGGCGACCAGGAAGGGAATCCCGCGCGCCGCCAGCGCATCCGCCACCGAGACCGAATTCTCGCCACCGAGGTTGAGGTCGAGCACCGCGGCGTCCAGCGGTTCGGCCTTCAGCAGCTCGAGCGCCTGGGACACGCTGCGCGCCGGGCCGATCACCGCGAATCCGGCATCGATCAGCGCGTCCTCGACCAGCATGGCCACCAGGGCTTCGTCCTCCACCACGAGGATGCGGCGTTGCGTCGCGGCCATTGTCATGCGGTCGACAGTCTCCTGGTCCCGGTCGCGCAAGGGGCGCGGCACCGCTATGCGCGTCCCTTCGTTACTAGCACGGGCGCGCCAGCATGGCAGACAAACCGGCGGGTTGTTTCGGCCGCTACGCCATCACGCTCGCGTGGCCGCTGCCACCAGCGCCAGCGCGGCGATGCCCGCCGCCGCCATCAGAGCGATGGCGGTGCGCGGCCCGAAGCCATCGGCCAGCGCGCCGATCACCAGCACACCGACCGGCCCCATGCCGATGCAGGTGGTGGTCAGGCCTAGGATGCGGCTGCGCGCCTCGATCGGCGCCTGCATCATCACCAGGCCGGTCTGCAGGCTGGCGAAGGCGGCCGTGCCCATGCCGCCGACGAACAGCAGCAACGCCGCCAGCGGCAGGCTCGGCGCCAGTGCGGCGCAGGCCAGCACCATCAGGAAGCCCGCCGAGCCCAGCAGCAGCGTCAGCCGCCCTGGCGCCGCGCCGCGCCGGAACGCCAGTCCCAGCCCGGCCAGCAGCGCGCCGAAGGGTTCGGCGGCTGCGAGGATGCCGATCTCCACGGGGCTGGCGCTGAAGGCGATGGCGCCGAAGGCCGGCAGGATCGCCGTGTAGGAAAAGCCGAAGATGTTCATCGCGACGGTGACGCCCAGCACCAGGCGCAGGATGGGATGCGCCAGCGCGATGCGCGCCGCCTCGATCACGTCGGCGACCAGGCGACGCGGCCGGAGCTGGCGGCGTTCCTGGCTGTGGACGACGCCGGAGACCATCGCCAGCGCTACCAGGTAGAAGGTGGCGGCGATCACATAGGCGGCGGTCACGCCCACGGTCTGGAAGAAGAAGCCCCCGGCCAGCGGACCAACCATGCGGGTGGTGCTGTTGGTCACAGTATCCAGCGCGACGGCCTGGACGATGCGCGTCGGTCCCGCCGCTTCCGCCACCATGCGCCGGCGCGTGGCCAGTTCATTGGTCCAGGCGAGCCCGCCCAGCAGGCCGTTCAGGAACAGGTGCCACAGCGCGAGCTGCCCGGTCGCGGCCAGCCCGGCGATGGCGATGGCGCCCACCGCCGTGGCCGCCTGGCCGGCCATGAGCAGGCGCTTGCGGTCGAGGCTCTCGGCCACCGCGCCGGCCAGCGCGCCGGCCGTGAGCATCGGCAGCGCGCGCGACATCAGGACCAGCGACACGGCGAAGGCCGAGCCCGTGAGCTGGAAGGCGAACAGGCCGCTGACCAGCATCTCGACCCAGCGCATCGAGTTGGTCAGGCCGCCGGCCGCCCAGAGCCTGACGAAGGCCGCATCCGCGAGCAGGTCGCGGATCGGGCTTCGGTCAGGGCCGGGTGTGGTCAATAGCCGGAATCATCCAGCCGCAGCAGCGGGAAGGCGCTGTGAACATGCGGCATGTTGGTGGGCGTGGACGCGCTGACGTAGTTCGGGCCGAGCTGCGCGACCGACGTGGCGCCGAGCAGGCCAAGCGCGGAGCGGAATTCGTTCTCGAGGATTTCCAGCATCCGCACCACGCCGGCGGCGCCATCGGCCGCCAGCGCGTAGCAGTACAGCCGCCCGAGGCCGACGCATTCGGCGCCGAGGCACAGCGCCTTCACGATGTCCGTCCCGCGCGAGAAGCCGCCATCGACCCAGACCTTGGCGCGGCCGGCGACGGCCTGCACGACTTCCGGCAGCACCTCGATCGACCCGCGCCCCGCATCGAGCTGGCGGCCGCCGTGGTTGGAGACATAGACCACCTCGACGCCGTGCTCGGCAGCGATCACCGCATCCTCGCCGGTGCCGATGCCCTTGAGGATCAGCCTCAGGTCGGGATGGCCGTCCTTGATGCGCTTGACGTCGTCCCAGTTCAGCATGGCCTGGTAGCGCTGCGCGTCGCCGGTGGCGGTGGCGCGCCAGGGCTTGGCGAAGCGGCGGACGATGTCGCGTTCGCGCCGCGAGTAGATCGCGGTGTCGACGGTCAGGCAGAAGGCGTCGTAGCCGTTGTCCTTGGCGCGGCGGATGCTGTCCTCGATCGAGGCGGCGTCGCCGCGGACATAGAGCTGGTAGATCTTCATCCCCGTCGCGGCGGCCGCGACCTGCTCCAGCCCCGGCTTCGAGACGGAGGAGAGCATGATCGGCACGCCGAAGGCCGAGGCGCCCTCACCCGCCGTCACCGCGCCGTTGTGGCCGACCGCCATGAATTCCAGCCCGCCGACCGGGGCGAGCATCACCGGCAGGCGGATGGTCTTGCCGAACAGGGTCGAGGTGCTGTCGATGGACGACACGTCGCGCAGCACGCGCGGGCGCAGCGCCAGCGCATCGATGCCCATGCGGTTGCGGCGCATGGTGGCCTCGGTCTCGGTCGCTCCCACCAGGTAGTCCCACATGTTCGCATCGAGGCGGTTCTTCGCCGCCTTCACGAATTCATGCAGCGCCAGGTACTTGGTCTGGGTCTCGGCGAGGGCTTCGGGTTCGATCGGCATGGGCTGTCTCGTCCGGGGTCAGAGGAAGTCGCGGGTCCAGGCGGCGTAGTCGGCTTCGCGCGTGACCTGCTTCATCAGCGCGGGCGGGGCGATGCCCTTGAGGTCGGCGGGCGGCGTGCCGTCGCGCAGCGCCTTCAGCGTGGCGTGGATGGCGGCGACCGCGGCGGCGAAGGGCTGGTGGCCCTGGAGTGCGACGCGCACGCCATGGGCGGCGAGCTTCGCCTTGTCGGCCATGTTGGCCGGCGTGCCACCGAGGATGATCGGCATGCCGTTGGCGGACGCCTGGATCGCGGCGAGTTGTTCCCAGTCGTTCACGCCGGTGAAGAACAGCGCATCGGTGCCGCAGGTGGCATAGGCTTTCGTGCGGCGCACGGCCTCGTCCAGATTCACCAGGTTCAGCGCGCTGGTGCGGGCGATGACGGTCAGCCCGGCATCCTCGCGCGCCGCCACCGCCGCGCGCATCTTGCCCAGGCCGGCTTCGAGCGACAGCAGGCCGGGTTCGCCGGTGCCGTGGCCGCGCGGCAGGTCGGTGTCCTCGATGGTCAGCGCCGCGATGCCGGCGGTCTCCAGTTCCTGCACCGTCCGCATGACGTTGAGGGCATTGCCGTAGCCGTGGTCGGCATCGACCATCAGCGGCGGCGCGCCGCCGCGGCAGATGCGCCGCGCCTGGTCGGCGAATTCCGACAGCGTCAGCACGATCAGGTCCGGCGCGCCCAGCACCGTGAGCGAGGCGACGGAGCCGGCGAACATCGCAGCCTCGAAGCCGAGGTCGGCGGCGATGCGCCCGGCGATCGGGTCATGCACCGAGGCCGGATGGATGCAGGCGCTGCCCGACAAAATGGCGCGAAAGGACGCGCGGCGGGCCGCCGTGCTCGGTGGATTTTCCATCCCGGATGATTCCTCGGTCTTGTCGGGCGCACTGTGCAACCGGGCGCGACAACGGTCTAGGCTGCGCCGGCACATGCGAGGGATGCAGGGATGAGCGACGTGGTGGCCGAACGCCTGGTGGCGCGCAAGGACGAGATCCTGGAACGCCTGCTGGCGCTGCTGCGGATGCCCTCGGTCAGCACCGACCCGGCCTATGCGGCGGGCATGCAGGCCACGCGGGATTTCCTGATGGCGCGGATGAAGGAGGGCGGCGTGCAGGATGTCCGCCTGCTGGATGGCGGCGGCCACCCGGCCATCACCGGCGTGTGGAACGGCGCGCCGGGCAAGCCGACCCTGCTGATCTACGGCCATTACGACGTGCAGCCGCCCGACCCGCTGGAACTCTGGAAGTCCCCGCCCTTCGAACCCACCATCCGCGACGGGCGGATCTATGCGCGCGGCGCCTCGGACGTGAAGGGATCGACGCTGATCGCGGTCGAGACCGTCATCGAATTCATCCAGTCCGGCGGCTGCCCGGTGAACATCCGCTTCTTCCTGGAAGGCGAGGAGGAGATCGGCAGCCCGTCGCTGGGCACCATCATCGACCGCTTCCCCGATGCGCTGGTGGGCGATGCGATGATCTCGGCCGATGGCGGGCGCGCCAGCACGACCCTGCCGACGGTGGGGGTGGGCTCGCGCGGGCTGACATCGCTGCGCTTCTCGCTGCGGACCGCGGGCAAGGACATGCATTCGGGCCGCTATGGCGGGGCGGTGCGGAACGCGAACCACGAATTGGCGCGGCTGATCGCGTCCCTGCATGACGAGGACGGGCGCATCATCGTGCCCGGCTTCATGGAGGAGATGCCCGCGGTCAGCGCGCGTGACGCGGAGGACGCCGCCGCGCTGCCGGTCGACGAAGCCGAGTTCTACGCCGGCGTCGGCGCCGCGCCCTATGGCGACACGCGCTTCACCGTGCGGGAGCGCATCACCCTGGTGCCGACCATCGAGGTGAACGGCATGTGGGGCGGGTATATCGGCGCCGGCTCCAAGACCGTGCTGCCCTGCGAGGCGCATGCGAAGCTGACCATGCGCCTCGGCCCTGGGATGGACCCGTTGCGCGTGCAGGCGCTGGTGCGCGAGCATCTGCGGGCCAAGGCCGCCAAGGGCACCACGCTGAGCTTCGAGGAAGCCGGCCCCGGCACGCCCGCCTTCACCCTGCGCGAGGGCCACCCGCTGCTGCAAGCGGCCGAGACCGTGATCCGCCGCACCCGCAACCGCGCGCCGGTGCGCGCCCGCGCGGGCGGGACCATTCCCATCACGGCGATCTTCAAGGAACGGCTCGGCCTGGACACCATCACCTTCGGATTCGCCATGCCGGACGAGGATGTGCATGCGCCCAACGAGTTCTTCCGGCTGGCCTCGCTGGAGGAAGGGCTGCGGTCCTGGCCGCTGCTGCTGAGCGAGTTGGGGAAGGTCAGCCCGGCGACGTTGCGCGCCGGGTGATCAGGCCGCCAGCGCCTCGGTAAAGACTTCGCAGTAGCGCGCCGAGGTCACCTCGAACACCGCGCGGCGCAGCGCCGCGTGGCGCTCCTGGCGTTCCTCCAGCGGCATGTCCAGCGCGGCGTTCATCGCATCCGCGATGTCGTCCGGGTCGTAGGGGTTGACCAGGATCGCGTCGGAGAGTTCCTCCGCCGCGCCGGCGAAGCGCGACAGGATCAGCACGCCCGGATCGGCCGGGTCCTGGGCCGCGACGAATTCCTTCGCGACCAGGTTCATGCCGTCGCGCAGCGGCGTGACCAGCCCGATGCGCGCGATGCGGAACAGCCCCGCCAGCTTGGTGCGCGCCACGGTCTGCGTCATGTAGCGCAGCGGCACCCAGTCGAAGCCGGAGAAGCGGCCGTTGATGTCGCCGGCCAGGCGATCCAGTTCGCGCCGCAGCGCCTGGTATTCCGCCACGTCCTCGCGCGATCGCGCGGCGATCTGCAGCATCGAGACGCGGCGCTGGTGCTGCGGATAGCGCGCCAGCAGGCGGGCGAAGCCCTCGAAGCGGTTGGGCAGGCCCTTCGAGTAGTCGAGGCGTTCCGCGCTGATGGCGAGCGCACGGCCGACCAGGCTTTCGCGCACGCGCTGGATATAGGCGGTGGAGGCGGCGCGCCCGGCGATGCGCGCGAAGCTCGCGGCATCGATGCCGATCGGGTCGGCGATGGCGCGCACGCGGCGGCCATCCTCGGTGACCACTTCCTCGCCCTCGACCGCGAAGCCGCTGAAGCGGCGCGCGCAATCGAGGAAGTCGGCGAGGTGCGTGCGCGTCTGGAAGCCGACCACATCGTAGGCGCACATCGCATGCAGCAATTCGCGCGCCGGCGGCAGCGCCTCCAGCACCGAGGGCGGCACGAAGGGGATGTGCAGGAAGAAGCCGATGCGCCCCTGGAAGCCGGCGGCACGCAGCGCGGCGCCGAGCGGGATCAGGTGGTAGTCATGCACCCAGACCGTGTCGTCGGGCTTGAGCAGCGGCAGCAGGGCCGCGGCGAAGGCGTCGTTGACCGCGCCGTAGCCGGCGAAGTCCTCGCGCGTGTAGCGCATCAGGCCGAGCCGGAAATGCAGCAGCGGCCACAGCGAGGAATTGGCGAAGCCGACATAGAAGCGGTCGTAGTCCTCGCTGCCCAGGTCGATGGTCGCGTAGGTGACGCCGTCGCCATCGGCGATCACGGGCTTCGACGATGTCTGCGGCGTGACCTTGCCCGACCAGCCGAACCACAGCGTGCCGGGCGCGAGGAAGGATTGCAGAGCGACCGCAAGCCCGCCGGCGCTCGCGGCACCCTTGGCGCGCGGCGCAGGGACGCGGTTCGAGACGATTACGAGGCGCGCCACAGGCCTTCCTCCCACGAACGCGACAGGCGCATGGCCGACAGGATCAGCCCGACCTGCGAATAGGTCTGCGGGAAATTTCCCCACAGCGCGCCGGTTCCCGGATGCACGTCCTCGGCCAGCAGGCCGACATGGTTGCGCCAGGCCAGCGCGCGTTCGAACAGCGCGCGCGCTTCGTCGCGCCGGCCGATGCGCGCGAGCGTGTCGATGTACCAGAAGGTGCAGACCAGGAAGCCCACTTCGGGCGTGCCGAAATCATCCGCGTGGTCGTAGCGCAGCACGATGCCGTCGCGCACCAGCCGCTGTTCCAGCACCTCGACCGTGCGCAGGAAGATCGGGTCGGTGGCGCGGATCAGGCCCACCTCCGGCAACAGGAAGGTCGAGGCATCGGCGACCGGATCGCCGCTCAGCACACCGGAGATCCAGCCGCCGCCGTGATCCGTCGCGGCGGCCAGGATGCGCTGGCGCAGCGCGGCCGCGCGGTGTTCCCATTCCTGCGCCTCGCCACCCAGGCCGAGCCTCG
>LNFM01012142.1_pt1 | contig 11415 bp, 8 predicted proteins | sample 596031 | NCBI WGS metagenome assembly LNFM01 (sample SAMN04254537, study PRJNA301005) | activated carbon metagenome | isolation source: dual media filters at the Ann Arbor, Michigan drinking water treatment plant | place: USA: Ann Arbor | reverse complement strand
AGGTCGTGCACCAGTGCGGCTCGGGGGTCACGGCCTGCCATAACCTGCTGGCGATGGCGGTGGCCGGGATCGATGGCGCGGCGCTCTTTCCGGGTTCCTGGAGTGAATGGTCTTCCGATCCCTCACGCCCGGTGGCTCGGGGTTGAGCAACCTCTGAAGCAATCACGGTATGCCGCGTGCGGGCCCACCGCGCGGCTCGCAGCGTCACAGTTTTCCCCGACAATGATTTGATGGATTCGACCCTGGCTGCACGGCCTGCTTCTTTTGACACCGCCGGCACCCGCTGGCGCGGATTGCTGGCAGCCATCGACATGGGGTCGAACAGCTTTCGACTCGAGCTCGGCCAACTCGACGGGGTGCGCTATCGCCGCATCGATTACCTGAAGGAAACCGTTCGGCTTGGCGCGGGACTCGATGAAAACGGCCTGTTGACCGAAGAGGCCATGCTGCGCGGGCTCGCGTGCCTGACACGCTTCGCCAAGCGCCTGGAGGGCGTGGCTTCATGGCAAGTTCGTGCGGTGGCCACGCAGACCCTGCGCGAGGCCCGGAATCGCAATGCCTTTCTGGCGCGCGCCGAAACCGTGCTGGGTCACCCGATCGAAGTGATTTCTGGTCGAGAGGAAGCCCGGCTGATCTACGCCGGCGTGGCACGGCTGCAGCCCTCGACGCAACCCAGGCTGGTGATCGACATCGGCGGGCGCTCCACGGAGATGATCCTGGGCCACGGCCGCAAGCCGTTGCGTGCCGAATCATTCCAGGTGGGCAGCGTCAGCCTGTCGATGAAGTACTTTGGCAATGGCCGCTACACCGAGGCTGCGTTCCGGGCTGCGCAGGTGGCTGCGGGTGCAGAGCTTGAAGAGGCGCTGCAGCCCTTTGCACCTGAGCACTGGGCCGAGGCCCTGGGCTCGTCGGGCACGGTCGGCGCCGTGTCGCAACTGCTGCAGGCCAACCGCATCACCGACGGACGCATCACGCCGGGCGGCTTGCGCTGGCTGATGGAGCAGTGCATCGCTGCCGGTCGAGTCGATCGTCTTGCGCTGGCAGGGCTGAAGGAAGATCGTCGCGCGATCATCGCCGGAGGCTTGTCCATCCTCTATACGCTTGCCACGCATTTCGGCATTGATGCGCTGCTGCCCGCGCGTGGCGCGCTGCGCCAGGGTGTGATCTTCGACCTTGATGAACGGCTCAACGCCAGCCAGCAACCGAACGACGGCGAAGACATGCGCGACAGCTCGGTGCGCGAGTTGCAACGCCGGTTCCTGGTCGATGAGCCGCAGGCCTTGCGCGTGGCGCAGGTGGCAGAACAGCTGTATCACCACGTGCAGCCCGATGCCAGCCGCGATTCGCGTCGCGAATTGCAGTGGGCCTGTGCATTGCACGAGATCGGCATGATGGTGTCGCACCACGATCACCATCGCCACAGCGCCTACATGCTGGGTCATGTGGATGCGCCGGGGTTCTCGCAGTCGCAGCAGCGGCGTCTGGCCGAGCTGGTGCTGGCTCAGCGTGGCGGTCTGCGCAAGGTCGAGGCCAGTCTGACGCAGCCCGACTTCGCCTGGCAGACCCTGTGCTTGAGGCTGGCCATCATCAAATGCCATGCCCGCGTCACGGTGGACAGCCATGCAATCGCCCTGCGGCGCAGCGGCTCGGTGGCCGAACTGAGCTGGCAGCCCGGTTGGCTGGAGAACCACCCGCGCACCCATTACCTGCTGAGCGAGGAGGCCGCGAACTGGCAGCGCAGCGGACCGCTGCAGCTCGAACTGCCACGCACGACGGGTTACTAGCCCGGTGGACCGGTCAGCGCAGCAGTTCCCTCAGCCCAGGCCGCGCATCAGCGCGAGGCGACAGTCGCTGACATTGGCGCTGGTCCTGTCGCTGCTGATCCACGCGGCGTTGTTGAGCCTGACCTTCGGCGGTCAGGGGTGGGGTCTTCCGGGCTTCTCGTTTCCATGGCAACAGCGGCGCGCCGAGGCGCCTGACCTGCGCGTCTCGCTGATAGCTGCTCGCGAGAATGTTGCAGCGGCAGCGGTGGTCTCGGCCACCGAGCCCTTGCCGGCGACATCGACCCCGCAGCGGCCGGCCGATGGCCCCACCGCTGCCACCCGCGCGATGAACGAATCATCTCCGTCCTCAGCGACCGAGGCAATTCCTGATGCGAGCGAGTTGACCGCGGTGGTCGAATCGATCCCCGAGCGCACACCCGACCCCGTGCTGCCACCAGAAACGGGCGTAGCGTCACCTGACGCGCCCGCTGCGGTTGAGTTGCCCGCTGAAGCACCCAGCGAGGTCGCGCCCGCCGCTCCCGCGGCGCCGGCCGTGATCGCGGTGGCGCAAACCGACGAACCCACGTGGGTGGTGGCCCCTGCTGCCTCCGCGCCGATGCCCGCATTGGCCGTGGCATCTGCCGCATCGAGTCCGGAATCCGCTGCATCGGCGCCAACAGAAGCGGTCGCTGAGAAGCCAGACGCGGCCATGGAGCAGGTTGTCGTCGATCGTCTGGCCCGGGAGGCCCAACGGCAGCCGCTGTTGTTGGAGGCCGCGATGCTCGAGAGTGAGCGCAGGGAGGCGGCCCGAATGGAAGCAGAGCGCCTCGAGAGCGCGAAGCAGGAGGCGGAGCGCCAGGAGGCCGAGCGACAGGAGGCGGTGAGAAAAGAGGCTGCTCGACAGGAAGCTCAGCGTATCGAGACCGCGCGGCAAGTGGCTGAACGCCAGCAGGCTCAGCGCCAGCAAGTCGAACGCAAGGAAGCCGCCCGTCAGGAAGAACAGCGAATCGAGATTGCAAAGCAGGAGGCGGAGCGCCGGGAGATAGCGCGACAGGATGCGGTTCGCCAGGAAGCGCAGCGCGTCGAGAGTGCAAGAGTGGAGGCTGAGCGCCAACAGATCGCACGACAGGAGTCGGCTCGACAAGAGGCCGCTCGCCAAGAAGCGCAGCGGATCGAGAGTGCGCGCTTGGAGACCGAGCGCCAACAGACGGCGCGGCAGCAGGCGGCTCGGGAAGAAGCAGCGCGTCAAGAGGCCGCTCGACAGGAAGCCGAGCGCCAGCAGGCCGCGCGACAGGAGGCGGCCCGGCAGGAAGCTGCTCGACAGGAGGCCGGACGTCAGGAAGCCGCTCGTGCCGAGGCCGCGCGGGACGAGGCGAGACGCGAAGCCTCACGGCGCGCGATGGGACGGCAACTGGATGAAGAAGCTGCCCGACGCGCAGCGGCGTCAGAGGCTGCGAACCTCGCTTCCAGGCTGGAGCCGGCCTCACGCGGCGCGCGTCGAGGCAGGCTGTTCGGGCGCACCGATCCCAACGCCGAACTCGTGCTTTATGCCGAAGCGTGGGCTCGAAAAATCGAACTGAACATGACGATTGACGGCATCCGCGACGTGGCGAAGCAACCCCACAGCAACCCCCTCGTGACGGTGGCAATCCGCAGCGATGGATCGGTGGAATCGGTGACCTTTCTGCTGTCAAGCGGCGTCGCGGAGATGGATGACGGCATACGGCGAATCGTGGAAAGCCTCTTGCCTTACCCGGCGTTCCCGCCAGGACTGGCCCGCGAGTTCGACGTGATCGAAATCCGCCGGACATGGGTCATCGACTCGGCCGTTCGCTTGTATTGACCTGAGTTCGAGGTGCTGCGGGGGCGGCCGCGTCAGCCCAATGGTGCGCTGTGGCCGAGTCGTCGCAGACGAGAGCTGAGCGCATCGACCTCGTCGAGCAGATCGAGCACCAACGCCACGCTGGCGGCATTCAGATCCAGATCGCGCGCCAGGCGCAGCGCGGTGCAGGCGCGACTGAGCGCGCTGCCTTCAAAACGCCAGTTCGAGGCATCGTTGCCCAGTGGCTCCAACGCGCCTTCCTCCACCAGCTCGACCAGTTGCGCGATATCGGCGTGGCAGGCCTGGCTCAATTCGATCAGCGTGAACTGGAAGTTGTTTTCGACGATCACACCATGCGTGACCCTCAGCTCGTGCTCGGCCATGGTCAGCCCTCCAGTGCCTGTCGCGGGTTGAAATCTGCAAACGCCGTGGCCAGTTGCGTCCAGGCCTCGCGAGCGGCCGTTGTCCCGCTCGGCGGCAGCGCAATCGTCAGCACGGCGTAAAGGTCGCCGGGTGGCTGACTCGGAATGCCTTTGCCCTTCAGGCGCAGTCGCCGTCCGCTGGCTGAGCCTGGAGGTATGGACAGCTGCACATTGCCGTCGGGCGTTGGCAGCGTGACGCTGGCACCGAGCGCGACTTCCCATGGCGCTACGGGCAGGTCGATGGCGACATCCCGGTCATCGACACGAAAGCGCGGATCGGGTGCGATCTGAATCTCAAGGTACAGATCGCCCGCTGGACCCTCGCCGAAGCCCGCGCCTCCCTGGCCGGCCAGGCGCAGGTGCTGTCCGCTGCGTACGCCCTTCGTGATGCTCACCGTCAACTGCCGCGTCGTCAATGTCACCCGTCCATCGGCATCGACCTGCGGCGTACGCAGCGACACCGTGCGGCTCGCGCCGCGATAGGTGTCCTGGAGTTCGATCTCCACCTTGGCGTGATGGTCGCCGCCAGCATGGCTGGCGCTGCGGCGCGGTCCGCGTGCATCCGCTGCCTGACGGCCGAACAGCGTTTCGAAGAAGTCACTGTGCGCACGCGCATCGTCAGCGTCTCCGCGGCCGCTGTATTCGAAGCCGCTGTCCCAGCCCGGAGGAGGCGTGAACGAGCGGCCGTCGAGATGATCTGCCCCCAACGCGTCGTACGCCGCGCGTTTTTCGGGATCGTGGAGCGCCTCATAGGCCTCGGCCACGTCCTTGAACCGGGCCTCGGCGTCGGCCGCCTTGTTCAGGTCCGGGTGGTACTTGCGGGCGAGCTTGCGATAGGCACGCTTGATCTGGTCGGTGGTGGCCGTCTTCTCGACGCCGAGTGCGGCGTAATAGTCCTTGAACTCCATGGCTCACGGACCAGCGCGCTGGCTGACATTGACCTCGGGCGAAGCTCGGCGGTGCGCTGGGCGCTGCGAGGGGTGGCGGAGTGTGTTCACGCGGGACTTCTTCTGCGCTGGCTCATCGGCCATCGTGCGCCGCATCTTGCTGCGGCGTCTGTTCGACGCCGCACCGACAACGTGTCCCGATCTACACCCGGAAAATCACGACTCACCCGGACATGCACGGCATGACCGTGCAGCCGCTCAGGGAACCACTGTCAGGAAAAGAAAGGCCGCGAAGAGCACCAAGTGAACGGCGCCTTGCATCACGGTGGCGCGACCGCTGCCCAAGGTCAGCGTACCTACCACCAGCGTCAGCATCAGCAGCACGATGTCGGTGGGGCGCAGGCCCAGCACCAGCGGGAACGGGAACCACGGCGACAGCGCGGCCACCACCGGGATCGTCAGGCCGATGCTGGCCAGCCCCGAACCCAGCGCGAGGTTCAGGCTGCTCTGCATGCGGTTGCCGCGTGCCGCCCGCAGCGCAGCGCCGGTTTCCGGCAGCAGAACGATCAGCGCGATCAACACGCCGACCACCGCCTTCGGGGCGCCGGCCGCAGCCACGCCGGCCTCCAGAGCCGGTGCCAGCGCCTTGGCGAGGCCGACCACGGCAACCAGTGACACCATCAGCAGGGCCAGGCTGGTCCAGGCGACCCAGTTCGCCGGAGGCGCTGCGTGGCTGTCTTCGTCGGAGTTGTCGACCGGAAGGAAGTAGTCGCGGTGCCGCACTGTCTGCACGAAGACGAACACGCCGTACAGCGCCAGTGAGGTGACGCCAGCGAACGCCAGCTGCGAGCCGCTGTAGGTGGGTCCGGAGGTGGTGGTGGTGAAACTCGGCAACACCAGCGCCAGACCCGCCAGAGCGGCGAGCGACGCCAGAGCCGGGCTGGTGCCTTCGACGCGAAAGGCGAGAACGCCGTGTCGCAGGCCGCCGACCACCAGGCACAGCCCGACCACCCCGTTGCAGACGATCATCACCGCCGAGAACACGGTGTCCCGCGCCAGCGTGTTCGCGCTGGCCCCACCGGCCAGCATCAGGGACACGATCAGCGCCACCTCGATGATCGTCACCGCGACGGCAAGCACCAGCGTGCCGTAAGGCTCGCCCACACGGTGCGCGACCACCTCGGCATGATGGATGGCGCACACCACGGCCAGCAACAGGGCCGCAGTCAATACCGCGCCCAACCCCAGACCGAGCAGCATGCCCCAGGTCAGTCCCAGTATCAGCAGTGCGAGCAACGGCACCGCGATGCTCCAAAGGGGCAGGCTGTTCAGGCGCCACGAGGCAATGGAGGAGGGTGTGTTCAAAGTAGCAGACATCGGACGATCCTAACGAAGGCCGCAACGCCGCCTGAAATCGGCGAGACAGGCCAGGATTTCGGCTACAACCTGAACCGGCCGCGGCGCGCCGCAGAGACGACGCGAAACGATCACCAAGCAAATCGAGTACTCACATGGCAGGGGAGTTCCGGATGAACATCGAATCGATACAAACCTTTCTCGGTACCACCGCGATCGATATCGCGCTGAAGGTGCTGGCGGCGCTGGCGTTCTGGATCGTCGGGCGATGGCTGATCGGCCGGGTGATCCGGCTGATGCAGGCGGTGATGAACCGCAACCACGTCGATCCGACACTGACCAAGTACCTCGGTTCGATCATCGCCATCGCGCTGAACATCGCGCTGGTGCTCGGCATCCTGGGCTACTTCGGCATCGAGACAACCTCATTCGCCGCACTGCTGGCCGGTGCCGGCGTGGCGATCGGCGCGGCGTGGAGCGGTCTGCTGGGCAACTTTGCCGCTGGCGCCTTCATGCTGATCCTGCGGCCGTTCAAGGTGGGCGATTTCGTCAGCATCGGCGGCACCGTCGGCACGGTGCATGAACTGGGCCTCTTCGGCACCACCATCGTCACGCCGGACAACGTCATGACGCTGATCGGCAACGGCAAGATCTTTGGCGACACGATCCAGAACTTTTCGGTGCTGCCGGTGCGTCGCGTCGATCGGGTCGCACAGCTGGCCAACGGCGTGGATCCGCTGGATGCCATCGCGCGCCTCAAGGCCGCCGTGGCGCTGATTCCAAACGTGTCGAAGGAGATGCCGCCCGAGGTGAACCTGCTCGACATGAAGCTCGAGGGCCCGCAGATTTCGGTGCGGCCCTACACCCACACCGACCACTACTGGCAGGTCTATTTCGACACCAATGAGGCCATCGTCAAGGTCTGCCAGGAAGCCGGCTGGCCGGTGCCGTCGGCGCTGCATCAGATCCGTCAGCTCTGACGCAGAGGGCGGCCAAGATGGTTTTCTTCTTGCGCGGACTGTGGCTGCTGTGCCTGTGGTCGATGGGCGCCGCCGTGTGGGCGCAGGCTGCCTCGGCGCCGCTCAGCGGGACGGCTGGCGAGGCGGTGACGGAAGTGCCGGTGGTGGTCGCCAATCGCACCATTGCAACCTTCCGTGCGCCTTATCTGGGCGTGCCACCAGAGCGCCGCGCGCAGCGCACGGAAGCCATCCTGCGGGAGTTGCTTGACCGGGCGGTGCAGGGGGAGGTGACCATTCAGGTCGAGCCGCAGGGCCATGTCTTGCTGGTCGATGGCGAACTGGCACTGGTGCTGGTGCCAGCCGATGCGGATCCGCTCCGCGCGCAGACGCTCGCGCAGGCCAGTGCGGCCGCACGAGACGCTCTGCGGTTGTCGCTGGCCGAGACGCGCGAAGGGCGTGACAGCCAGCGCCTGCTGTGGGGCCTGGGGCGCAGCGTGCTGGCGACGCTGATCGCGCTGGCCATCGCGATACCGGCATGGCGCGCGCGCCGCTGGGCAACGGTCCGCATGGCGAACTTCGTGACGCAGAGTGCTTCCGGTGTGCGGCTGGCCGGTGCCGAACTGCTGCATACCGAGCGATTGGTCGCGGCGGTGCGACTCACCGTGCGTGCACTCTGGTGGACGCTGGCACTGGTGCTGGCCTACGAGTGGCTGGGCTATGTCTTGCGCCAGTTTCCGTACACCCGACCCTGGGGCGAGGAACTCACCCGCTACCTGTTCGATGTGGCGAACCGCATCGGCCACGGCGTCTTGGGCGCGCTGCCCAACCTGGTGGTCGCCATCGTCATCTTCCTGATGGCGCGGGGCGTGATCGCGCTGTTTCGTCCGTTCTTCACCCGGCTGGCTGCCACCGATGACCGGCAGGGCGGCTGGCTGGACGCCGACACTGCAGGGCCTACCCAGCGTCTGTTTGGCATCGCGGTGTGGCTGTTCGCTGCCGTGATGGCCTATCCCTATCTGCCAGGCGCTCAGAGCGAGGCCTTCAAGGGGCTGTCGTTGCTGATCGGCTTGATGGTCACGCTCGGCGGGTCCAGCCTGTTCGGTCAAGCCGCCAGCGGCCTGGTGCTGATGTACTCGCGCACGCTGCGTGTCGGCGAGTACGTGCGGATCAACGAGCATGAGGGCACGGTCACCGAGATGGGCGCTTTCATTACCCGCTTGCGTACCGGGCTGGGTGAAGAGCTGACCTTCCCGAACTCGCTGGTGCTGGGCAGTGTCAGCAAGAACTACTCGCGCGCGGTGCATGGGCGGGGATTCGTCGTCGACACCACGGTGACCATCGGGTACGACGCGCCATGGCGACAGGTGGAGGCCATGCTCATCGAGGCGGCGCGGCGCACGCCGGGCGTGCTCCCGATGCCGGCCCCGCGCGTGTTCCAGACCGCCTTGTCCGACTTCTACCCCGAGTACCGGCTGGTCTGCCAGGCCATCCCCAGCGAGCCGCGACCTCGTGCCGAGGTGCTGAGTTCACTGCACGCGAATATCCAGGATGTGTTCAACGACAACGGGGTGCAGATCATGTCGCCGCATTACCGCGGCGATCCCGCCGAGCCGAAGCTGGTGCCTCCTGCGGAGCGAGATGCGCCACTAGCACGCCGCTCCGACTCAACATCGATGCCAGGCTGAAGTCGCAACGGTTGAATCATCCGGGCAGGTCTGCAAGGTCGCCTCACGTTTTTGCAGACACTGCTCAAGCACTTGCTTCGGGAGTCGATAACGATCCATTGGTTAACGCGGATCGGGGGTCGCCGTGAAGCTTCGTACGCAAATTCTCGTCCTCGGACTGTTCGGGGCATTTCTTGCCTCGGTGAGCGGGGGCATGGGTCTGTTCGGCGTGTCTCGACTCGGTGATTCGATTGAAGAGGCCGTTGAAGCGGGTAAGACGCTGCAGATGAGCCAGGACGCGGACATGATGCATGACGCGGTTCGTGCCGATGCCCAAAGGGCCTACCTCGGTGCCTTGGACAAGAGCCCGGCGACCATCACCGAAGCCAAGGCGGACCTTGCCGAGCACGAGAAGAAGTTCAACGAGACCTTGGCCACGCTCGCCACTTTCCATCTCAGCGCTGAAAGCCGTAGCGCCTTGACCACCGTCGAGCCACTGGTGCGAAAGTACCTGGCCTCGGCAGCCCACGTGATCGATGCCGCAGCCATTGATGCCAGCCAGGCCAAGGCGGAACTGCCAGCGCTGCAGGCGGTCTTCGCTGAGCTGGAGGAGAGCATGGCCGCGCTCTCGGAATCGATCGCGAAGAACGGCAGCGTCGTCATTGCCGATGCAGAAGCCAGCGTCAAGCAGACGAAAACAAGCGTCCTGGCCTCTCTGGTCGTGGGCGCAATGCTGATCGTCATTGCCGCTTTGGCACTGGCGCGCAACATGACACGCCCGATGGCACACGCGGTCAAGGTCGCCGACCAGTTGTCGCATGGCGACCTGACTTGCCCGATCCGACCCCACGGCAATGACGAGAACGTGCAATTGCTGCAATCGATGCAGCGCATGCAGAGCGACTTCGCGCGCATCGTGTCCGACGTGAAGGCCAACGCTGAAGCCGTGGCCACCGCGAGCCGCGAGATTGCGGCGGGGAACCTCGACTTCTCCAACCGCACCGAGCAGCAGGCCAGCTCGCTTCAACAGACTGCCGCGACCATGGAGCAGATGAGTTCGACGGTCCGCACCAATGCCGACAACGCGCGTCAGGCCGATCAGCTGGCCTCGGGCGCCTCCGGCGTTGCGCTCAAGGGTGGCGAGGTGATGGGCCGTGTGGTCGAGACGATCACTGGCATCAGTGACAGTTCAAAGAAGATTGCCGACATCATTGGTGTGATTGATGGCATCGCGTTCCAGACCAACATCCTGGCGCTGAATGCCGCCGTCGAGGCGGCTCGAGCCGGAGAGCAGGGCCGTGGTTTTGCCGTGGTGGCTGGCGAGGTCCGCAGCCTGGCGCATCGCAGCGCGGAAGCCGCTCGCGAGGTGCGCAACCTGGTTCACACCAGCGTCGAGCGGGTCGCGGAAGGCACTGTGCTGGTCGACGAGGCTGGCAAGACGATGCAGGAAATCGTCAGTGCCATCCGTCGAGTCACCGACATCGTGGCCGAGATCAGCGTCGCGACCTCCGAGCAAAGCACCGGCATCAGTCAGGTCGGTGAGGCCGTGTCCAACATGGACCAGGCCACCCAGCAGAATGCCGCCCTGATAGAACAAAGCGCAGCAGCGACCGAAAGCCTCAGCAAGCAGGCCCGGCAGTTGGTCGAGTCGGTGGCAGCCTTCAAGGTGGCAGCCTGAGCTGAGCGTCGCGCCGACGCCTCCGGCACCAGCACCAGCACAAGCACGCAGTCGCTCAGTCGCGCCGCCTCCGCGATGGCGTGGGTGACGAGCAGCACCGTGGCCACTGACTCCTGCGGCTGCTCATCTGAGTTTCAGATAAGCAAGTGCGCAACGCTTCGTTTTCAGCCGGTCAGCCCCTGCCTAGGATTCTCCGTTCGTGGTCGCGGCGTGGCCGTTCACACCCGGAAATCTCATTCAGGAACTGTCTTCATGACCATCTCCCGCTTCTCTCGCTCTGTGCTGCTGGCGCTGGCCGTCGGTGTCACCGCCTTCGGCGCCATCGCCAAGGACGTCACGCTGCTCAATGTGTCCTACGACCCGACACGCGAGCTGTACGTTGATTTCAACAAGGCGTTCGCCGCGCACTGGAAAGCCAAGACCGGCGACAACGTCACCGTCAAGCAATCGCACGGTGGCTCCGGCAAGCAGGCGCGTTCGGTGATCGACGGGCTTGAAGCCGATGTCGTCACGTTGGCCTTGGCCTACGACGTGAGCGAACTGCATGCGAAGGGCAAGCTGATTCCGGCCGATTGGCAAAAGCGTCTGAAGCACAACAGCGCCCCGTACACCTCGACCATCGTGTTCCTGGTGCGCAAGGGCAATCCGAAGGGCATCAAGGACTGGGACGATCTGGCCAAGAACGGCGTCTCCGTGATCACCCCGAACCCCAAGACCTCCGGCGGTGCTCGCTGGAACTACCTCGCAGCCTGGGGCTACTCGCTGAAGAAGACCGGCGACGACCAGGCCAAGGCGGAGGCCTTCCTGAAGGCGATCCTCGCCAACGTGCCGGTGCTCGATTCCGGCGCGCGCGGCTCCTTGATC
>LNFM01012141.1_pt1 | contig 11417 bp, 9 predicted proteins | sample 596031 | NCBI WGS metagenome assembly LNFM01 (sample SAMN04254537, study PRJNA301005) | activated carbon metagenome | isolation source: dual media filters at the Ann Arbor, Michigan drinking water treatment plant | place: USA: Ann Arbor | reverse complement strand
AGGGTCGCCGCCGCCGTCGGCGGTCGTCGTCCGGCCGGGCACCCCGCAGGGGCGTCGGCCGCGCCGGGCGGGCCGGCTCAGGCGTGCTCGGCGCCGTGGCCCTGGGGCGAGGAGAGGTCCGTCAGTTCCTCCGCGCTCATCTCGTCGAACGACCTCCCGGCCAGTTCGAGTCCCTCCTGGAGTCGCAGCGCGATTTCGTGCAACTCGGGGGAATCGATCCGCCAGGCGATCTCGGCCAGGTCGGTCGGGCTGACGTCGCCGAGGCGGCACCCCAGGCGGTCGAGTTCGGACTCGAGACGGAGGACCGTCTCGAGCATCTCGGCGTGGGTCTCGGCCGAGCCGCCGACCAGCAGGCATTCGTCGCCGGTGGTCAGGTGCTTGGGGTTATCCAGGCCGTCGAGGCCGAACCCGATAATCGCGGCACGGAGCCGGCGCGGCCCGCGGCCGGGTTGCGTCGTCATGGTCATCTCGAGGAGGGCCTTTCGCGAGTGGGTTGCCGTTGAAGAGGCATGGCCGGGGGCGCGGGTTCAAGTCCCCGAGCCCCCCGTCACGCGACTTCTTATCGGCTCGATCGCCGTGCGCGTCCACCGGCCCCGGGGCGAATCAACCCCCTCCGGCGGCCCCCCCCTGCATCGTTCTCACGACCCGCCCAGGCATTCCTTGGCCAGGTTCCGCGCGACCCGGTAGGCCGCCTTGACGGTGATGGCGCGCCCTTCGATCTGCTCCTCGCTGTAAAGTCGCCCCTCGCTGGTCGGGAGTCCCGACAGCGAGATGGTCAAGGGGAGCAGGTCGAGGAACTGTCGGTAGCGCTGCTGGAGGTCGGCGGCGGCGTTCGGCTGGTCGGACACGTCGGAGGCTCCTGGCGCGGGTTGGGTCGTAGGGGCGCGGCCCGGACCCCCCGGCCGCCCCTCCTTCTCCAAACACTAGCGGCCCCACCCCGGACCGGGCAAGTCCCTAATCAGGCCCGGCCGGTCCCCTGCCCCGCCCCCGGGCCACATTTCCCTTTGACCTGTTCTCGCTAAACTGCTACATTTAACTAAGATCCGATCCCCTATGCGCCGAGAGCGGCCCGACGGGCCCTGCCGGTGCCACCCCCCTACCTTCCAGGAGGTCTGTTTGATTCAACGCGCCGTGGAGGACTCTCCTCCCGGGTTCTCGCAGCTGGGCTTGAGCCGCGCCATGCTCGAGTCGCTGAAGCGGATCCGTTACGAAACCCCTTCCCCAGTCCAGGCCGCCGTCATCCCCGAAGCCCTCGACGGCTACGACGTGATCGGCCAGGCGAAAACCGGAACCGGCAAGACCGCCGCCTTCGGCATCCCGCTCATCGAGATGCTCGAACCCCGCGGTAAAGGCCCCCAGGCGATCGTGCTCGCCCCCACCCGGGAACTCGTGCAGCAGATCGTCGTCGAAATCCAGAAGCTCGCCCACGGCCAGGACGTCGTCGTCTGCGGCATTTACGGCGGCGAGCCGATCGAACGCCAGCTCCGCGTCCTCGAACGCGGCGTCGACATCATCGTCGGCACCCCCGGCCGGGTGATCGACCACATCGAGCGCCGGACCCTCTACCTCGGCGACATCCTGCATGTCGTCCTCGACGAGGCCGACCGGATGCTCGACATCGGGTTCCGCCCCGACATCGAACGCATCCTCAGGCGGATCCCCGAGCCGCACCAGACGCTGCTCCTCTCCGCCACGATCAGCCCGGACGTCCGCAAGCTCGCCCGCAAGTACATGTACCAGCCGGTCGAGCTGAACCTCTCGAAGGACGAGCCGTCCGTCGCGTCGATCCAGCAGTTCTACATCTCCGTCGACCACGAACGGAAGTATGACCTGCTCGTGCAGCTCCTGAAGCGGGAGCAGCCCCGGCAGTGCATCGTCTTCACCCGGACCAAGCGGGGGGCCGACCGCCTCTCCGAGAAGCTCCGGGGCCGCGTCTCGGGCGCCGCCGCCATCCACGGCGACCTGGCCCAGACCGTCAGGAACCGCGTCATGAAGGGGTTCCGAGACGGCACGATCCCGATCCTCGTCGCGACCGACGTCGTCGGACGCGGCATCGACGTCGAGGGGATCAGTCACGTGATCAACTTCGACATCCCCGACGACGCGGAGAATTACCTCCACCGCATCGGCCGGACCGGCCGGATGGGCAAGGACGGTATCGCCTACACCTTCGTCTGTCCCGACCAGGGCGAGCCGCTGACCGAGATCGAGAACCTGATCAACAAGACGATCGAGAACGTCAAGATCGACGGCTTCGAAGCGACCCGCAGGGAGAGCAGATCCCAGGTCTTCCGCGAACTCTACTCGACCGCCGCACGCTACCCGAACTGATCCGGGCGGTCGGAGTCCGCGAGTCCCGTTTCCTGTCGGTTGTCTGATGTCCGAGATCGGACCGGATCGGTTCGTCATTCAGAGAAACACGCGACCCGGCGGCCACACGGACCGCCACGACGGACCGATCACACTTCTCGTCTCGCAAGCTTGGAGAGGCAGTCTTCAGGCGGCCGCCCGTCACCGCGGCCCCGACTGCCTCTCTCGTTTTTCGAACGCCCCCCTCCCACCACGACGCGACCGGCCGGAACCCTCAACCGGGCCCGCGTCCCCTCCCTACTCACGGAGTTCCGCCGCCGCGAGCGCCCGGAGCAGCCCCGCGCAACCGGCCGCGAGCGCCTCCGCGCCCCCCTCGGCGGCCCCGAACCGGGCGCGGTCGGCCGCCGCCGTCAGTTCGGCCGCGGCCCTCGACAGGCCCTTGTTCCCCGTCGCCGCCCGGACCCCCTCGCCCGCCTCGACGGGCGTGAGCGCCCCGGCGGGTCGCCCGTTCGCCGCCTGAAGGTAGGCCACAAGCCCTTCCTGGAAGAGCCGGCCGACCTCCGCCGCCGGCGCAGGACGACCCAGCCGCACCGCCGCCCGCAGGGCCCCCCTGCGGGCCGACCGCGACCGGCCCCCCCGCCGGCAGAACCAAACCCCCAGCGCCACCGCCGTTCCCGACGCGGCCGACGCGCCCAGCGCCGCGACCGGCCACCAGGTCCGGGAAGTCACACGCACCGCCGGGGCTCCGGCCGACCCGTACTCGATCGCCGACGGGTCGAACCGCGGCGGCTCGATGACCCGGACCGGCACCCCCGCCGCCGCCTTCGTTACGTAAACCCCCGGCCCGGGGTCGAACGCCGAGACCCGGACCGGGGGCAAGGTGGCCACGCCGGGCCGGGTCGGGCGGACCCGGAACACGAACGAATGCGAGGGGGGTTCCGCCGACGACTCGTCCGGCAGCCGCTCGACGGTCGGCCCGATCGGCAGGCCGGCCAGCGCCGAGACGTCCGGGGCGGCGTTTACCCCGAGGGCCCCGGGGCCGGTCAGTGTCACCCTGTAGACGAACGGCTCCCCCGCCCGACTCGCAGCGGGCCGGGCGGTCGCCTCGACCTGAAAGTCGCCGACGCCCCCCAGGAACGTGGCGGGCCGACCGGCCAGGGGAAGCGGCTTCACGTTGAGCCGGACCGGGGGCCCCGCCCCCCGCCGGTCCCCCAGGACGGCGACGAACGGCGGGACCGTCAGCGGGCCCGGCCGGGTCGGGACCAGCCGGAACCGCGACCGATAGAGGTTGTCCCGGGCGGTCATGTTGCCGATCGCGCTGAGGCTCATCGGGATTAGTTCCGTCCGAAGGTAGCTGAGGTCCGCCCCGACGATCCGTGGAGGGGCGAGCCCCGGCCGTTCGCGGCCGGCGATGACCCCGACGGCCAGGTCGACCGACTGACCGACGTAAGGGGCCGTCGGAACCGCCTGGACGAGCACCCGAAGGGGCCGGGCGGGGGTCTGTGCAATGAGTTCGGTTTCCGCTTGGCTAGCGAGGCCTTCGTAGGGTCCGCTATTGCGGACCATCGTCTGACCAAGCTGGTCCGCAAGAGCGGACCCTACCCAAGCAAACGGAAACCGCTCCAGGCCGGTCGCGGCCGGGGCCGCGAACAGCAATGCCAGAGCGACCGACAACACCCGGCGGGCCCGCCGGCCTTCACCAGTCCTTGAAGTCATCGGACGCCTCGCTGAGGGGCTCGCGGTCGAGGCGCCGGCGGAGGGCCTCCCGGACGTTCCCGAGCGCCTCGTCGAGGAGGTCCCCCGGCGTCCCGGCCTTCGGGGGCGCGGCCCCGCCGCCGCCGGCCCCCCCCGGGCCCCTGGAACCCGAGGGCGGGTCGTCTCCCGACGGCCCCGGCGGGGGTCGGGCGGGCCCCTCGCCTTTCACGGCCGGCCCCTCCCCGGGGTCGCCTGACTTCTTCGGGGGCTCGCCGGGGCCGCTGGCGTTGGAGTCCTCCGGGTCGGGGGCGGGGACGGCCCGGCTCGCCTCGGCGACGAACCGGCGGTTCGCCCCGGCCCGCCTGCGGATTTCGTCGAGGTCGGGCCCTTCGGCGGCGGACGTCAGGCAGTCGTCGTAGTGTCCGAGCGCCCCGGGGGTGTCCCCCAGCGCGGCGGCCGTGTTCCCCAGGGCGAAGTCGATCCGGGTCCGCAGTCCCGGGTCGGCGGCGGCCCTTGCCCGGACGTAGTCGGCCCTGGCGTCCTCATGGCGGCCGAGCTGATAGAGGGTCGCCGCGCGACCGTAGCGCGGCCAGGGGCTCGCCGGCGCGGCGGCGACCGCCCGGTTGAAGTCGTCCAGGGCCGCGTCGAACCGCCCCTCGGCGTAGGCCAGGCGGCCCCGGTCCACCAGCGACGAGGGGTCGACCGGGTCGGCGGCCGGCCCGGCACCGGCGGCCAGGGCCAGGAGGACCACGACCGCCGCGTTGAGCAAGATCCCGGCGTTCCGGTCGGGGAGCGCCGACCGCCGGGGCCGGCAGGCCGCCAGGGCGAACGCGAGCGCGGCGACGAGGCAGGCGCCGAACCGGGCGGCGGCCCCGCCGGGCCGGACGGCCGCAAGGCGCTCGCGGGCGACCGGCTCGATCCGGGAAAGGAAGAGGCGGCCGAGGTCCGTGTCCGCCAGGCCGACCGGCACGAACGCGCCGCCGGAGGCGTCGGCGATCGCCCGGAGCGGCCCGTCGACCCGCCGGGAGAGGACCGGCCCCCCCTGGTACGACAACGTGTCGGACGAGACCCCGGCGCGGGGGCGCCTCGGGACCGGCCGGGGGTTCTCGTCGTCTCCCAGGGCGACCGTGTGGACGATCAGGCCGCGTTCCAGGGCGCGCCCCAGCGCCGGCCGCCAGCGGTCCGGGTGGTCCTCGCCGTCGGAGAAGAGGATGACCGACCGACCCTCGGCGCGTTCCTGGTCGTCGAACGCCTCGGTCGCGGCGTCGAGTGCGGCGGCGAGGTCGGTCCCCCCCGGCTCGACCCCGCCGGGCCGGAGCGCCCGCAGGGCGTCGACCACCGCGCCCAGGTTCTCGGTCAAGGGGCAGCGGAGCACCCCCTTGCCGGCGAAGGCCACGACCGCCACCCGGTCGCCCCGGTCGGCCCCCTTGCCCAGAGATCGAACCAGCCCCTCCGCGGCCCCGACCGCCAGGCCGAGGCGGTCGGGGACGGCGTCCTCGGCCCCCATGCTCCGGCTCACGTCAAGCGCGATGACCAGGTCGTGCCCCGGCGGCAGCGGCGGGCGTTCCGAACGGCCCCAGAGCGGCCCGGCGAGGGCCAGGACCAGGCAGGCGAGCGCCCCGGTCCAGGCGAGCGGGCCGTCCGAGGGGGGCCGCCCCCCCTGCCCCAGCGCCCCCCAGTCCCGGAGGCGGCGGGACCTCCCCTGCCAGGCCCGCAGGGCCAGCAGGGGGAGGACCAGGAGGAGCCAGAGCCGGCCGGGTTCTGCCCAGGTCAAGGGTGGCCTCACGGGGCGACGGGGGTGACTCAGGGGGTCCGGCGGAACCGCCCGGCCGACAGCCAGCGGTCCGCCAGCAGGAGTCCGAGGGCGGCGGCGGCCCAGGGGGCGTACTCTTCACGATAACGGGTGCGGACCTCGCCGCGAACCGGGCTCCGCTCCAGGGCGTCCACCGCCCGGAAGACCTCGTCGAGCGCCCCGGCGTCGGTCGCCACGAACGGCCGGCCGCCGCCGACCGCCGCCAGCCTCGCCAGCAGCTCCAGGTCGGGTCCGTCCGCGAGGGTCGTCACCGCCAGGCCGGTCGTCGGGTCGGTCCCGACGAGGGACTCCCCCCCCTCCCGGCCGACGGCGATCGTGTGGACGGTCACGCCGAGCCCCCGGGCGATCCCGGCCGCCTCGACCGGGTCGGTCGGCTCGGGGACCGCCGGGCTGTTCCGGCCGTCGGTCAGGAGCACCAGCACCTTCTTCTTCGGCGAGGTCTCCCGGAGGGCCTCGAGCGCCCAGGCCATCGCGTCGCCGAGGTTCGTGCCGTCGTCGCCCGGCCGGGCGGGGCGGACCGACCGGACCGTGTCGAGCAGGAACCCGTGGTCCAGGGTCGGCGGCGAGGCGAGGTCGGGATAATTCGCGAAGACGACCAGGCCGATCAGGTCGTCGGGCCTGCCGGCGACGAACCGGGCGAGGGTCCGCCGGGCGGCTTCGAGCCGGCTCAGGGGGGGGCCGTCGCCCCCGGCACCGTCGGGGAAGTCGGCCGTGTTCATGCTGGAGCTGTGGTCGAGCGCGACGACGATGGCCACCCCCTGCCCGGCGACCCGCGTCCGCCCGGCGACCGTCTGGGGCCTCGCCAGCGCCACCACGATCGAGACCAGGGCGAGGCCCCGGAGGGCCCCCGGCAGGGCGTACCTCAGGCGGGCCGCGAGCGCCCGACGGCCTCGCGCCGGGAACCCGCCGAGGGTCGGCCAGGCCAGGCGGGGTCGTCGCCGGTCGAGCCACCAGGGGAGCGGCACCAGGAGGAGCAGGACCAGCCAGTAAGGCTCGGCGAGGCGCATCGGTCGGTCGCCCTCAGCGCCCCCCGGTCAACCGCCGCCGGGCGTCCGTCACTCGGGCGAGGGCGGTCTCCGGGTCGGGGTCGAGGACGGTCAGGTGGCCCATCTTCCGCCCGACGGCCGGGGTCCGCTTGCCGTACAGGTGGAGCTTCACGCCGGGGTCGGCCGCCAGGGCGGCCCGCCAGTCGGGCGGGCCGCCGGCCCAGAGGTCGCCCAGCAGGTTGACCATCGCCGCCGGGCTGACGAGGTTCGGCGAGCCCAGCGGCAGGCCGCAGAGCGCCCGGACCTGCTGCTCGAACTGGCTGGAGACGGCCGCCTCGATCGTCAGGTGCCCCGAGTTGTGCGGCCGGGGGGCCAGCTCGTTGATGAGGAGGCCCCCCCCTTCGGTCAGGAAGAACTCGACCGTGAGGACGCCGACGGTCCCGAGCGCCTGCGCGACCGCCAGGGCGAGTTCCTGGGCCTCCTGGGCGACGGCCGGGCCGACGGCCGCCGGCATCACGGTGGCGTCGAGGATGTGCCGGCGGTGCCGGTTCTGTCCGACCGGGTAGGCGACCGCCTGTCCGTCCTCGCCCCGGGCGACGACCACCGAGACCTCGGCGGCGAACTTCACCCAGCCCTCGGCGACGCAGGGGGTCCGGCCCAGGGTCGCCCAGGCCGGCTCGACCTCGTCGGCGTGCTCCACCCGGGCCTGGCCCTTGCCGTCGTATCCCGAGGAGGCCGTCTTGAGGATCAGGGGGAGCCCGAGCCCCTCCACGAGTCCGGCGAGTTCCCCGGCCGACCGGACGGGCCGCCAGGGGGCGTGGGGGAGGCCGTTCTCGCGGAGAAACGTCTTCTCGCGGAGCCGGTTCTGGCTGACCCAGACGGTCCGCCAGCCGGGCCGGACCACCTTCCCCCGGGCCAGCCAGCGCAGCGCCGGGGCCGAGACGTTCTCGAACTCGACGGTGACCCCCTCGGCCTGACCGGCGAACGCCCGGAGCGCCGGGAGGTGGCCGGGGGGGCCGACGGCGGTCCAGTGGGCGACCTGCGCCGCGGGCGACTCTTCGGTCGCGGCCAGGACCCCCGTCCGGTAGCCCATCCGCTGGGCCGCCTGGAGGAACATCCGGCCGAGCTGGCCGCCCCCGATCACCCCGAGCGACGCCGGCGGATAAAGAGGCAGGGTCGGACTCACCACGGCGACTCCCCCACGGCGTCGGTCTGGGCCCGCCGAAAGGCGGCCAGCGCCTCGCGGACGGCCGGGTACTTCCGGGCCAGGATCGCGGCGGCGAACAGACCGGCGTTGGCCGCCCCGCTGGGGCCGATGGCGAGGGTGCCGACCGGCACCCCCTTCGGCATCTGGACGATCGACAGGAGCGAGTCGACCCCCCGCAGCACCTTGCTCTCGACCGGCACACCCAGGACCGGCAGGGCCGTCATCGCCGCGAGCATTCCGGGGAGGTGTGCCGCCCCCCCCGCCCCCGCGATCAGGACTTCCAGACCCCGCCCCTCGGCCTCTCGGGCGTAGGCCACCAGGCGGTCGGGCGTCCGGTGCGCCGAGACGACCTTCGCCTCGTGCGGGACGCCCAGCTCCGTCAGCACGTCGGTCGCGTGCCGCATGGTCTCCCAGTCGGACTTGCTCCCCATGACCACGCCGACGAGGGCGGGGGCGGCCCCCGTGGACTCCGGTTTCTCAACGGTCATGGCGGCGGCAACTCGTCTCAGGGGGTTGACGGCGGGCCCAGCAAAATCCCGACTCCCGCATCCCTTCTCGGCTCCGCCCGTCCCCCAGGTTGTACCATTTTGGTCGGCCCCCGCTCAAAGACTGACTGCCGCCGCGCCCACGATTGCCGACCGGGGACGGCGGGCTCAGGGCGTCGTCGCGGGCGTCCGACTCAGCCTGAAGGCGCCTGAGGTGCGGCGCCCCGAGGACCCGGGCTCGGGGTTGATCCACCAGTCCCCCTCGATGGCCCCCCTGTCCGGGGCGACCGTCCCCTCGTAATGCACAGAATGACCGCTGAGTCTCACGCCGACGACGCTCTCCCCGACCTTGTATCCCCCGAAGCTCTCGCCCTGGTAGGTCTTGACGAACGAGACGGTCGCCCCGGCGGTCCGGCCCTCCAGCACCGCCGCCGGGGGCAGCTTCGAGACGTACCGGACGTCGCCGGCGGGGGCGTCGGGGATCATTTTGCGGAGCCTGGCGACGATCTGTTCGTCGGCGCCGGGGGGGAGCCCGGCCTCCGCGGCGACCTGAAAGACGGAGAACTCGTGGTCGGTCTCTCCGTCGCGCATGGTCCCCGTCAGGCGGTCCCCGGCATGGACCAGGTCCGCCGTGATCGGGTACTCCTGGCCCCACTGGGTGTAGTGCCCCGCCCAGCGGCCCGTCAGATCGGTCGGAGGCATCAAATCGACCCTCGTTGTTGAAAGTTCAGCGCCGATCCGTGACGGGGCGTCCGCCCAGCGGGACGTCACCGTGGGGCGACGGTCCCGATTTCAGCCGGCCCGGCGGCTCGACGTCCGGGGCGACCCCCCGGCGGGCGCCGCGGGGGGCCGTTCGAACCGCTGGAGGAGCGCCCGGCGTCCGGGGACGCAAAGGCCCCTCGGGTCGATCACGTTCCGATTGATCCCCCGACCCGCCCGGATGTCGGGGAAGTACGACCGGGACGTCTCGAAACGCGCGGCGGGGGGTGCCGGACGCGGGACGGGCCCCGGCGCCGACCAGCGCCCCGCCAAGCGGTCGCCCCGGGCCGCTTCTTCCTCGGGGCGATAAGGGCGAAGGGGGTCCGGCTCGTCGGCCGGCGTCGGGGCCCGGGCCGCCGGGCTCGGGGCGGGACGTGGGCGTCCGAACTGCTGTGCGCTGCTCTCGGCCAGGGGCCGGGCGGCGAGTAGAACGACGGTCAGGGCGAAGGTCCGGCGCACGGCGGTTGGCCCCCTGGGTCGGCCGGGCGTCTCGTCCCGCCCGCATACGTTCTTACGAATCCATCCTGATGAATTCGTTGGCCGAAGTCAACCCGCCCCGCTTCAGGACGAGCCGGGGCGGCCCAGGGCCGCCCGGCCCCGGCGCCCGGCGACGGCCAGGGCCAGGGCCCCGAGGTTGACCGCCACGGCCAGAGTCCCGAGTGCGGCGGCGCGGGGGAGGCCCCGGCCGGGGGCGTCGGCCACCAGCAGAACCGCCGGGCCGACCGGCCGGGTCTCCGCGGTCGGGCAAAGGATCAACGCCGGGGAGACCCCCGTGGCCGCCAGGGAGAACGTCAAGGCGAGCGCGCCGGGGGTCGCCCCCGACCAGCCGCCGCCGAACCGCCTGCGGGCCGGGCCTGGTCGGGCCCCGAACGTCACCGCGGCGTCCACGGCCGAGGGGCGTAGCGCCCCCCGGTTCTCGCGGACCGACCGGGTCAACAGCGCGAGCCGGACCGCCGCGACCGCCAGCACCAGCGCCAGGCCCGGCGTGACCTCGGGGTCGAGCCAGCCCGCCAGCGAGAGCAGCGCGGCGGCCACCGGACCGCGGGGGCCGGAACCGGGCGGGCCGGCGGCCATCGCCAGCAGGCCGGGGAGGGCGAGCGCCCCCACCCCCACCGCCAGCGGCGGCAGGGACTCCGGCCAGGCGGACACCCGGGCCAGCCGGCCGCCGAACGCCCCGGAAACCTTGACCGCCACCCCCGCCAGCAGGACGTCAAGCGCCAGGACCACGCACCCCAGGACGGCCGCGTTGACAAGGTAGCCCCGGGTCAGCGGGTCGTCGAGGACCGCCCGGTAGGCCGAGAAGCCTCCCCCCTCCGCCAGTGAGGCCGAGGCCAGCGCCCCCCAGGGGAGCCAGGCGAGGGCCACCAGCACCAGCAGCCCCAGGGCGGTCAACGAGGCGACCGGCCAGGAGGTCGCGACCGGCCTCCGGGGGGGCTCGGACCGCCAGGAAGGGGGGTCGTGGGGCTTGCCCCCCCACCAGCCGATCAGCACCCTCCCCGCGACCGCCAGGGACGTGCCGAGGACCGCGAGGACCGCCGCCCGGCTCAGCTCACCGGGCTCCGACGCCGCGACCGCCGAGCGGACCAGTTGAAACCCGAGCGTCCGGCGCAGGCCCAGGACGATCGGGGCCCCCGGCTCCAGGAGCGTCAGCCCGAAGACGACCCCGAGCGACCGGGCGACCTCGGGCCGGGCCGTCGGCCAGACCACCTGCCGCCAGGCCTGTCGACGAGTCGCCCCCGACCAGACCGCCGCGTCCTCCCAGGCCGGATCTGTCTTCCGCAGGGAGGCGAGCGTGGCGAGCCCGACCAGGGGGGCCGCCGACGCCGACGCGACCCAGAACCAGGCGACCCAGGGGGTCCAGCCCCCCGACGGCCCGGGGCCGGCCGACACGCCGGCCAGCCAGCCCGCCGGCCCGAACGCCCAGCGCAGGCCGATCGCCCCGAACGCGGGGGGGACCGCCATCCCGGCGCAGGCGGCCAGGGCCAGCGGCCGGCGCCCCGGGAACCGCCGGCGGTCGAGGAGCCGCCCCATCCCGACCCCCAGGCCGTAGGACGCGACCGTCACCCCGGCCGCCACCGCCAGGCTGTTCCGGGCGCACTCCCAGACGTAAGGGTCGAGCAATGCCAGGGCGGCGGGGAAAGCCGAAAGCCGGGCCGGGCCCG
>LNFM01012140.1_pt1 | contig 11417 bp, 11 predicted proteins | sample 596031 | NCBI WGS metagenome assembly LNFM01 (sample SAMN04254537, study PRJNA301005) | activated carbon metagenome | isolation source: dual media filters at the Ann Arbor, Michigan drinking water treatment plant | place: USA: Ann Arbor | reverse complement strand
AAATCCACGGCCGAACCGTGTCGATCATTCTCGCCGTCCGCCACCGGCGAGAGGCATATCGCTGACCGCCTTTGCGGAGGAAACAGACGTTATGGGAATCAAGGAACCTGAAATCCGCTTCGTAACGCCCGGTGGCGAACGGATGGTGATTCTGCCGGAAGAGGTTTTCGACAAGCTCGTCGAGGATGCGGAGGACGCCGAAGACGCCGTCATCGTGGCCGCATGGAACAGTGGAGCACCGGAAGAGACCTGGCCAATGGACGTTGTGGAAAAGTTGATGGCGGGCGCCAATCCGATCCGTGTTTACCGCCGCCACCGCGGCCTATCCCAAACAGGTGTCGCTGCGGCGACGGGGCTCTCCAACGCATATCTTTCCGAGATTGAAACCGGCAAGCAGGAAGGATCGCTGGACGCCCGAAGGCGTATAGCCGCCGTACTCAACGTCACGCTGGACGACCTTGAGCCCTGGGTAGCGCCACCACCTCCGAACAAAGCATAGCCTATTCCGCTGGGCTGGCGTGCATCCGCTGCTGCCGCAGTTCACCCGTCGCCTGGCGGATGATCTGTCCGGCGCTGTGCAGGGCCAGGGTGGCCATCAGGACGCCGACGGCGAGGTCGGGCCAGTGGCTCTGGGTCAGGTGAACGAGACCGGCCGCGCCGATCACGGCCACGTTGGCGATGGCGTCGTTGCGGCTGCACAGCCAGACGGATTGCCTGTTGGAATCGCCGCCCCGATATTTGTAGAGCAGCATGGCCGCGCCAACATTCGCCACCAGCGCCAGCGTGCCGACGATGCCCATCACCGGCGCTTCCGGAAGGCCGCCGGTCGCGGCCATGTACGCGGAGTATCCCAGCACCCAGATGCCGAACACGGCCATGGCGCCGCCCTTCAGCAGCGCCGCGCCGGCGCGCCAGGTGATGGCCTTGCCGAGCACGAACAGGGCGATCAGGTAGTTGGCCGCGTCGGCCAGGAAGTCGAGCGCGTCGGCCTGCAGCGACACGGACCCGGCGATGGCGCCCGCCACCGCCTCGACGCAGAACATGACAACGTTGATGCCGAACACGGTCCACAGCACGTTGCGGTACACCCCGTCCAGGTCGCGGGCGTGATCGTGGCCATGGCCGTGGTCATCGTTGCCGCTGCAGCATCCCGCGCTCATGCCGCGCTCCTGCCGATGCCGATGCCGGCTTCCTCGGCCGCGTGCTCCATCATGTCGGCGACGACGCAGCGGATGTGATGGTCCTCGGCCTCGTAGAACACCTGCTTGCCGCGTCGTTCGGCCCGCACCAGCCGCGCCGCGCGCAGCAGCCGCAGATGATGGCTGACCAGCGACGGCGACAGCGACAGCTTGCCCGCGATCTCGCCCACTGGCACTGGGCCATGCAGGCAAAGCATCAGGATGGCGAGGCGCGACGGATCGCCCATCAGCTTAAACGTATCGGCCACTTGCGGGATCAGGTCGTCGGGCACGCGAAACCTATACAGTTGAATACCTGTTCATATGTTATGCGGCTCGCAACGAATGTCAAGCTGTCCGGAAGCGCGCCTATTTGACGCCGCCCGGTCCACGCGCGATTGACTCTTGCCTGCGCGGGCTTAGTCTCTAGGGCATGACTTCCGGGCAAAAGACCTCCGATGGCGGCGCCATCGACTATGACGCGCTGATCCGCACGGCGCTGGTCGGCGTCGTCCGCGGCCTGCTGGCCGATACGGCGAAACGCGGCCTGCTCGGCAACCACCATTTCTATCTGGCGTTCAGCACCACCCATCCCGGCGTGACGATGCCAGGCTATCTGCGCGCGCTGCATCCGAAGGACATGACCATCGTCCTGCAGAACCAGTTCTGGGACCTGGAGGTCGAGGACGGGCTGTTCTCGGTGAAGCTGAGCTTCAACGGCAAGCGGGAAAAGCTGGTCATTCCGTTCGACGCCCTCGTCGGCTTCCTCGACCCCAGCGTGCAGTTCGCGCTGCAGTTCCGCGAGGTGGTCGACGGCAAGGCCAGGCCGCGTGCCGTCACCGGCGCCAAGACCGCCGACGCCGAGCCAGCGGCAGACGGCGGCAACAACGTGATTGCCCTCGATATCTTCCGCAAACAATAATCCGCGCCGCCGCCCCGAGTCGGCGGATGATGACAGCCGGATAGAACAGCGCCGGCCGTGAGACCGTGCCAGCGGACCAGATCGCCGGCGCATGGCCGCCCCGAATACGAGCCGAGAACGCCGATGAACGCTTTCCAATTCCAGGACATGTTCCCGCTGGGCGACGACGCCACGCCCTACAGGAAACTGACCGGCGACTTCGTGGGACGCGAGAAGGTCGGCGGCAAGTCGATCCTGACCGTGGACGGCGACGGCCTCGCCCTGCTGGCGCGCGACGCCATGCGCGACATCGCCCACCTGCTGCGGCCCGGCCACCTGGCCCAGCTCCGGATGATTCTCGACGACCCTGAGGCGTCGGACAATGACCGCTTCGTGGCGCTGGAGCTGCTGAAGAACGCCAACGTGGCCGCGGGCATGGTGCTGCCGAGCTGCCAGGACACTGGCACGGCCATCGTCGTCGGCAAGAAGGGCCAGTATGTCTGGACCAGCGAGAACGACGAGGCGGCGCTGTCGCGCGGCGTGCTCGACACCTACACCAACACCAATCTGCGCTATTCGCAGATGGCGCCGCTGAAGATGTTCGAGGAGGTCAACACCAAGACCAACCTGCCGGCCCAGATCGACATCTACGCGACCCCGGGCGACGCCTACAAATTCCTGTTCATGGCCAAGGGCGGCGGCTCGGCCAACAAGACCTTCCTCTACCAGGGCACGCCCACCCTGCTGCGCGAGGACAAGCTGCTGCCGTTCATCGACGAGAAGATCAGGACGCTCGGCACGTCCGCCTGCCCGCCCTACCACCTGGCCGTGGTGATCGGCGGCCTGTCGGCCGAGATGACCCTGAAGACGGTGAAACTGGCCTCGGCCCGCGACCTGGACAATCTGCCCACCGAGGGCGGCCCGTCCGGCCACGCCTTCCGCGACATCGAGATGGAAGCCAAGATCCACGCGCTGACCTACAAGACCGGCATCGGCGCCCAGTTCGGCGGCAAGTATTTCTGCCATGACGTGCGGGTGATCCGCCTGCCGCGCCACGGCGCCTCGGTGCCGATCGGCATCGGCGTGTCGTGCTCGGCCGACCGGCAGGCCAAGGGCAAGATCACCGATGGCGGCATCTATCTCGAGCAGCTCGAGACCGAGCCGGCCCACTATCTGCCCGAGCCCGGCGAGACCGACCTGCACAGCGACGTCGTGCAGGTCGACCTCAACCAGCCCATGGAAGAGATCCTGCGCACCCTCAACCGGTTCCCGATCAAGACCCGCCTGTCGCTGACTGGCTCCATCGTGGTCGCCCGCGATCTGGCCCACGCCGCGATGCTGAAGAACATCGAGGCAGGCGAGCCCATGCCGCACTACATGAAGGACCACATCGTCTACTACGCGGGTCCGGCGAAGAAGCCGGACGGCTACGCCAGCGGCTCGTTCGGCCCGACCACGGCCGGCCGCATGGACAGCTATGTGCCGACCTTCCAGGCGCTGGGCGGCAGCATGGTCATGCTGGCCAAGGGCAACCGCAGCAAGCAGGTGACCACGAGCTGCGCCCAGCACGGCGGCTTCTACCTGGGCTCCATCGGCGGCCCGGCGGCGATCCTGGCGCAGAACAACATCCGCAAGGTCGAAGTGCTGGACTTCGAGGACTTCGGCATGGAGGCTGTATGGAAGATCGACGTGGAGAACTTCCCCGCGTTCATTGTCGTTGACGACAAGGGCAACGACTTCTTCGCGGACATCTGACGCAGGGCGCCGCTCCGGCCCATGCGGAAGGAGAGACGGTGAGCGGCACACGCATCGAAAAAGACAGCTTCGGCGACATCGCGGTGCCGGCCGACCGTTACTGGGGCGCGCAGACCCAGCGGTCGGTGGAGAATTTCCCCATCGGCGGCGAGCGCATGCCGCTGGGCATTGTCCACGCGCTCGGCCTGATCAAGCAGGCCGCCGCCCTCGTCAACCGGAACCACGGCCTCGACCCGAAGCTGGCGGCGGCCATCGCCGCCGCCGCCGCCGAGGTCGCGTCAGGCACGCTCGACGATCACTTTCCGCTGGTGGTGTGGCAGACCGGCTCGGGCACCCAGTCCAACATGAACGCCAACGAGGTGATCGCCAACCGGGCCAGCGAGATGCTAGGCGGCGAGCGCGGCATGGGGCGCCTCGTCCACCCGAACGACCAAGTCAACATGTCCCAGTCGTCCAACGACACCTTTCCCACCGCCATGCACGTTGCCGCCTGCCGGGCGCTCACCGACCGGCTGATTCCGGCGCTGGAGCGACTGGAAGGCACGTTCGACGCCAGGAGCCGGTCATGGGCAGACATCATCAAGATCGGCCGCACCCACACCCAGGACGCCACGCCGCTGACCCTGGGCCAGGAATTCTCCGGCTACACCCACCAGGTCCGCACGGCGCTGGCGCGCATCAGGACCTGTCTGCCGGAGCTTTACGAGCTGGCGCAGGGCGGCACCGCCGTCGGCACCGGCCTCAACGCGCCGCCCGGCTTCGACGAGGCGGTCGTCGCCGAGATCGCGGCGCTGTCCGCGCTGCCGTTCCGGGTCTCGCCCAACAAGTTCGCCGGCATCGCCGCCCATGACGTGTTCGTCGGGCTGTCGGGCATGCTGACGGCGCTGGCGGCGGCGCTGAGCAAGATCGGCAACGACATCCGCCTGCTCGGCTCCGGCCCGCGCGCCGGCCTGGGCGAACTGTCGTTGCCGGAGAACGAGCCGGGCTCGTCGATCATGCCCGGGAAGGTCAATCCCACCCAGATCGAGGCGCTGACCATGGTCTGCGCCCAGGTAATCGGCAACCACACCGCCGTGACCGTGGCCGACGCACAGGGGCATTTCGAGCTCAACGCGTTCAAGCCGGTGATCGCCTACAACGTGCTGCAGTCGATTACCCTGCTGGCGGATTCCTGCGACAGCTTCCGCGTCCGCTGTCTCGACGGAATCGAGCCGAACCGGGCACGGATCGCCGAGCTGTTGGACAAGTCGCTGATGCTGGTGACGGCGCTCGCGCCTGAAATCGGCTACGATAAAGCCGCGGAAATCGCTAAATATGCCCACAAGAACGGTCTGACCCTGAAACAAGCGGCCCTCGAAATGCGTTATGTGGATGAGCCGACATTCGACCGCATCGTACAGGCCGAGCGGATGCTTGGACCATCGGAGGACGAGTTGTGAGCGGACCAGTCAAACGTTCCATCACCATCGCGGGGCATCGCACCAGCGTGTCGCTGGAGCCCGTGTTCTGGACGCTGCTGACGGAAGCGGCCGAAGCCGAAGGCAAGAGCATCGGCGGTCTCGTCACATCGATCGACGAAGGCCGCGCCGCCAACCTGTCGAGCGCCATCCGTACCTGGCTGGTCGAGCGGCTCCGCGCCGAAGCGCGCAAGGCGGCCTGACCGCGCCGTTCGGGGGCGGAACCTCGGCCAATCAATATCGCTCGTCGCGATAGCGCGGATCGGGTCCGTAGTAGCCGTCCGGCGGATAGCCCGGAGGCCCATAGTCGCGCCCGGCGGAATAGTCCTGATCGGGCGGATAATCCTCCTCATAGCCCTGGCCCGGCGGAGCGCGCTCGTCCGGATAGCCGCGATCCTGCGGATAGCCGCCGTCCGGCGGGTAATCGTCTTCCGGCGGATAGCCGCCGCCTGAGCCGTAGTCCCGGTCACGCGGGTCGCTTTCCGGCCGGTAGCGGGACGCCGGCGGTACGTCCCGCTGCGTGCGGTAGGCCTGCTCGGGCTCACGCCGGTCGCGACCGCGCCGCTTCTCCAGCTTGTCGATCAGCCGCTTCACCACCCGTTTGGTCTTCTCGCGCCGCTCGCCCGGCGCCGCGTCGTCGAAGCGCGGCTCGTCGTCGCCCAGGACGTCGCGGACCACCGTGTTCACCAGTTTCTTGCCAACGAACTTGCCCATGGCGGTGAGCCGCGTCTTCTGCCGCGGCGAGTCGAGCGGGCCGGCGAGGCTCAGGCCGACCGGCGGCGTCCCCGCATGCGCCGCGCCGGTTAGGCTCAGCGACACGTCCATGTCCACGGTCCAGCGCGGCAGGTCGACGCTGCCGGTCACCGTCGCCCTCGACTTATCCAGGCTGGCGTTGACCCCCTGGAACCGGGCGACGCCATCCTTGATCGCCACGCCGCCGGAGATCTTCGAGTACCGGGTCTGGCCGCCGCCCAGCGCGGCGTCCGCCAGGTCGATGAAGTCGCTGTAGCGGGTCAGTTGCGCCAGATCGCCATTGAGCCGGGGCGCGTCGAAGCCGCGGACGACGCCGTCCTTCGCCTCGATCAGCGCGGTCCCCGACAGGCCGCGCACCATGGCGTACTGGCTGTTGCCCGTAGCCGACATGCTGGCGGTCAGACCGAATTCGCCGCTGGCGAAGGGTGTATCGGCCCAGTCGCTCAGCGCCTTGTCGACGGACGCCTTGGACAACATCACCTCGAGCTTCAGCGCCGGCACGTCCCGCGCGTCCACCATGCCCGTCATCGTGGCCGCGCCGCCGAACAGCCCGGCGCTCGCCTTCTCGATCCGCAGGCGGCCGCCGTCCAGCGTGGCGTCGAGCGACGGCCCGGCGAACAGGTAGCGGCGATAGCGGACCTCGTCGGCCTGGAGAATGACCCTGCCGTCGGCGCCGCGCAGGGCGCCGAAGCCAAGGGGCTTTTCCGACCAGCGCTTGCCGCCGTCCCGCACCCGGTCCGGGCCGCTGTCGCGCGGACCGAGGAACGGATCCAGGTCGATCTTGCCGCCCTTCAGGTTGGCGTCGATCCTGGGCCGGGCGCCGCTGCCGTCATAGGCCAGGTCGCCGGTGAGCATGATCACGGCGTCGCCGTCGCGGTAGACGATGGTCGCATTCTTCGCCTGGACCGCATCGACCAGGATCTTGCGCTCCTTGCCCGGATTCCTGACAGGCGAGAGCGTCCAGCTCTTTCGGCCGTCGGCCAGCGTGTCCAGGTATATTTTCGGCTCGGTGAGCACGATACCCGTTACCCGCAGCTTGCGCGTTATCAGCGACCCCCGGTCGACCTTGAACACCGCAAGGGGCGCCTTGATGAAGTCGGCCGACGCGGCGCCTTGGATGTTGGCGACCCGCACGCCTTCCGCCCGCAGTTCGGCCGGGAACGTGTGCAGCGTCACGTCGCCGTCGATGAACGCCTCCCGGCCCGTTCGGGCCTCGATCTGCTCGATCAGCAGCGCCTTGTAGTCGACGGTGCGGGCCACGCGCGGCACCACCATGAGACCGATGGCGACGACGCCCCACACGACGGTGATTCCGATCAGGACACGCTTCAACACGGTCTCTGTTCTCCGTTGACCTGGCCATCGAACATGGCACCCACGCCTTATATGTAGGCTCCCGCGTCCGCCCGAAAACTGCTGACCCGCCGAAGGGCCGTGCTATAAACCCTGAGATCATGTCAGACCCCTTCGATCTCGACGATTTCCCGGCCGATCCGGGACCCGCGAACCGCCCCGGATTCGGCGCGGAGCCGCCCTATCTGCGCGGCCTGAACGAGCCGCAGCGGCGGGCGGTCACCACGCTCGACGGTCCGGTGCTGGTGCTGGCGGGTGCGGGCACCGGCAAGACCAGGGCGCTCACCGCGCGGCTCGCCTACATCATCAACACCGGCAAGGCCTGGCCCAGCCAGGTGCTGGCGGTGACTTTCACCAACAAGGCCGCGCGCGAGATGCAGCACCGGGTCGCCGAACTGATCGGCCAGGCGGTCGAGGGCATGCCGTGGCTGGGCACGTTCCACGCGGTCGCCGCGCGCATCCTGCGCCGGCACGCGGAACTGGTCGGGCTGCGCTCCAACTTCACCATCCTCGATACCGACGACCAGATCCGGCTGATCAAGCAGCTCCTCCAGGCCGAGAACATCGACGACAAACGCTGGCCCGCCCGCGTCTTCGCCAGCCTGGTCGACGGCTGGAAGAACCGCGGCCTGGTACCGGACAAGATCCCCAACGAGGATATCTACTCGTTCGACGGCAAGGGCGGCCTTTTGTACCGCGCCTACCAGGAGCGGCTGAAGACTCTGAACGCCTGCGATTTCGGCGACCTGCTGCTGCACAATCTGACCATCTTCACCCAGCACCCCGACGTGCTGGCCGAGTACCACCGCCGCTTCAAGTACCTGCTGGTCGACGAATACCAGGACACCAATGTGGGCCAGTATCTGTGGCTGCGGCTGCTGGCGCAGAAGCACCACAACATCTGCTGCGTCGGCGACGACGACCAGAGCATCTATGGCTGGCGCGGCGCCGAGGTCGGCAACATCCTGCGCTTCGAGAAGGATTTTCCCGGCGCGACGATCATCCGGCTGGAGCAGAACTACCGGTCGACGCCGCACATCCTGGGCGCGGCCTCCGGCCTGATCGCCGCCAATGCCGGCCGCTTGGGCAAGACGCTGTGGACCGAGGTCACCGCCGGCGAGAAGATCAAGGTCACCGGCGTGTGGGACAGCGAGGAGGAAGCCCGCGTCGTCGGCGACACCATCGAGGACCTGCACCGCAAGGGCATGCACTACAACCACATGGCCGTGCTGGTGCGCGCCGGCTTCCAGACCCGCGAATTCGAGGAACGCTTCATGACCATCGGCGTCCCGTACCGGGTGCTGGGCGGCCTGAAGTTCTACGAGCGGCAGGAAATCCGTGACGCCCTCGCCTATCTGCGTGTGGTGCAGCAGCCCGACGACGACCTGGCGTTCGAGCGCATCGTCAACGTGCCCAAGCGCGGCCTGGGCGACGTGACGATCCGCGCCATGCACGACATCCAGCGGGCGCAGGGCGTGCCGCTGATCGCCGCCGCCGGCATGCTGGCCGAAAGCGAGGACCAGCGCCCCAAGACCCGCGCCGCGCTGCGCGGCCTGGTCGAGAATTTCTCCCGCTGGCGCAAACTGCTGGGCAGCATCCCGCATGTGGAGCTGGCCGAGATGATCCTGGACGAGTCCGGCTACACCGAGATGTGGCAGCTCGACCGCTCCATCGAGGCGCCCGGGCGGCTCGACAATTTGCAGGAGCTGGTCCGCGCCATGGAGCCGTTCGAGAACCTGGGCGGCTACCTGGAGCACGTGTCGCTGGCGACCAGCGTCGACGAGATGGCCGACGACGACAAGGTCAACGTCATGACCCTGCACAGCGCCAAGGGCCTGGAGTTCCGCGCCGTGTTCCTGCCCGGCTGGGAGGAAGGCCTGTTCCCCAGCCAGCGGACGCTGGACGAAAGCGGCAATGCCGGGCTGGAGGAGGAACGGCGCCTGGCCTATGTGGGCATCACCCGCGCCCGCGAACGCGCCTTCATCAGCGCCGCGGCCAACCGGCGCATCTACAACCAGTACCAGTCGTCGCTCCCGTCGCGGTTCATCGAGGAGTTGCCCGAAAGCCATGTGGAGCGCGATGCCGCACCCGGCCTCTACCAAGGCAACCGGTTCGACTACCAGAGCTACAACGCCTATGGCGGCGGCGTGCCACGTTCCAATGAATCCGGCGGCGGCTTTTCCAGTGGCGACTACCGGTCGCTGGGCGAGCGGCGGGCCGCGGCACAGCGGGCGCAGCCGACCATCATCGCCAGGGCCGACAAGATCATGGTCAGCCAGACGGCGCCGTCGCACTTCGCCGTCGGCGAACGGGTGTTCCACCAGAAATTCGGTTACGGCAGCATCATCGACGTGGAAGGCAACAAGCTGGAGATCGAGTTCGAGAAGGCCGGTACCAAGCGGGTACTCGATTCCTTCGTGGAGCCTGCCAAGTGACCGAGAACATCTCGTGGCAGGTGCATGTCGAGGTGCCGAAATCGGTCGTGCCCATCGTCGAGGATGTCTTCGGCACGCTGGGGGACGAGGATGATCCGCCGGTCGTGATGAGCTTCGAGATCACCGGCGATCAGCGCTGGGGCGTCGCCGTGGTCGTCGACGAGCCGGTCAGCGCCTCGCTACTCAGCCGCCGCCTCAACAAGGCGCTCGCCGAGCACGGCGCCGACAGCGTCAAGGTGAAAGTCTCCGAGCTGGAGCCGGTCGACTGGGTGGCCGAGTCGCTCAAACACCACCAGCCGGTGAGCGCCGGGCGCTTCTACGTCTATGGCAGCCATCATCCGAAACCGGCGCTCGACCGCTACGCCATCCTGATCGATGCCGGCATGGCCTTCGGCACCGGCCAGCACGAGACCACCGCCGGCTGCCTGCGCGCCATCGACGCGCTCGCCCGCACCGGCGCCGCCCGCAACCCGCTCGACGTGGGCTCGGGCAGCGGCATCCTCGCCATGGCCATGGCGAAGGCCTGGCCGTGCCGGGTGCTGGCCAGCGACATCGACCCCGAAGCGGTGAAGGTCGCCATCGCCAATGCCCGCGATAACGGCGTCGGCGGCCGCATGGACGTGGTGACCGCCGTCGGCGTGCACCATCCCGCGATCCGCGAGCGCGGCCCCTTCGACCTGATCACCGCCAACATCCTCGCCAGGCCTCTGGTCAACCTGGCCGGAGACTTAACCAATGCGCTGGAGCCCGGTGGCGTTCTGGTGCTCTCGGGTTTCCTCAGGCAGCAGGAAGCGGGCGTGTTCGCCGCCTACCGGCACCGTGGCATGCGCCTGCTGCGACGGTTCCCGGTTGGGGAATGGGTGACACTGGTGCTGGGAAAAGCGGAGTCTTGTTAGCGACTGCCATGGGCGAAGCCGGATGGTTTATTCCGAGCACGCATGGTAAAAAGGCACTTCTCATTATTGAGGGCTTCGCGGCATGAAGAAATTGTATTCTGCTATTCTCATTGCCAATTTGCTGATCGAATGCGTCGGCGCGTTTGTCCTGTTCACGATGCCGGAAATCCTTGTCGATACCGGAAATGCCAGCGCGATGTTGTGGGCCCGGAATTATGGGTTCGTGGCTCTCGCCGTGGGCAGCGCCATTTTCTGGGCATGGTCCTATCGAGACAGTTTCGCGGCCGCTGGCGCCGTAGTGGGCATCCTTTTCAGTTTCCACCTGGCCATTGCCGTCGCGCTGGCGATTGCAAACACGCTATTCGCCGATGTTGTTGTCCATGGTGCCTTCGCCGTGCTGTGCCTCTATCTCTTCACCCAGCGGTCGAAATGGTGTCTGAACCCGGCCGCGGCGTGAACCCTTGGGCCATATCGGCTTGTGGATCACCTCTCCAGCGGCAACAACGATAGAGGTCTGTGCCACCGAGCCCCTAGAGCGCCGCCAGTTCGATCCAGGCATCCTCGTCGATCACAGCGATTCCCAACGCCTGCGCCTGCGCCAGCTTCGATCCGGCGCCCGGCCCGGCGATCACCAGGTCGGTCTTCTTCGACACCGAACCGGCGACCTTGGCGCCCATGGCCTGGGCGCG
>LNFM01018383.1_pt1 | contig 11418 bp, 8 predicted proteins | sample 596031 | NCBI WGS metagenome assembly LNFM01 (sample SAMN04254537, study PRJNA301005) | activated carbon metagenome | isolation source: dual media filters at the Ann Arbor, Michigan drinking water treatment plant | place: USA: Ann Arbor | reverse complement strand
GCCTCCAGCGAGCCGAAGTAGCGGCCCATGCCGATCGACTCCGCGCCATCGATCGTCGCCGCGCGCAGAGCCTCGAATGGAGTGAAGCCGCCCTGGGTGAGCATCCAGATTTCCCAGTGGTTGGCCAGGCCCTGCAGCTGGCCGTGGCTGCTGGTCTGGATGCGCACGCCGGCGTCGCGCAGCTGCTTCAGCGCCTTGGCCACTTCGATGTGGTAGTAGTCCCAGTCGGGTGCGGTCTCACGGCGGATCGCGCGCGCGTCCAGGGTCTCGCGCGGGAAGTAGCGGTTGAGCCGCGGCTCTTCCCAGACGTTGTCGCGGGCGTACCACCAGTACTCGCCGGACAGGCCGCCGTAGCTGACGATCAGGGTCGGCGTGTTGCGCACCTTGGTGCCGGCCCACAGCTGCACCACGTCGCGGTAGAGCGGGGCCACCGGCAGGTTGTGCTCCACCGTGCTGGCACCGTCGAGGATCATGGTCAGGTTGTGGAAGAAGGTCGAGCCGCCCTCCTCGACCACGCGCATGCCCAGCTCGCGCGCCGCCTGGTTGACCTGCTGGCGCTGGTCGCGGCGCGGCTGGTTGTAGCTCTTGACGCTGAAGGCGCCGTGCGCTTGCATGCGGCGCAGGTGCGAGCGGGCGTCATCAAGGCTGTTGACGACCGCCTTGAAGTCGCCGTCGGCGCCGTACAGGATCGTGCCGGTCGAGAACACGCGCGGGCCGACCATCTCGCCTGCCTGCACCAGCTCCTTCTGGCTGAACACGAACTCGGTGGTTGCCGAAGGATCGTGCAGGGCGGTGACGCCGAAGGCGAGGTTGGCGTAGTAGGCCCAGTTCTGCTGGGGTACGACCCCCTGGCCAAAGTGAGCGGCGTGCGCATGCGCATCGACAATGCCGGGCAGGATCGTCTTGCCGCGCGCATCGATAAGGTTCGCCCCGGCCGGCACCTGCACGCTGGCGCTGGGGCCTACGGCGAGGATCTCGTCACCGCGCACGACCAGGGTGCCGTCCTCGATGACTTCCTCGCGGCTTTCCGCATCGCGCATGGTGATGATTCGCGCGCCGGTGAATGCGATGACCTGCTCGGGCGCGTAGACCGGCAGCTCCAGACCGACTTCGATGCCGCGCGCGTCCTCGGGCTTGGGGAGTTCCTTGGGTGCGCCCGGCAGGAAGGCGAAGGCGTCCTTCAGCTCGCGGGTGAAGTAGCGCTTGCCGACCATCCAGTGCAGGGCCTGCTCGCTGCCGCTGCCCGACCAGTGGAAGTAGCTGCCGACATCCTGGCTGACCTTGGCCACCGGGATCGCCTTGGTGTCCTTGCTCAGTTCAATGCTGCTGCCGGTCTGCGGCATCGGTGCCACGTAGGCGTTGAACAGCTCGGTGAAGGCGACGAAGCGGCCGTCCGGTGAGAGCGCGATGTCGTTGACGTACTTGAGGTTGAACACCTCGCGCGGCTCTTCGCCGTTCAAGCCCACCGACATCAGCTTCTTCGAGATGCCGCCGCCGGTCATGTAGTAGATGCGGCTGCCGTCGGCCGAGAACTGCGGGTTGTAGCCTTCACGTGCGACGCGCACCGGCTCGCCGCCCGTAGCCGGCACCCAGAAGATGCCGCGCTCCTGCGCCCACAGGCTGCCGGTCAGGCCCGAGCCCGCGCTGCGGGCGTAGACGACCTTGCTGGCGTCCGGCGAAAAGCGCGGGTGGTAGTAGAAGCCTGGCCGCAGGGTCAGGCTGCGGCGCTCGCCGCTGCTGAGATCCCGCACCAGCAGTTCGCCGAGGTTGGCGTCGGTCCAGGTGGTGTACAGCAGCTGGCGGCCGTCCGCGCTGTAGCTCGGGTCGTATTCGTAGACCTCGTCTTCGCTGCCCAGACGCTGCGGCGCGCCGCCCGGAAGTGCCTTGCGATACAGCTTGCCCACTGCGTGGAAGACCATCTCGCCGCGGTCCGGGCGAGTCGCCACGTCGCGGATCATGTCCGGCGCGAAGCGGCCCTCGGGCAGGGCGATCTGCGGGTCCAGCGCCTCGATCACGGTCTGCCGCACCTCGGCGCGGAAGGGAATGCGCTCGGCCGAACCATCGGCGGCGCTGACCTTCCACAGCCCGCCCTGGGCCCAGATCACGATGGCGTTGCCGTCAGGCGTCCAGTCGAAGCCGGGGTAGGGGCCGAAGACCGACCAGGCTTCCTGCTGGTCGCGCGACAGGCCGTCCCACAGCGGGCGCTCCTCGCCGCTCAGCGAGTCGAACACGTGCAGCACCGACTTGTCGCGGATGCGCTTGACATAGGCGATACCGCGGCCGTCGGGCGCTGGCTCCGGCCGCACTGCACCGCCGGGGCCGCGGATCAGGTCGCGGATCTCGCCGGTCTCGCGATCCAGGCGGCGGATCGCATAGATGCCGGCGTGCGGGTTCTTGTTGTACTGGAAGAACGGGCCCTGGGTGACGTCCTCGCTGAAGTAGACGTAGCGGCCGTCCGGGCTGATCGCTGGCTCGCCCTGGTCCTGCTGGTCGTTTTTCTGCTTGGTCAGCTGCAGGCCGCTGCCGCCCGAGCGATGCCACATCCACAGCTCGCCAGCGCCCAGCGAGCGCTGGCCGGTGAAGTGCTTGCGCGCGATCAGGTAGTCGCCGTCCGGCGTCCACACCGCATTGTTGGTCAGGCGGAAGTCTTCCTTGCTGACCTGGGTCGGTTCGCCGCCGGCCACCGGCATGCGCCAGATGTTGTTGCCGCCGCCGCGGTCGGAGGTGAAGCTCACCTCGCGACCGTCCGGCGAGAAGCGCGGCTGCACGTCGAACGCGGGTCCGGAGGTCAGGCGCTTGGCCTCACCGCCCTCGATCGGCAGCAGGTAGAGATCACCCAGCAGATCGAACACCAGCTGGCGGCCGTCGGGGCTGACGTCCACGCTCATCCAGGTGCCTTCCTCGGTGGTGAAGCGTATCTCCTTGGTCGGCCCGCGCAGCTGGCTGATGTCCCACTTGGACTCATCCGGTTTGGCTTTGGCGTACAGGCTGGGGCTTGCGGAGGCGGCGGCCAGGCTCAGGGCCAGGCTGCCGATCAGGGTCAGGCTGCGCATCGGGTCATCCTTTGCTGCTTCGGGTGCGGGAGCGTTGCGGTCGTGCCGCGGCGGCAACGCGCGCTCGGTTGCGCGGAGGCGATTGAGCGTGCATGAAGGGTGCGCTTCACGCCGGCTTCGGGCATGGGCCGGAAGTCGCCGCGGGGCCTGCCCGGTAGAATCTGCCGCCATGAGCACGCATGCCCCCGGCGACTTCCACAGCGCCGCCCAGGCCTCGACCCTGGGCAAGACGGTCGACTACGCCGACCACTACGACGCCTCGCGTCTGTTTCCGATTGCGCGCGTCGCCAAGCGCAGCGAGCTCGGCATCGCCGCACCGCTGCCGTTCAATGGCGTCGACATCTGGAACGCCTGGGAGCTTTCCTGGCTGGATCCGCGCGGCAAGCCCAATGTGGCGATTGCCGAGATCCGCGTGCCGGCGGACTCGCCCTGCATCATCGAATCGAAGAGCTTCAAGCTCTACTTGAACGGCTTCAACCAGGAGCGCGTCGACAGCCGCGAGACCCTGCGCGAACGCATCGGGGCCGACCTCTCGCAGGCCGCTGGCGCGCGGGTGTCCGTGCGCTTGAAGTCGCTCGATGAAGCTGCCGCCGAGCCCATGGCCGAGCCGGCGGGTGACTGCATCGATGACCTGGAGCTTGATGCCGACATCGACTGCTACGGCCCGCCGCAGCCGGAGTTCCTGGTCGCCGCCGACGAGGTGGTGGACGAGCGGCTGGTCTCGCGCCTGCTGAAGTCCAACTGCCCGGTCACCGGCCAGCCCGACTGGGCGACCGTGCAGATCAGCTACCGCGGCCCGCGCATCGACCGCGAAGGCCTGCTGCGCTACCTCGTCTCCTTCCGCCGTCACGACGACTTCCACGAGCAGTGCGTGGAGCGGATCTTCATCGACCTCAGCCGGCGCTGCGCGCCCGAGCGCCTGACCGTGCAGGCGCGCTACACCCGCCGCGGCGGGCTGGACATCAACCCCTGGCGCAGCACCCTGCCGGGTGAGCCGGGGAATGTTCGGGGGGCGCGGCAGTAGCGCGTACACGCTCGCGTACACTTGGCGCCGCGATCGCATGCACAAGTCTGTAGCCGGCGTGGCGTCGCCGGAACCCGCAGTACCCGGAATCCCCCATGAAGAACAAGAACGAAATCGTTTCCAACTGGCTGCCGCGCTACACCGGCGTGGCGCTGGAAGACTTCGGCCAGCACGTGCTGCTCACCAACTTCGGCGGCTACCTCGACGTGTTCGCCAGGCTCACCGGCGCGCAGGTGGTGGGGCGAGACCGGCCCATGCCCAGCGCGACGCATGACGGCATCACCATGATCAATTTCGGCATGGGCAGCGCCAATGCGGCGACGGTGATGGATCTGCTCTCCGCGTATTCGCCCAAGGCCGTGCTGTTCCTCGGCAAGTGCGGCGGCCTCAAGAAGAAGAATCAGCTCGGTGATCTGGTGCTGCCGATCGCGGCGATCCGCGGTGAAGGTACGTCCAATGACTACCTGCCGCCCGAGGTGCCGGCGCTGCCGGCCTTCGCCCTGCAGCGCGCGGTCTCGACCATGATCCGCGACCTTGAGCACGACTACTGGACCGGCACGGTCTACACCACCAACCGGCGCGTCTGGGAGCACGACGACGAGTTCAAGGCCTACCTGCGCAAGCTGCGCTGCATGGCCATCGACATGGAGACCGCCACGGTGTTCGCGGCCGGCTTCGCCAACTCGATTCCTTCCGGCGCGCTGCTGCTGGTGTCGGACCAGCCAATGATCCCGGATGGCGTGAAGACCGAGGCCTCGGACAAGGTGGTCAGCGCCAACTTCGTCGAGCGCCACATCCAGATCGGCATCGAGGCGCTGAAGCTGGTGCGCCGCCACGGCAAGTCGGTCAAGCACCTGCGCTTCGACTGAGGCAGAGCCGGACACTGAGCACAAAGGCCGCCCTCGGGCGGCCTTTGTGCATCAGGCGAGCCCGCGGCTCACTGCCCTTCGAGCAGGAAGCTGAAGGCGATGACGTCGGGCAGCTCCTGGCCCTCGGTGAAGCGCGTGCGGCAGAGGAAATCCTGGCGCGTCGGCGTGCCTTGTTCGCTGTCGATGCTGGCGACCAGGCGAAGCTCGAACACGCCGTCCTCCAGCGACTTCAACGACTCGCGGCTGGCCGCCGTGTCGATCTTGAAGCTGGCCTTCTGCGTGTCGCTATAGGTTCGACTGCGATCGGTGGCTTCGCGCGCCGAGCTGGAGCAGGCGTCGAGACTGAGATCTTCGCGGCTGGCCCCGCAGCCGGCCAGCAGAAGGGCGAGGGTGGGTGCAACGAACAGCAGTGGGCGCATGGGCAATCCGGGGGCTGGGTTGACTGCTCTAAAGCGGTCGGGGGCCGGCACACAGTAGCGTGCTGTCCCTTTGATGGCTCTGGATTCTGTGAGCGGACACACAGATTTTCAAGCGTGAAGCCAAGGCCAAGCTCGCCCGGCACGCGCTGGCCAGCGCCTCTCCCGGCCGAGCGCGGCCCGTACATCAAGGCGAAACGTGATGGGCGAGAGCGCCGCTGCCCCGTCCATCCGATGTCGGCCGATGCAGTCCGGGGAGCCGCTGGGCACGGGCGCATGCCCGCCCGCAGTCAGTAGCGCGGCACGCTCGGGTCGATCTGCTGCGACCAGGCCTCGATGCCGCCTTCGACATTGAACAGCTTGCGGAAGCCTTGGCCGCGGAAGTGCTCGGCCGCGCGCGCGCTGGACACGCCGTGGTGGCAGAGGAAGGCCAGCTCGGTGTCCTTGGGCAGGGCTTCAAGCTCGGCCACGGTGCTTTCGTCCAGCACTCGATGCGGATGCGGGAAGGTCGCAAACTCGCGGTCGGCGGCCGGTCGCACGTCGATCACGGTGATGTTGCCGGCGGCGATGCGTGCGGCCAGCGCGTGCACGCTCAGTGGCTGCACCGGCGCCGGCGCGTTTGGATTGCGGATGGCCAGCCCGGCCCCTCGCACGTCCTCGACCCAGTCAATCTCCAGGCCCTTGGCGCGCTGCGCCGAGGCCAGGTCGAAGTGCACACGGATGCCTTCGGACTCGGACACGATCTCGCCGCCGGCGGCGGGCTTCAGCTGGAACTGGGCGTTGAATCGCGGATCGATGGCCATGTGCAGCTCAAGCCCGGCGCCACTGTCGGCCATGGCCGAGCGGATCGCCTCGGCGGCCTTGGGCGTGATGGTGATCGCCGGCGGCGTGCGGTCGGGCGGGGCCACGCCGAACAGACCGTGCAGCTCGCCGGAATTCAGCATGCCCTCGATGATGTCGCTGCCGCCGACCAGCTCGCCGTCGACATAGAGCTGCGGAATCGTCGGCCAGCTGCCGAACACCTTGATGCCTTCGCGGATCTCGCCGTCTTCCAGCACGTCGACGGTGTGGAAGGTCCCGATGACGCCCTGCAGGGCGCCGACCGCCTTGGCCGAGAAGCCGCAGCGCGGGGCCTGGGCATTGCCCTTCATGAACAGCACCACGCGGTGCTCGGACAGCAGGTTTTCGATGCGGGTGCGCAGGGCGGGATCGAGCGACATGGCGGTGGTCCTGGAAGAGGCGTCAGACCGCGCAGTTTAGCCGCACGCAGATGAGCACGGCCTGCCGGCTCCGCGGGATTTCCTTTCCGGCTGATCCGGATCAGGCCGGCGCGTCGGCTTCAGGCGGCGCGCTTGAGTGCCCGCAGGACCACATCCGAGGCCTCGCTCGACAGCGAGGCGAAGGCGAGGCCGGCAGCCGGCGACGCCAGCACCGAGGAGGCGTCGACCCGACCGATGCGGCTGCGGTGCTCGCTCCAGTGCAGCAGCTCCATGCGCCCTTCGTCGTCCTCGGTCAGCGCCGTGCAGTGCTCGACCCAGTCGCCGTCGTTGAGGTAGACGATGCCCTCGATCTCGCGGACGCCGCCGAAGTGGATGTGGCCGCAGATGTGCCCGTCGACGCCGTGCTCGAGCGCCGCCGCCGCCACCCGCGCCTCGTACTGGCGGATGTAGAGCAGGGCCTGGGCGATCCGCGACTTGGTGATGATCGACAGCGGCAGATAGGCGAGACGCAGCTGTCGGCGCAGACGGTTGAAGTTGCGGTTGGCCCACAGCATCAGCCGATGCGCGGAGTCGCCGACCCGGGTCAGCCAGCTGCGACCGATGTGCTCGGGATCGAACTCGTCGCCGTGCGCGACCCGGTAGCGACGGCCGTCGGCGGCGATGTGGATCGTGCTCCACTCGACCTCGATGCCGCCGATGCGCTGCCCGCACAGCGCGCGCAGCGGTGCGTCATGGTTGCCCGGCAGATAGACCACCCGGGTGCCGCGGCGAGCGATCTCGATCAGCTCGACCAGGATCGCGCTGTGGCTGGGTGGCCAGTACAGGCGCTGTGCCAGTGCCTCCAGGTCGACGATGTCACCGACCAGGTAGAGCGTCTCGCAGCGCACGCTGCGGAGGAAATCCAGCAGGTACGCGGCCTGGCAGTCCGGGGTGCCGAGATGCACGTCGGAAATGAAGATGCTGCGGAAGCGAAGCGTCGACATGCGCGAGCCCGAGCGGCGGCGTTGCGCCAGTCTGCGCGGGCGATCGGGTCAGTAGCGTTGCGCGGGTGTGACGCTGGGGTTGCTTGAGAGCCGGGAATCGGGATTGGGGATTCGCTTGAGAGCCGGGATTTGGGATTCGGGATTCGGGATTCGCAAGAGCAGACCGCGGAGAGCGTCGCGTACGCGCTACGAGCAATGCGACGTCAACCAACGTGCAGCGCGGCGCGTTCGGAGCTTGCCGACCCCGCTCTCCGAATCCCCAATCCCGGCTCTACACCCATGCCGCGACCATCACCCGCTTGCGGTGCACCAGCTGCTCATAGCCGTCGGCCGGCACCGGCAGCACCTCGACGCGCGAGAAGCCAATCCGCTGCAGGATCCACACCAGCGCCTCGGTGCTGGGGACCAGACAGATGCCGGTGGTGCTGGCCTCGGGGCCGTGGGTTTCCTCGGTCTCGTCGATGATGCCGAAGCTGCCCTTCAGCGGACGTACGAAGCGGTAGCTGCCGTAGTCGACCCAGCCGGTCAGGCCCGGCACCACCTGGGTCTCGATCACGCAGACCTTCTTGGTCAGCGCGCGCGCCACGCGCAGCGCGCCAACGGGGTTCTCCAAGTGGTAGATCAGGCCGAAGCAGAGCACCAGGTCGTGCACGCCCAGTGCCGCGGTATCGAGCGCATGCACATCGCTCTGTACCACGTTGATCTGCGGCAGGCCCAGCGCATCGCGGATCAGGCGCGAATCGGCCACATGCTCGTCGCGCGCATCCACGCTGAGCACCTTGCCGAAGCCGGCCTGCGCCAGCTGCACCGAGAACCATCCCTGGTGGCAGGCCAGGTCCACCGACGTCAGCTGCGAGCGGTCGCCGGCGAACTCCTGCGCGATCAGCGTGTCCAGCATCTGCGAGCGGGTGTGGTGGATCGCATCCAGCACGCCGCCGTCATAGGTCGGCGTCATCGCCCCCGAAGGCAGCTGGAAGGGATAGAACCAGGTCTTGGCCAGCGCGCGCGATTCGAGTTCGGACATGGAAGGGGCATCCGCAAAAGGGCGCGTAGTTTAGTGGACTGCAGCCGTGAGCGAGAGCGGCGTATCGGCTGAGCCCTGCCACGCCATCGGCTCGACGTTCGGCGCCACGGCATGGGGTGGGCCCCGCCGCACCATGGGCTTGATGCTCGTCGCTGTCTCATGGGGTGGGCCCCCGCCCCACCATGCGCTCAACGCTCGCCTCGGTATTGGACAGGTGTCCTCCGCCCAGAGGTGCGTCGTGGGGGTGGCTCGGCCCGCCTTAGCGCCCCCACCACGCCCCCGGGAAATACACCCCCGGCGCCGGACGCTCGCGGAACACCTCGTGGCGGAAGCGGAACAGCTCGGCGGGCCGGCCGCCGGTGCCGTGGTCGAGACGACCGGTACCTTCGACCAGGCCGGCCGCTTCGATCAGGCGGCGGAAGTTCTGCTTGTGCACGCGCGCACCGGCGAGCGCCTCGACGACGTGCTGCAGCTGGCCCAGGGTGAACTCCGGAGGCAGCAGCTCGAACACGACGGGGCGGTACTTCAGCTTGCCGCGCAGGCGGCCCAGCGCGGTGGCCAGGATGCGCCGGTGATCGGCCGCCATCACCCGGCCGGAGCCGGGCGCGGGCTCACCCTCACCGCGGTCGCGCAGGGCCTCGCCGACGGCGCCGGCCTCCCACAGCAATTCGTAGCGCTCCAGCGTGCGCTCCGGGTCCCAGGGCGCGTCGTCGAAGCCGAACACCAGATCGGCACGTTCGCGTCGGCGCTTCTCGCGGCCAGCCCAGGCGTAGAGGTGAGGCTTCAGGTCACGGTCGATCAGTGCCGGGCGACCGCCGCGCCAATCTTCCCAAGGCAGGAAGGCGTACCAGTTGGACCACTGGGCGGTGAGTTCGCGCGGTAGCGGTTGCTCGCGCACGAGGGCGAGGTAGGCGGTCGAGACCACGCGCGCGCCGAGTTCGCGCTCTCTGGGGTCGCGCTCGCGATCGCCGTAGGTGTAGAGCTGCTCGACATAGCCAAGCGGAAAGCCGGTCTGCTGTTCGACCCAGTCGCGCAGGCCGCGCTCGATGGTCAGGTGCCTGGCCACATCCAGTGGGCCGGACGGCAGGGCCTCTTCGCCGCCGGCTTCGCGCACGGTCAGCACGCGCGGCGTCTCGTCGGTGACCGCGATGATCACGGCCTCAAGGCTGAGCAGCAGCAGGGTCGGGGCGGAGGCCGGCATGGGCGCGGAGTATAGCGGCGGGCCGTTCGCAACCGGCCGCGTCACTGCGGTGGGCTTCCAGCATCACAGGCGGGTCTGCGACGCTACGCAGCGCAAAGTGGAGGCTTGCCGATGCCGCTGGAACCCCTGGTCGAAGGTCTGCTGAAAGGTGCGGTGCGCTTGGTGATCGAGGCGATTGTCGAGGTTGTCGTGAACATCACTTTTCGCGGCACCGGCTGGGTGATCCTGAAATCCCTGCGGCCGCGGAGTGAACCGGCGGACACTACCGCGATCTGGGTGGGGGCGCTGATCTGGATGCTGGCAGTGGGTGGGCTACTCGTGCTCTGGTGGGCGGCGCCCATTGGCGATTGAGCCACCAGGCCGATGTCCTTCCGACGCGGCGTCTTCCGTACTCGAACGTGGCGGACCATGTTGGCTGCCGCACCCATGGGAGACGCACGTAATGAGCCGCACGCTGACGCGCACCCTCGCCGGACTGCTGATCGGATTGAGCTCTGTAGCCAGCGCCAACGAGGCCACCCTGGTGGTCCTGGATGCCTCGGGCTCGATGTGGGGCCAGATCGAGGGCAGGCCCAAGCTGGAGATCGCCCGCGAGACGCTTGCTGAAGCCCTGGCTGCGCTGCCGGCCACGACCGAGATCGGCCTCATGGCCTACGGCCACCGGCGCCGCGGCGACTGCGGCGATATCGAGCTGGTGGTTCCGCCGTCCACTGGCAGCACCAATACGATCAACGCCGCCGTGCGCGACATGAAGTTCCAGGGCATGACACCGCTGACCGAGTCGGTGCGTCGCGCGGCGGTGGCGCTTCGACACACCGAGCGCGCGGCGCGGGTGGTGCTGATCACCGATGGCGTCGAAACCTGTGATGCCGACCCCTGCGCCTTGGGCGAAGAACTGGCGGCCAGCGGCGTCGACTTCACCGCGCATGTGGTCGGCTTCGGTCTGAGTGAGCAGGAGGGTCGGCAGGTGGCCTGCCTCGCCGAGAGCACGGGCGGCCGCTACCTGCAGGCCAATGACATGGCCGCGCTGCAGGCGGCCCTGCAGCAGGCGATGGTGGAAGCGCCGCCACCACCGCCCATGCCGATCCCCGAGGCCGCGCTTGAGGCGCCCGCCCAGGCGGCCATCGCCAGCACGATCGAGGTCCGCTGGCAGGGCCCGGGCGACGCGCGCGACGATGTGCAGCTGTTCGATCCGCGTGCCGCCGAGGGCACTGGTCGCGTGCTGCGCAGCCAGCGTCTCAACCAGGATCGTGGCTTCGATGCGCGCAGCGCGCGCCTGGTGATGGCGGCCGAACCCGGCCGCTACGAGCTGCGCTACTGGCATGGCCAGCTGCAGCGCGTGCTGGCGCGGCAGCCTATCGAACTGGTCGCGGCCGAACTCAGCCTGGAGGCACCTGCGCAGGTGTCGATCGGCTCGACCATCGTGGTCCGCTGGCAGGGGCCGGGCGCGGGCCGTGACGACGTGCAGCTGGTGGCTGCCGGTGCGGCTGCCGCCGGCGAGGTCATCCGCCGCCAGCGCCTGAACCAGGATCGCGGCTTCGAGCGCCGAGAGGCGAGCCTGCAGGCGCCCACCGAGCCTGGTTCCTATCTGCTGCGCTACTTCAACGGCGAGAACGGTCAAGTTCTGG